>OBLQ010000552.1_pt1 | contig 14307 bp, 11 predicted proteins | sample 1519881 | NCBI WGS metagenome assembly OBLQ01 (sample SAMN01911456, study PRJEB22533) | soil metagenome | biome: Soil | place: Malaysia | collected 2012-04-30 | depth DG_metagenome m | reverse complement strand
TCCCGGCGTGCCATGGCGTGTGCTCCGATGGTGTGTGTGCGTTGCGCCCCGCGCCCGTCAGCATGGCCGCGTCGACACAGCGCGCAGTCCGTTCCCCCACCGCATCCCAGGTGCGCGAGCTCACGGAACGCGCGATCAACGCCGCGTCCCAGGGGCTCGACAATGCCTGCTCCAGCGCCTTTGCCAGCGACGCGGGGTCATCCGGAGGGACCAGCAGTCCCAGCGCCGGATCGTGAATCAACTCGCGCGTGCCACCGACTGCCGTGGCCACCACCGGGCGTCCGGCGGCCAGCGCTTCGAGGACGGCATTGGGCATTCCTTCCGCGCGGCTGGGGAGCACCGCAACATCCGCGGCCGCCAGCCAGCGGGGAATCTCATCGTGCGGCCGCGTACCCGCGAACGTAATACGCTCGGCAAGTCCCGCCGCGTGCGCCTGCGCGGTCAGGGCGTCCCGTTCCACGCCGTCGCCCACGACGACGATCCGCACGTCCGGATGCCCGATCACGCGCGCGGCATCGATGAGCACGTCGATTCCCTTTTCGTGGCTGAGGCGGCTCACGCACACCGCGATGCGCGCATCGAGCGCAAGACCAAGTGACGCGCGTGCGGCGCCGCGGTCGGCGGGCGCGAAACGGACGGCGTCGACGCCGTTCGACACCACGGTGACATGCGCCGGTTCGACGCCCCACCCCAGAACCAGGGCGCGCATATCCTCACTCATTACCAGCACGTGGCCGCAGGCTTTCAGCGCCCGCCGGATCAACCCGCCCTGCAGCCGGGGCGCGGTCATGAAATTGACATCGCTTCCACGGCAACTGACCGCCACCGGCAGCCGGAACACGCCTCCGAAAAGCACCGCGGCAAATCCGTAGGGATACGCGAAGTATGCCAGCAGCGCATCGGGACGAAAGCGCCGCACTTCCTCCGCTACCGCGGGCAGGATCGACGCGAACAACTGATACCCATGCAGAAAGCGGCCCACCCGGGGCACCACTACGAAGCGCGGATACACCGTCTCGATGCCCTCCCAGCGGTCGCGCGCCGGGACACCCGCATACACCCGGTAGCGTCCGCGCGCGAGCCTGCGTGGAACCCATGGCACCGCGGCCACCACGCGCACGTCGGCGTGCGCCGCGAGCGCGCGCACGTTCTGAAACACGTGCACGCCCCACGTCGGATTGCAGCGGTTCGGGAAGATTCCGGTCAGAACCAGAACACGCCGCCGGACTGTGCGATCCGCGGCCATCACGATTGCTTGGCCGAATACCCGTAGTACTTGTAGTCGTAGAAGTACGGCAGAACGTGGGTGGCGTTGTTGAGCACGACGCCGATGATGTTGGCGCGCGAATCCACCAGTACGTTCTTGGTGCGCTGCACGACCTCGCGCGGGGTGACGCCGGCGAGCACCACCAGAATGGTGGCTTCCACTTCCGATCCCAGGAAGAGAGTATCGCTGACGGGCAATACCGGCGGGCTGTCGACGATCACGATGTCGTAGTAGAACTCGAGCTTGTTCAGCACCTCGCGCAGGTGTTCGCTTTCGAAGAGGCGTCCGGGTTCGGGAACGCGCTCCCCGGCCGTAACGACGCCGAGATTGGGCAGCCGCGTCTTCTTGATGACCTCCATCGGATCGATGTGGTCCGCGAGGCAGTCCTTGAGGCCCAGACGGTTGTCGAGTCCGAACAACTTGTGCGCGCGCGGGCGCCGCAGATCGGCGTCGATGTAGACCACCTTTTTCGTCGGGAACTGGCCGATAGTGAGCGCCAGCCAGCTGGAGATGGTGCTCTTCCCCTCACCGCGGCTCGAACTCGTGATCAGGAACGACTTGTAGTGGCGTCCATCCGCGCCCCGCTTGGCGTTGTGATAGATGCGGCGCAGTTCGGTCGCCACCGGCGATTCGCTGTCGTAGGTGTTGAATATCAACTCGCTGCGAGGGTTCTTGTCCGGTGTCACGGCTGCGTTGCCTCCGAATGCGCCGGTGCGGTCGGCGTCAGATCGATCATGTGGTCACGTGTGGACTTGCCGTAGAAATAGAAACCGGAGATAAACAGGCACACGAAGGTCACGCACACCGCCACCCAGATCACGGTGCGTTTGCGCGACGATTCGGACACCCAGCGCGCGTTACCCACGCGTGGTATCGTGCCCAGCACCCGCAATCCCAATTGCCGCTCGACGTCCTCCACGTTGCGATATGACGAGTCGGTGAATTCGGTGAGCAGCAGGCCGGCCGCCCCCACAGTGGCGCCGAAGAGAAAGCACAGCACGAGAATCTTGACCTTGTCGGGCCGCACCGGAACCACCGGGCGGCTGGCAGCCTCGATCAGCGTCACGTCGGAACCGAGTTGCGGGTTCTGCACGGCGTTCTCGGCCATACCGACCTGCGCCTTCTGCTCCTTGAAGGAGTTGTACATGCTGCGATTCCGCTCCACCTCGTCCTTCAGGCGCTGCTCCTCGGCTTCGATCTGCGGGGCGCTCTGAACCTGGCCGCGGAACTGCCCGATGAAGCCGTCGAGCTTCTGCAGCTTGCGCCGGTACGCCTTCACTTCGCTCTGCTGGTAGAAGTACTCCACCAGCAACGGACGGTAGTCGGCGGGCACGGTGGGATACGCATCCAGGGCAATCTGCTGGAGACGCCGCTGCAGCGCCTGCTGTGTGGCCAGCACGGGGTCGGAGTCCGGGTCCGGCCGGCGCGTGTTGTCGCCCAGCTCCAGATACAGTTCGTTCTCGCGGCGGTCGCCGAGCTGGTTGACCAGCTTGGCCACTTCGGGATCGCGCCAGATGGGGTCGCCCGGAGGCATGCTTCCAATGGCGGTCGAAATGCGGTCGCGTATTTTCTCGAGGGTCGACTCGGATGCCTGCACCGTCAGACTTAGGTCGGTGCGCACCTTTTCGGACAGGGAGACGTTGCGATCACTCACCGGGTTGGCGGTGGAGTTGCGCGCCGCGATCTTCTCCTGGTAGTCGGCCAGATCGCGCTCGGAACGGTCCAGTTTTTCTTTGAGACTCGCCAGCTGCTGCTCGCTGAACTCGCTCACCACACCCAGCTTCGTCATGGCCTGGTTGCGTTGCATCTCAATGTAGAGCTGCGTGATCTGGTCGGCAATCACATAGCAGGCGTCCGGATTGGGATCGGCGTAGGAAATACGAAACTGATCCGGCCCCTCGTCGTCGATCTTGATGCGTTTCTTGAGAAATTCGCGCAGCCGCCGGAACAGCAGGTCCTGCGTGGTCAGGCCGGGATACATCTGATGCTGCATCTCGGCGCGGGCGATCACTTCGGGATCCTGGTCCAGCGCGAGCCGGCGGATCAACTCGTCGAGGAAGTTGCTCCCCAGCAGGTCGGACTCGAGCTGTTTCTTGGTCTTGTCGTTGCGACCGCGCGTCTCCAGGAAACGATTGATGTCGGTTCCGGTGGCAGTGGTGGGAGTGCCCACGCGGATCAGCGAACTGGCTTCATACTCCGGAACCAGAAAGCGCACACCGATCGACGCCACGATGAATGCGATCGCCAGCGGGACGAGCACGAAGTACTTCTTGCGCCACAGAATGCGGGCGTAATTCCCGATGTCCAGGTGAAAGCCCGGTTCCTGTTGCTGTTGTTCCGATAAGTTGCGCACAATACACCGCGCCGCGGCCCGCTCAGTTCTTCGACCGGCTGGCCTCGTTCTGAATCGTATAGTAGAGCAGCACCAGGGTTCCCAGCGCCGTCACAAAGCTCAAGATAAGACTGACATCGCGGCCGCTGAAAGTCTTTCTGCCCACATCGATGGTATCCCCCGCTTTGAGCTTGGGATTGCTGGCCATGTCACCCTTCTGGAGGAACTTGTTCACGTCGATCTTGAAGGTCTCGGCCCGTTCTTCGCCCTGGGGGCGAATCAGGCGCACGCTGGAGAGATTGGCCCGGTCATTGGGTCCGCCCGCCATCAGGATGGCGCCCATGAGATCCTGCCGCCCCGTCAGGCGGTAGTTGCCCGGCTTGACCACCTGTCCGGTCACATTGACGCCCGACGTGCCGGTGTACGATTCCTCCGCGCCGGGCACGATCACCGTGTCCCCCGGGCGCAAAATGGGCAGCGTCTGCACGGTTCCGCTTTCGATCGCGGATTGGACGTCCACCAGCATGCTCGCTCCCCCGCGCGACCGGTCCTGCACGACCCGCACGCTGCTCAACATGGCCGTCGGCACCGGGCCGCCGGCCTCACGAATCGCTTCCCACACATTCACGTTCTCCGGGAACGAGTACTTGCCGGGAAAGCGCACCTCGCCGGACACGAAGATCACGTTGCTCATGGCCTGCGTGATCGTCACTTCGACCTTGTTGACACTGGGGTAGTATTCGCGCAGCGACTGCAGCAGCTTGCTTTCGATCTCGACCTTGTTGAGCCCCCGCACCTGCACGTTGCCGACCAGGGGGAGATTCACGTTGCCGTCCTCCCCCACCACCAGCTGCCGGTTCAGGTCGGGCCGTTGCGGCACGGACAGATAGATGTGGTCACTGGGTCCGACGCGGTAGTCGGACGCCAGCGGCGCCGTCGTGGATTCCAAGCGCGTCTGCGCGCGCGTCAGGCCCGGCGTCACCACGCCACTCGTGTACACCATCGCCACTGCCGCGACCAGCGCCCGACCCGCGGGGCGGGAGAGCCATTCCAGGAAAACACTCACGCTAATACCTCCGTCAACCCAGGGACTTGAGTCCGACCGTCTGATACCACTGTACGGTCCGGTCGATGCCCTCCTCGAAGGACACGCTCACCCGGTAACCGAGTTCTTTCTGGATGCGCCCGATCGCCGCCATCGAGTGCTTGACGTCACCCGGCCGCGGAGGCCCGTAAACGGGAGCCACATGGGTGTCGAGGCGTTCACGAAGTGCGGTAAACAGCTGGTTCAGCGTGTAGCGGCCGCCACACGCTATGTTGTATACACGCGCGTCGGTAATGTTCGCCTCACACGCCAGCAGATTTGCGTTCACCACGTTGGAAATGAACGTAAAGTCCCGCGACTGTTCGCCGTCGCCGTGAATGGTCGGGGGGCGCCCCTCGACCAGCGCCTTTACGAACAGCGGGATGACGGCGCTGTATTGCGATCCAGGGTCCTGGCGCGGCCCGAATACGTTGAAATAGCGCAGGGACACCGTCGGCAACCCGTACAGATCGCCGAACACCCGGCAGTAGTATTCCGCCGCCAGTTTGGCCACGGCGTACGGCGACCTGGGATTGGGCGTCATGGTCTCGATCTTGGGCAGCTCCAGGCTGTCGCCATACACCGACGACGACGACGCATATACGACCCGTTTCACCCGGTGCCGGTGCGCGCACACCAGCACGTTGAGCGTGCCCTGCACGTTGACCTGGTTGTTGGACACGGGATCGGCGATGGAACGCGGCACCGAGGCCAGCGCCGCCTGGTGCAGCACATAGTCGACGCCCTTCACGGCGGCGTCCACCACGTCTTCATCCCGAACATCGCCGCGGATCAACTCGACGCGCGACGCGAAGTCCGCCACGTTCTCCTCCCGGCCCGTGGAGAAATTGTCGAGCACGCGGACCTGCTGCCCCCGGCGCAACAATTCATCCACAATGTTCGAGCCGATGAATCCGGCTCCACCGGTCACGAGATAGGTCGACATCAGTTCCCTTTCCAGGTGAGCAGTTACAGGCGCACGATCTTGTCGGATTCCACGCCCTGATAGACGTTGCGCGTGTCCACGACCAGCGGAATGTGTTCGAGCAGCAACCGGTAATCCACGTCGGTGTGTCCCGTCACGATGACGGCACAGTCGCAGCCCGCGATCTCCTTGGGCGTAAATCCGATCGACGCCACGCCCGCTTCCACCAGTTCATGGTCGTGCGGGTTGGCCCAGCGGTCATGGTACACCACATCCGCGCCATGACGGCGCAACAGACGCATCACGTCGATGGAGGGAGATTCGCGCACGTCGTCGATATTCGCCTTGTACGATACGCCCATCACCAGCACACGCGATCCGTTGAGCGAGCGCTTGCGCGTGTTCAGCGCCTCCATCACGCGCGTGACCACGTATTCGGGCATGGAGCCGTTGATCTGTCCCGCGAGTTCGATGAAGCGGGCCTCGAAGCCCGCCAGCTTCGCCTTCCACGACAGGTAGAAGGGATCGATGGGGATGCAGTGCCCGCCCAGTCCCGGCCCCGGGTAGAAGGGCATGAACCCGAACGGCTTGGTGGCCGCGGCGCGGATCACTTCCCACACGTCGATATCCATCTTGTTGCACATGAGCGCCATTTCATTGACAAGACCGATGTTCACGCTGCGGAACGTATTCTCGAGAAGCTTCACCGTCTCGGCGACACGCGCATTCGACACCGGCACGACCGTGGTGAGCGAGGCGCTGTAGAGCGCAGCCGCGATCTCCGTGCACCCCGGCGTCATGCCGCCCACCACCTTGGGAATGTTCTTGGTGTTGAAGCGCGGGTTGCCCGGGTCGACGCGTTCGGGCGAGAACGCCAGATGGAACTGTTCGCCGACGCGGAAGTTCTCGTCCTGCAGCATGGGGAGAATCACTTCCTCGGTCGTACCCGGATATGTGGTCGACTCCAGCACCACCAGCATGCCCGGATGCTTGTACTTCGCGATCTCCTCCACCGCGGAAACGATGTAGGAAATATCCGGGTCGCGTGTCTTGCGCAGCGGCGTGGGGACACAGATGTCGACGGTATCGCAGTCCCTGAGCAGTGAAAAATCGCTCGTGGCTTTCAGCCGGCCGCTCTTCACCACCGCCGCGAGCGCCTCGTTGGACACGTCCTTCACGTAGCTGTCGCCGGCGTTGACGCGTTCCACCTTTTCCGGAATCACGTCGAAGCCGATGGCGTGATACCCCGCCTGGGCCAGTTCCACCGCCAGCGGCAGGCCCACATACCCCAACCCGATCACGCCGCAGCGGGCGTCGCGGGACCGGATCTTTTCAATCAACGACATGAACATACCTTTCTGGGAGAAAGCGACAGAGAGCCTAATCGGACCCGCGCGCCGGGGACAAGTCCCGAAATCGGCGCCGTGGGGGCGCCGCTCACGCCATTTCCTCGATGAGCTGCTCGGTGGTGATGACGCTGTTCTTTCCGCCGCGCTTGGCCTGATAGAGGGCCTTGTCGGCAGCATCGATGATGGCGCCCGGTGTCTGACCGTCCCGCGGGAACGAGGACACACCGGCGCTGCACGTGATGACCTCGGCCCGCGTGCCTTCGAAATGGTGGGCGCGCACGGATTCCAGGATGCGCTGCGTCACCTTGGATGCGCCCGCAAGGTGCGTCTGCGGCAGCACCACGCCGAATTCGTCGCCGCCGTACTTGGCGACAAAGTCGATTTCGCGGCAGCTCGTCTTGATGATGCCCGCGATTTCCTTGAGCACCTGGCTGCCGCTGAGATGCCCGTGCCGGTCGTTATGAATCTTGAGATTGTCCACGTCGAGCATCACGAACGAAAAGGTCTGCCGGAAACGCCGCGCACGCTTGATTTCGCTCTCCAGCGACGCAATCAGGTAACGATAGTTGAACACGCCGGTCAGACCGTCGGTGATGGCTTCCTTCTCCAGCTGCTGGTAGAGCAGCGTATTTTCCAGCGCAATCGCGGTCTGGTTCGCGAGCAGCGTCAGAAGCCGCACGTCGTGGGGCGCGTAGATACCGCCGTCGCTGCGGATGGCGACCAGCAGGCCGTACATGGCGCGCTTGGCCACCAGCGGCGCGCTGATGATGACGCGGCTCACATCGCCGGCCAGGCTCTCCGCCAGCAACGGAACGTCGACGCCCAGTTCCCGCCCCGGCTGAAAGTAATCCGATTCGGTCTCGCGCACCATCCACCCGACCAGCGCGGCGGCGTCATCCACGATCTCCACCTTCATGTCGCGCGACCGGTCGAGCGTGTATTTGACCACCGTCTCGCCGTCCACCTCAAGCAGGTGAACTGTTTCAGCATCAATGACCTGCATGGCGCACTCAAGAACCTTCCGGAAAATCATGCGCGTGTCGTGGCCCGCCACGATCAGACTCGTGATCTCGGAAAAGGTCGAAAAGAGAACGTCGCCGAAGCGTATAATCTTCTTCATTGCAGGACTTTATGCCGTTTATGTGAACTGGCGCCGGAGGTCCCCCATGGACGCACAGCCGGCGGCCTCGAGAGTGCAAGTCGCATGCCACCGGCGTGGCTCTAAGTTGAAGACAGACTTTTCGTTAACGCCCGGACGCCGGCCCGCGTGAGCGTGCGCCCCGGGACTAGCCGTCGCGGCCGGAGTCCACCGGCACCCGGCCGGCCGAACGCAGACGGGTCAGGCTGCGCAGTGTGGCCAGTGCCGCGATGATCGCCCCCATCCCGAAAGACACCGGGACGGCACGGGCGATGCCGCCCGGCACGTAGGCAATCCCCTGTCGCCACATGCGGTAGGTTTGAAACGACGCCACCACCAGGGCCACCGTGATGGCTGCCTGCAGGCCCGCCACCAGCGCGAGGGAAATTACGCGCTCACGCCGCTCGCGTGCGCTGCGGTACGCAGGGGGCAGGCTCTCGCGTCGCTGGAAACGGCGCTCTCTCATGGCCGGGGCGGACGCGGCGCAACCTCTTCGAACTCGCCCTCGACGATTTCACCCGGCGCGAACCCGTCGGATTCGCGCTCACCGGACGGGGCGTCCGGGTGGATCGCACCACCCCCCGGGTGAAAATCCGAAGGCCGGCGGCCGGGGGGCCGTCGCAGTACCCGCGCCAGCCATAGCGCCGCGATCAAGATCAACAGCAGTCGGAGCATAGAATCCGTCGGCAAAAAACGCAGAGTGGTGCGCCCGGCAGGATTCGAACCTGCGACCCCTAGCTCCGGAGGCTAGTGCTCTATCCAGCTGAGCTACGGGCGCACACGTGTTCCAGGGGGACGAGACCCCGCCGCCAGGAGTTCCTGCGCCAGCGCGGTGCGCTGCTGGCTTCCCTCGCTGCCGCCCAGCATGCGCGCGATCTCGCGCGTACGTTCGTCGCCGTCGACCTCGTGCACGCGCACCCGCGTGCGGTTCTTCGTGGTTTCCTTGTGCACTACGAGGTGGTGGCTTCCGCGGGCGGCAATCTGCGGCAGGTGCGTGATGCAGACTATTTGATGGGACGCGGCCAGAGCAAGGAGTTTCTCCGCCAGCGCGTCGCCCATGTCCGCGCCGACACCCGCGTCGATCTCGTCGAAGATCAGCGTGCTCCCCGCGCCGCCCGCGAGCGGTTTCAGGATGAGCGCGACGCGCGAGAGCTCGCCCGTGGATGCGATCTCCTCCAGCGGACCCTCCGCCTCGCCGGGATTGGTGCGGATGCGCATGCGCACCACATCCAGTCCATGCTCGAACACCGCCACGCCCTTTCCATCGACCGTCACGTCCGATTGCTCATCCGGCTCGTGCGCGATCTCGGTGCGGAACGACGCTCCGCGCAGCATGAGGTGCGCGAGTCCCGCGTTCACGTCGGCGTCCAACTGTGCCGCCCGGCGGCGACGCAACCGGGAGAGCGCCGCGCCCGTGTCCGTCACACGGCGCGCCTCCGCGTCCACCGCACGCTGCAGTGCATCGCGATTGCCGGGCGCGTCGGCGAGCGAATCCACCTCGCGTTGCCAGGCCTCGCGGTCCTTCAGTATCTGTTCGATGTTCGACTGGTAGCGGCGCTCCAGCCGGGTCAACACCTCCAGACGCTCCTGCACACGCTCCACGTCCGCGGGTTCGAAATCCAGTCCGGCGCGCAACGAGCGCGCCTCGTCGGCCGCGTCGCGCACCAGGGCTTCCGCCTCGGAGAGCTTCGCCTCCATCGCACCCAGGCGCTCGTCCAGATCCCCCAGCGGCGCCAGGCGCTTGCGAACGTGGCCCAGTTGCACGCCCACGGCCTCGTCACCGTCGTAGAGAACGGCGCACGCTTCGTCGAGCGCCGCAAACATCCGCTCGGCGTTTGCCATGACCCGCGCCGACGTTTCCAGTTCCGCCTTCTCACCCGCGCGTGGAGCAATCCGGTCGATTTCCTGAAGGCGGTGCAGAAACAGTTCGCTGCGTTCGCGGATCCGGGCGGTCTCGGCGTCGAAGCGCTCCAGCTCTGCGCGCGCACGCCGCCACTGCGCCAGGGCCAGCGCATATGCGTCGCGCTCGCGCGACGCCCCGGCGTAGGCGTCCACATAGTCCACGTGGGTTTCCGGGTCGCGCAGGCGGTACTGTTCGTTCTGCCCGTGGGGCTCGATGAGGCGGGCGCACACCGCGCGCAGATCACGCAGCGTCACGCTGCGGCCGTTGAGGGTCGCGGTGGAGCGTCCCGCGCGTGTGACGCGCCGGTCCACTTCCAGCATGCCGTCCGCATTCACCCATTCGGCAAGACCGGCGATTTCCGATGGCGCGAGCGCGAAGGTCGCGCTCACGAGCGCCTCCTCCGCGCCCTCGCGGATCAAACCCGCATTGGCCTTCTCGCCCAGCAGAAGATTCACCGCGCCCACAATCAGGGACTTGCCGGCGCCGGTCGAACCGGTAATCACGTTGAGCCCCGGTGCCAGCTCGAGCGACGCGTGTTCAACGACGGCGAGATTCTCGATGCGCAGCCGTCTCAGCATGGAAGGGATCAGAGCTTCTCGCGCAGCAGGGAGAAGAAATCGTAGTCGCGCGGCACGATCAGGCGCGTGGCGCGCGTATCCCGGCGCAGTTCGATGTACTGGGACGGCGACATTTCCACGCCGGCCTGCCCGTCCACCGTGACCATCACACCCGAGGGCGACGACGTGACATGAATGCGCACCACTTCGGTGGCGTCCAGCACCATCGGCCGCATGCTCATGGTATGGGGATTGAGCGGCGTCAGCAGTATCGCCTCGAGCGTGGGTTCGAGCACCGGGCCGCCCGCCGACAGTGAGTAGGCCGTCGACCCCGTCGGTGTGGCGACGATGAGTCCGTCGGCGGAAAACTCGCGCAGCAGCTTGCCGCCCACTTCCACCCGCATCCCGATCATGCGCGAGTAGCCGGTGCTGTGAATCACGATATCGTTGAGCGCGCTGATGGTCGCGGAGACGGTCTTGCCCGCCTGCACGGTTCCCTTCACGCGCATGCGGCGCTGAATCGCGAAGTGTCCGGAGCGCAGCATTTCGGCCACTCCCGCGGCCGTGGCCTCGGTGAGAAAACCCAGACGACCGCCCTTGACGCCCACCAGCGGAATGTTGTGGTCGAGATACCGGGCCGCGATCTTGAGAATGGTGCCGTCGCCGCCCACGGCCACGATCGCGTCGCACGTGCCGGAAATACCCACGTCGCAGTCGTCGGAAATCCCCGCGGACGCCAGGTCCGGATCCAGAAAGATCTTCACACCGTTGGCGTCCAGCAGCGGGATCAGTTCGCGCACGATGTCGCGGGTGGCTTCTTTTTCGAGATTGGCGGCCAGCCCGACCTGGCTCACGCGGCGGGCGGAGATGCTACGCGTTGCACCCATGCAGTGAGGATCAGCCGCGCGCCACCGAACGCACGGCGCGCCGCCGCTCGGCGATGAAGTCGGCGGCCGCGGCCGCGATGGAATCGGCGGACAATCCGAGCTCCGCCAGCAGCTCTCCGCGCTCTCCGTGCTCGACGAAACGGTCGGGCAGCCCGAGGTTGCGAATCATCGCGTTGTCGACGCCCTGCTCCACGAGGTGTTCGTTGACACCCGAGCCGAAGCCGCCCGCCAGCGCGTTGTCCTCCACCGTGATGATGGGTGTGGACCGGGACACGATGCGGTCAATGAGGTCGGTATCCAGCGGTTTCACGAAACGGGCATTCACGACGCCGGCCTCGATTCCCTGCTGCGCCAGCAGATCGGCCGCCGCCAGACATGGATACACCATGGCGCCGATGGCCAGGAACATGATGTCCCGTCCCTCGCGCAGCACCTCGCCCTTGCCGATGGGCAGCGCCCGCGGCTCGGCATCCAGGGGCACTCCCAGACCTTCGCCGCGCGGGAAGCGCATGGCAATCGGGCCCTGGTCGTAGTCGGCCAGCGTGCGCGTCATGTGACGAAGCTCGTTTTCATCTTTCGGCGACATGATGACGAAGTTGGGAATCAGGCGCAGATAGCTGAGATCGAACGCGCCGTGGTGCGTGGGACCATCCTCGCCCGCCAGTCCGCCACGGTCGAGCACGAAGCGAACCGGAAGATTCTGAATCGCGACGTCGTGGATCACCTGATCGTACGCCCGCTGCAGGAATGTGGAGTAGATGGTCACCATGGGGATGATGTTGCGCGTCGCCAGACCCGCCGCAAACGTCACGGCATGCTGCTCCGCGATGCCCACGTCGAACATGCGCTCCGGGAGCACCTTTGCGAATTCCGTGAGACCGGTGTTGTCGGGCATGGCCGCGGTGATGGCCACAATGCGCGCATCCGCTTTGGCCAGCTCGAGCACCGTCTTTCCGTACACCGATGTGTACGACGGGTGTCCCTTCTTGGCGGGAACGTCGCCCGGAACCTTGTCGTAGCGCGTGACCCCGTGGGCGCACAGCGGATCGTTCTCGGTAAAGTGGTACCCCTTCCCCTTCTGGGTGATGGCGTGCACCAGGATGGGTCCACCGAGATCCTTGATCTGCTGGAAGGTCTCCACCAGGAATTCCACATTGTGCCCGTCGATGGGCCCGAAATACCGGAAGCCGAGTTCCTCGAAGATGACGCCCGGCACCACCAGCGTTTTCACGCTCTCCTTGATCTTGCGCGCCATGCGCCGCGCCTTGCCGCCGCCGCGCGGCAGGTGCCCCAGCAGTTCCCACACGTCGGCCTGGAAATGGTTGTACACCTTGCCCGAGGTGATGCGCGTGAGATAGCGGTGCAGCGCCCCCACGTTCTTCGAGATCGACATGTTGTTGTCGTTGAGCACGACGATCATGTCTTTCTTGAGATGGCCGGCGTTGTTCAGCGCCTCGAAAGCCATCCCGCCGGTCATGGCACCATCGCCCACCACCGCCACCACTTTGAAGTTCTCTCCGGCGAGGTCGCGCGCCACCGCCATGCCGAGTCCCGCGCTGATGGCCGTGCTCGCGTGTGCGACACCGAAGGCGTCGTATTCGCTCTCTTCGCGCTTGGGGAATCCGGAAAGACCGTGGTGCTGGCGCAGGGTGTCGAAGCGGTCGCGCCGCCCGGTGATGATCTTGTGCCCGTAGGCCTGGTGGCCGACGTCCCACACGATCTGGTCGCGCGGTGCGTCGAATACGTAGTGAAGCGCGAGCGTCAGTTCGACGGCGCCCAGGCTCGCACCCAGGTGCCCCCCGGTACGGGCGACGCGCGCCAGAATCTCGTCGCGCAATTCGCGCGCAATTCCGGGAAGGTCACTGACGGGAAACGTCTTGAGGTCGGACGGGTACTGGATGCGATCTAGTTTGCTCATGGTGTCCGCGTCAGACGATCAGGCCCACGGCGACGCCGAGCACCGTGCCCGTCAAGACGTCGAGGACCGAGTAAGAAAGCGGCCGGCGCTCCGGCACGGGCCCCTGCGGTCGGAGCCGGGACAATAGTATATCCACCACTTCCGCCTGTCGTGACGCCGCGCGTTTGACATTCCACATGTCCACGGTCACCAGGGCGGAAAAACAACCGGTTACCGCGAATTCGAGAGACGGGAGGCCCGAGTACTGGGCCACCCCGACGGTCAGGGCGGCAAACGCGGCGCTGTGCATGTTGGGGGCGCCGTCGGTTTCGACGAACCGACGAAAGTTTATACGCTTTTCGAGCACCAGAAAAGACAGGACTTTGACGGCCTGGGCCGTCAGTCCGGCCGAAATGCCCAGCAGCAGGGGGCGTGAAATCAGCGTATGGGTCCCGATCAGCATGCGATGCCGCCTCTAGGCCACCCGCTCCACCATCTGCCGGATCAGCGCCTCCAGGGGCGTTCCCGCCGCTTCCGGCAGCGCGGCCAGCGCCGCGCGCGCGCGCTTCTCTCCCTCGGCGCGGGCAGCCTCCATTCCAATCACGGATGGAAGCGTCAGCTTGCCCCGGTCTACATCCTTTCCCGGCGTCTTGCCAAGCGTTTCTTGTGCCCCTTCGATATCCAGCAGATCGTCCCGGATCTGAAATGCGATGCCCGCTTCCAACCCCGCCTGGCGCACGCGGCGCCGGTCCTCAGCGCCACAACCGGCGATGACGGCGCCGGTTTCCATCGCCGCCGAAATCAACTCCGCCGTCTTGTGCCGGTGAATGGCATCGACGACCGCCGCGTCGCGCGGTTCCGGCGGCGCGAGGTCCCACGCCTGCCCCGCGATCAGGCCATCCGCCCCCGCGGCCCGCGCAAGCACGGCGAGCGCGGCCAGACAGACATCCGCGGGCAGTGAGTGCCGC
>OBLQ010000551.1_pt1 | contig 14324 bp, 7 predicted proteins | sample 1519881 | NCBI WGS metagenome assembly OBLQ01 (sample SAMN01911456, study PRJEB22533) | soil metagenome | biome: Soil | place: Malaysia | collected 2012-04-30 | depth DG_metagenome m | reverse complement strand
GTTGGGTCGAAACGGGGCCCCATCCCGATCAGCGACAAAGAAATCCATGCTATTCAGGTAGTTGATAGATATCAGCTAAAGGCGCGACCGCATCCCTATATAGCAATCGGGTCGAGAGTGGTCATTGACAAAGGTCCGCTAAGGGGAGTAGAAGCAATTATAGAGAATTTCAAAAACAGATATGTTGCATTGTCGATTGAGCTGCTACGACGCTCCATCCTGGTGGAAGTTCAGAGTAACTATTTCAGGATAGCTGATGTGCAGCACCTGGAGGCAAGTTAGAGGTCTGGTTTTCCAGAAAGCTAGCAGCCCTCACTGAATCAAGCCGCAAGTAGCAAAGACAAGCAGTAAAGACGGACTGGAACTAGTTTGGTCCGCGAAGCAAGATCGAGCTGAGAGCCCCTTGCCAGGCTTCATGCCTGAAGCATAACGACGATGGGCCCCAGAATGGCGGCAGCCTGTCCAATTTGGGCCATTGTCGTGTATTCTTTTGTGAGAGCGCCCGTGGTATGTGCGTGCAGCGGTGATACGCCGGCGGGTGCTTGCTATTGCTGTAGGCCGTGGGAAGGCATGACATGGTGCCCCCTGGGCAGCGCAAGCGAGTTGGCTGGAAAAGACATCGTGGGGGCACAAAGCGGCGTGGGGACAGTTGCCGGTGCCTGACAAGGGAAGGGGTCATTGGGTGGCATGAGAAGCAGTCTTGAGATACTGAAAGACGATCTCCGCTTTGGAATGCGGATGTTGCTTAAACATCGCGGTTTCACTCTTGTGGCGATTGTGACACTGGCGCTGGGCATAGGAGCCAACACGGCCATTTTCAGCGTTGTCGACGCGGTATTGTTCCGCCAGTTGCCTTTCCATGATCCCGGGCGTGTCATGATCATCTGGACCCGGGTCCCGGATCTCGACCAGGCCCCATTTTCGCTGCCGGATTTCCTCGACTATCGCGATCAAAACGAATCGTTCGAGCAGATTGCCGCCGTGGCGAATTGGGGCGCCAACCTCACAGGCCACGGAGAAGCCGAGCGTTACCAGGGCGTCAAGATTACGGCCAATGCCTTTCAGTTGCTAGGAGTCAAGGCATTCGCAGGGCGGACCTTATTGACTGACGATGATCGTCCCGACCACCCTCACGTAGCGGTGATCACTTACGGCCTGTGGCAGCAGCGCTTTGGAGGCGACCGGAGTCTGATTGGGCAACCGATTGAGATCAACAGTGAACCCTATACGCTGGTAGGAGTGCTGCCGCCGAACTTCATCTTCCCTTTCTTCCCTGCCGAGGTGGCCGTGCCCCTGGTGCCGGATGCCGACCCCAGAAGGTCAGATCGCTCCTCGGTGAGTTTTCTTCGGGGTTTCGGGCGTCTGAAACCGGGAATCACGCGCCAACGGGCGGAAGCGCAAATGACGGCGCTGGCCCAGCGTCTGCGCCAGCAATACCCGAAATACAACGAACGCAAGATCGGCATGAAAATCATGCCGATTGACGAGCTGATCGTGGGAAATTTCCGACTTATCCTTCTGGTCCTGCTCGGGGCTGTTGGGTTTGTCCTGTTGATTGCCTGCACCAATCTGGCGAGTCTGGTGCTCTCAAAAATGACAGGGCGCTACCGCGAAATAGCAGTTCGTGTCGCACTCGGCGCGTCACGCGCCCGAATCGTACGACTGCTCCTGACGGAAAATATTGTCTTGGCCCTGATTGGGGGCTCCGCTGGGCTCTTGGTGGCGCTGGTGGCGGTCCCTCAGCTCTTACGACTGGCTCCACCCGGCCTGCCGCGGATGAACGAGGTACACATCGACCTCCGGGTACTGGCGTTTACCATGCTGGTTGCAGTCCTCGCCGGCGTGGTCCTTGGGCTGGTATCCGCCTGGCAGTCTTCGGTCGCCGACCTGAACGAAGTTCTTAAGGAAGAAGGAAGGGCCTCGACGGTTGGAGCACGGCGTGGCCGCAGCCGGAGCATCCTGGTAGTTTCTGAAGTTGCTTTCTCCCTGGTGCTGCTGATCAGCACCGGACTGCTGCTGAGAAGCCTGGTCCGGCTTCAGCAGGTCAATCCGGGTTTCGCGACGGACCATTTGCTGACGGCACGCCTCTCCTTGCCGCAGGCGAGATACAAGACATTGAATGATGTGCTGCCGTTCTACCGGCAGGTGCGCGGGCAACTGGAGACTCTTCCCGGGGTCCAGTCAGTAGGCACAACTTCGATCCTGCCCATGAGCGGTCTCCTGGGTGCGGTATATTTCACCATCGTTGGACGTCCGCCCGCAACTACAAAGGACATCCCCTTCGCTTACTATCGAATTGTCAGCACGCCGTATTTCAAGACCATGGCGATCCCCCTGGTGGCAGGCCGGAACTTTTCTGAGCACGATACCACGCAGACCACGGGAGTGGCGGTGATCAATGAAACCATGGCCAAGCGTTTCTGGCCGGATGGAGGCGCGTTAGGCAGCCATCTGACCATCGACGATGCGAATGACCTTCGACAGGTTGAGGTCGTGGGCATCACCGCTGACGTGAAACACAAGGCATTGGAAGCAGACTCTGACTTCGTGTTGTACATTCCGATTACTCAGACTCCGCATGATACTGTCCTCTGGCTGACAACAAACCAGTTCTGGGTCTTGCGATCGTCCGAAAAGCCTGATGTCCTGGCCAAGGAAGTCCGCAAGATCATCAAATCCAGTGACAACAGCGTGGCCACCGAGATCAAGACCATGGATGACTATATGACGGCATCCGTCGCGCCGCGCCGGTTCAATCTGCTCCTGCTGGGGATCTTCGCTGGGACGGCGCTGATGCTGACGATCGTGGGTATCTACGGCGCCATGACCACCCTGGTCAGCCAGCGTTCTCGTGAGATCGGCATCCGGATCGCGCTGGGGGGCCAGCGAATGCAAATGGGCGCCATGGTGATCCGGCAGGGATTCAAGCTTGTGGGCCTGGGAGTCGCCTTTGGACTGGCTGGCGCGTTGATCGTTACACGAATCCTGGCCAACTTGCTGTTCAGAGTGAGTCCTGAAGATCCTGCGACCTATGCCGGCCTGGTGCTCTTGATCCTGCTCGTTGCCCTGGCGGCTTGTTTTATCCCCGCGGTGCGGGCCATGAAGATAGATCCAATATCAACCTTGCGGGAGCAATGATCGGCAGACCCGCGCTTTAAACCAGCTCTACGGCAAACAGCCAACCCTTAAATCACCGGCGATAGCACGTGTCGCGAAAGTGGCGATTCAGCCGCCGGTGTGTCTTTTCAGTCCCTCAGTCTCAACTGTCCGGACCCAACCCGCACAACGTTTTGCCAAGGCAAAAATCAGCAGTGCATGGAAATTTCGAGGAATAAAGATGCAGGCAATTGAAAGTCGAGGTCAACTCAAAGTAGCAGCCGCACAACGCCGCAAAGAGTCAGCCTATTGGCGCGCGCAATTTGAGGGGGGCTGGGAAAGGAGCTGCTTCTCTTATGATGTGGTCACCCACGCCAATGAGAGTGCCGGCTCGGGAACTCTGACCTGGGCCATTGAACCTCCCTTGTCAGAACGGCTGCTTCAGATTGCCAGCGGCAAGGAACTTGCGTTGCAGGCAATCGTCACGGCAGCGGTGGTTGCCCTGCTGCGCCGGCACGCCCGGAGTAACGATGTGGTGGTGGGCCAGCCGACTTTGCCCGGTGAAGATGGCAGAACTCCGTTGGCAGCAGCTTTGCCGATCCGGATTGCGGTTGACCCCACGTGTACGTTCAAGGACCTGCTGGGCAGGGTGCGTAAGGAGATGCAGGAAGCCATCGCCCATCAAGACTGCCCGATTGAATTGTTTGCAGAGGAATTCGCCTTACCGGAAGGTCCGGGGATCAACCCATTTTTCGATGTTGCAATCGCGATGACTGGGCATGGCGCATCCGGGCTGAAGGCCCGGGTTCCGTGCTCGATGCTTTTCAGCGTGGAGGTCAGCGGCTCCCTCGTCCATGTGAGCGCAACTTTTGATGCCGGGAAATTTCGCCCCAACACAGCGGAGAGTATCCTCAAACACCTGATCAAGATGCTGGAAGAAGCGATCGGCCATCCGGACACACGCGTCTGTAACTTGGGTCTCCTCGACGAGAAAGAGCGGGCCGTGCTGGAGCAGGCCAACGCCACCAGCGCCCCGTTCGACGAGTTGGTCCGCATCGAAGAAATCTTCACGCGGCAAGCCATGCTGACGCCGAATGCGCCGGCCGTAGTGGGTCACGGATATTCGCTGAGCTATGCCGAACTGGACGAAAGATCCAACCGCCTGGCCAACACTTTGCGGTCCCGGGGTGTGATAGCCGACCAGATTGTGGCTGTATTCGTAGAGCGGTCCCCGGAAATGATGGTGGCGATTCTTGGGATTTTGAAAGCGGGCGGAGCTTACCTGCCGCTGGATCCAGGTTACCCGCAGGCGCGCATCGAATACGTCCTGGCGGACAGCGGAGCGCAACTGATCCTGGCGTCTCCTGCCATGGCTGCAAAACTCAAGACTGACCGTCCCATCCTTGATCTGGGAGCCCCGGCTTCGTATTCCGGCAGCGCGGCGCAGCCTGCGGGTCCTGGCACTTCGCGCAACCTTGCCTACGTGATTTACACCTCCGGGTCAACCGGCACACCCAAAGGCGTGCTTATCGAGCATCGGTCGGTCATCAATCGCATCCATTGGATGCAGAAGGCTTATCCCATCGGCGCCAGGGATGTGATCCTGCAGAAAACACCGATCTCCTTTGACGTATCGGTTTGGGAGCTGTTCTGGTGGTCGTTTGTGGGAGCGCAAGTCTGCCTGCTGCCGCCGGGAGGCGAGCGCGATCCCGAAGTGATCGTAGAAGCCATTGCACGGCATCATGTCACCACCTTGCACTTCGTCCCTTCCATGCTGAACGCCTTCCTGGATTACGTTGGCGCCACGGATGCCGCCGGGCGTCTGGCTGGCTTGCGGTGGGTTTTCTCCAGCGGTGAAGCGCTGGAAGCGCATCAAGTCAGGCGGTTTCAGCAGGTCCTGGGGGGTGATCTCGTAAATCTGTACGGGCCTACGGAGGCAACGGTGGACGTTTCACACTACCATTGCCCGCGGGACCGCGAGCTTGAGTGCATCCCGATTGGCCGCCCGATTGACAATATCAGGCTGTATGTGGTCGATGAGCAGATGAATGTTTTGCCGGTTGGCATCCCGGGCGAACTATGCATTGCCGGCGTGGGGCTGGCGCGCGGTTACCACAACCGGCCGGAACTCACCGCAGAACGTTTTATCGAGGGGAGGACCTGCGGGGAGGACCGTCTCTATCGCACAGGCGATCTTGCCCGGTGGTCACCGGAAGGAGAAATCGAATATCTCGGACGGCTCGACCAACAAGTGAAGATACGCGGCTACCGAATCGAGATTGGAGAGATTGAGCAGCGCTTACGGCAGCACCCTGAAGTGAAGGATGCTGTGGTGGTGGCGAGGAAGGCGGAAGATGGCCAGAACCAGTTGGCTGGATACGTGGTCTGCGAATCGACGGTCGAGGCTGATGGATTGCGGGCGTTCCTTGCCGAGAATTTGCCGGAATACATGATTCCGGCCAACATCGTCGTTCTGGAAAAGTTTCCGCTTTCTCCTAACGGAAAGCTCGACCGTGGTGCGCTGCCCGACCCGCGCATGGTCAAGACCGGGGCGGCGCCGTTTGTCGCACCCCGTACCGAAACCGAACAGGTGCTGGCGGAGATTTGGGGCGGTGTGCTGGGACTTAAGCAGGTGGGGATTCATGATAACTTCTTCGCTCTGGGCGGGAATTCAATTCATTTTGTGACCGTGCTGGCCCGGACCCGCACTCGCGGCCTGGTCTTTTCGTTCCAGCAACTCTTCGCGCATCCTACCATTGCGGAACTTGCCGCCAGCCTGGCCGGCAGCATCGAAAGCGAGCCATTGCGCCAGCAGTTTGCCCCATTCGAATTACTGACTCCGCAAGACCGGTCAAGAATCCCAGCAGGGGCGGAAGACGCCTACCCTCTCTCCATGCTGCAGGCAGGACTCATCTTTCAGAACGAACTTACGTTCGGCACCGCCCAGTACCATGACATTATCAGCTACACCATCCAAAGCCCGCTCAACCTCGACGCGTTTGAGCAGGCCGTCCGGATTCTCGTGGACCGCCATGTAATCTTGCGGACCAGCTATCACCTTTCCGGCTTCGACGAATACATTCAGATTGTCAACCGCGACACTCCCTTGCCTCTCTATATCTCCGACCAAAGAGGAATGAGTGAGGACGAGCAGGAGGCTTGGTTTGCATCATGGCTCAATGCGGAAAAGGCGCACCGCTTTGAGTGGGAGAAAGGCGGGCTGGTTCGCTTCCACATCCACGTGCTCCGGGATGACTTGTATCGCTATACGCTGAGCCAGCATAACTCGGCTCTGGACGGGTGGAGCATCACGCTCATACACACCCAGCTGTTCGATCTTTATTACGCTCTCCAAGATGGCCGCAGCGCTGTTCAACCGCAGGTGGATAACCACTTGCGCAACTATATTGGTCTGGAGCGTCAGGCGCTACAGTCGCGTGACGACCGCCTTTACTGGGCCAGCCACCTTCAGGGTGCGCTGTTTACCAGGCTGCCAAGGTGGACCCCGGAAAGGGAGAGCCAGACCTTGTCAGTGATCTTTCATGACGTTGACATCCCTCCGCGATTGTCGGACCGCATCGTGGCGCTGGCAGACCGCCTTGCCGTGCCGGTAAAGACTTTGCTGATGACCGCTCACCTCAAGGTCCTGAGCGCGCTATCCGGGGACCGTGACGTGATGACCGGTTATGAGCACAGCGGACGGCCGGAAGTAGAGGACGCGACGGAAGCCGTCGGGCTCTTCCTGAATACGGTGCCGTTTCGAGTAATGGTGGAACCCTGTACCTGGGAACAATTGGTCAGGCGGGTCTATGACGCGGAGATGCATATGCTTCCTTCTCGTCGTTACCCCATGGCCCAGGTGAAGCACGACCTGGGGACCCAGGAGCAGTTGTTCGAAACCGCCTTCAACTACACACACTTCTATCTATTGAAAAAGCTCAAGAACCTGCCGGAGTTCGCCTTGCTCGACGTGCGCGCCAACTCTGAGACTGAGTTCGTGCTGCGGGCCGAGTTCTCGCGGCATTTCTTCACCGACCAGATCCGATTGAGCTTGCATTATCACGATCACGTATTCAGCCCGGAACAAGTCGCTCTCTTCGGCGGATACTACCGCAGAGCGCTGGAACTGATGACCGAGGATGCGTCGGCCGGACACCACTCCCAGTCTTTGCTCGATTGTGAAGAGCTCGCTTTGCCCTCGCTTCGGCTCCGAATGGGCGACATCCCCGAACCAATCCAGCCTGGCTGGCCGGATGCGGGACATGAGGTGCGGATCCACGTACTTGACGATTCGCTTCAGCGTTCGCCCCTTGGAGCGCCGGGTGAGGCCTGGATTGAGGTGGATGGCGAACAACCCCTCGATGCCAAAGCTGAAAATCATGCCAGGATCAAGGGGCAAAACCTGCGTTGTACGAAGCTTGCAGCGCGCAGGCTTCCCGGGGGACAGATTGAGTGGCTTAGCCGAAGCCACACAGGGCGCCTCCGTTTCGGGGTTGCCACCGAACCAGGGACGGAGGAAGGCGGCGGCGATGCGTACACGCCTCCGGCCACCGAGGCGCAGAAGCAGATCGCCACCGTATGGGCGAAGGTACTCGGCTTGCCGCTTGAGGAAATTTCGGTCGACGACAATTTCTTTGACCTGGGAGGAAACTCCCTGGCTGTGATGCGTGCGGCTATCTTGTTGAACCGTCGAATCTCCCTTGCCGACTTTATGCGAAATTCAACGTTGTGGCAGCTCGCCAAGGTACTCGAGTCCAAAGAGGCGCTGAAAGAGAGGAGGCTGCTGCATCGGATTTCATCTGAGACGGCAACCGAGAAGTACTCCTTGATTTGCTTCCCGTATGCTGGAGGCAATGCCATTCATTTTCGTCCTCTCGCCCACGCCTTTGCGGAAGCCGGCGTCCCCATTGCGCTCTATGCAGTGGAACTTCCCGGCCATGACGTGAGCAAGCCGGGCGAGAAACTGCTGGACTTGAAAGCTGTTGCCAGCCTCGTGGCTGAGGAAGTGTCGAAGCGAATCCACACAAAAGTCCTGCTGTGGGGCCACTGCGTGGGTTCGGCGTATGCCATCGAAACCGCGCGCATCCTGGAGGGCATGGGAATCGAGTTGGACCGTATTTTTGTGGGAGGAAAGCTTCTGCCTCCGCTTGAGGAAATTGAGGCCTCGATAGCCGAAGTCACTGCCATCTCCGATGAACAGGTTCTGGAGGTGCTCATGAACGAGACAGGCTACGATGAACTGAGCAGCTTCACCTCTGAGAACAGCCGGGCACTGGCTGCCTTATTCCGTCATGACTCCCTGAGCGCCAATGGATATCTGGCGGAGGTTCGCCGGCAGGGATCCACGAGCCGGCTTGCTGCACCCATGACCCTTGTGGTCGCGGCGGACGACCCCTTGACTCCGGGGCATGAGGAACGCTTTTCAAACTGGGGCCTGCTCGCATCGGCCGTTGACCTGAAGGAGATCGAGGGTGGAGGCCATTATTTTTGCAGGACCCGTCCAGCAGATGTGGCTTCAATCGTCATGTCTCAGTGCCTGAACGAGATGGCCATCCATTAACCGGACAGATGCGGAGAACACAGATGGCGTAAGCCATCGATCCCACCAACAGCAAAAGATTTTCATTGGCGCCTTGTTGACAAGATGTCCCAGCAAAACGCCTGGAGCTCAGCATGTCAGACAACAATTCCGTCCTCACCGGCTGTGAGCCGCTTCCAGGAGCCGGTCTACCGGCTGCTGCGGATGCCATGACGGCATCCGCCCGCTACGCGGTGCAACGCGCGCAATTCGTGGCCGGCGTGCGCTCCATGGGCCCGTTCATGATGTCGGCAATCCCCGTGGCCATGATCGCTGGGGCGCTCGGTGTCACCAGCGGACTGGGTTATCTCAAGACCCTGTTTCTGGCGATGGTTGTGAATTCCGGAACCGTGCAATTTGTCGGAATCAAGCTGATGCATGAAGGCGTGAGTCCGGCATCCATTCTCCTGACCACGCTTATTCTGAGCCTCAGGCTGGTTTTTTACGGTACGGTACTTTCTCCACGGATGAACTCCATGTCGCACCGTTGGAGAATCCTGCTGGGCTTTGGCCTGATCGACGCACTGTTCTTTGTGGTGATCGATCATCTCAAGAAAGATGCTGAGAATGACGGAAATTGGCGCTGGTTTTACCTGGGGGGATCTGTGGCGATGTACTGGACCTGGATGATCGCGACCGTCGCCGGAATGTTGGTCGGGACATCCCTTTCCAGATTCATTGGCAAAGGGCTGGACTTTCCCATGACCGCGTTGTTCGCCGCCATGCTCGCGTCAACTCTGGGAAACTGGAAGATCTACTGTGCCGCGTTCAGCGCAGGGGTGATTGCGCTGGCCGGGAGTTCGCTCCCATACAATTCCGGCCTGATCGCGGCAGCCGTTGGGGGAGCGGTGGTGGGCGCCCTGTGCGACTGGGCCGAGAATATCTTCAAACAGAAAAACACGCAGGCGGTGTAACGTGAACATGTATTTGCTGATTTTGGGAATGGGGATTTGCACTTTTCTGCCGCGATATCTGCCGCTGGTTCTCCGCCGCAATAAGGAGTTGCCATCGGGCGCCAAGGCTCTGCTGGGTTATGTGCCGCCGGCGGTGCTGGCGGCGATTGTCGTGCCGGCGCTGCTGATGCCGGCCGGCAATCGGATCGACGTAAGCCCCGCCAGCCCGTATCTGCTTGGAGGGATCGTAGCGATGGCCTGCACCGTGTTGTCGAAGAAATGGCTGCTCTCAAGCGGTGCGGGTGTGTTGGTGTTTTTCCTTGTCCAGCGCCTTGTGGGCGGATAGGCTTTGTTCAACCAGCAGGAATTGCCCAAACCGTTTTTCTCGGATTGCAGCGACGAATTTTGAAAGGAAAGCAGGTAACTTTTTCGGACAGCCATGCAATCATTGCAGATGAGTAGCCTTCAACCGCTCCGCCTGGGTGCGGTCCAGGTGGCAGTGGAGGCCGGGAACACAGCGGCCAACATTGAAAAGACTGCGCAGATGATAGACCTCTGCGGATCCAGGGGAGTCCGGGTTGCGGTTTTTCCCGAGCTGTCACTGACCGGTTACGACGCCGATATCATCCGCAACGAGCCACAACGATGCACAATCGAACCGGAAGGCGCGCTGCTCAACCCGATTCGCGACGCCTGCCGTCGCAATAAGGTAGTCGCAGTGGTAGGGGCCTGCGTTCAACGCGGCGCCGGGCTTGGAAATTCGGCCATCGTCATCGACCGTGAAGGTAAAACCTGCGCAAGCTATGACAAGCAATATCTCGATGGCCAGGAGAAGGACATGTTTCGGCGGGGCGAGAAGGGCTGCCTGATCGAAGTCGACAAATGGCCCCTGGCGCTTGGCATTTGCTACGACGCAAGCTTTCCTGAGCACGCGAGAGCAGCGGCCAGAGCAGGCGCCGCTGCCTATCTCGTGCCTGGGGCGTTCATCATGGGAGATTCCAACCACCGTCGCTCCATCTACTTCGCCGCGCGGGCCCTGGAAAATACCTTCTACGTTGTATTTGCGAATTTTGCCGGGGCCCATGGTGGAATGATTTTTTGCGGTCAAAGTGCCGTCTACGGTCCTGATGGACGCGTGATCTCCAGCGCAGACACCGACCAACCGGGCGTGGCCATCGCCGACCTCGACACGGCAAAGCTGGCGGAGACGCGAGCGTCCATGCAAATGCTGAACGACTGCTCGTCTGAGCCGGCAAATTTCACTACCTTCGTGGCCCGGTGATCCAGCAATCCGTTCGTTTCTGAGCGCACGAACATCGCGAGGCGCGGAAAACTCCCATTTTCGGGCATCCAAGCAAGTTTGAATCGGTTGCCAGCCGTTCTTGACGTGCCATCGACTTCCGATGGCCATTCAGGTTTTACATTCCAGGAGCCAACAACATGAAAGCCGATAACAGCACCGTTTCCACCATTCCCTTGATCTGCCTGCCATTTGCCGGCGCCGGCGCATCGATGTTTAACGGGTGGCAACAGCATTCTACCGGTCTGGAGATCCTGCCTTTGCAAATGCCGGGACGTGAAAAACTGTTCGAAGAGCCTCCTTATCGCACAATCGAAGAGGCAGTTGCCGGGCTCTTTCCTGAGGCACTGGCTTGCCTTCGAGGCCGCAGCGAAGTCCTGCTGTTTGGGCACAGCATGGGTGCGATTCTGGCATTTGAACTTGCTCGCAAGTTTGCCGCCGAGCCAGGCATCCAGGTGATGGGTCTTTTTGTCAGTGGATCACCGGCGCCGCTCTCTCCAAGAACAGCCAAGGCGAGCAGTTTGAGCGACAGCGAATTTGTCGATCGAGTCGGCGAGTTCGCGGGCTACAGCCACCCGGCGCTGGAAGACCCCGAGATGCGTGAACTGCTTCTCCCCACATTGCGGGCGGATGTTGAAATGCACGAAGCCTACACTCCCCCGTCAAAAGACCCGATCCCGGTTCCAATTATTTCGATTCGCGGCCAAGATGACCAGCTCGTCTCGCCGCAGGATGCTGCGGAGTGGGTAACGGCAACTTCCGAATCCTTCGAGATGGCCGATCTTCCAGGAAGCCACATGTACCTGGTCGACCACCCGGCCGATCTGGTCCGCTTGATTGAGGAGACCGCACTCACCAGCAAAGTGACCTGCAACTCGTAAGGAACGATCATGCGGCTTAAAGGAAAAGTTGCCATCATCACAGGAGCAGCCCGGGGACTGGGACGGGCGTGCTCGATCCGGTTCGCGGAGCAGGGCGCAGATCTTGTGCTGCTCGATGTGGCGCGCGATCTGGCCGGGGTCTCTTACAAGATGGGAAGTGAGAGTCAACTCAATCACACGGCGGCGCTTTGCCGGCAGTTCGGGGTGGCTGTACTGGCGGAGCCATTGGACGTGCGCGATCTTTTAGCGGCGCAAAAAACGATGCAACGCGCGGTATCACGCTTCAGCCGCATCGATGTTCTGGTCAACAATGCCGGAATAGCAGCGCCATCGGGAAAAATCGTGCACGAAATCGAAGAAGCCGAATGGCAGCTGATGATTGACGTTGACCTGTCTGGCGCGTGGCGGATGACCAAGGCTGTCGGGTCCGTCATGATAGCGCAACGTTGCGGAAGCATCATTAATATCTCATCGACCGCAGGAAGCGTCGGATATAGACACTTCGCCGGCTATGTGGCCGCCAAACACGGTGTCATCGGCCTGACTCGCGCATCCGCGCTGGATTATGCGCCCTTCAAAGTGCGCGTGAATGCGTTGCTGCCGGGATCGGTCCGGGACGACCCGCGAATGGAAGGGGTGATGCTCTCCGAGATCGCCCGATCTCTCGACGTCCCCGTGGCGGAGCACGAAGACACCTTCGTACAGGCACAACCCCTGAATTCTCTCATCGAGCCGGACGACGTTGCCCACGCCGCGGTCTGGCTGGCGTCTGACGAGTCCCGTCAGGTTACCGGCGGCGTCATTACAGTCGATGGCGGGTTTACCGCCCGCTGATCCAGACCACCAACCTTCAGTGATTGTGGGCGCGGGCATTGCGCCCGGCTAGATCCGCTTACGCGCGATGTCGCGGGCAGCGCGAGTTGCTGAGGTGACCGTACGAAGAGCGCAGGTAGGAGAACTTTCCGTGCATAAAGAAGCCATGAACACAATGCATGCCAAAGATCACGCGGCGGCATCCATTCCGCATGAAATCCCGACGTCGTTCCTCAGTCGCTTGCAGGGCAGAGGGGCGGCCTCTCATTGTCACGCAGTCCGGTACCGGCTCCACGGCCGGCGGCTTGCGGACGAGATGAGAAGAAATTTCGCCACCCTCATGACACAGCTCAGCGGGCAGCAGGGCCGCGAGAAATTTGCCGGTGCCGAACTGTGGTTCGAGAGCGTACCGGGGGAAGCTGACGGCAGGATCGGCGCGCTCCGCCGCAACGCGGAAATGAGGAGATCCGTTGACAACGGTCCAGGATGGCGAGTGGTTGTGCTCGAGTATCAGGGCGGATTGGCGGACATGATTGTCGTGGCACAGCGCACCTTCCTGGATTCGGCGTCCCTCCAGTTGATTGCCGGTGCGATCATCTCCGGCGCCGGCCGGCTTCACTGGTCAAGTCAAGGCCCATTGCCCGGAATTTCCGGCGCGCAGGGAGAACATGCGGAGCGGTTGGCGCTCCTGCGCTCCGCGGATTATCCGCCCCAACTGGAATGGTGCCCGGGCAACACCCTGGACGAAGTCCAAGGCAGGAGTGTTCAGGTTGATATCGGAAGCAACGCCGCGCTGGATGCCGCAGCGCTTGTGGTAGCAACAGGTGTGATGGCTGCGAGGTACGGAAATCTGAGGACACCGGTAATTGCTACGGTTGCCCGGTACCCTGAGCGGGAGCCTGGCGCCGTTGGGGCGCGAGAAGGCCTTACACTTATTCCGGTCAGCTGTGGAGAAAAGGCGAGAGCGTGTGAGGAGATTGCTTCCGCCCAGAGAGAGCTTGCCAACCCAGTCTCCTGGCACACACAGGAATTGGCAGATATCCTGGCCAAAGAGCGCGAAGGCGGAGCCAGGATATCCATAGGAGCCTTCACGGCGGCGCTCGCAGACGAGTCCCCCGACACACCAATCCCGGACGAATATCTGCCCTTTCTGATCCAGCCGTATCCGCTGACCATGACCCTGGCGCCACTGCCGGGAGGTTCTGCCAGCCTGCAATGCAGTTACCGGGGCAGCATCGACAAGGCGGTTCTGGAGCAATTCACTGCATCCGTGGCTCGGACTTACCTTGCGTTGCTCAAGCAGAGCGACCTGGACATGGCAGAGATCCATGCCCTGTCACCCACTGAGACGGCACGGGTAGCCGCAATGGGGCAATCGCGGGATTTCCCGCCGGCCTGGCGGGATAGAATCGATCGCACTTTCGAGGAGGTCGCGCGCCAATCGCCGTCAGCACCAGCCCTGGTGTTTGGTGCAGAACGTCTCAGCTATCGGGAGCTCGATGAGTATGCCAATCGAGTCCGGCGTGTACTGCGCGAGTTCGGCGTGGAAGACGGCCATCGCGTCGGAGTTTGTGTAGAGCGGTCCCTTGAGCTGATTGTTGTCTTACTGGGGATCATGAAAGCCGGCGCGACCTATGTCCCGATGGATCCGGCTTATCCTCCGGACCGGCTGGCTTTCATCACGCAGGATGCTGACGTCAAGGTTGTCGTGACATCGAACAGTGACTTCCCTGCCGGTGATCAGCTGCAGGTGCTGCCGCTTC
>OBLQ010000550.1_pt1 | contig 14358 bp, 13 predicted proteins | sample 1519881 | NCBI WGS metagenome assembly OBLQ01 (sample SAMN01911456, study PRJEB22533) | soil metagenome | biome: Soil | place: Malaysia | collected 2012-04-30 | depth DG_metagenome m | reverse complement strand
CGAATACAGCGAAGAGCTTGTGGCGAAACAGTTGAAACTTGCTCCGCTCACGGCGCGGCAGGTTTTCCGCGGTTTACATATCGTATGCTGATGCAAGCGGAAAAGCAACAGCTACTGTGCTTATTGCCCCAAGAAAACTGTGAAAAACAAGTTGCACCACCGGAACAAGGTATCGCATAGGCCTTCTAGACAACGGAGCGGCCAGCCTAAGTACCTGCTTCTCTATCAACATAGGCATCTCTGAAGGGCCAGGCTCACGTGAATTCATTGGACGAATGCGTGCACTGGTATCGCCTTAGCGTACATACCACGCCGGTCCACACAGGCATGGCTGTTTTTCCGGCGTCTGTGTGTCCCTGAGGTCAAGTCTGATTTCATCCTGCTGGACAATGCCCGGAGTAAGGCTCCCTTTAGGGCCGGGTGCGGCATCTCACAAGGGGCGTTGGCTTGGTGTGTGCCCATGCATTTTGAGAGAAGTCCGTTGAGGGTGCCTCAGGAATCGTCAAGAGCGGCGTCTTTTCCGCCAGAGCGGTTTGTGGTGGAAGTTTTCTCGGAACTCGACGAAAACACCATTCGCAACCGCTGGCAGCATCTGAATGTGATACTCCGCCTGAGCATGCTGACCGGACTGCAAATGCAGCTGGAAGCCACTCTGGGACTGCTCTGCGACATGGCCGCGGACATCACGACGTTTGACAAGGCCCTGGTCTACTTCTGGGATGAAGGCCAGGAACAGATGCAGCTCCGGCTGGAACGCGGGTTCAACAAGAACACGCCGCGCGCCGATGAACTTTCCAGCGGCAACGTGCTGACTTTGTGGACGGTAAAGTATGCCCGTCCTCTGCTGGTCCAGCAGGGGTACCATGCCGAAGCAGATGATCTGCTGGAATTGATGGGCGCGGCTTCAGCGCTGGCCATACCGCTGTTCGTGAGTAACCGGGTTACAGGCTCTCTGCAGATTTTCTCTTCGCTCCGGGACGCCTTCCAGCGCGAGGATGCCCAGCTTCTCTGGATCCTTTCCCTGGTCGCGGAAAACCTGCTCACGCGCGAGGCCTCCAACGAAGGGCTGCTGCGCTTTGTCTTTACCGATTACCTGACAGGGTTGAAGACGCGCGGCTATTTTGAGCAGCAGCTCGAGCTGGAATTCAAAAGGGCTGAACGGCGGAAGCAGAAGTTCGCCCTGCTGATGATCGATATCGACCATTTCAAGCAGCTCAATGACACTTTTGGCCACCACGTCGGCGACCAGGTGCTGCGCGACGTGACTTCCATCCTGATGAAAGACATGCGCGAGGTGGACACCGTGGCGCGTTACGGCGGCGAGGAGTTTGTGATCATTCTGCCGGAAACAACCGAGACCGGAGCCATGTACGTGGCGCAGCGCCTGCGCCGGGCGGTGGAGCAGGCCAAGTTTTTCGCCGGCTCTCCCCATCAGGTGCGGCACCTGACCATCAGCATCGGGATCGCCGTCTACGATACTGACGCCCAGTTCAAGCGTGACCTGATCGAATTTTCTGACGCGGCCTTATACGCCGCCAAGCGCGCCGGACGCAACCGCGTGGTTGCTTACTCGGAACTCGCGCGCCGGGGAACGAAAGAAGCTTCCTGAAGAATCCTGGGCCCAGGCGAACGGCTGGTTCCATCAGGAGCGCTCCTATTGATTTGTGGACGGCTTTCTCGTCTTGGCTCTGTTTGCGGTCAGGGTTTCGCCTTGGCTGATTGTTTAGAGCTGACTGCCGACTGTTTCTTCTCCACCTTGGCCCACGTGTCTTTCAGCGCTACGGTGCGATTGAACACCGGCGCGCCGGGTTTGGAATCGTCGTCCGCGCAGAAATAGCCCAGGCGCTCGAACTGATAGCGATCGCCGGCCTTTGCGTCTTTTAAAGAAGGCTCCAGCTTGCCGTGGCTCACGATCTCCAGCGAATTCGGGTTCAGGTTGGCGGTGAAGTCCTTGCCTTCGGGGACATCGCTCGGGTCGGGGTTGGAGAAGAGCGTGTCATACAGCCGGACTTCAGCGTCAATGGCGTGCGCCGCAGAAACCCAATGGATGGTTGATTTGACCTTGCGTCCGTCGGGAGCATTGCCGCCGCGCGTGGCCGGATCGTATGTGCAGTGGACTTCCACGACTTCGCCTTGCGCGTTCTTCACTACGCTCTTCGCGGTGATGAAGTAGCCATAGCGCAACCGGACTTCCTTGCCTGGCGACAGGCGGAAGTAGCCCTTGGGAGGCTCTTCGCGGAAGTCGTCCTGCTCGATGTAGAGCTCACGGCTGAAGGGCACCATGCGCTTGCCGGCGCTCGCGTCTTCAGGATTGTTGACGGCTTCCATTTCCTCGGTCTTGCCTTCCGGATAGTTGTCGATCACGACCTTCAGCGGCCGGAGCACGGCCATCACACGCAACGCGTGTTTGTTCAGGTCGTCGCGGACAAAGTGCTCCAGCATGGCCAGTTCAATGGTTCCGTTGGTCTTGGTCACGCCGATGTTGGCCACAAAGTTCCTGATCGCTTCCGGCGTATAGCCGCGGCGGCGGATGCCGGAGATGGTAGGCATGCGCGGATCGTCCCAGCCGCGCACGCGGTCTTCGCGCACCAGTTGCAGCAGCCTGCGCTTGCTCAGCAGCGTGTAGGTCAGGTTCAGCCGGTCAAACTCCATCTGCTGCGAAGGGAAAATGCCCAGCTCCTTGATGAACCAGTTGTAAAGCGGCCGATGGTCTTCAAACTCCAGCGTGCACATGGAGTGGGTGATCTTTTCAATGGAGTCCGACTGGCCGTGCGCGTAGTCGTACATGGGATAGATGCACCACTTGTCGCCGGTGCGATGGTGCTCCGCATGCACGATGCGGTACATCACCGGGTCGCGCATGTTCAGGTTGGGCGAAGCCATATCGATCTTCGCCCGCAGCGTGCGCGAGCCGTCAGGAAACTCCCCCGCCTTCATGCGCTCGAACAGGTCAAGATTTTCTTCCACCGGGCGGTTGCGGTACGGGCTGTCTTTGCCCGGCTCGGTCAGCGTGCCGCGATATTTGCGGACCTCATCGGCGTTCAGGTCGCAAACGTAGGCCTTTCCGGCTTTGATGAGCTGTACCGCCCAGTCATAAAGCTGCTGAAAGTAGTCGGAGGCGTAGTAAAGGTTCTCCCACTCAAAACCCAGCCAGCGGACGTCCCGCATGATCGACTCAACGTACTCGGTTTCTTCTTTTTCCGGGTTGGTATCGTCAAAGCGCAGGTTGGTGCCACCGCCGAACTCGTCGGCCAGGCCAAAATCCAGGCAGATGGCCTTGGCATGCCCGATGTGGAGATAACCGTTGGGCTCCGGGGGAAAGCGCGTCCACACGCGGCCCTGGTACTTGTTGGTCTTCAGGTCGTCCACGATGGTGTCGCGGATGAAGTTGGAGGGCGCAGGGGCAGGCGCAGGCATGCTTGCGCCGGTTGCATCCGCCGGCGAAGTCGGAGCTGCAGCTTTCAAGTTAGGATTCTCGTTACTCATTCTTATTTATCTTAGCTTTTCCGATGACGGCGATGTGGGGTTCCAGACCAGCCGGTTTTGCCGGGGCTGGGTGAAGATGTAGCGCGATCACGGCGGTCTTTGATTACAGATCGCCTTCACCGGACCACCGCACGCCGCAGGTCTCCAAAGCAGGAGTCTAACTAGCTGTATATAAACGACTTATCATTACACAAGCCGGCGAAGAGGGTCAACAGCGGCCTTGGAGGTCATCCCTCTCGAAGGGCAATCATCGGAATTCACTTTCATGGCGCGCCGGGAAGGACAGAAACGCCGGGAGCGAAAAGCAAGGCTCGCCAACTGCCCGGTTTATCACAAGCTTGCGCGTCGAGTGACTCGGTTCTCAAGGGTTGATCGTGCCGGCGATCACCCAAACCTGGCCTGTGCGCGTGCCTTGGCTCTTGCAGCCTCTTCTTCGCGGTTCTTGGGAGGCGCGCTGGTCTCCAGCGACAGCAGCAGCCGCCCCGAAATTTCCGCCACTTCATTCACGGCGGTCTGGAATGCAGCCTCATTCGCCTTGGAAGGTTTGTTGAATCCGGTGATCTTGCGCACAAACTGGAGGGAAGCAGCCCGGATCTCTTCGTCGGTCACGGGCGGATCAAAGTTGAAGAGCGTTTTGATGTTCCTGCACATTCTCGACGGGACCTCTTTTCATGCCGGTACTACGACCTCAGTTCTATCTTAAATGTATCGTCCAGCTTGTCTTTTCCCGCCACCGGGCACAAAATCCGCAAGGGACTCTGCCCATGCGCAACCTGCTCCACGTATCCGCGTGTTTATGCTTCCTGTTTGCTCCCGCGGCCCTGTCTGCCGGAAGAGCCAGGACCTTCTCCCGCCGCGCGCAGGCGCGTATTGTGCGCGAGGTGCGCCACCGCATCCTGATGCTGGCCGACTTCGGCGTGTTCGATAACATCGCCTTCAAACTCAACGGCTATGACGTGACGCTGATCGGCCAAGTGACCCGGCCCATTCTCAAGAGCGATGCCGAACGCGAAGTGAAGCGGATTGAAGGCGTGGAAAGGGTGGTGAACCGCATTGAAGTGCTGCCCGTCTCATTCCATGATGACCGCCTGCGCCGTGACGTATTCAGAGCGATTTACGGTTATGGTCCGCTGCAGCACTATGGCGTTGGTTCCAACCGCCCGATCCACATCATCGTAAACCGCGGGCACGTGACCCTTGTGGGCATTGTCGACAGCCAGGCGGACAAGAACATCGCCGGCATCCGGGCCAACGGCGTGTTCGGGGTGTTTTCCGTTACGAACAACCTGGTGGCGCCGGCGAAGCGGAAATAGACCGCGTTCCTACTCCGTTACCCCGTCGAGGACTTTTGCGCAATCCATGCGCAGGGCGCCGCTGTCGTCAAAAACCAACCCCCTGAATCTCAGCAGACTGCCGGGGGCCACGGCCCCCGATTGCAGGAACTGCGTATTGCCATCCGCATAGACCGTGACCGTAGTGGGAGCAGCGATGGCGGCGAAGGTGGCAAGCACAGGCTGTTGCTGGGTCGTGGGAATGATGTGGTAGGGTGCGATCGTCACCGTATAGACGGAGAACCCAGCGGTGTTGGTGACCGCAGTGATGATCCCATTGACTGTCTGTGGTTCAAGCGTGATGTCCGTAGCGATCACCCCGCCTGGGCCAATGTTTGCGCTGGTGGACTCGACAGAGACATTCTGGCCCAGTACAAAGCTCGAGCTGCTGAAGTCCGGCACAAAAGGAAGCTGCTGCAGGTTGCTGAACTGCCCGGACACATGGAAAACCGTACTGCTGAATGACTGAAAGGCGCTGTAACAAGGCTGAACGATCCCGGGACCATGGAAACATTCAAGCGGTTTAGCAACGGCGGTACCGGTCGGGGAGGCAGGCGCGAGCGGTACGAAAACGTCAGTTGTAGCCGCGGCCGCGTTCTGAACCTCCACCCGCGTAGCCAGCAAGGCGCCATTCGGCTGAATTGCGCTATCCAGGTTGACCACCGTTCCCGCGGAGAGACCGGCGAGACCGGCCACACCCTGAAACACCGTACTGTTGTTGGAACTCAGGGTTGAAGAGATGCCGTCCGCGGTCTGCGCCACAAAGCTATTGCCGGAAGCGTCCACAGAAATAATCCTGGCGTTGAGTCCCGTGATTTTGCCATTGCGATCGTTGGTGGGATTTGGGGAGATGGCCATTGGCGTCGCATTAAAGACCGGCGATATCGTGTAGACATTCCCGGCGGGAAGTGTATATGACTGGGAAACCTGCAGATCGAAGCTCAGGGCCATGGCAGTGCCGCTGATCACAAGCGGAGAAGACAGGTTCACGGTTGTATTGCCGGTCCCCTGGCCGCACAGACCTTCCGCATCAAACGAGGAGGTTAATACACCGGCCACGATGCTGGCCATACCGAACGCACAGGACGACACCTTGACCGTGGCGGAAGTGTAGGTGCCCTGCGGCACACTCGCCATCGCCAATGGTTCGGAAGCTCCATTCAAACGCATGAATTCAGTGCCGTTCAAGACCCCGCGGGAGGGGTCACTGAACAGCGTAACCGTGTTGCCGGCGTTGTCACGCAGGCTCACGCCGGTGATTGTCATTTCAAATTGCGTGAGCTTGTCGTTCGCGGTGCTGGTGAACAGTACCACTACATTCGTGCTGGCCCCAGGCACAGGCGCAGCCATATTATTGCCTGAACCGCCGCAGCCTCCGAGGATGGCTGACATTCCCAGCCCCAGGAGAAGCCGCAGGCCACACCGCACGATTCCTCGTGTTTCAAATGATTCCCGCATTTTGGGCCCCTCTCTTTCACCTGTAATGGCAGAGGTAGAAAATTTGATTGCGTTAGATACGGAGCCTTCATTCGGCAATGGCGATCACGTCTTTCTTGCGGTGACGATCATTTGCCACAGCCACTAAAATACAAGTTCAGAGCTAACAGTAGTACCTCTCCCGGACTGCAAAGCTACGACGCTATCATATAGTTGATCTGTTTTTATCTATAAGTGAAAAGAAAAATATCTGAATTAGCAAAACTTAACAGTGTGTCGCGAAGCCGGGGCGTTGATGTGGGCACCTGCGTTGCGGGAGCTGTAATCGCGAACCCCAATGCGAACTAGTTACAAACCCGGTCATCTCCGTTCTTGGCCGCCCCATTCGCCGCTTGCTGCGCCGGAGCCTGCATCACGAACTTCATGAAATCTGATTCTGCCAGACGTGAAGGATGCACCTCACCGCCGAGACCGAAGAAGCGGCAGAAGCTCATCATCAGCGGGCGCCAGCGCACGGGATCGATGTGAGGGCGCAGGCCGTCGCTGTCGATCAGCAACTCTTCTTCCACGTGCAGTTTCACGATATGGACTTCAAATACATTGGCGCTCACGTTCTTGCCGAAAGAGCGGAAGTCGTGCACGATGCCTTCCATCTGCACGGGGCACTCGCGAACCCGCGGCGGCGCAACGGCTTCCGACTCCGTAGCCGTGAAGCCGGCGATGCCGAATTTGTCCGCTTCATGGCGATAGCCCCACTGGCGCTTCTTCTCCGGCACCGGGTCTTTGCCGGTGGTGAGCGCCAGGCGGTCAACGTAGGTCACCAGATCTTCCGAGGGAAGATTGATCACGCATTCGCGCGTGCGGATGAGGTTATCGGATGTCTGGCCCATCTGGCCCAGGCCAAGCATGCAAGTCCAGCCCAGCCACCACGCTGACGACATGGGCGCAAGGTTCGGCGAGCCATCAGGGTTCAAGGTGCTGATGAGGGCCACAGGTGTTCCGAAATAGAGGATGGTCGGTTCAATCGTCTTATGCATGCGCTGACGATACCGGGCATCGCGCGGAGGGCGCTATCCGCATCTTGCGGTCAAACCAGATTATTTCTGCCGCGCGCCGGACAACCGGTCACAGGTTCGCGAGGGCGGCAGGGAATTCGCTACTGCTGGTTTTCCGGGGCGGTCAGGACTTCATTGAGCAGGGCGGGAAGGTCCTGCCGCAAGCGCCCTTTGGAGACGAAACCAAGCGCGCCGCAGTCCTGCGAAGCTTCGCGCAACTCGGGCGTGTCATACATGGTGACCATGATGACGCGCATGTCAGGGTAGCGGCGCCGCAAAAGGACCGTGGCTTCCAGGCCGTTCATCCCGGGCATCTGGAGATCAATCAAGACCAGGTCAGGGGTGTCTTTTTCGATGAGCCGGAAGGCTTCCTGGGCGCCGTTGGCGGAGCCGATGACATCGACCGCCTCCTGGTCGCTTAGGAAAGAGCACAGGCTGTGCCGGAAGACAGGCGAATCGTCAATAACCATGGCGCGAATTTGCCGAACTGCGGGCTGCATCTGGCCTCCTTCTCTGCTTTCTGGTTCACTTGACGGTGCTATCCTTTGCCTCTACGTTGACCGGCGCTCAGGTTTGGATCGTTTCTGAGCGGCGGTCAATAGCCCGTACAACCCCGCCAGGCGCCATGGGTACCGGAAAATCTTCCAGACTCCGGACCATATTTTCCCCCAAGAAACATGGGCCGGAGTCTCCAAGGCCTCGGCACGAGCGTTGGGGCCCCCACAACTGTGGTTGAGGTTATCTGGCTTTTGCCAAAAGCGGAATCGGGTGCTTACCGGATTGATGGAAGGGAAAGTCCGGATCAGAAGGGCCCATTGCGTCGAAAATGCCCCCAAAAGGAGGTTTCAATGCCTGCTCCACTCCCCGGGGGTACCGTTAACGCTGTAGTTACGCTAGGCCAACGGCAGAAATGCCCTGATGGTGGTGCCATTGGAGTTGCTGACGATCTCAAACCGGCCCTTGAGCAGGCGGACGCGCTCGCGCATCCCGGCAATGCCGACGCCTGCGCTGATGGCTTGCTGCTGCATGCCGCGGCCCTGGTCAGCGATTTCAAGCGCTATGCCGCCCCCCTCGAGCGCCAGGCTAATGGCGGCGGTGCGGCTCTGCGAGTGCCGGTGCACGTTGGCCAGCGCTTCCTGCACCATGAGGAACAGAGTCAACTCCAGTTCGTTGCCCAGGCGGCCGAGATCGGACGGCGCCTGGAGAGTCACCTGGATGCCGCTCCGATTGCTGAAGCCGTCCACATAACCGCGCAGCGTGCGCGCCAGGCCCAGCTCTTCCAGCAGGGGCGGGTGGAGCAGGTAAGAAATGGTCCGCAGTTCGTTGGCGCACTGCTCGGCCAGGTGCAAGGATTCGTCCAGGCGGCCATGGGCGGCATCGTCGCGGGCGGCGTCGCGGGCGGTGGCCAGGTTGAGCGTAATGGCCACCAGATTTTGCGTGGCGCCATCGTGCAGTTCGCGCGCGAGGTGGCGGCGTTCCTCGTCCTGCACGCGCATGACCCGGGCGGAAAGCTTGCGCACCTCTTCTTCCGCGAGCTTGCGTTCGGTGATTTCTTCCTGCAGCGCGGTGTTCGCCCGCTCCAGATCGGCCGTGCGCTCGTGGACGCGGATTTCCAGTTCGTCATGAGCGCGCCGCAGCTCTTCTTCCGCCTCCACCTGCCTGGTGACGTCGCCGCAGATGATAGTGAAAATCTTCTCCCCTTCAAGCTGCAGCTTTGAGACGGACGCAGACATGGGAAATTCGCTTCCATCTTTACGCAATCCTGCAACTGACAGGTGTTCCGACATCCGCAGATTATGCTGCGAGCTCCGGGAAAACTCCGCCATGTGCTGCCGGTGGATCTCGCGGAGGCGCTGGGGGATGAGGATGTCAATGGATTGGCCCATGATCTCCTGCGCGGTGTAACCAAAGATTGCCTGCGCGGCCTGGTTGAACAGGGTGATCCGCCGGTCCTGGTCCATGGAAATCACCGCGTCGGCGGAGATTTCAAGGATGCCTGCAAAGCGCGCCTGGGAGGCGGCCAGGGCACGTTCGGCGCGCCTGCGTTCGGCAATACCCCGGCGCAAGTCCTGGTTGGCCTGCACCGTGAGAGTCATGAGCAGGCTGAGCAGTACTCCGGAAAGCAAAGTGACCAGCGGCAGGCTGGAGCGCAATTCCGCCATGCCTTCCGGCCGCGGCCATGCCCGCAAGCGCCATGCGGTTGCGGGAAGGGCCAGGTCCATGGTTTTCGCCCACTCCTGCTCATTCTGTGAGCTACTCCCCGGCAGCCGGTAAATCTCCTGCCCGCCCTGCTCCAGCGACGCGGAGAAGCCCAGACCACTGACATCCTCCAGCATTCCGTCGAGCGACTGCTGCACGTCAAAAAATCCCAGGACGAAGCCGCGAAAAACCGATTCGCGGAAGATGGGTACCACCACCAGCCATTGTTTTCGTCCCTCGGAGGAAACCAGGATGGGGGACATGATGGGTTTATGCGACTGCTCCGCGCTTCGCAAGAACGCATCGCGCAGGTCGGCGCCGGCCAGCGGGACGGGCGTAGCTCCTTTAGGCCGCACCAGCCAGCGCTCCGCATACCTGGGATCAAGCCATTCGATCGCCAGACAACCCGGATGGTGCTCAATGTACAGATCAGCAAATGCAAACCACCGCTGGTAGGTGCTGGCGAACACAGACCATTGCCTGGGCGTCTCGCCAAACTCCCATATCTTGGCCAGCCGCACCAGCCCCTGCACCCAGGTCTTCATGTCTGACTCAATATCGGCATGGATGGCGGATGCCGCAAGCCGGGTCATTTTTTGTACGTGGCTGCGCTCATTGGCGCGCACGATGGACCACACCACCATCGTTCCCGCCAGGCTCGTGATCAAAACCAGGATGGCCAGCCATGAGATCCTCGACAACACGGCCGACAGCTTTCCGCTATCATCGAAGTCTTTCCCAGAGTCCGGTGAAGCCGGTTGTGTCTCCGCCGGCCAGCCAGCTGCTTCAATTCCCGAGGCGGGGTCTGCGGTGGCCTGCCCCTTTTCCTGGCTGTTGCCCAGGGACGACACGGCATCCGCCGGGTTTCTGTGCGACACTTGACGACCTGGCGAAGATGAAGAGCTCACATCCGTCACTTGCTTTGGATATCTCCGGCGATTCGAGTTTTTTCCGGCCCTGCAAACCGTTGACCGGAAAGGCAACTCTAGCACGAAGCTCCAAGAGAGTCGTTCATTAAAAACTTTAATCTGTAAGACTTAATGTAGTATTTCGGTGTAATCTCAAACCGAAATCGGGTAACTGAAGAAACTCGCTCGTTCTTCGAGGAGGAGGACTGTTAGATTGTGTCTTCTGTCCCTATGCCTGTTCCCCAGATCTAGCGGAAAACTTCCGGTTTTCAGAACTCGCCCGGTCAAACATTGAGAGTCCAAGGGGTCTGCTCATGCCGATCAGGGTCCTTCTGGCCGACGATCATGAAGTCGTGCGACAGGGACTGAAAATTTTGCTGGAACGCGAGGGCTTTTCCGTGGTTGCGGAAGCAGCCAACGGGCACGAGGCCATCAAGCTTTGTGAAGCCAACCACCCGGAAGTGGCGGTTCTTGACCTTGGCATGCCGCTGCTGAACGGCATTGACGCAGCGCGCGAGATCACCAAGGCCGGGTCCCGCACCCGGGTCATCCTCTTGACCATGCACGCAGAAGATCATCTGGTGCTGGAGAGCCTGCGCTCCGGGGTCACCGGATACCTGCTGAAAACCCGGGCCTCAGACGAACTGGTCCAGGCCATCCGGTCCGTGGCCCGCGGGGAAATGTACCTGACGCGCAGCGTGTCGGAAACCGTAGTGAAGGCCTTCCTGGCCAAAGAGGACCTTCCCGGGCAGCTGCTGAGTGACCGTGAGCGCCAGGTCCTGCAACTCGTGGCGGAAGGCCAGACCACCAAGGAGATCGCCTCGATGCTCGGCATCAGCGTGAAGACCGCGGAATCGCATCGCTCCAACATCATGGAAAAGCTGGACATTCACGACGTTGCAGGCCTTGTCCGCTACGCCATCCGCGCCGGGATCATTCAGTCATAAAAAGGGGGGAATGGGTCCGATCCGGTCCACCCACCCCCCAGGGATTAGCCTGATCTCAGCAGGACACGAACCTACCGAGCTTGATTACACCAACCTATTGAAAAGATTGAAGATGCGCACGCCGCCAAGCTGGGCCTCCGCTCCCACCCCATAGCCGGTACGTGGCAGCAATAGAGCTTAATCAGGGAACCTCCCCCGCAAAATCCCTATCTCACCGGATTGTCACTTTGACGTGGAGGCTTCATTCTTCACACAGAAGATGTGATTAGGTTGTTTCCCGTACACGTGGGCGGTTGCGCCAAAAGGCCGGAAGGAGCGTGACGGGAAAGGCGGCAACGAACCGCCAAAGCTTTCCCGGGACAAAGCAGCGAACCGGGAGGTTGCGCAAAAGTTGGGTTTTTGCTGGCAATAAATTTGGAAGAAGGGCCGTTTCTTCCAGGTTCGCCACACCTCGGTTGAGTTGGGCGAAAAAGACGGCTCTCTTCTTTCCGAACAGATAAGAACCAGACTAACGGATGAGCATCTGGGGGCGCTTTTTTTACCGCGCCCCCAGCTTCAGAAAGTATTGAGGTGTCTTTTGCGCATTTTAGTGATTGAAGATGAACCCAAAGTTTCAAGAACGCTGGTGAAGGGTCTGGAGTCTGACCACTTTGCCGTGGACCTTGCCGCGGATGGAGAGGATGGTCTGCAATTGGCTATGGAGGTCGATTACGACGCCATTCTTCTCGATTGGAACGTCCCGAAGCTGGATGGGCTGACGGTCCTGAAAAAACTCAGAAAATCAGGTTCGAATACTCGCATCATGCTGCTGAGCGCCCGCAAAGAAGTTTCCGACCGGATTCTCGGTCTGCAGTGCGGCGCCGACGACTATCTGGTCAAGCCGTTCTCCTTTGAAGAGCTGCTGGCCCGCGTCCACGCGCTTTTGCGGCGTCCCATGGAGCTTCTGGACAAGCTGATTGTGGAGGACCTGGAACTGGACCGCGTGCGCCGCACCGTTACCCGGTCCGGCAAAGCCATCACTCTGACGCAACGGGAATACGCGGTGCTTGAGTACCTGATGCGCAATGCAGGGCGCACCGTCACGCGAACCATGGTGGTAGAGCACGTATGGAACCTGGGCTTCGAAGGGCTTACCAACATCGTTGACGTGTATATCAACTATCTCCGCCAGAAGGTCGATCGCGGTTTCACCAAGCCGCTGATTCATACCGCACGCGGAGTTGGCTACATGCTCGCAGGCCGCAACAATTAAGCGGCTTTCAGCGCAGGGAGCATGTTTAGCTGCCAGGCCAGACCTGGGATTTCGGGCTTCCGGGTCTGGTCTTCTTCTTTTGCCGCCACCAACTCCTGTGGGCTTTTGGTGACGTTACTTTTGTACTCGCGGTAATGTTGCTTTGCACCACAGAGGAGGGTTATAAGTTGGAGCAGCATGCCACATAAATACCTAGCAAAAGAGTTTCAGGATTTCGCTCGCTCCGGCGCCAAGGCCGAGGCGCTGATGGAGCATATATCGCAGCGGATCCACATGCACATTCCCCGGTACAACTGGGTCGGTTTTTACCTGGTCGACAAGAAAGATTCGTCCACGCTGATGTTGGGACCCCACGCAGGCAGCTTTACCCCAAATCCGAAAATCTCCCTGGATGAAGGCCTATGCGGATGGGCCGCTTCCACCGGACGTATCGTATCGGCGGACAACGTTGCTGAAGAGCCGCGTTATATCCAGGCCTCAGACATGGTGAGATCGCAGATTTCCGTGCCTGTGCAGGTCGTGGGCAGGACGGTGGCTGTTTTCAATGTGGAAAGTTACTTCATGGCCACCTTCAAGCCGGAGACAGAGCGCCAGTTTGTTGAAAACTGCGCGAAGATCGTCGGCTCGGCTCTTGAAAAGAATGTGTCCCAGGATCTGGTGAAAGCCTGAATCCGGGGGCCGGTACCGCAATTTCCATTTTTGCCCGTTCGACTGCCAAGCCTGATACTTGCAAAGCCAGACACCAAAGGCCGATTCCTGCCACTTCGGTTTCGCCAGAGCGGGCGCGGCGAGATGTCCAGCAGTATCACTGGCTGTGATCGCTGCCATCGCCAAGGCAATTCCAAACCACGCCGCCGGAACCAGTCGCTTCCCGGGCATTGAATGACGAATCGCCCCGGCCCCCTGCCGCAGCGTGTTTGCAAAGCAAATTGACCGCCGCTTGAGGCCTTGGCGATAATGAAAACGCGGGTGTTGGAGTTCACCCTTAACCGCCCTCATGAGGCAGATGACTCCTACTTGAATTGCAGGTAGGGCGTCTGCGGTTTCCTTCCTTCAATTCTTGAATACGTCGCGGCGTCCGGCCGCGAGTCAGGGCACTTATGGACCAGCAAATCGATCTGAACGAACACCATCGGCGAAGACTCCTGGTGAGCTGCCAGTACGTGGACCGGCTGCTGGCTGACATCGAGTCAGTCCTGGCGGCGGAAACTTCCCTGAGCCCATTTCCCAAATATCTGCAGGACCTGACCGCAGCGGAAAAGCAACTGGCGCAGGCGCAGATCTCAACACTGCGCTCGCAACTGGTCAGGCTCCTGCAATCGCGCAACGTTGACATACCCGCCCCCACGATTTCCGCCCGGCACTCGATCCTTACCAGCCTTGCCTACATCGATATCGCCGTGGAGGAACTCAAGCCCGGATACCTGGGAGGTTACGGCAAGGTCCCCAAGGCCCTGGCGCCCGAGTTACAGAGCTCGGTGGAAGAGGTGCAGCAAAGCGTGAAAGAGGCGATTTCGGCCCTGAAAGAGCCCGTGCAAGGAGACGAAGCGGGCGCGGTGTGAGAACGCACTTGACCGTCGGCCGGGAGAACGTATTTTACCTCGATGTGAAATCGGCGGCAGACCAGGCGACATGAGCATTCAGGAAAAAGCCAACCCGGACCGCACGACCGCCGAGGCAACAGCTCTACAGGAGCTGGCGCAGGCGGCCGGCGAATTGAATGCTGAAAGTGTTCGGCAACAG
>OBLQ010000549.1_pt1 | contig 14362 bp, 14 predicted proteins | sample 1519881 | NCBI WGS metagenome assembly OBLQ01 (sample SAMN01911456, study PRJEB22533) | soil metagenome | biome: Soil | place: Malaysia | collected 2012-04-30 | depth DG_metagenome m | reverse complement strand
GAGTGAGGTAGGCGCTCGCCGCGTAGAACTCGTCACCGATTAGCACGTAGTCGCAGGCTGCGATGAAGAACGGAGTCTGGACGGTCTGCGTCGAGCCGGCCACCTGGATGGCCCCGACGCTGTTCGCCGTCTCGGCAAAGATGAGCGACTCTGCGTAGAACTCTCCCAGGAAGAACGTCGCGGCGCACTTTTCGCGGTAGATGATGCCTGCGACACCGGCTGCAAAGGCGAACTGCCTGTCCGAGATGAACCGCACCGAGTCGGGGTCGTATCGGTCGATCTGCCCCTGTGCCTGGTAGACGTCGCGGATCGTCTCCTGCGCGACGGCGTAGACCGCGGGGTCGAGGCAGCAGAGCCTGATCGGAGTTCCGAACTGCGCGGCCGTCTTTGTGACCTGGGCGAAGATGTTGATCGCCTGGACCGAGATCGCGTTGAGGGTGCCGATGCCAGGAACCATGAGCACCGACCTTCCCATCTCTGTCGCGCGCCCAATCGCATCGTCGATGGCGTTGAGGCCGGGAATCCTGCGCACGTACATGTCCTTCTTGCCTTTGGCCCTGTAGATGTTGAACAGGATGAAGAACACGAGCAGCAGAGTGAAGAACACTGAGTACTTGCCGGTGTCTAGATATTGCATTACGACGCTTGAGCCTCCTCGCTCTTGCTTTCAGACTCTCGATCCTCGATCTCCTGGATGAGACGTTCGACGTTTGAGGACTCCATGAGAAGACGGCTGTAGTTATGGACGTTGTCGATCCCCACAAACGGCGCAATAAAGGGGGCGAAGAAGATCATTGCGTTGCCAGCCAACCGCGAGATCGGCTTATGCATTTCAAAGAACAGGATTGCGGGGACTTCGAGTTTCCTCTTGTGGACCTCATCAGCCACTTTGCTGATCAGTTCCGCCGTCTCCTGCTCCGTCAGTTCTTCCGTCCAGAGGGCTTGTGTCTCCATTCCAGAATTGGCGTATTTTGCCTGATATGGCGTCCTCGTTGTCTGAAAATCGCAGATAAACCCCGCGAAATTCGTTCCGCACGGACGGTTTTTCAAGCGGCGAGAGCCTGATTCCGTCCGCCATTGGAATCAGACGCCTGACCTTCGACCATTCGATCTCCGTGACGCTCAGGCCGCACTTCACCCGCGCCCCCTCAGCGTCGATCCGGTACTTCAGCGGCACGAATACTTCGGCCGTCGACACGAGTACGACGGCGAACCCGATCAGCCCGATGAACCACCCGAACATCGCGAATCCAACCAGGCCCGCGACGAAGGCGATGACAGCGACGATGAACCGCCTCTTCGGACGAAGTGCGCCCATATCCACGGACCACTCCAAGCGGTCGTCTGTGGCTTCGTTACGATCCATAGTTACGGCGGGCGGCTGCGCGAAAGTGCCCTGATCTAGCGCCAGTCGTCGAACAGCGTGCTCACTGAGCGGTTGAGATGGATGCGCTTGATCGCCTCGCCCAGGAGTGGTGCGATTGGCAGGACTGTGAGTTTCGAGAACTTGCGTTGCTCCGTGATCGGGACTGTATCCATCGTTACGACGCGTGCGAGGACGCTGTCCTGGAGCCGCTTTCGAGCGTCTCCGCTGAACACCGCGTGCGTGGCGCAAGCCATCACCTCGAGCGCGCCGCTCTTCAAAAGCGCCTCCGCTCCCTGCACGACCGATCCTCCTGTGTCGATCATGTCGTCGATCATGATGCAGCGCTTGCCTTCGATCTCACCGATGATCTCGACGCTGTCTACCTTGTTCGGCTCGGAGCGGCGTTTGGCCAGGATGGCCAGTGGCGAGTGCAGCATTTCGGCCAGGCTCCTCGCCCTGCCGACGCCTCCGACGTCCGGCGAGACGACGATCACGTCGTCATCCTCGCGATAGCCCTGCTCGATCAGGTAGCGACCGATGATCGGGCCGCCGTAGAGGTGGTCGACCGGGATGTTGAAAAAGCCCTGGATCTGTTCGGCGTGCAGGTCAACGGCGACAACGCGCGTCGCGCCCCCGTTCTGGATCAGGTCGGCGACGAGGCGGGCCGTGACCGGCTCGCGGGGCTTGATCTTCTTGTCCTGTCGGGCGTAGCCATAGTACGGCATGACGACGTTGATCTTCATTGCGCTGGCGCGGCGGAAGGCGTCCAGCATGATCAACAGTTCCATCAGTGTGTCGTTGGCGGGCTCGCACGTCGGCTGGAGGATGAAGACCTCCTTGCCGCGCGCGCTCTGGTCGATCATCACTCGCAGTTCGCCGTCACTGAACCTGGTCGAGGTCATTTGGCCGAGTTCGATGCCCAGATAGTCTGCGACCCGTTGCCCAAGTTCTTTGTTCGCGTTCCCCGCGAACAGCATCATTCCTGCGAGATCCATATTTACTGGCGATCCTGTTTCCGTTTGCGCCACGACTTGGCCCATTGCTCTTTCGTTTCCTGTCTTGCACGCCCGAGGGCGAGCGCATCGTCCGGCACGTCCTTTGTAACGACGCTTCCAGCCGCCACAAAGGCTCCGTCGCCGATCTTGATCGGTGCGATGAGTGTCGAGTTCGATCCTATGAACGCGTTCTCTCCGATCTCAGTCCTGAACTTTGAGAACCCGTCATAGTTGCACGTGATGGTACCTGCGCCGACGTTGGTGCCTGCACCGATCGTTGCATCCCCGATGTAGGTCAGGTGCGACGCGCTGACCTTCTTGCCGAGGTCCGAGTTCTTGACCTCGACAAAATTGCCGATCTTGACGTCACCTTGAAGCCGTGCGCCGGGACGGAGGTTGCTGAACGGACCACAGCGCGATCCGGGACCCATATCCGCCTGGTCGAGGTGGCTCATGAAGACCTTGCACCCGTCGCCGATGGTCGAACTCTTGATCCAACAGTCAGGGCCGATCGAGCAGTGCGAGCCGATGCTGCTGGCACCCTCGATAACGCAGCCCGGATAGACCACCGTGTCCGCGCCGATTTCGACGTCCACATCGATGAACGTGGTTGCGAGATCCATGAAGGTCACACCGGCGAGGGCGTGCTTGCGCAAGAGGACTCTGCGCATTGCTGCGTTCGCCTCGGCGAGTTGGTACCGGTCGTTGACGCCAGAGAACTCCGTCTCGCTTGCGAAGACTGTGGTGCTGACCCCGCTTCCCTGCTTTGCGAAGAGGCCGACGACGTCTGTCAAATAGTATTCGCCTTGGGCATTGTCGTTGCCGATCTGACGCAGCGCGGTGAAAAGCGCTTTGGAGTTGAAGCAGTAGACGGCCGCGTTGACCTCCCTTATGGCGTCCTGATCTGGCGTACAGTCCTTCTGCTCGACTATCCCGACCGGGGCGCCCTGCTTGGAACGGACGATGCGTCCATAGCCTTGAGGCTCGTCCATCAGGAAGGTCGCCATCGACACGGCGCCCTCGCCGAGGTCAGCCGCCAGCAGTGAGAGCGAGCCCGGTGTCATGAGCGGCACGTCCCCTGGAAGGACGAGCAGCGGGCCGTCGTGCGCACCGAGCGCCTTGTCCGCGCACATGACAGCGTGTCCGGTGCCCAGTTGCTCGCTTTGCTCGACGTATTCGCAAGAATCCCCTAGTGTCTCCCTGACCTGGTCTGCTCCGTGTCCGACAACGACCACGACGCGATCGGCTCCAGCCGCTCGTAGCGCGCGTACGACGTGCTCCACCATCGGGACGCCACAGACAGGGTGAAGACACTTGGGTAGGTCCGACTTCATTCTCGTGCCCTTTCCGGCAGCGAGGACAAGTCCAGCAAGCGGCTTCATCGACGACATCTGAGCATCAAGACGATACCCGGCACGGTGCTGCTTCACAGACTAGCGGCGCTCTAAACGGCGACCGGCCCCGGCGATATTCGCCGGGGCCGGTCTGGTCACCAGGGAGATCAGGGTCCATCGCTAGACCCCGCCCTGGGAGGCGGGTGCTAAAACCCCGCACCTCCCTGGGTACTCCAACTGTCAATCATAAAAACGGCCACCTCCTGTGTAGTAGATTTTTTGCCTCGACTTGCGTCTCGACAGTCTTGAAGACGCTCGGGACGGCCAAAACGTTCCCGGCTAGCCCGCAGGCTTTCCGGAGAGGGTCTCTTTCGCGCTCGCCCAGTCCGTGCGCGCCTGATCCTGGGTGATGCCGAGTTCCCCCATGACCTGCGGGACGCCGACAGCCACAGTCAGCGCCCTCGATCCTTTCGAATTTGTCGAGACGTTGAGCATGAGGCGCCGCTCCGGCCGCTCCCAGATCATGTACTGCACGTCCTTGCCGGGCAAGTTCAACTGGGGCTCTCCGTACTGCTTCTTATAGAGCGCTATCGCGCTGGCGACGTCGTCCTCCGAGACGCTGTCCTGTGTCTCCATCGCTAAGACGACGACGTCTCGGTCGGACCCCTCGCCGTAGAGGATGCAACCGAATGAGCGCAGGTCGCTGTCCCACCCCGTCGCCTTGAACCCCTTTCCGAACTGGGCGGGCAGAGTACTGAACGGATAGCTCCTTGCCGGTGCGGGAAAGACGCTGAGGGCCTCGTCGCTGGTCGCCCCAAGGCGCAACGAGCGGTCCTTGTTGATGATCGCGAGGTCGCGGCCCAGTGGAACGTCCGGATTGAAGTCGATGCGCTCCAGAGTGGTCGCCTGCTGCGCCGACTCCGCCGGGACGCTGACCTCGCCCGGTGCGGCACAGCCCGCCAAGACCGTGCCAAGCGCCAGGACGCTAACCGTCGATCCGAAGAATCTTGTACTTTTGGATGCCTGCGGGCGCCTCATATTCAATCTCGTCGTCGATCTGTTTGCCGATCAGGGCGGAGCCGAGCGGCGAAGTAATGGAGATCATGTCCTGGGTCGGGTCAGCCTCGAAGGCTCCGACCAGCCGAAGTTTGACTTCGTCGTTCCACTTGAGGTCCCTGAGCGTCACGGTCGAACCGAGGTGTGCTATGTCTCCGCTGTGATCCGGCCGCTCGACGATCTGTGCGATCTGTACGACCTTCTCGAGGTCGGCGATGCGCCCCTCCAGACGCTTCTGGTTGAGTTTGGCCTCGTGGTACATCGCGTTCTCGCGGAGGTCGCCGTGGGACTTGGCCTCGCGGATGTTGTCAGCGATCTTTTGGCGCTCTACCGACTTGAGGTGTTCGAGTTCGGCCTTGAGTTTCTCAAAGCCTTCCTTCGTGAGCAAAACATCGCTAGACATTGGGTTGTATTTTAGCATGGCTCGGGTAGAACTGCGGCGTGTCCAGGCTGAGCGTCATCGTTGTCAGTTATAACACTCACGACATTCTCCGGCGGTGCCTTGCTAGCCTGGGAGACGCCGACGAGGTGATCGTCGTCGACAACGGGAGCGTGGACAAATCGGCGGACATGGTCGCCGAAGAGTTCCCTCAAGTGCGGCTGATCCGCAACCAGACGAACAGGGGGTTCGGCGCGGCCAACAACCAGGGGCTCGACGTAATGACAGGCGACGTTGCCCTCCTGCTCAACAGCGACTGTCAGGCGCTGCCAAAGGCGCTCCACAGGATGTTGGAAGTGATGGACACGGTCCCGGGGGTCGTGGCCTGCGGCGGTCGCCTGGAGCACCCTGACGGTCGTCTGCAACAGTCGTGCTGCAGCCCTCTCACTCTATGGGCGGTGTTCTGCGAGCAGTCGTTTCTAGAGAAGATCTTCCGAGGCAGTCCAGTCTTCGACCCCTATTGGCTCTCAGCGCGGCTGATCGTCAAGTCAGACAGCGACGTCTTCGAAGTTGCGCAGGTGATGGGCGCCTGCCTGATGATGCGACCGGTCGAAAGGTTTGACGAGAGATTCTTCTTGTATTGCGAGGACACGGAACTTTGCAGGCGGCTTTCAAATCACGGGATCATCATGTACGTACCTGAGGCGGCGTTCGTGCACGAACTCGGATCGAGCACCAAAGTCCGGTGGCAGGCGGTCGCCCGTTACAACCGCGGCAAGGAACTGTACTTTTTGATCCACCACGATCGCTTGTCGTGGAGGGTGGCGGTTACGCTCGACCGATTTGGTGCGGTTATCCGGCTGCTGGGATGGGGTGTGGCCGCAGTGGCCACACTCGGGCTGTGGGAGCGTGCGCGCACTAACCTCGTGGGGTTCTTCCGCGTGCTTACGGCGCCGCTTGAGGGCCCTCCATTGCCTGCCGATAGTAGGGGATGACTTCGGAAGGGAGGCCCTCCTTCGCAACCAGTCCGTCCTGGAGCCACAGAGTCCTGTCGGCGAACTTCTCGATCGTCACGAGGTTGTGAGTGACGAGGAGGATCGAGCCGCCCCTCGATCGAAATCCCTCGATGTAGTTGAAGCACTTGTGCTCGAACGCGATGTCACCGACCGCGAGCACCTCGTCCACGATCAAGACGTCTGCGTCGACGTTGATCGCGACCGCAAAACCGAGGCGAGCCTGCATGCCGCTCGAATAAGTCCGAACGGGCGCGGAGATGAATCGGCCAAGGCCGGAGAACTCGACGATCTGGTCTAGCCTCTCGTTCGCCTGCTTCCTGCTCAGACCGAGCATCATCGCATTGAACACGACGTTCTCCTGTCCCGAGAGGTCGGGGTGGAACCCTGCGCCCAACTCGAGAAGCGGTGCGACCCGTCCGTGCGTCTCGATCTCGCCGGACGTCGGTCTGTAGACGCGTGCGACCAGGGCGAGCAGGGTGCTCTTCCCTGCTCCGTTTCGCCCAACGAGGGAAAGGCACTCGCCGCGATGGAGATCGAACGAAACGCCCCTGAGGACGTCGATCCTTTCCAGGTTCTTCTTGCGCTTCCACCACAGGAGCGTGGTCTTGAGCGACGCCGCCCCGGTGTGCGAGAGTTCGAACGACTTGTGCAAGTCGCGCACGGAGACTGAGACTTCGCTCACGGCCTTTCGACGAACCTCCACTTGAGTTTGTTGAACGCCGCGTAGCCGGTGACGAGCAAGACCAGTGAGACCGCCACTGCGATCCAAAACAGCGTCCAGTCGAAATCGAGCATGTACATCTGCACAGGTGCCTGCCCTGGCCCGGGCTTGACCTCGATCATGCCGGTCGGGACGAGCGTCTTCCTGTACGCCGTCGAAAGCGTCGCAACCGGGTTGAGGTGGTACAGATAGTAGGCCCAGACCATCCCTTTCGCCTTCAGCGCGTAATAGACGGTCTCGCTGAAGTACATGACCGGCGTGAGGAAGAACATCAGGTAGAGCGCGACGCCGACGACGTACTTGACATCCTCATAGAAGACGTTGTACGCGGAGACGAAGAACGACACACCTGCTGCAAGCGCGAAGTTGACGATCAGCAGCACCGGAAGGAAGAAGATCTTCCACGTGAACGGCGACGTGGCGAAGCCCGTCACTCCCCACAGCACGAACAGATAGACAAAGTAGACGCACAGCGCGAGCAAGAAGTGGATGAAGTTCGCAATGACGTTTGAAAGCGGCAGAATCTCGCGCGGGAAATAGACCTTCTTAATGATCGGCACGGCCCCAAGCACCGACTGCGCGGAGTCCATGATGCAGACCTGGAAGAACATGAACGGCAGATAGGCGGCCAGCACGTAGGCGCTGTAGTTGTTCGTCCCGTTCTGAAGGAAGAACTTGAAGACGACCGTGATCACAAGCACGGTCACCAGTGGGTTGAGGAGCGACCAGAAGAAGCCGAGGAGGCTGTTCTTGTAGCGGATGCGGAGTTCGCGCTCCACCATCGCCCACAGCAGTTCGCGGAAGCGCCAAAGTTCCTTCAGTTCCGCGCGCATTCGCTGATTCTACCGAAGCCCACCTAAAGCGGAGCGACCTTAGTGACCCTGACTGTGACGACGAGATCGGGGTCGCCGGCGAGGCGCAGTCCCGCAGAGGAGGCCGGCATCGCCAGGACGCGCGAACCACCGACGTTGAGGCCCGAGACGGCGCGCTCCCATATCGGCGAGACGTTGTCTTGGCCCAGTAGGAAGGTGAACGGCATTCCGCGTCTGGCGGTGTCGGCCACGACCTTGCCCTGCGCGGTCTTGGCGACGAACTCTACCGTGATTCGAGCCTCGTCGAGGACGGGATCGCCATATCCGGGCTGGACGGCCGTCACGATAAGGGGCACGGTGCGCGGCATCGGCTTTGTCTGGAACATGACAAGCGCAAGCGCGAACGAAACCATGCCCCAAAGACGAGCGAGGGGCGCGAATAGGATCAGGCCGTGTGGTCGGACCTGTGCGAGGGGCTGATCTGCTCGAGTTCGCCGGTCACCATGAAGTTGACGCGTTCGGCGATGTTGAGCGCGTGGTCGGCGATCCTCTCGATGTGGTGGACGGCGAGCAGGAGCCAACTGGCGGAGACGACCTGAGACGGGTGGGACCTCATGTAGTCGTGGATCTGCGACCTGAGTTCGCGGTACAGGACGTCCGTTTCGTCCTCCATGACCGCGATGTCCTTGAGGTGTGAGACGTCGCGCTTGACGAAGGCGTCGAGGGAGAACCTCACCATCTTGCGGGCGAGGTTTGCCATCTTGGGGATGTCGACAAGCGAGGCGTCGCCCATCTCGCGCTCGATCTTCATCGTGATCTTGGCGATATCGACGGCCAGGTCTCCGATGCGCTCTACGTCCGTAATGATCTTCATCGCGGCGCCAATGACCCGCAGGTCGCGGCCCATGGGCTGTTGGAGGGCAAGCAGGCGCAGGCACTGGGCCTCGATCTCGATGTCCAGGCGGTCGATCTCGTCGTCGGCGTGCATGACTTCGTGGGCGAGGTCGTCGTCGAGTTTGCACAGGGCGTCGACCGCCTTGCTGACCATGGTCTCGGCGCGGCTCGTCATATCGAGCACCCTGTGCTCGAGCTGCGAGATGTCCTCGTCCAGTAACTGCCTGTTCATGCCGTCTACTTTATCGACGCAATTGAGTGGGGAAAGTTGCACAGTGCCCTGGAGCGATCTTGCTCAAACCAGGCCGGAGGAGCCTCTCGGCACACGTCCTGAACCCGTGGACAGCGGGTGGCGAACTTGCAGCCTTTGATGGCCTTGGTAGGGTCTGGAATCTCGCCTTTGGCGACCGCAGGCAGTTCACCGAGGTGTTCGAGGGTCGGTGCCGACTCCAGAAGCGCCTTGGTATAGGGGTGCAACGGGCGCTCGAAGATCCGGTCTGTCGGCCCCTCTTCGACGACCTTGCCCATGTACATCACCGCGACTCGGTCGGCGAGGTAACGCACCGTGGTCAGGTCGTGCGAGATGTAGAGGAAGGCGCATGAGAGTTCCGCCTGTAAATCCCGGAGCAGGTTGAGGATCTGCGCCTGCACGCTCAGGTCGAGCGCCGCCGTCGGTTCGTCACAGATCACGAGCGGTGGCTTGAGCGCAAGGGCCCTTCCGATCGCCACTCTCTGCCTTTGTCCGCCGCTCAACTGGTGCGGGAAGCGGTCTGCCATCTCCCTCGACAGACCGACGCTGTCGATCAGGGCATCGATGTCGACCTGCCTGCCGAGGATGCGGCCAGGCTCCTCGAGGACCCTTCGGATGCGCCACCTAGGGTCGAGGCTCGCGAAAGGATCCTGCCAGACCATTCCGATCTTCTCGGCGAGCCGGTGGCCGACGGACTCAGAACTCTCCTTCTTGAACAGAATCTTGCCAGCCTCCATCGGCTGCAGGCCGAGGATCGCGCGTGCGAGGGTCGTCTTGCCGCAGCCCGATTCGCCGACGACCGCGACCGTCTCTCCGGGCAGCACTTCCAGCGAAACGCCGTCGAGAGCGCGGATAGTGCCGCGCTGCGTCCCGAACTCGACGACGACGTCCTGGACGCTCAGGATGGGTGCGCCGCTCATATCGGGCCCTGGCTCCACTGTAAGCGGTCGGAGAGCTTCTCGTAAAAGTCGTTCCGTTCCGCCTTGATGAGCCGGGTCCTGCGCGGCGAGCGGCAGATCCGGACGAAGTCTCCGGTCAGCATGTGCAGGCGGCTCAGTCCGTCGCAAGAGAGCACGGAGGCCTCGCGCGACTCGACGCGGATGTCGATGACGGCGTCCGGATGTAGAACCAGCGGCCGCGATGAGAGCGTGTGCGGAAGGATCGCCGTCAGGATCATCGCGTCCATCTGCGGCGCGACCACGGGGCCGCCTGCCGAGAGGTTGTACGCGGTCGATCCGGTCGGGGTCGCGACCATCACGCCGTCTGCCGGGTATCGCGACACCTGGCTCCCATTGACGTGCACGTCGAAAGTGAGGAGCCTCGTCAGCGCCGACCTTTGCACGACCGCCTCGTTGAGACAGTGCAGTTCCGCCACGACGTCCCCGTCGCGCAGGAGTTCCGTCTGGACCATCATGCGCTCTTCGACCTCGTACTTTCCTTTAATGAACGCAGAGATGGCGTTCTCGCAGTCCTCTGGAGCGACCTCGGTCACGAAGCCAAAGCGCCCATAGTGGACCCCAAGGATCGGCGTCCCTTTTTGACCGATCATATAGGCCGCGCGGATGAGCGTGCCGTCGCCACCGATCGCCAAGACGAGGTCGGCGTCGCCGAAACCCTCGGAACTGATGGCGTTGATGCCGATTGCCGCAGCGCCTTCATGGAACGCAAGAACCTCGGCACCCGCCTTCTCCAACTGAGCGACGGCCGCCTTGGCCGCGCTGATCGCGTCAGCGCGGAAGAGGTTGACTGCTATGTGGACCTGCAAACTACCCGTCCGTGGCCTTGAGTCTGTCCAGGTTCTTCCTGGCGTCTTCAAAGCCCGGGTCTATTTTGAGCGCTTGCTCCAGCACAGCGATAGCCTCTTTGACTTTATTGAGCCTTTCTAGGGTGACCGCGAGGTTGTTGTAGGCCGGCATGTAGTGGTCGTCAGCCACGGTCGCACGGCGGAAATAAGACTCCGCGTCGGCGTTCTTGGCGTTGTACAGGCTATACAGCCCGAGCCCGTTGAGCGCGGCCGCGTCGTCAGACTTGTGGTTTAGGACGTACTGGTAGTGGAACCTTGCTGACTCGGTCTGCTTCTGTTTCCAAAGCGTGTTGGCGAGGTCGATGCGGACGTCGTTGCGGTCCGGCTGTTTGTGCAGGAAGTCCTTCCACAGAGAGATCGCCTCGTCGTACCGGCCCAACTTTGAATAGACCGCAGCGAGGTTTAGTTTCGCATCTGCGCTGTCCGGATCGAGGCTCGCGAGTTTTTCAAAGTGCCCGACCGCCTCGTCATACCGTCCGCTGCGGAAGAGAATGAGGCCCAGGTTGTTGATCGTGTCGATGTCGGTCGGATTCAGTGCGAGCGCCTTTCGGTACGCACCCTCTGCGCCTGTCGTATCGCCCGACTTCTCGCGGAGGACGCCCAGATTGAACCAGTAGTCGGACGAAGAATCCATCTTGCCGTTCATTCCTTCGAGCGTTTTGAGCGCGTCGGACTGCCGACCGAGCCGCGTGTACACCTCGGCCAGGACGAGCATGAAATCGGGCTCGTCCTCTCCAAGAGCGACCGCCTTCTCCATGTAAGGTAGTGCTTCTTCCTCCCTCCTGTCGCGCACGAGCGCAAGGCCAGCGTTCCTGTTGAACGTCACGTTTTCCGGCGCCCTGTCTGCCGCCGCTTTGTAACTGTCCGCCGCGGCCTTCGTTTGCGAGAGTTCTTCGTACGCGCGACCCAGGTTGTTGTGGGCGAACGCGTCGTCTCCATTGATCGAGATGGCCTTCTCGAGCGCTGTAGCCGCTTCTTTGTACTTGCAGTCCTGCAACTGGATGGTGCCGATGTTGTACCAAGCCTGGTACAGGTTGGGGTTGAGTTTTGAGATCTGTGTATAGACCTCGAGTGCCTTGCCCCTGTCGCCTGAATCTACATAGGCGTTTCCGAGGTTGTTCAGGACTTCGAGGTCGTTCGGACGGATCTTGCGCGCCTGCTCCAGCGCATCGATCGCCTTGTCGGTCTGCTTGGACTGTAAGTAGAAGTAGCCGAGCCAGGAGAGCGCGACTTGGTTGTCCGGTTCGACCTTGCGCAGAGCCTCGTAGGTCTCGACGGCCTTGGCCTGCTGGTTTGTGTTGACGTACGCGGTGCCAAGGTTGGTGAGGACGAGCGGGTTGTCCGCCTTGATCTTGTTGGATGCCTCCAGCGGGTCGACCGCCTTGTCGTACTGCTTCGTCTTGACGTAGAGGGAGCCGAGCGTCGCCAGGTACTCGGCGTTCGTCGGCGCGCGCTGCACCAGGTCTTCGAACCCTGTGATCGCCTGATCCGTGCGACCTGCGTTCATGTAGGCGATTGCCAGATTGTGGCGAAGACCGATGTTGTCAGGTTGGAGTTTGACGCCCTGAGCAAGGACGGGCGCCGCTTTTTCGGGGGCGCCTGTGCGAAGGTACAGGAATCCCAGCCAGTTGACGACGTCCATGTTCTTCGAGTCCTGCTTGTACAGTCCCTCGAGCATGGTGATCGCGCCAGAGGCGTCTCCGGCGTGGTACTTGTCGACCGCGGCGACGACTTCCTTCTGGATCTTCTGATCTGCGGGCGGCTCTGTCTGAGGATGAGCCGATGCGAACATCGCAAGCGCCATGACCGCGACAACAAACGGGTTCCTTGCCTTCATATACATGGTTCCAACCAAAATCCGGGCCATTCACTAGACGGGCCCGGTCAAACGTACTGCCTATAGTCTAGTCTAAACTCCGTCCACTTCGCACGTCCTCTTTAGGAACGTCGCATGGCTTCAGGTATGGCGGACTCATAAATGTCTCGCATTTCTGCCGGGCCAAGTTCGATCTCACTTCCCTTGCAATCGACTTTGAACAGACTGCCTGCGCCAGTCGTGCTACCGACCATTTGGAACCTCGTGTCACCTTTGAGACACGCTTCCACCGCATGTTCGCCTCCCTTGGGATAGCAGACGAAGACGTAACCTGGCAACTCACCGAACATTACTGAGTCCGGGCGGCGCGCGAACGCGAATGGCTCGCCGTCGAGCGAAACGCTCGCTCCGACGCCGCTTCCGATAGACATCTCGGCAAGGGCAAAGGCGCTGCCTCCTTCGCTCACGTCGTGTGCGGCAAGGATCGCACCGGATTCGACGAGTGTCGCGAGCGACTTGCAGAGATCGCTCTCTGCCTTGAGGTCGGGCGCGATCGGGCGACCGTCCTCCGTGCCGTGGATTGTTGCGAGATAAGAACTCGCGCCGAGACCCTCATGGATGACTTCTTCTCGCTCGTACCACAGCAGTCCTATCTCGCACGGATCGACCGGGAACGACGACCCGACGTTTCGATGCGCGTCGGAGAGCACTCCAAGCATCCCGATCAATGGCGTCGGTAGCACTTCGCCGATATCGCTTTCGTTGTAGAAACTGACGTTGCCGCTGACGACCGGTGTGCCGAGCGCCTCGCACGCCTCGGCGATGCCTTTCACAGCGCGCTCGAACTGCCAGTAGACGTGCGGCAGTTGCGGATTGCCAAAGTTGAGGCCGTCGGTCACGCCTGCGGGGCGTGCGCCCGTGCACGCGACGTTGCGCGCGGCCTCGCACACTGCGAGTTGTCCGCCGACGTAGGGGTCGAGGTAGACCCACCTGCCGTTGCCGTCCACTTTGAGCGCCAAGCCTCTCGAAGTACCTCGCGGGGCGAGCACACAGGCGTCGGCCGAGCCGGGCACCCTGACCGTCTGCGTCTGGACCTGAAAGTCGTACTGTTCGTAGACCCACCGCTTCCCAGACAACGTAGGCGACGCGAGAAGCGTCTTGAGCGCGTCCGTCGCGTCGACTGTTGGGATCGTCGAAACGTCGAACTTCCCGGCCTTCTCATAGTAGTCAGGAACCTCTGGCGCAACCGTATACGTCGGGCACTCGTCTGTCAGGAGGTTTGCGGGAACCTCGACCTCGACCTTGCCAAAGCGCCGGCAGCGGACAAGCCCGTCGTCGGTCACGCGCCCGATCACGACCGCATGAGTGCCCCACTTCTTGAAGACGTCGATGACTTCCTGCTCACGGCCCTTTTGCGCAACGGCGAGCATGCGCTCCTGGCTCTCGCTGAGCATGATCTCGTAGGCGGACATTCCCTTCTCACGCGTTGGGACGAGATCGAGGTCGACTTCCATGCCCACATCCCCCTTGCTGGACATCTCCGTCGTCGAGCAGGTGATGCCGGCTGCGCCCATGTCCTGGATCGCAACGACCGCGCCTGTCTGGAGGGCCTCAAGTGTGGCCTCGATCAGGAGTTTTTCCGCGAACGGGTCGCCGATTTGGACGTTGGGCCGCTTTTCGTCGCTGTCCTCGCCGAGCGTGTCGCTTGCGAACGTGGCACCGTGGATGCCGTCCTTGCCCGTCGCCGATCCGAGGTAGATGACCGGGTTGCCCTCGCCCTTCGCTGCCGCAGTGGCGATCGAATCGAGCGGCACGACGCCAAGGCACATCGCGTTCACGAGCGGGTTGCCGCTGTACCTCGGGTGGAACGCGACCTCGCCGGCCACCGTCGGGACTCCGACGCAGTTGCCCTAGCCGCC
>OBLQ010000548.1_pt1 | contig 14363 bp, 14 predicted proteins | sample 1519881 | NCBI WGS metagenome assembly OBLQ01 (sample SAMN01911456, study PRJEB22533) | soil metagenome | biome: Soil | place: Malaysia | collected 2012-04-30 | depth DG_metagenome m | reverse complement strand
GACGAGCGTCCCCCCGCGCCAGCGGGTTCGTTCTAGTCGGCTACACGTACAAGTGCCCTCGTTCGCAACTGATCATCGACGCCCTCGGTATTGCGCCCGAGTAAGCGGCAATTCGGAAGTAATCAATTCCACTATGAGTTTCCTTTGCGCAAATTGGCTTCATTCGGTTGACCACGAAGGCCGGGTGGACTGACTGGCTGTGACATTGAGATTCCCAGTCCTGAAGGGAAGATTGTGGGAGTGTTTTGCCTGCTCCAACAGGCGTAAGCGTGAGCCGTTGTTCTATAGTTTTACTACAATCGGCCTCTTTTTGGCCTCTCTGGTGAAATGAACTGCTCAGCTAACTATCTGATATTAAAAGGAAAATGATGGTAGGCCTGAAGGGATTCGAACCCCCGACCCACGGTCTAGGAAACCGATGCTCTCTCGAGTGAAATATTCCTGGGGTCGGTACCGCCGTCCAGGCGCTGACCTCGGAACTCGCTCCGTGCACCAGGAATCCCCCAAGTTGCCCCTGAAATCATGTTTCACCCCAGAATCCAGCTGGCAGGGACGTAACAGGCAGAGCCAAGAATCACAAGAAAGTGCGGGGCACCGGTGAAACCCGCTTACTTGGCCGACGCACCGGACGCTGTCCGTTGTAGACTTGTATCCCGAAGGCATGTGCATCTGACTACTCTAACTGCAGGACTGCAGGTCTCTTTTAAAGCTATGAGGTGAATTCATGGGACGAGTGCTGAAGCTGCTATCCGTAGTTTCTCTGTTGCTGGGAATAGCGGTATCGGCGCGGAGCGCCGAGTTGCGGGCCGGGGTGGCGAAGGCGGACATTACGCCGTCAGCGGGCCTTCCCATGTACGGATATTTTGATCGCATTAAGAACAACGAACCGGCGACGGGAACCCTTGACCCCCTGTTCGCGCGGGTCCTGGTCCTCGAGACCGGTCAAACTCGGATCGCGCTGATCACGCTGGACCTCGGCCGGACGTTCGATACCCCGACTATGGACCATATCAGGGACACTCTGCGGAAACAGGATGACATTTCCGGCCTGTTTCTCACGGCTTCCCACACGCATTCTGGCCCGAATATTGTGGACATCGACCCTCCCGCCCCCGTGACGGCATGGGAAAAGGTTGCGGCCGAAAAGATCATTCACGCAGCGCACGAAGCATGCCTTCATCTTGCGAAAGCACGGCTCGGAACCGGCTACGGTAGCGTTTACATCGGATATGACCGCAGAGTGGTCAATCCTGACGGCACGGTCAGGATGTTGTGGACCAACCCTACGCGAATTCCCACTTCCCCGGTGGATCCCACAGTTTCCATCCTGCGGATTGACCGCATGGACGGTGCGCCGATGGCGATTCTGGTCAACTACGCCTGCCATCCCGTGATCTTTGGCCCTGACAACCACCAGTATTCCGCCGACTATCCCGGCGTGATGGCCCGCGTGGTGGAAAAGGCTCTTGGGGAGCAGCCGATCTGCTTCTTTCTGCAGGGAGGAGACGGCGACATCAACCCCTACGACGCCACCACGCCGCTTGTGGAAGAGGCCGTCAGGAAAAGGGACTGGACCGGCGAGCAGATTGGGCACGAGGTGGTCCGTGTAGCAAAAGGAATCCAGACCCAGGCGCCCGCAGCGCCCAGCCTGGAGTTTGCCGAAGACGTCCTGCAGATTCCGGTCCGCTGGAACCCGGAAAAACTCCGGCAGGGCCTGCTCGCGGATTTCGGCCCCCGCATCTTTGACGATCATGCGGACTTCTTTAAGCAAAAGGCTCCCGACAAACTGCCGTTGGGTGTGACGACGATGCTGATCGACAATCAGATAGCCTTTGCGGGCATGCCGGGAGAGCCCTTTGTGGATTTCCAGAAGGAGTGGAGGGCTCGCTGTCCGGTGAGCGACGCCTTCTTTGTGGGCTATACCAACGGATACTTCGACTATTTCCCGACGATTGAGGCAGCGTCGCAGGGCGGATACGGCGCTGGCGATTCCGACACATATGTTGCCATTGGAGCGGGCCAGCAGATGCTGGATCGAGCGCTGGAAAGAATCTATGAAATGCTGGGGAAACTCAAACAGCTTCCTGAGGACTTAAGAGGCCAGTGAGCGTTATAGGACTTCCGTTTCGCTTCGGAATGGAGACTGGTCCGAAAAAGGTGGGCGGGATAATGCTAGAAGTGGCCTGCCTAGTCTTCTGTTTGGAATGACAGCGGCGTGCAAGCTGGTGGGAATCGAGAGGCGCTCCGGCAATAAGTCAGGAAGTGCGAATATCCCCTTTGGGCGATAATTCTGTAACATTACCCCCAAACCACTGCCCGGGTCTGGAGATTGACACCGTGCCGGTGACGCCAGGACAAGAGCGGAAGGAAAGTCTATTTAGTCCGCGAAGGGCCTGCAGCGACTGCAGGGATTGATGAAGTGAGACGATGCCTCAGGGGTTTGTCTGCTTCTCCCACCGGCATGCGGCCAGGTGAATCGAGGCTCCAGAAAGCCCCATCCACAGTGCGCTGGGAACTGTGCAAGGACACACGCCCCTGAGTTTCAGCAGATACCCTCAGCCCATGCAGCACTGGTCATTTCAGGCAGATTTGGCACTCTGCGCACGGCAGATCACGTGCCGGTTGCTTCTCCCGGCGGGCGGGGTTAACGTTGGCAATGGGGGCGGTCTACCAGAAAAGGAGCAGCCATGCCATCGAAACGATATCTGGCAATACGGGGCAGTAAACGTGAAACAATGCCAGGGGCAACCAGGACGGGCCCTTGCGACCCCAAGGAGCGACTGCAGGTAACGGTCGTATTGCGCCAGCGTCCATCTCGTAAACCTGTTAGAACCCTTTCGCAGCTTGTATCGCATGCCGAACGGTTGACGCGAGCCGAGTTCGAAGTACGGTACGGGGCTGACCCCAAGGATGTGGAAAGGGTCAAGGCATTCGCTGCCGAGCACAAGCTCAAGATCTCCAAGGTGAATATGGGTGCAAGAACACTGGTCCTCTCTGGAACTGCCGACGCTTTCTCCCAGGCGTTTCAGGTGGGCCTGAACCGTTACGAACATGCAGAGGGAGCTTTTCGCGGCCGTACAGACCCCGTGCGAATCCCGGCAAACTTGAAAAGCATCATCAAAGGAGTTCACGGGCTTGATAACCGACCCCAAGCACGCCCTCACTGGCGGACCACATCGGCCGCCGGTGTCTCTTACACTCCCCCTCAGGTGGCCAAGCTTTACGACTTCCCGAGTGGCATGACCGGCCAGGGCCAGACCATCGGCATCATCGAGCTCGGGGGTGGCTATTCGCAGTCTGAACTGGATTCTTACTTCAACTCGCTTGGTATCTCTCCATTGCCCGCCGTCTTGTCTGTATCAGTGGATGGCGGGAAGAACCAGCCGACTGGTGACCCCAATGGCCCCGACGCCGAGGTCATGCTGGATATCGAAGTGGCCGGAGCAGTGGCGCCAGGGACGAAAATCGTGGTCTATTTTGCCCCGAATACCGATGCAGGTTTCTTGGATGCCATCAATTCGGCAGTCATGGACAAGCGCAACAAGCCTTCGGTGATTTCGATCAGTTGGGGCGGTCCGGAATCCATCTGGACCTCGCAGTCTTTGAAATCCTACAACGCGGCACTCCAATCGGCCGCGGCGGTTGGTGTCACTGTCTGCGTCGCCAGTGGCGACAACGGGTCTTCGGATGGTGTCACCGATGGCAAGGCACATGTAGATTTTCCCGCCTCCAGCCCTTACGCTCTGGCTTGTGGGGGTACACATCTCGTCGGCAGTGGCGGTTCGATCACTGACGAGGAAGTCTGGAACGATTCTCCTAATAACGGCGCCACGGGCGGTGGAGTGAGCGAGGCGTTCCCACTCCCGTCCTGGCAGAATGCCGCTAATGTACCACCATCGGCCAACCCAGGGAACCGCACGGGCCGTGGGCTTCCAGACCTGGCGGGTGACGCCGACCCCTTGACAGGCTATCAGGTGGCCGTGGACGGCTCGAACGCCGTGGTGGGAGGGACCAGCGCCGTTGCGCCTCTATTGGCCGGCTTGATTGCCTTGTTCAATCAGGCGCTTAACGGTCCTGTAGGGTATCTGAATACCGACCTGTACAAAAAAGTGGCTGTTTCTGCGGGAACTTTTCGCGACGTTACGCAAGGGAATAACGGCGCATACCAGGCGAGCCAGGGATGGGACGCATGCACCGGCTGGGGGGAGCCCGGTGGGAACAGCCATCCTAAGTGCTTTGACCCTATCGAAAGCACATTAGGCTCCTCAGCAATCCCCCTGCAGCGACTGCAGTCCTCCCCCGAGGGGTCTACTAAACCTACGCGGGAACTTCCCGGAGAGCAGGTCTTTGGCGCCCCGAGAGTCCTGCAGGAATCTGCAGGAGCCTGATTGAGACCAGGTGTGAGACTTCGCGAAGACTCCGACATATCCAGTGAGTAAGTCTTTTGGCACCCCGAAAGCCCTGCAGTTAACTGCAGGAGACGTCGAGGTCTGGCGCCCCCCTTTTCATCTACCCGTACGCTTCTCTGGGCCGCAGGGGTGATGCCGATTGTGGACCTGACGCGGTTCACTCTCCCCTGGTGTCACATGACCTGACACCACCGGCCAAAGTGTTGTCTTCCGTTCGTTCGACCTGTCAACTCAAAAAAGCTCTAAGACACGCCCAAAACTCTCGTTTGAGCCTCTGTTTGTGCGGACTCCGTGGCCCTTCTGCATTTTTCATGTTTTGCATCCCTTTTTGCACCTTACGCCCTAAAAAGGGACTTTTGCGGACACGAGTGACACCGCGGGAAGTGACACCGAAGTACAAGTGAAATGGAGGATTTTTCAGGCAGCGGAGGCCCTGCAACGACTGCAGGGACCAGCAGGTTTTGGCGTTCCATGCCATGAAGTACGTCAGCAGGCGGGGCGAGCCGCCAGGTGACACCAGTCCACCGATTCAACCCGAAGTGCCAGTTTGCCCCCCCGGCCGGCAAGCTCTCCCAAGACTCCATGAGGGAAGTTCTGGTGATACTGCAAATGACTTCGTGACAGGTCGTCCAGGTCCCACTGCCACTCACCAAGACTCCATGAATACAGACGCCGTGGCAGGTGTGGCAGGTCGGCGGGGGACGGGCAATCAACTCTTGGCAAGACGTTGTGGCGATGAAGTCTTTGCACAGGGTGGCAAGAACTCGTGAGAAGGGAGAGCCCAGTATGGACAAAAGCCCCTCAGCGTAAGCCTGGATGGCAGACTGCGATGGCCCGGCCGATAAGTGGCCTATAACCGGCATTCCGGGCATATGAGGGCATTCCCGCAAGATTGCCATTCACTTACATCTGGCAGACTTCGTCGTTCCCGTAGGGTCGAACTCCCCTCGAATCACTGGGATCGTCGAAGACTGCCAGGGGCTATGAACTAATGGCGTCCTTCATCGTGATGCAGACCCTGGTCGGCGATCCTTGAGCAGATCTAGAAATGCAAACGCAGACAATATTGGACCCAAATCCAGTGGGTGCACGGAAGAAGAGTGCCAGGGGAGGAATCCTTCCCGAAGCATATCGAAATGCCCCGGTTTCTTGAGACCGGGTAATTTTGGGTTCAACCTTAGCCGGCTTTCCCAGTCAACAAGTTATGAAATCCGTTTCACAAGACACCATCAATTGACATATCCCCTGGCGATAGGGGATAATGGTTGGCATGGATAACCAAATTAGGCAAGTTCATGAAGCAGCCCGCCTCCTCGGCAAACGAGGCGGTGCTAAAACCCTTGAGAAGTACGGGCGAGACCAACTGAAACAATGGGGGGAGCGCGGCGCTGAGTTTGGCAAGCTAGGTGGCAGGCCCAAGAAGACGACTACTGCAGTCGCTGCAGGAAGTACCGAACGACCTCACCGATAAGGATCGATCTTTAGCGGGAAGCGATCAGGTACGAAACGCCATACATCTCTTAGTTCTGACAAATCCAGGGATTACTGGAGGAAAACGTGGGCACTGGCAAACATAAAAGGCGATCATCCCAGGATGATGATAAGGACAGATATCTCAAGCAGGGGGTGGAGCAGACGAGTGAGAAATTTTCCCCTGATAATTTTCCAATCCATAACCCTTTCGAAGAAAAGGCAGCGGTTGATATGAACCTAAGTTCTTATTGCACCTACCTGACTGAACAAACCACAGGAGTGCCTATCGAAATTTACACGGAGGGACTGTACGAAAGAATTCGAGAGGTCTATTTCCGATGCTTCAAGCACAAGGGAGACATGAACGTCGTCAGTGACTTCATAGCCTTCTACCCTGAGATTGCTTTTGGTGCACCATGGCTTTGCGAACTGGTTAAGAAGCATGCGGAAATGCGAGGAATCGCCGTGCCAAAGAAGGGGACTCCTGCCGATAGGTTCTTCCAAATGATAGCTTACGGGTTCCGGCGAACGTCTAAACCCGGAGCTCGGGGAGAAAAGGCTTTGCGCCCTTACAAGGTATTTCTGGGAAAACTGATCATACATTTGTACGAGCAACGATTCTCGCGTCTTTACGATTCAAAAGACTGGTGCGATGCCGATGAGGATCATAGGGAAAAGACGGTATCAGAGATGGTTCAAGGGATCCTCAATGAGTACCACGATCTCTCCCCGATTTCCAGAAAGCTGCACGGTCACCTTCTGCACAAACGCCGTCGCAAGGCTGCAGTCTTAATTGCTCACATCCGCGTGGGAGTTCCAATCCGTGAGCTCGAAGGTAAATCTCCGATTTCTCCTTCGCAAGAACTTTTGAAAAGCTTCGCAGAAACTGCCTAGCGTGTCCGCGACGCTGCCAAAAATTATTCTGAAAAAGTGCAGCTTCACGACCTTCCGAAAAGCATACTCCTTGTCGTAGTCTGACTTCGGGCCGGCAAAAACCGGCATTGGGAGGTGCGATGTGGAGAAATGCGGCGAGATTTCGCTCCGTTCTATTCGCAAGATGAAAAACCTGAAGATGGCACTCCAGGAAGTCAATCCCAGACCAGTCGGCATCGATGGGATATCGCACGTAGGCTTTAAAGACCCGATCGGCGCCTTGCGGTGGAATCCTGATCTCCTTAACTTATCTCCAAATCTGAATCTCCTGCAGGCGCTGCAAGAGGGCCTTGCCTTTGGATGCAATCCCGATGCGGCCGAAAGTTTTTACTTGGACGGACGAAACCTTGAGCGCGGAACAGTCGCCAACCGCGTCGTAGAACGGGCGATTGTGAGAAGATTAGCCCCGCTATTGGATCGCGCTTTTTGTGACGGCAGTTACGCATACCGGCCGCGGAGATCGCCGGAAGACGCAGTTCGGGCGGCCAGAAGTTGGATCCGCAAGGCGTGGCATTGGGCGGCGAAAACTGATTTCGCGCACTTCTTCGAAAGTGTTGATCGTGACATCCTAAGACAGCGATTGCATGATGCAATCGAGGATGAGGACCTGCGCGAGGCTATCTTTGGCGCCATCTCAACCGTCCTCGTGGTGCGTGGCAAATTCCTGCAGCGGCAAGATGGTTTACCGGAAGGGAACGGCTTATCCCCCCTCCTTTCAAACATCTACCTTCAGAGCTTGGACGAGGCATGCTTGGACCTCCACTATTTTCGCTTCGGGGATGACGTTTTGGTTCTTGAGCGTAGCAAACCAGAGGCTGAGCGAGCATTGCAGCGCCTGCAGGAACTTGCAGGCCATCTTAAGCTGAGGTTGAATTCGCGCAAGACGTTTGTGCGCGATGTTCATTCCCGTCCGCTTATTTTCCTTGGTTTCAAGTTTTGTGGTGGGAACATCTACCCGCCACAGAAGGCCGTAGAGCAACTCAAGAGAAACCTTCTGAAGTTTCGGGGGCACCCGCGCAAGGTCAGGAAGTTATGAAGGCATTTGTGCGACGGTACCAGATCGGAACCGTCCGCAAGTTCTTTCGACGTCTTGACCGCAGGTCGCCCCACCTGCACCCGCCCGGGCAGAGCTTCGTCTCTCTCCTCGACGCGGTGCGGGTGGGCACGCCCTTGCTACTACTACTCATACGGTAGCGCAAGGCTGCAACAGCAAGCACGCAGCTTGCAACCTCCTAAGGGCGAGGCTGTCACGGTGATCGAGAAAGCCTTCCGGCAGGCCCCCGCGATCAAGACAGCCGGGGGCAACGGCCAACTTTAGGTCGTTGCCCCTTGCCCAACAGGAGACGATTGAACTAAGGGAGTAGTCATACATGAAGAAAACCCTGCGTGATCCACAATATCTGGATTTCATCCGGTCGCGCCCGTGCTCATTCTGCGGCTGCCCGACTACGGACCCCCACCACGCCATCAGGCGACTTAGAGGCCTCAGCGAAGCCGGCATGGGCCAAAAAGGTCCTGACTATCTGGCAATTCCCGTTTGCCGAAGTTGCCACCGCAAGATAGGTGATGGGAAACTCACCATTAGTCGCGAAGAGGTCCTGGAAATTTGTGTGATTAATCTCATTTGTTATATTCAGCAACTCAAAGCGCCGAGTCTTGTCCAAAGAATCAATGCCAAGCGCCAAGAGAATCAAGAAATTGAAGAGGAAATGAATCGAAGTGAAGCCTAAGAATCCAAATTCAACTGCTACAGAATCTTCTCAAGTGGCGGCAACTGGGGTGGAATGGCTTGATCTTCGGCGACTCAGATCGTACGCCCCCGTTTCTGAGAGGACGCTTCGATCATGTATTCATTCCCCGGTTGATCCTTTGCCAGCAGTGAGAGTTAAGGGAAAGCTTTTTGTCCGAAAGCCCGTTTTCGATGAGTGGTTTGAGCGTCACAGGATCAAGTCACTGGCAGACCCTGGAGGCAGCCTGTCATTTACTTCTAACGTACCCCAGACTTGACATGAAGAATTTCTGCTAGGGCAGGCAAAATCCAATGGAGACGTTAAACTTCGAACCACTGCTGGACACCGAAGAGACTGCTTCCCTACTTGGCGGGATGCACCCGAAAACCCTCCAGCGGATGGCCCGAAGGCGGGAAATCCCCGGTTATCAGATTGCTCACCGCTGGTATTTTCGTGCCTCAGAGCTGGACGCATGGCTCAAGAGTAGGTTAAACTCGGGCAGCCAATCCATCCGCATGAACGGAGGAAATTGAAGTGTTCAAGCGGATGCGACATCAGCAAGGTTGTTTGACACGCGAAAGAAGGAAAAGTGGCACCGACGTTTGGGTGTTCAGATGGCGAGAAACAGGCATCAACGGGCAGAAGCACAACAGGAAAACAGTCATCGGAACCGTGAAGAAGTACCCTACCGAATCACAGGCAAAGATGGCTGTCGATGGACTGCGCCTCGAAATCAACAAGGAAGTTCCCCATTCCATCAGCGGTTCGATCACTTTGGGACAGTTGGTTTCGCATTTCCAGGAAAAGGAACTTCCATCGGATACCAGTCAGGCCAGGGTGCCGAAAGCCCACTCCACAGCGGTGACATACCGGCGGTATTTGCGAAAGTGGATAAAGCCGCGGTGGGAGTCCTACCTGCTTCAGGACATCCGGCCAGTAGCCGTAGAGGACTGGCTGTATGCCTTAAAACTGGCGAACGGGACAAAGGCCAAGATCAGGAACATCATGAGAGCTGTGTTCCGTCACGGCATCCGATACGGTTTCCTGCCGGCACACGAAGGCTCGAATCCGATATACTACGTCCGGCAGACCGCGGAGACCGACACGGTTCCCACAATCCTGACGAAGGAAGAGGTGTGGAGCATCATCGCACGTCTTCGAGAACCCGCACGCACGATGGCCTTTCTGGCTGCATTCACGGGCCTGCGGATAAGCGAACTTCTGGGATTAAAGTGGGCCGATATCGATTTCCGGGGGTCAAGGATCGATATCAGACGTGCGGTTGTTTACGGGGTCGTCGGCAAGTGCAAATCGAAGGCGTCCAAAAGACCCGTCGCTCTCGATCGGGTATTGGCAGACGTGTTGCTGCGCTGGAGGCTCAAGACTCCTTACAGCAGGGGCGACGACTGGGTGTTTGCCAGCACCAAACTAAATGGAAAGAAGCCGCTGAACCCGGGAATGCTTCGCAGATGGCACCTGAAACCTGCGGCAATAAGTGCAGGGATATCGGGAAAAATCGGCTGGCATACGTTCCGCAGATCTCTGGCCTCTTTCCTCATCGCCGACGGTTTGGACGTGAAAACCGTACAGGAATCGCTCCGGCATTCCACAAGCAAAATCACATTAGATCTGTACGCGCAATCGACCACTCGGAACAAACTCGCCGCCCAGCGCCAATTGATCGAAGCTATTGTTCCCAAGAATCAGGCTGCAAGTGCTTCCACAGCAATCAATTAACACACCTCTCTCGCTTATTGTTCCTTTCTGTTCCCACGGCTGCAATGGTTGAAAATGGTAAGTTATTGATAAGAATGGTGCCGCGGGACGGAGTTGAACCGCCGACGCCAGCCTTTTCAGGGCTGCGCTCTACCACCTGAGCTACCGCGGCAAGCAACAGACATTGTGAGATGGATTGCCCGTTCTGTCAAGAAAGGGCGCTGGCGGACGATTGCTGGTTACGTGCGGGAAATGGGGCACAACCCGATCTGTTTACCGCAGCACGAGGGATCAGAAAACTGCAGATGATCCGTTCAATTTGTTTGCGAAAGCGACAGGTCCAGCCCATCGCTCTCGATGCTTCAGTCGCTCGGGAAGCTTGAATCACCCGAGGCCTTTACCGCCAGGGCCCGGCTGGCCGCGCGTTCGGTCGAAACCGGAACCAGCGCTGTCTGCACGGCGGGCGCAGCGGTGGCGGTTACCAGCGCTCCCTGTTCCTCCCGCATGAAGACCAGCTTTGAATCGCCCGGCTCGGCGTCAACGGTGATGACGTCGCCCAGGCACACCTGCTTGGTGGCCATCAGGTTGGAAAGCGGAAAAACCAGGTGGCGCTCAATGGCGCGCTTCAGGTGGCGGGCTCCGCTCTTCGGGTCGGTCCCTTCCTGCAGCAGAAGATCGCGCGCCGGACGCGTGCACTTGAAGACAAACTGGCTGCCCGGGGCCGCGGCGATGATCCGTTCCTGCACCTTGCCGAGTTCGATATCGAGAATCTTCTCCAGGTGCTCCTTCCTCAGCGACCGAAAGACGATAACTTTGTCAATGCGGTTCATGAACTCGGGCGAAAACTTCCGCCGGGCGGCCTCCACGGCCACGCGGTAAATTTTGTGGTCGAGCTCTTCCTCATCTGTACGGGATTCCGCAGAAAATCCCATTCCGCCCCGCATGAGCCTTGAGACTTCGTGCGAGCCCAGGTTGGAGGTCATAAAGATGATGGAATGCGAAAAGTCAACGCGGCGATTGTCGCCAAGCGTCAGCGTGGCTTTGTCCAGAATTCCCAGCAGCAGATGCCACAGGGCGTCTGACGCCTTTTCAATCTCATCAAAAAGGACAAAGGAAAGCTTCACAGTGTCGGTGTAGTGCCCCTCCAGCGCCTCCTGCGTGATCAGCGGCTGTGTCTCGCGGTGGCCCAGATAGCCCGGCGGCGAGCCGATCAGCTTGGCGATCTCATGACTGTGCTGGAACTCCGCGCAATCGATCTTGAGGATCGGGTGTGCACTGCCAAACAACACCTCGCCGGCCGCCTCCACCAGGCGTGTCTTGCCCGACCCCGTCGGCCCCAGAAACAGCAGGTTGGCTAACGGGCGCCCTGTCACCGCCAGTCCGGCCTTGTAAACCTGATAGATTCTTGCCAGCCGCCGTATGGCCCGATCCTGGCCTACCACGCGCTTCATCAGCGCCCCCTCAAAGTCTTTTACCTCAGGGCTATGAAGCGTTGGGTCCAGAAGCGTTTGAAATTGAGACATCCCATTGTCCTCCCTGCCCTACCTGGGGTAGGGCTCTGCTTTTCCCCGACGCAGTTGATTCAGCTTAACGTCCAGTGTGGTGCGAAGCAGTTTCAGGCTAGAAGTGAGTTGCCCCACCAGTTCACGGTCGTACGTCATAGCCAGAACCGGCAAATGGAGGTCGCCGATGTCGAGATGGAGGTTGCGAATGCTGGCAAGCAACTCGCGGAGCTGGTGGGAGTCGTTTTCGAAAGGCTGAACCAACTCCTGGGAAGCCTTCTCCCTCAGCCCCTTCCAGTCAATTTCCACAAAAGGATGCTCGGAAGTCACTCCCCGGATTAGGTCGTCACTGATGCGCGGCCGACGGCCCAGGTTGGCGAGATGGATCTGGCGGACGCGGCCGTCCTGCCGCACATTATGAACCAGGTAATACGACTGTCCTCTCTTTCTAATAAAGGCCATGGCGTATCTCCACGCGCTCCGTAGTGGACACTCTACCACTACATACTGCCTTAGACGCAAGTAAAAAATTCTGGTTACACCTATAAGAAATTTTTTTGACCGAAACGCTTCCCCCCTTTAGTGACGCGCTTGCCGTAATTCTTTGTAGCCCAGTCGGTTAAGCCTCTGTGCAACCTTTTGCCTCATCCCCGGACTGTCCCAAAGGACAGGTTCCGGACAGGCATTTTACGTCTCCACTACACGCCACGAATTGGGCATCAGGCCGACCCCACGCCTTGCCGGGCCTGTGCCATGGGATGCCCCTCACAAATCAGAGCAAATGGTGTGCCAAATTCAACCACATCATCGTTTTTGCGCGGTCATTTACATCCACTACGCCCGCCGAAGTCCCAGACTGGTTTCCATTTGCGCCTTGTCGCACTGTGACCAAAGTCATACCCGGAAGCTGAAGTATCTTTTACATTTTTCTGTTACGGAGGCATCATGGGCGTTCAAGTCCAGCCAGGAAATACGGTAACGGCCCTGTCCGTCGCAAATGAGCCCGAACGGCTTAAGGCGGTTCTCCGAAAGCCGAAGAAGAAACTGGTACGCAAGCATTTGCGCGACCACTCGCAACAGCTTCGTCATAGTTTCCAGGCAGCGTTTCTATTGTTGAACATATGGCTGGGCGGCCAGTTCTATCTTTGGGTGCGGCAATTTGAACTGGCCGGATCACCGATGTCCATCATCCGCCCCGCAGGTGTTGAAGGCTGGCTCCCGATCGCGGGTCTGATGAATCTCAAATATTGGCTGGTCACCGGCAGCGTCCCCGCCATGCATCCTGCTGCCATGTTTCTGCTGGTGGCTTTTCTATCCATGGCGTTTCTGTTTCGCAAGGCTTTCTGCAGCTGGCTCTGCCCCGTGGGGACGCTGTCCGAGTATCTCTGGCGCGCAGGCCGCAAAATGTTCGGCCGCAATTTCCGCCTCCCCGGTTGGCTGGATATTCCCCTGCGTGGGCTCAAGTATCTGCTGTTGGGATTTTTTGTCTGGGCAGTCGCCGGCATGTCGGCCGGGGCCATCGAGAGTTTCATGCACTCGCCCTACGGGCTGATCGCTGCGGTCAAGATGCTCAACTTTTTCCGATTCATGGGCGCGACCGGCCTGGTTGTGATCGGCTTGCTTGTGGTAGTGTCACTATTTGTTGACAATTTCTGGTGCCGGTATCTCTGCCCTTACGGAGCGCTGCTCGGCATAGTGTCGCTTGTCAGCCCGCATCGCATCCGGCGCAACGCCGAGGCGTGCATTGATTGCGCCAAGTGCGCCCGTGCGTGCCCGTCGTCAGTGCCCGTGGACCGCCTGGCCAGTGTCCGCTCGGCTGAATGCACGGGTTGCATGGCTTGCGTCGCAGTCTGCCCGGCGGAAGGCGCGCTTGTCATGTCATTGCCGCAAATGCTGGAATCAAAAAGGAAGAGAAAGGGCCTGCCCGCCTGGGCCATGGCTGCGGGGATTGCGCTGCTTTACCTCGGTTTGACCGGATTCGCCAAAGTCACCGGCCATTGGAATTCTCCCGTGCCGAATTCCGCCTACCAACGACTCATCCCGCACGCGGACTCCGTCGCACACCCCATGCCCTGAACCGCCACGCAAGACTGAAAATCCAGCGTCCCCCCACAATCTCCGTGCGCCCGTCTCTCAAGAATTGAGACCAAGGTGTATGCCGGATGGCCAATAAGTGCTTGATCGCGCCATGGGCCCGTAGTAATCTTGCACTACGACATGCTTGTGCTCTATGTCAATTCAGCCACCGGTCTAGAAGGAGCACAAATCTTGGAAACATCTGTTTCTGCAACAATGTTCGACGGTGACCACCCGCCAGTTGATCGGCTGATCACGCCGATCTTTCGCCGTACCTGATCAAACCTTCACCGGCAACGGAGAGGCAGCCGCCGCACTGCACGACAAAATTAAGTCGCCCTTCATAAGTCCTGGAGGTGCCTCATGCGCAAGGATTTCCTGCACGCCTTCTTAGTGCCAGCATTCGCATGCCTCATAACCCTAGCTAACGCAAACGGACGTGCCCTCCACGTTCAAACGTCTACTCCGGCGGAATCTCCGTCCGGTTTACAGCCTGCCGACTTAACTCACCAGCCCTCCGACGC
>OBLQ010000547.1_pt1 | contig 14364 bp, 10 predicted proteins | sample 1519881 | NCBI WGS metagenome assembly OBLQ01 (sample SAMN01911456, study PRJEB22533) | soil metagenome | biome: Soil | place: Malaysia | collected 2012-04-30 | depth DG_metagenome m | reverse complement strand
CCGCTTTCGACGCGATGTAATTGGCCTGGCCCGGATTTCCCGCCTGGGCCACCACTGAGGTGATGTTGATGATGCGGCCGTACCGCTGCCGCACCATGCCCGGCAATGCCTCCTTGATGCAATGGTAGGCGCCGTCCAGGTTTGTTCGCAACACCGCGTCCCAATCCTCGGTTTTCATCCGCAAAAGTAAATTATCCCGCACGACGCCGGCGTTATTCACCAGAATATCAATCTTTTTCCACGTTTCCAAAACTTTGCCGATGCCCGCCTTGATGGATTCCGCGCTCACGACGTCAACGCTCAGCACCAGGGCCTTGCGTCCTTTCGCTTCGACCTCTCGCGCCACGGCTTCCAGCTTTTCCACGTTGCGGCTGGCCAGGGCGACGTCCGCGCCGGCTTCCGCCAGCACCAGCGCACAGGCCCGCCCGATTCCCTGGGAAGCTCCTGTCACCACGGCAACGCGTTCGTTCAAGTTCATGGGCAAGGCCCCGACAAAAATGAACCGGCGGATTGAACTTCCATAACCGCCCGGCCTTCGATTTCCTACTGCGGTTGCACCGCGCCAACCACTTCTTCGAGCGACGCCACGTCGCCCGCCCGCCACGTCCGGGCTTCGCCGTCAATCTGCCGCATCAGCCCTGAGAGCACTTTTCCGGGGCCAGCCTCGACAAAAACGTCCGCACCTACCCGGCGCAGCGCGAGCATGGAATCCGTCCACCTCACCGGGGACGTTACCTGCCGCTTCAACCCGTCGCGAACATCCTCAGCGGTGCGGACCACGACTGCATCAGCGTTATTCACCAGCGGGACCCGCGGGTCGCTGATTGAAACCCCATCCAGGTCAACAGACAAGCGGTCCTGGGCGGGCTTCATCAGGCTGCAATGGAATGGCGCGCTGACGTTCAGCAAGATGGCGCGCCTGGCGCATCGAGCCTTTGCCAGCTCAACCGCTCTTTCCACTGCGGTGCGATTTCCGGCAATCACAATCTGCCCCGGGGAATTCAGATTGGCCGCGGAAACAACTTCATCCCCGGCTGCCTGGCGGCAAATTTCGTCAACGGCGCCCTCTTCGAGTCCCAGCAACGCCGCCATGGCACCTTGGCCAACGGGAACCGCTTCCTGCATATATTCGCCGCGCTTGCGTACCAGGCGCAGCGCGTCCGCCAATTCAATCGAGCCCACCGTCACCAGAGCTGAATATTCTCCCAGGCTGTGTCCCGCAACATAATCAGGCCGGATGCCTTTTTCTTCCAGCACCCGAGCCGCTGCAACAGAAACGGCGAGAATGGCAGGCTGCGTATTGGCCGTCAGCTGCAATTCTTCAGCCGGACCCTCAAAGCACAGCTTGGAGAGCGGAAATCCCAGCGCAGCGTCCGCCTCGTCAAAAACTTCACGAGCCCGGGTAAAATGTTCGGCCAGTTCAAGGCCCATTCCGGGCGCCTGCGAACCCTGCCCCGGGAAAAGAAAAGCTATTTCGGACAAAAACAAATCTCCAGTTTAGCCAGGCTATCTTGGGACGGAAGGCCCTTGCGCCGCCTGTTCCAGCGGCGTTTGCTTCCGCTACCAGCGCAGTAAGACCGATCCCCAGGTCACGCCCGCGCCGAAAGCGGACATCAAAATCAGGTCACCCTTCTTAATCCGGCCGCTGCGCACGCATTCGTCAAGGCAGATGGGGATCGATGCCGACGATGTGTTGCCCACGCGATTGATGTTGGAATAAACCTTCTCAGCCGGCACTCCAAGCCGTTCTCTCACAGCCTCGGTTATGCGGAAGTTGGCCTGGTGCGGAATAAACAAATCGATCTCGCCCGGCTGGACGTTGGCCTCCTCCATCACGCGGAGGGAAACCTCTTCCAGGCTCCGCACGGCCACTTTGAAAAGCTCGTTGCCGCGCATCTTGATGAAATGCTCCCGCGCCTGGACCGTCTCACAGCTTGCGGGCCGCGCCGTCCCACCGGCGGGAATATAAAGGTGGTCCGCATAGGTTCCGTTCGTGTGGACCTCAGAGGCGAGGATGCCTGAAGCGGAATTCACCGGGCCCAGCACGCCAGCGGCAACGCCGTCACCAAAAATCACACAGGTGGCGCGGTCCTGATAGTCAAGATACCGCGAAAGCAGTTCGGCGCCGATCACCAGGGCGTATTTGGCTTTCCCTGTTTTGACAAACTGGTCCACCACTGTCAGCCCGAACAGGAACCCCGAGCAGGCCGCAGCCAGGTCAAAGGCGCAGCAAGTCCCGGCCCCCAGTTCCCGCTGGATCAGAGAAGCTGTGGCGGGCAGAGGCATGTCAGGAGAAATGGTGGAACAGATGATCAAGTCAAGCTGGTCGGGCGGGATGCCGGCCATCTCCAGCGCTTTCTCAGCCGCCTGAACCGACAGAGTGGAAGTGGTCTCGTCGGGAGCAGCCTGGCGCCTTTCCTTGATGCCCGTGCGCTCCGTGATCCACTTGTCGGAAGTTTCGACCATCTTTTCGAGGTCGAAATTAGTAATAACCTTCTTGGGCAAGGCTGAGCCTGTGCCCAGGATTCCCGTTGCAACCATTATGGCTCCTGAAAAACCCTCTTAGTTCTTGCTGAGCGAAGCGAGGGCCAGCTCGCGCTCAATCTTCTCGTTGACGCGTCCCTCGGAAAATTCCGCCGCCACGCGAATGGCGTTCTTGATGGCGTTGGCATTGGATCCGCCGTGGCAGATAATGCAAACTCCTTTGACGCCCAGCAGCGGCGCTCCTCCGTATTCGGAGTAATCCAGCCGCTTCTTCATTCGGCCGAACGCCTTTCGCGAAAGCAGGTAGCCCATTTTCGACGAAAAAGTGCTCGAAAGGGACTCCTTCAGAAGGCTTGAAACCGTGTCGACGATCCCTTCGCTGATTTTCAGCGCAACGTTGCCGATGAAGCCGTCAGCAACGATGACTTCCACCCGGCCGTTGAACAGGTCCCGGCCCTCGACGTTGCCGACGAAATTCAGATTCAACTCGTTTAGACGCGCCAGAGCTTCGCGCGTTACTTCATTGCCCTTATGGGATTCCGACCCGTTTGAGAGCAACCCCACCCGGGGCCGTTCAGCGCCGAAAATCACGCGGTAATAAATCTCACCCATCACCGCGAACTGTTCCAGGTGCAGGGGCTTGCAATCCACATTGGCGCCCACGTCCAGCAGGACGGAAGCTTTCCCGTTTTGCGAAGAGGGGAAAACCTGGGCCAGGGCCGGCCGGTCCACGCCTTCAAGCGTACCCAGCAGGATTTTCGCCGTGGTCATCACCGCGCCTGTGTTCCCGGCGCTGATCAGGCCGTCAGCTTTTCCATCGCGCACCAGCCGGGCGGCCACTCGAATCGAAGAGTCCCGCTTGCGCCGGAAAGCCTTGGCGGCCTCATCCTTCATGGTGACGGCTTCAGAGGCATGGACCACTTCGATCTTAAGACCGTTTGCCCCCCGCCTGGCCAGTTCGCGATTCAGTACATCCTCGGGGCCAACCAGAAGGACTTCCGCATGTCCCGCCTGCGCCGCCTGAACGGCGCCTTCAACTTCAGGCAGAGGCGCTGTGTCCGATCCCATTGCATCAACAGCAATCGCGCGCATGGTCTAATTGGGCCACCAGAATGACGATTTATCCCTGCGGGGCCAGGCAATACCTGGCACAGCTTCAGACCCGTCAGGCCGCTTCTTCCACCAGGATCGCTTCCCGTCCGTTGTAGTGGCCGCAACGCGGGCACGCCTGGTGGGGCAGTTTCGATTCATGACAGTTGGGGCACTCAGAAAGAGACCGCCGCTTGAGGTGGTCATGGGCACGCCGTCTGTTGCGCCGTGCCTTCGAATGTCGCCGTTTCGGATTTGCCATCTTACCGTTTCCTTCAAATCAAGTTGCCTTGCGGCCTTGCCGGTCCTGCAAGGTTAGATTCATTCTTGCGTGGGCGCCGGGCCGGGCGTTGGCGGCCCACACACCAACCCCGAGTAAAACACGGCCAGCAGTTACCTGACCTACATTTTCTTCAAGAAAGCAAAGGGTGAATCTTCGTGCTGCGAGGAACAACCGCATTCCCTGGCATTGCGGTTCACCCCACACACCGGACAAAGGCCCCGGCAGTCAGGCCGGCACACCACCTTCATGGGGACAGACAGTAGAACCTGTTCCCTCACTATGTCGGCCAGATTCACACCGTCACCCGAAAAGAAGCCCACCTTCAATTCGTCTTGCCCAACCTCAACTTCCTCTTCCCGGGCGATTTCTTCCATCGGCCGATAAGGCAGGTCGAAATCGAGTTCAACCGGCACCTCGATTTTTTCCAGGCACCGGGCGCAGGAAGCCTCCAGAACTCCGGAGACATGCCCGCGAACTCGAATTTCCCTCCCAGCCAGCTCAGCCTCGGCCTTAACCGTTAGAGGCGTCTCCTGCCGGAACTCAGCCTCTTGAAAGTCCAGAGCGCCCGGCAGGTAGGTTTCCGATACCGATACTCGGTGAAGCTCCAGTTCCTGGAGGGTGATAAACACTTCGGCCTCACTCGTCCAAAACTACAATTATAGCTTGCGGGCCATCCCTGTCAAGAAACGCAGGCAAAACAAGCACTTACTTTCAGCCGCCTAACCAGTCGGTAGACAACCGCCGAGCCCGCGGCCCTGGAGACTTTTCACGGCCTACAAGGACCTCCAGCCACCTTCCCTCTTGAAATTATCGCCCGAGTTGAATACAGTCTCAACTCTTGAGTGGAAAACGTTAGCAATCTTGTCAGTGTTGTGCGCGCGGAACTTCCCCGAGCCAGACTTGCCCGCTGGGCATCGGTCTTCTTTAGCTTATCGGTTCTCACCTATCTCGTTTCCATCGCCGTCACGCAGGCGTTTCTGGCCGTCGCGGGCCTCCTTTTTGCCGCGCACCTCCTTCGCAACCGCCCCCGCATCGCCTTCCCGCGCATCAAGCTGCCGCTGCTGCTCTTCTGCCTGTTTACCGTGATCTCTGTTTTCTGGGCCACTAATACCGCCGCGGGATGGTTTGCGGTTCGCAAGCTGGTCCTGTTTTTGATTATCCTGCTGGCGGTGAACCTGATCGCCAACAGCCGGCATCTGTCCTGGCTTTGGAAGGGCCTGTTTATTGAAGCCGCGATCGTCGGCCTGATTGCGGCGGAGCAGTTTGTCAGGCAATACCGCATGGTCAGCGCGGAACATCCGCATCACGTTTATCCCTACATGATCACCACCCGAATCACCGGCCTGATGGGCCACTGGATGAACTTCGGCGGCCAGCAGATGCTGGTCTTCGTCATCCTGGCGGCCTTCCTGATGTTTGCCTTGAAGGTACGGCGGGTGTGGTGGGTTGTGGCGGCAGTGGTGGCGTTTTCCATTGTCCTCAATTTGACGCGCGGGGTCTGGCTGGGATGCTTTGTTGCCTTCGTTTACCTGCTGTGGCGATGGAAACCCAAATGGGTGCTGGCCTTGCCGGTACTCGCGATTTTGATCTACCTTTTTGCCCCACGTGTGGTGCATGAGCGTCTCTGGCTGGCCCTCCATCCTTCTCGCGACCCGGCGTTATCCATCCGGTTTGAAATATGGGAGGCGGGTCTGAACATGATCAAGGCCCACCCCTGGGTAGGTGTTGGACCCGACAACATTCCGCAGGTGTATGATCTTTATCTTCCCCGAGGGCAGAGGCTCAAAGCGGGCTTTCATGAGCATATGCATGATAACGTCATCCAGTTCGCGGCGGAGAGGGGTCTTCCGTGCCTGGCAGCCTGGATATGGCTGATGGGTGCTCTGCTGTGGCAGATGTGGAAAGTCCGCCGCCGTTGCCGCACCGGCCGCTGGTTGATTGATGGAGCTATCGCCGGCTGGCTGGCTTTTGTGGTGGAAGGAATTTTTGAGTTCAACTTTGGCACTTCACCCGTGCTGATGGTTTTTCTGTTCGTCATTTCAACTCCTTTTGTGGTGGAACAGTTTGAAGCGGTGGCCGGCAAGGACCTGCCGGTCGATTGACTCGAGTGGGCAGGGCGAACCTCGGAATTTGAGGTCCGCGGTTTTTCTTCTCACCGTGGATGATTCATGACTGTCAAACACCAGATGTTCCGCAGTTCGGTGGTGGTGGGTATCTTTTCCTTCCTCGGCAGCCTGACGGGCATCCTGGTGGAAACGAGTATTGCTGCCCACCTTGGGCTTTCGAAAAACTCTGACACGTTTTACGCTGCCTTCACAATTCCGTACATCATGACGAACCTGTTGCGGGTGACAGGCCAGTTCTCGCTGGTTCCTTTCTTTTCATCTCTTGATGCCGGCCATTCCGAGCGAGAATTGTGGGGGGGATTCAGCTACGCTACGAACGTGGTCTTTCTGGGCCTGGCGGGGATTTCCGCCCTTGGTGCGCTGGCTTCGCCATTGCTGATTCGAGGGATTGCGCCCGGTTTCACGCCGCAGGAAACTGCTCTCGCCATCCAGCTGTCCCGTTGGCTTTTTCTGATTCTGGCACCTGCCGGAATCGCAGAGGTCATACGCTCACTCCTCTTCAGCCAGCGTCGTTTTGTGATAGCGGCCTCGGGGAATTTTCTCAGGAACGTCACGGTAATCGCGTGCGTCGTTTTTGGTTTCAGGCGCCACGGGTTTTACAGCATCGTGCTAGGTTACGTGGCCGGTCATTTGATCCAACTGGGGATCTTCGCGGCCTACCTGTTCACTACCTCTCCCGTGCGTTACTCGCTGACGCTGGAGGGCTCTGGTGAGGCGTTTCGAAACCTGCACGGCGCCGGCACTGTGCAAATGGCGACTTCGCTTGGACGGCAGGGACTGGTGGTGGTCGAACGGATCATCGCTTCATACCTGCCGCCGGGAACGCTGACCGCGCTCGGCTATGGCGTGAAGATCATATCCACCCTATCAGACCTCCTGGCCGGTAGCGTGGGTACAGCATCCCTTCCAATGCTCTCGCGGGCGTTCGCACGGAATGATCGGGAGCAAGTTTGGCGCGGACTCCGCCACGCAATTGAAATTACGTTGCTGTTGATTTCTCCCGCTGTAGTGTTCTGCTTGATGCTCTCTCCAAATATCATCCGCCTGATCTTCGAGCGGGGCAGCTTCACTCTCGACGCAACGGTGTTGATGGGCCAGATCCTTTTCTACTACAGTCTTAGCCTTCCGTTCCTTGCGGGCCTCCGGATTCTGAATTTCTATTTTTTTGCGAGAAATGAAGTGACAGCTTTTCTGCATTTAGCGATGGTTCAGGCTGGGTTGAACCTGGCGCTGGACCTTATCTATGTGGTTGTATTCCACTGGACAACGGCCGGCATACCGCTGGCACTGTTGACCAGTCTCATGGTTCCCTGCGCAATGGCCTACGCGCGCAACCTGGGAAGTGTCAGGGAAAGCATGGACAGATCGCTTGCGGGTTACTCACTCAAGGTGATGGCAGCCTCTGTCCTGGCGGCGCTTCCTGTTTGGGTCCTGAGGGTCAGTTTGGCCGTTCCGAAGACTGGGATAGGCAATTTTATGTTCTTGTGCGGGGCATGCGGGTCCGGTGTACTGGCCTTCTTTGCCACACTCCTGGTGCTGCGAGTAGTTAGACTCTCTCAAATCGGCTCGCTCCTGAAACAGGCGGAAAGCTAAGGATGGGACCGGGCCGGGATCGATAAGAATACGGCTAATGTCGCTGAATCAGCTGGAACGCAGAACGGTGTTTCCCAGCACAGTCTCTGAAACGCGGTAGCCGAGCGGCCGCAAATATTCAGACACCCAGGCATTGGAAGGAGCCGTCTCCACCAACAGGATCGGCCGGCATCGGTGGATGGTGCGCAGGGCGCCTGCGAGAGCACGCTCTTCGTAGCCCTCTACGTCCAGGTGGATCATGGAAATTCGCCGATGCTCAGGAACAGCCCCGTCGATGGTCACGATCCGGACTGCCTTGCTGCGCTTTCCTTCCGCCTGGAGGGTGTCCGACCCAAGTGGAGACATAGTGCTAGTGCCCCCCAGCCCAGCACCCCTGCGGTCGTGCGTGACAAGTTCTCCCGTACCCGGCTGCTCGCCCAGTCCTGCATTGACCAATTCGATGTTGGCCAGTTGGTTGAGGTCTATCGTGATTTGTGCGCACCGATAACTTTCAGGATGAGGTTCAAACGCCCAGACCTTGTTGCCGGGACCCGATGCCAAGGCCAGGGCAGGCAGAAAATCGCCAAAAAATGCGCCCGCGTGTACGATGTCGCCACCATGGTAGTGAGCTGTAATGAAATCGATTGTAGCCGCCTCCCAAACATCCCCTGCAAGCACGTGCAAGGCTGCGAAACTGCGCAAGCCGGAAACCGGCACGCAATAAGCACCATATCTGTTATAGGCGACGACGCAATCCAGAGCAGTCTCGGATTGCGGGGGAGAAACGGAAAACGGGAACGGCTTTCCACGGATGCGTGCCCGCACGGCCATCCGACGCAAGGCCTGACGGGCTTGTAACGGAACGATAGCTTTGATCAGGTGAGGTACGGCCATCTTCAAATTACTTGCCACAAGCCTGCGCAAGCAGGTGGCTGCGACTTGCAGTCCCGGGCAACGCAAGTATACGATGCCGGCGGGCTGGCAGTCACGACGAATTCGCCCTCATGCCCGCAAAACTCATGGATGTGCTCCTGTTGTGTGTTGGAAGCGCGATACCCCAATCCTTGACACCTCCAGCGTCTTAACGTAAGAATACGAACATGTCCCAAGTGGGAACCTTAGGCGTTCCGCAGGCTTGTGCCAAGGCCGCGCATAGTCTTCGCGTTCTGGTAGTAACCAACCTCTGGCCAACCGATGCCGATCCGAGCTATGGGGCGGCGATTCAGGCGCAGATGAAATCTTTGGGGGCCCTCGGCGTGGACTATGACGTGCTCTTCGTCAACGGGCGCGAGTCCGTAGTGAATTACCTTCGAGGCATTTTCGAGGTGCGGCGTCGCGTCGCGGCCGAACCCTATGACTTGATCTACGCCCATTTCGGGTTGTCGGGCTGGGTCGCCCGGTTTCAATGGGATGTCCCTGTGGTGGTGAAATTCATGGGTGATGATGTCCTCGGCGAGTTCGATCGGCATGGCCGTATTACGCTGAAGGGGCGAATCTTCCAGATTTCCAGCTTTATCCTGGCGCGCCTTGTCGAGGGCGTTATTGTGATCAGCGACGCGATGAAACACAGCCTGCGGCTCCAGACCGCACAGGTTGTTCGGGTGGGAGTAAACCTGGACCTCTTCAAGCCGATGGACCGCGCGGAAGCCCGCAGGGCGCTGCATCTGGATCCAATGAAAAAGTACGTCCTGTTTCCCTGTGATCCAAAGATTGCGAGGAAGCGCTTCGACCTGGTCCAGGAGGCAGTGCGGCTGGCGCGACCCGAAGTGCCGGAAATCGACATCCTGCAAGTCATCGGGGTTCCCCAGGAACGCATGCCCCTCTATTTTAACGCGGCGGATGTGCTGGTGATCGTATCGGAATGCGAGAGCGGACCGAATACAGTAAAGGAAGCCATGGCGGTAAATCTGCCTGTTATCTCCGTTGATGTAGGGGATGTCGTCAAGACGATTGGAGACTGCGAAGGCAATTTTATCGTGCCGCGAAACGCAGCATCGGTGGCTGAAGAACTTGTCCATGTGTGCCGTCACTCTGTCGTCAGTCACGGCCGGGAGCGCCTGGCGCCACATTCCATCCAGGGCATGGCAGAAAAGGTTGCTGCCGTTTTCGAGGAGGTTCTCCGACAAAGAGACCGGAGCACGCGATTCGAATAGCAAAGGGCCGTCAGTCTAATGACCCTCGTAAACGGAGGCCATAATATCTGCGCGAACGGCCGCAAATGAGTTGCCCGAGGTCTTACGCAAGGCTGTGGGCATGGTTGGGACATCGAAGCTGGAACCGCTGGCCGCTGAGATCCATCAGAGATGAGGGATGCGAGATGAGTCGGCGAATTCAACAAGATTGAACAGGGCTGATCTCCAGCGGGGTCTTCGGCTCTTCACATGAGGAAGCTCGGGGAAGCCCTTCAGTGCCTTTGGATTGTCAGGAGGAAAGATGCGAATACTGGTTCTGGGAGGTGACGGCTACTGCGGATGGCCGACCTCGTGTTTTTTGTCGGGCCAGGGGCACGAAGTCGGCATCATGGATAGTTTTATTCGCCGCCTGTGGGACCACGAGCTTGGGGCGCCGACCCTTACGCCCATCCGTACCCTTGAGGAGCGTGTCAGAACGTGGAAAGATGTTTCCGGAAAGTCGATCCAAATATTTGTGGGCGATCTCACAAACTACAGCGTCCTAAGCGCAGCAATAAAGGAGTTTAACCCCGAGGCTATAGTTCATTTCGGTGAACAACGGTCCGCCCCGTACTCGATGATCGACCGGGAGCACGCAGTCCTCACACAAGTCAATAACGTGGTCGGCACGCTGAACGTACTCTTCGCCATGAAAGATCTTGTCCCTGATTGCCATCTGGTGAAGCTGGGGACGATGGGGGAGTACGGAACCCCCAACATTGACATTGAGGAAGGCTTTCTTGAAATTCATCATAACGGCCGTAAAGACCTTCTGCCATATCCGAAGCAGCCTGGTTCCTTTTATCATCTTTCCAAAGTTCACGACAGCCACAACATCATGTTTGCCTGCAAGATCTGGGGCCTGCGCTCGACGGATCTCAATCAGGGCGTGGTATACGGGACGCTGACCGAAGAACTCGAGCGCGATGAGGCGCTGATCAACCGCTTCGATTATGACGAAGTCTTCGGAACAGTCTTGAACCGTTTCTGCGTGCAAGCCGCGATCGGGCATCCTCTCACGGTTTATGGCGCAGGTGGCCAGACGCGCGGTTTTCTTGATATTCGGGACACAGTTCGTTGCGTTGAAATTGCCTGTCTGAACTCACCGGCGCGCGGCGAATATCGCGTGTTTAACCAGTTTACGGAGCAGTTTTCGGTTCTTGATCTGGCGCAACTGGTTAAGGAAGCCGGAGAGAAGTTGGGCTTGAAGGTGAAGGTCCGCCATCTTGAAGACCCGAGGGTGGAAGCGGAAGAACATTATTACAACGCCCGCCACACCAAGCTCATGGACCTTGGGCTGCGGCCGCATCTGCTCTCCAAAGCCCTCCTGGACTCCCTGCTGCATATCGCCCTCAAATACCGTGACCGGGCCGACGAGAGGGTCATCATGCCGCACGTAAGCTGGAGGCGAACCCACAACCTAGCGCGGACGGAGCCCTTGGAAGTTGCCGCCTCTTCATCGAGTGCTTTATCCAGCGATTAACTAGTGCATCCATGTTGGTGGATGAACCCAACCCATTCGCCGGGGCCGTGCAGGCGTGAGAGTTCAAAGACTCTATGGGAGGTAATCGATTCCTTCCTTTGTGCTTCTTGCAGGGTTGAGTAAGGCGAGGCCGGGTAACCCAAAATCCAAAATCTTGATTTCATAGTATGCCAACTCGTGATCAGCTACTTGAAGCGGCCGTAGGTCTCCACCAATTCTTAGTTAAACGACATTACTCGAATGGATTGCTGTACGGCCCCGACCCCGGCGTGCGGTTCAACCTTCGCCTCTGGCGTTTTGCAAAGAGTGCTCTCGACTTCCTTCCCTGGGGCGATGATTACGTCTTTACGCAGACCCAGGGAAATTGGGTGCTCGCCAATTGGATGCTTTATGAGGCCACAGGAAACAGCCGCTGCCGCGACATTGCGCTTGAAAGCACTAAGGCAACGCTGGCGTTCCAAACAGCGGAAGGCTACTGGCCGTATCCACTGCCCGAAAGGCGCCACTTGATCGCGGCGCTTGAGAGCATCTGGGGCTCGACTGCACTGCTTGCGACTTATTCGCGCACCTCGCGTCCGGAACTTCTCCACGCCGCGATTTGCTCTTATGACTTCATCATTAACAGGATTGGCTTCCAACCTCACAGTCCCGGAGAGGCCATCAATTACTTCGACAGGCCGCGCGGCAAGGTGCCCAACAATTCAGTTATTGCTGTCTGGTTTTTTCTGCGCTTGTGGAGTTCCACCGGCGACGAACGATTCCTTGAGCACGTTTCACCACTTCTCCAGTTCATCGCCGCAGTCCAATTGCCAAGCGGGGAAATTCCGTACATTGTGGATAGTCCGCTTGAGAAGGCGCGAGACCATTACCTGTGCTTTCAATACAACGCCCACCAATTCCTGCACCTGTGTCGGTCAGAGCGGCTGCGTCCCGGGCTGGGGGCGATGCCCATCCTGACCAGGCTGTTCCAGTTTCTGCGGCGCGGCGTGAGGCTAAACGGCCCGTGCGCCAATGACTGTGCGAGTGTCGAACGCGGCGGCCCTGAGGTCAATTACTATACGGCGGGACTCGGCGCGGCTCTCCACCAGGCATATTGCCTGGGCCTTGACAAAACCAACGAAGCGGCCCAGCGATGCCTTGCGCGAGTGCTTGCTCGCCAGCGCCCCGACGGGAGCTATGGTTTTTCCACGGGAGATTACGGGATACTCAAAGACGAACGCTCCTACCCTCGGCAACAGGCGATGATCCTCTTTCATCTTCTGAGTTCGGCTGACCTTGGGGATGGATTTGCTGCCCCCCAACTGAGTCGAATATCCGAAGCTTGATCCGGCAAAGAAGTGCGTCCTGTTTCCTTTCGACCCCACCGAGCAGCGCAAGCGTTATGATCTGATCCAGGCAACTGTGGCGGAAGCGCGAGCGCAGAACCCCACAATTGAGATTCTCCACGCGCGCAGCTCTCCATCGAGAAGGTGGCGGAGCAGGTGGTTGCGGTCTATGCTCGCGTGGTGAAAACGGCAAAATCTTGAGACAGTGCAATTTTTACACGCTGTTTCATATGTGAACACAAATTGCAGATAAACGAAATTTGAAATCCCGTAAATTCTGCTATCATTAGCATTATCAATAGCTTACAATTTTATTAAGTTTTCGGGCCCAAAATCCCGTACGTCTCATTTTGGGGCCTTTTCAGTGGTTGTAGGCTACTATTGAAGCCTATTATGCAGGTGCAACAGGGGTGCAGGAGGCGATGCCTGATTGCGGTTTAAAGAAAGCCATTTGCAATCACCTGCGCCTTTCGGCAAAGGACCTGAGGCACAAATGCTCAAGGCTGGAAGAATGCTGTCGCCGGTGTCACTTCGCCATGGTGCAAGGGAGATCCTGTATTCAAGCTTCGAAGGACCTGGCTACCTTTACGATGCCGAGGGGCGGGTGAAGCTTTCCTTCATCCTAACCAATCCTCTCTCGCAGTGCCCCACGTCTACTACGGCGGGGCCGTGGCAGTGCCCGGTGTATAATGCGCTGGGGCAGCGGGTGGAGGACTATCAGGCAGATTCGCAGGGCAATGCCATGACGCTGACGTACCCGGTGGACATTACGGGCCGGCGGGTGGGGACGTGGGACCAGTGGCCCGCCCAGAACTGGACGGGCTGGGACGTTTACTGGGCGCGGGTGGCGGGGCAGCACATCAGCATGGGCGGCACCTATTCGTGGCTGGCGCACGCGGACGCCATCGACTCAACCACCATTGTGACGGACCAGACAGGAGCGGTGGTGTGGGACCAGGTGTTTGGTCCGTGGGGGCAGATCTGGCAGCAGACGGGCACGCGCCCGTGGTTCGTTTTCGCGGGACTGCGCTGGCCGGTGAATGATCCCTTAAAGCCTTCGGCCACGCGAGAGTACAATTTTCGCGACTACCGCTGGATGACCCCCGACCCCGGCGGCGTCAAAGTCGTCAAGCTCGACATCCCGCAGACGTGGAATATGTATGCCTACGTCACCAACAACCCTACCAGCCTGAATGATCCGAGCGGGTTATGGCCATGGTATGTGCATGACCAGATATACGAATCGGCCTTCTCAGGTTTGCTGACGCCCACTCAGATCAAGATCATTGAGGACCGGAGTTACCGCGATGATTTCGATTCTGGCGCTCAGTCGCCTGACAACGCGTTCAAGCATGGAATGCGATCTCCAGGGGAGGATCTAAACGCTGCGTCGGCGCAAATCACGGCGTTTATCATTAACAACCTGCAATCAGCTCGAAGGATTTCCGGCGCGGGAACTTATGTTACAAAAGACGCACTGACTGCCTTTGCCGACGCCGAGCATACACTCACTGACTTAGGCTCGCCAGCCCACACCGACTCTAGCGGGACGCCCCGGGAGTGGACTGGACACCTGCGGGGATACCCAGCGCATATGTTAGGGGAGTGGAGCCAGACAGTTGACTGGTACGGCTTCGGACAATCTATACGAAACGCTATTGCTGGCTTCGCCAGCGCTTTTCCCGAGAGATTGGCGCCTTCGAGCGTAAATGCCGTAGCACAGCAACGCATTACAGATGCCGTAGAACATTTCTTTACTCCCGCGTCCTTTTCAGCGCAAGGAGCGATGATGATGATCGAGGAGTCGGCGAGGCAGTGTGCCTTAGGTAAC
>OBLQ010000546.1_pt1 | contig 14374 bp, 12 predicted proteins | sample 1519881 | NCBI WGS metagenome assembly OBLQ01 (sample SAMN01911456, study PRJEB22533) | soil metagenome | biome: Soil | place: Malaysia | collected 2012-04-30 | depth DG_metagenome m | reverse complement strand
AGCTCGTCCGACATGCGCCATCTGTTCGCGCCGTTCTTCACAACGAAGCCCACTGGAACCGGGATCGGGTTGGCACAGGCCAACAACCTGATGGAGCAGATGGGCGCGCGAATCGACGTTCAGAGCGCAGAGGGTGTCGGCACGACTGTCACACTTCGCTTTCGCGGGGTAGACGATGTGCCACCGTGCTCCGCCTCTTGACGGCCTTCCCAGAGAAACAGCACCTAAGGGCAATGGTCCCACTCATAGGAGCTGCTTGAGTTCTTCGACGAAGGGCTTCATGGCCCTGAGCGCAGTAAAGCGCACGACCAACTCCTCAAGCTGCAGACACGCGCTTCGAATCTCATCCAGGTCTCCTCGATCTCTAAGCTCAGCTTCGAGGAGATCGCAGATGAATGCGACACACGGACTGGGCCGATCGCCTGGCCCGAGACTGCATCCAGTCGAGCTGCGGAAGGGACACATGGCTTCTTCGATGCACGGCCCATTCAGTGTCGTTGCGTCGCGTCCTGCAGCAAGCAGTATGGCCAGCTCGGCGTCTGTCAAAAGCTCATCGATTCGCTGGCGGCAGCACCGTCCCCCCGAAAACAACCCTGTCCCGGATCCGTCATCGATCGCGCAAGATCGACAAGACTCGGGCCGCCCGATCAGACCCACGATGCTTCCCCGAAGCTCACAGATCTCACGCGCCAGTTCCCCCTCGGAATGGGCGGGCGGCGCGGACTCTGAGAGCTCGAGCAGCCTTCGGCGCAGCTGCTCGAGCGCGTCTGCGGGCGATACCGTCCCCACGCGGCCGTCGTCTCTCTCGCTCACCTGTTCTCTCCCAGACCCGGGCGGGCACCACTGGCCCTCCGATACACGCCCTGGCGCCCCCTCGCGAACCGAGAGGTCGCCTCGCGCCACCCTGAACCCTGAGCCTCCTCAGAGCTTGGATCGTCCGGCACGAACCAGATCCTGAATTGCTGCGATGAGGTCGAGACGTCCCGCGCCGTCGGCATTCCCGGTTACGACTTCCCGGATCTCGGCGAGCAGGCGCACAGCCTGATCGCGCGATTCGCTCGTGCTCTGGAGTGCCGATTCCACGACCAAGAGTCGATCGAGGAGCTCGTCCCGCTCCCGCTCGAGAGAGCGGATCTCGCCGAACCGGCTCTCGATCTCGCGAACCGTCGATCTGCACGAACGGAGTGACGCCGCCAGCTCACCATGCTCGGGACGCCCCAGCCGGCCCTCAAGCCTGCGCACAAGCGCGACAAGCCGATCCAACTCGACCTGCAGAGCCCCGACCTCATCGGGGTCGTCGACCGGGATCGTCACAATGAACCGCCGTGTGTTCTGCTCGCGCCGTCGTTCACAGAGCTCCCCTTCTCGCCGCTGATCGCCCACTGCCCAGCTGGACTGACTGTGGCAGTTCGCCCCCTCTCTCAGCCAGGTTACCCGAATCGGCGCCAGATGATCCGGGTCTATGGGGGCCCTGTGCTCCAGAATCGAGACGTTGCAAGGCCGAGACGAAGTCCGCAGTCTTGAGCCGTCCGTTGACCAGCCTGGTGCCGGGTATCGCATTGAGCGGAGCCGTCGTCATCCTCGATTGCGCGGCAGGTCGGAAACTCGGATGCCGGAGTTTCTGCTGCCGTCTCATCGTTCGCCTTGCGCCCGGCGAGCAAGACCCCAGCCGCCCCGAGCAATCCTGTGTCGACAAGGATCCCGCCGACGGGTTGTGCGTGCATTTCGATCGCCGGAACCACACCTGCGCGATCTGGGAGCGACGCCCGGCCGTATGCCGGGCGTATGACTGCAACCGCGACCCGCTGCTTCAGATTGTGTTGCGAGACGGGTTTCGATCTCTGACGGAACTCGTAACCACGCCACCGCGCTCCCAGTCCTCCGACACCATCCGGATCCCGTACATACAAGTCGACGAGACCTGATCCGGCCTTCCTTCCGCGCCGCAAGCCATCGGCTGCCCCGAAATGGGGGTTCCGCAGATCGATCGGCCACCGATGAGTGATCAACTCGACCTCGGAGGGGGCTGGATCGATGACGCGCTCGAATCTCATTTCACTTTGCGGCGCGACCGCTGCCGCGATTGTTCTCACCGCCGTTGGAACGGCCGCCCGCGCCGCGCAGCCCGAAGGCTGCCCTCGCTTTCTTCCGGACTTCTCCTGCGACCGCCAGGGACGCTATCCGGGATTCATCCCCCCTACTTCGATGCCCTATCTATTCGAGGATCCTTTCATCACCTCTGGCTTGTCGGCCCACGGTGTCTGGCACGCTTTTCCCTGGGATTCCGCGTTCCGCGGCGGCGATGCCTGGGTTGTCGCCCTCCAAGCCCGGATCGCCATCACCGACCGGCTGGCGTTCATTGCGACAAAGGACGGCTACACCTGGCTTCGGCCCGGCTCGAGTTCCCAGATCTCCGCCGAGGAGGGGTTCTTCGACATCTCCGCCGGCTTCAAGTACGCGCTGATCGATCGTCCGGAGGACAACTTCATCTTCACACCGAGCCTCCGATTCGACGTTCCGACGGGAGAGAAAGCCGTCTTCTCGGGCAACGGAGATGGTGTCGCGATTCCGGCATTCTCAACCGCATGGGGACTCGATTGGCTGCATTTCATCGGGGATCTTGGCGCGAGACTGCCGTTCGATACAAACAAGGAGAGCAGTTCTCTCTTCTACAATCTCCACATCGACGCGAGCCCCCTCGACTTCCTCGTCCCGTTTGTCGAGCTGAACGGAACCACATGGCTCCACTCCGGGAAGGGCGAGAGGAACGTTAAGACCAAGGCGTTCGGCTCCGTGGATCTAACGGCTGCTCAAGACGTCTTGTATGGCGCAGGTGTCACAGATACCCACCGCTGGGAGGGCGGCGACCTTGTGAACCTCGGGTCCAGGGGAGTCGCCGGCAACACGATCCTTACCCTTGCTATCGGCTCCCGGATACCTGTGACGAAGCACCTCAGCATTGGCGGGTACTACGAATTCCCCGTGACCCGACGAGACGACATCTTCGAGCAACGAGCCGCGGTCAACGCCCTCTACGAGTTCTAGGCGAGTCGGCCGCCTGCTCCTGGAAGCCTCTGCCCCGTTTCGAGTCATTGGTGATCGGGCGCGGATAGGGCATGCTCGGGGCCGGTTCGATCCCCCTGCCTGACGAGGGAGGATCCTCATTGCGTACCATCGCGATCGTGAACCGAAGCGGCGGTTGCGGGAAGACCACCACCGCTGTGAACCTCGCCGGCTGTCTTGCGGCGCAGGGCTCGCGCGTGCTCGTCATCGATGCCGACCCCAAGGGCCACGCGACGCAATCTCTTGCGGTCGACCCGTCAGCGGCAGGCCCAAGCCTGTACGAAGCGCTGGCGGAACCCGATGGGGGCATCGCCTTCGCTCGCTCGGTCATTGCGGTCACCGACCGTGTCTCCTTGGTCCCTTCGAATCCAGTCCTCGGGGCAATTCGATACAAGCTCGCAAGCAGCGAGGGCACGCGCGACACGAACCGCCTATCTGCTGCGCTCGCGTCCATAGCGTCCGACTACGACTATGCGATCGTGGATTGCGCCCCAGCATTGGACGTCCTCACTCTCTGTGCCCTGCGCGCGGCCGGAGAACTCGTCATCCCCGTCGAGACAAGCAGTCTGTGCGTCGTCGACGCTGAGCAGCTGTTGGAGGCAATTGAACTGTTGGACCAGCGGCTCGGGAGTCGACACGCTGTGAGAATCCTGCCAACACAGTTCGACGGGCGAACGAGATATGCACGTGCAGTCCTCGGGCAAATCCGCCAACGATTCGACGGCATCTGCTTCGATACCGTGATACGGGTGAACACCAAGCTCCGCGAAGCCGCGGACCGCGGCGTACCTGTCATCGAGCATGCTCCCACGGCCCACGGCGCAGCCGATCATCTGAGCCTCGCGACAGAGATCGAGGGAATGCTCGATTTCGATCGGCCGGAGTCGCAGACCAGCGAGAGATGGTCCCCGCTGCCCCGTGCCGACAGCCGTGCCCCCGGGCCGCGAGCGCATACCGGGAGCGTGGCGAGCGGGGTCTAGGCGCGATCAACGACCGCCCGCCCGACAGTCCGACCGCGCGCCATCCTCGACGCGCGCAGTCGAAAATCGATGGCGGATGCAATGGATTGGGGAGTCGCCAATCGTACGTGCTGATATGTATGTGGCGCCCCCGATTCAGCCCGCCGATCTGGGCTCTACGATGCGGTCAGGCGATCCCACAGACACTCGTCGAGCCCGGTCTCGAAGGGCTCGCGCAGCTTGAGCTTGATCGTAGCGCCGCGGCTACCCAAAGAGTCGTGGAACGTGACTTCGGAGATCTCGCAGTCGAGCTTGCTCTCGGTCAGATGGGACACGGCCGCCGAGATTGCCGCCTCGATGTCTTCTGCCGTCACGCGCTTCAGGTGATTAACGAGGAAAGACATGACCCCCCATCCCTCCCGAGTCACACGACCTGGCACGACTGAATTCTATACCACAGGGTCCCAGGGATTCGATCTTCTCTAGTTTGGGTCATGCAGAATGCAGCGGTACCGCATATACACTTCGTGGTTGATCCCGCCCCTATACGCTGCCAGCGCCTCCTCGGGTGCGATGGATCACGAGGGAGCAGAGCACCGATGCCGATCGGCGCGCAACAGGCCGCGTTGGTACAGGAGACTTCATTAGGACCCGTGATGGAATGAACCGGGCCGTGACATCGATCGACTACGGTGTCGATCCCGATGCGGGATTGGTTCGTGTCGTTGCGAGGAGATCGCTCGTCGATCGGGACGTGCGGGACTGCGTCCATCGGTCGGCAGCCGATGTGAATATCCGCCCCGGCATGGATCTGATCATCGACCTTTGCAGCGCATCCAAGAGTTGTGTCACCGACATCGGCGCCAAGGATTCCCTGCTCGTGCTCAGAGCGTTCGGTCCGCTGGTTGTCGGAAACCGGATGGCGCTCGTCGCAGATCATCCGGAAGCAGAACGCCGGATCTTCAGAATGATCCTCGCGCCGTATTCCACCTCTGTGCGCCTCTTCGGAGACCTGCGAGACGCCGAGGACTGGTTGCGTCGGAGGGAGTCCCCCTGAGTGTTGCCGGCCTTCTGCGTTCGTGCCCGGTTCGAGCCCCTCGAACCGGAAGGTCACGTACGCCCCGGGATAGAGCCCAAAGGATGCCGACTCCAGCAGCGCGCCCGACAGCGAGAGGTCCTTCACAACCGCCCAGCCTTCCCTCCTGCCCGAAGAGCAGGAGATCTCGATCCCGACCTGTACACGGTCGTGCGTTTGGCTCTCGTAGATCATCTCTGCCATGGCTGTTCCGAGCTGCGCCCGGAGACCAGGAGGTATCGGAGTCGATAGGCGCAGAATCCTTCGCAGCTTCAGCGAGCCCATCGACCTCCGCGCGGACGCGGCACAGCCCCAAAACAGGCCAAGCCCGCGAGTCGAGACCGGGCCTTCTCTCCTCTAACGAATGCGCCGAAAGGGACACCACACCTCACCGATGCACGCGCGTTCACGCCTCTCCTTTGCTGAACAAGGCTCTATCGGTCGATCCCGCGGCGCCTTCTGAGATCGGCGGGTGAAATCGAGCGCCCTGATTGGACGAGCGAAGAGGACATCGCCCTTCATAACTCCTGGAGGGAGCGGCGCTCGCCCCCGCGTTCGGTGGCTCTGCCTCTTCCTGGTGATCTGATCTGATCTGATCTGGGGAATGGTGTTTCCCGGCGATCTGCCGATTCCCTCTTTGCGCCTTCTGGTTCCCGGTTCCGAGGGGTGCAGGCATGTCAATCAGCTATCGCGTTGACCGCGAGGCAGACCTCATCCGGATCGGCGTCGGTGGCACGCTCGACGATCTGAATTTCGTCGCCTCTGTACGCGGAATAGCAGCCGATCCTGGTATCCGCCCTGGGATGGCTCTGCTCGTCGACCTGCGCGACGTGACCACCTCGACCGTCTCGCGAACCGGGATCGTTCGGTCCGCGGCCATTTTGCACGAGCCGGGGGCTGCGTTTGTCGGAGCACGGATCGCACTGGTCGCGATCGAACAGCGTCAGCTGGGCGATCTGCCCTACGCTCTGCTCGGCCTTCTCCCAAGGGAGGTCCGCGTCTTTGGCGCGATCGAGCACGCTCTCGACTGGCTCGGAGCGGCGGTCACGGGCGCCGGCGCGGCTGCAGCCGCGAGGCGCGAGAAACTACGCTGCGGATGAGCTCCCGTGTCGATCCCTACTCTAGCGCTTCCTATCCCATCTAGACGCGATGCCTGTTCACTATGAGGTCGACCCGCTCCGCCCCCTCGTACGGATCGAGTATATCGGCCCAATGATCCTGGATGAGATCTTCTGGGTTGTCGACAGATTGATCACCGACCCGCGGGTCCGGCCCGGCGTGAATCTGCTAAGCGATCACTCGCAAGCCACAACTTCGGTGACTCCGCAGCTGGTGCATACGATCCTCAGCCGATTCGAGCAGCTCGCCGACCGAATCGGGTCCTTTCGTTGCGCACTCGTTTCTCCCAGAGATGCGCAGTTTGCGATCGGCAACTTCATGTCCGTGCGCGCTCCATTGCATGCGGGAGTGCAGCTCAGGCCGTTCCGAACCCGCGAGGAGGCCGAGGCCTGGCTCGCACAAGACGAGCACGGCGTAGGGACCTAGCCAAGATCCGCTGGAGATACGAGGTCGCAAAGCGCAAGGGAAAAGGCCCCGCTCGGTTTCCCGGGCGAGGCCTTCACGAGAAGCGTCAAGCAATCTGTCGAGTTGGCTCTGGCAATACGTTCCTCCTGCCAGCTCACTCTGGGTCATTGTGGCGTCTCCCTCCGCCATCGGTAAGGAGCGATGCGAGCTTGAGCACCGAGGCGAGAGTGAGACCAACGGAAAGGCAATCCCGTCGCACTTGGCAGCAATCGTGCTTCGACATGCGTACCTCATCGTAGATCTACCCATTTCGGGGCTCCCCATATCAGGTCTTGGCGGACAGGCCGGATCAGGCGAGAGGATCTACGGTCTTCAGCGATAGGAACCACGCTTCGCGCAATAGGCCCGGGGAGAACCGGTCGTGCTCTCGAGCGCCCCTTCAGACCGAGCCGAGGACGGGTTCACGCCCGAGCTCGATCGCGCATGACCCAGCGTGCCACCCGGAGAAGCGTGGGCAGGAGACTCGTGGTCAGCACACCCCGCTCGCCAGGCCGCCCGGCGATCCAGACGCGGTTCGCGCGCTGGCTCGGAAAGCGCTTCGTCCTCGACAACCTCGACATACTCGGCCAAGTGGCTGCCGCCCGCAGTGCCCTGAAGCGAGCCGAACCCAGGATCCGCGGCCGCAGTGCCAACATCTTCACGCAGTGGGTCGGTGATCCCGACGCCCTGGGCAGCGCCGTTCTGCTGAGAGCGATCCTCGAAGGCCTTGGAGCCGCTGAGGTTCGGATCCTTACCGGCGTCCTCGGCCATCCCCAGAACCGTGCGCTGGTCCGCGCATGCGGAATCGAGCTGCACGATCCCAACACGGCGCGTATCCACGGCGGACTGAACTGCCTGGTCGATACCTCACCGCCCCTGGGCATGACGAACACTCTCCAGGTCGAGGCGGAGCGGGAGTTCCTCTTCGTTGCTGACCATCACAGCGAACGTGATGTCGTGGACGCACGCTGTCGAGAGACGGGGGTGCGGCAGGTGCGGATGGGATTCCTTGGGCTGCATGTCGGATCCACCTCGGCATTTCTAGCCGCGGCGGCGATGGCGCTCGGCGCGCTCGACCGGCTCGGGGCGAAGGAGCGCGCTACGGCAGCGCTTGGCATCTACAGCGATACCAACGCGCTGCTCCACGGTGCGACGCCCCTCGACATCCGAATGTTCGAGAAGCTGACCCGTGACGAGGTGACCCAACAGCTGCTCGACGAGTTGCGCAACTACCGTCTGCCGCCCGCATGGCACCGCTATGCGGCGCCTGCATTTCTTCGCGTCGAGCAAGCAGGTGGAATCCGGTTTGCTCCGGTCGGCTGGATCCCTCAAATCCACCGCGACGCGATCGCAGAGATCGCCGACGAACTGCTGCGCGTCGAGGGGACCGTCATGGCCTTTGCGATCGGCGTGAGCGAACACGGTACGGAGCTCTCGGTGCGTGCCGACAGCCGCCTTCTCGAGGGCGAAGGCGAGCGGGTGGTGCGCGTCGTGCACAATCTCTTGGAAGGCGCCTTCGCGGGTGTCTCGGGCTACAAGCACCAACGCACGCCCCCTCACCGCGTCGAGGGCGGGGCTCACCTCCCACACGCCGATTCGCGCCAGCAGCCCGTTCTCGCGGCGAACGCCGGCGCGTCCATTGGCGGCTGCGACGCCGTCGAACGATGCCGAGCGTGGGGACGCCATCTGATCGCCCTCCTGCGCGATCAGCAGCTTCGTTCGCCCGCTGAGCTTCGAGGAATCTTGTGAGAGGCTGCCGCGAGCAGGCTCACCCTACCAGCCCAGGCTCCCGGCCCGGCCAGTCGGACGGACCCTCGATTGAGCCTCCCGGACTGCATCCCGCGGGTCATGGGGCGCGCCTCATCCAGTGGCGACGATCTGGGTCGTCACGCCGATTCGAGCCCGCACGCTCTCGTGTCGGGTGGAAGTCGCACAGTCAGGCAGGCCCCTCCGGACGCAGATGACGATACCTCGATTGCACCGCCGTGGTCGCGAACAATCTCGGCACAGATGGCCAGGCCGAGACCAGTTCCGCGATCAGGTCCCTTCGTCGTAAAGAAAGGGGCGAAGACCCGGTCGCGAAGCTCGTCGGGAATGCCCGGACCGTTGTCCTGTACCCGCAGCTCGACGCCTCCGGGACACCCGGCGCACCCCCTACAATCCATCGTCTCGACGAGCACTCTGGCATCGGGTAGTTCCGCCACAGCGTCCCTCGCGTTGACGAGCAGGTTGAGCACGAGCTGCCCGAGTCGAACCGCCGACCCGCAGACGAGAAGCGGGGTAGAATGGAGCCTGAGTTCCACCGATGGAGATCCTCTTCCGGTCGCGAGCGTCGCAACGTTCAGGGATTTCCGTACGACATCGTTCAGGTCCAGGCGCTCGCGCGGCGCGTGGGAATCGCCCATAAGTTGCTTCGTGCTGGCGACGATGCCGGCAATCCGCTCGAGTCCCTCTACAGCTTCGGTTGCTGCCTCACGAAGGTCAGGGAGTTCACGGGCCAGTTCACTGGTTCCCAGATCCTCACTCTCTGCAAACGCGGTGACCGTACGAAGCACATGATTGGCGCTGGAAAGGACGAAGGAGAGCGGGTTGTTGATCTCATGGGAGATACCCGCAACGAGCGCACCGATGGCTTCGAGCCGTTCGACCCGTTGGCGGACCTGTTCGTAGCGTCGGCGTTCCGTATGGTCATCGAGGATCAGGAATCTTACGAAACCGGTCGCCCCGCGTGACCTGACGGATCCGGAGTGAACCTTAAGCAACCGGCCGGCCGGCGTCTCGATGCTCGAGACGAGGGGCTGGCTCGTCGGCCGATCCCGGACGAGCGCGGCAAGCTCCCCGCGCGCGCCCAGGGCTTCCACCACGGAGGCGATCTGTCGACCGCGGATGTCTTCCCACGCGAGGCCGGCGAGGCTCTGCGCGGCTTCGTTCGCTCCGATCACCCGTCCGTCCCAATCGGCCAGGACGATACCCGCTCGCAGGTGCGGGATCATATCGCCCAGAGAAATGAAACTTTCCAGGAAGCCGTAGCGGGCAATGGCAACGACGAGAAACAGCCCCGTCATCCCCAGTGCCGCGTAGGTCAACGGAAACGACAGGAACGACAGGCGAAAAAGGTGGAGGGCGTTCGCAGTGACAGGGATGGCCGAAGAGAGCGACAGGAGGACGAGGCGGCGACGTTCGTCCGACGGACCCGACCGGTAGGCTCCGACGGCGCTGAGAGTCATGGCTCCTACGACCAGCGAATAGCTCGTGGCGACATGAACCCAGAATCCCGGTCCGGCCCATGCGGTAGCGGGGTCCCTGAGGATCTCGAAGCCCGTGGAGGTCAGGAACAGACCGTGCATGGAGTTGGTCAGGAACAGACCGTAGGCGATCGCGCCCGGAACCAGCAGCGCGATCATCGTCGCGAGGGGCTGCTCCTCCACGATCGCGACGCGGCAACAGCGCGCAGTCAGGTGGAAAGCGAGGCCAGGAACGAAGCAGGATCCCAGAAATATCAAGGGAATGGCGATGCTCAATCCGAGAGCGCTCTCGCTATTCGCGGAGGCAACGGCAGCCCCCGCCGTCCACGACGCAATTCCAACGAGAATCGCCAGCAGAGTCCACTGGGGCCCCGATCTCCGGGAGAGCATCGCCACATAGACGGCGAGACTGGTCGCGAGGACACAGCTGATCCCCGCTTGAACCAGGATGGTGAGATCGGTCACGCCATCGAAAGTCGGCGATTTCACCGAGGCGCTTGAGTCCGGTCAGCAGGCCGTAGCTCGTGTTTCTGACCGAGTTTGGGCCACATATCGCCCAGAACGAGTTGGTTGCCTCTGCGACGCAACCACCAGCGCGAGGCGCTGCAGTTCGAGCGCAACGTCTCTCAGCTATCAAACGCGTGCTGCCGATCGAGCACGCCCGATTCTTGGATCACAAGTCCCGGAGAATCAGCTGAACCGAAGGGCTCCGGGCACGCCTCGATCGCCGGGTGCAAGGCCGGATCCTCAAGTAGACTTGCGGGCCTCACATCATGTGTCTGTGGAAGCCGTTGCCACGTGCCCGCTGCATACGAGGTCGACCCGGATCGGTTCTGCATCGACGTCGACTACACCGGCGCCCTGAGGCAAAGCGATGTAACCAGGATCATGGAGGCTCTCATCCTGGACCCCCGACTGCGCCTGGGGATGGGCATGCTGAGCGACCACTCGCACTCGACGACGTTCGCCACGCCCGCCCTCGTCGTCGGGGTCATGCCAAGCCTGGGACGACTTGCGGGACACTTCGGTCATCTTCGGGTGGCCATGATCACACCACGCGATGTGCAGCTCGGCATGGCGAACATGGCGGCCGTACATGCGGCGCTGCACGGTGTCGTGATCAAGCCGTTTCGGCACCGGCCGGAAGCGGAGGATTGGCTGCTCGGAGACGCCAAGCGGCTGCCGTCATGCGCGTCCCAGTGCAGCTCGTGTCCGATTGCAGCTCTTCGTCCTTATGGTTGCAGGTAGGCCGTCCACGTCGCTGAGTCTTCGCCCCGCCGATTCTGGTTTCCAGACTGGCAGGGTTGGGCCGTCTTCCGGACCTCACGAGCCCAGCGAAAGCCGCGGTGAACGCAGCCCAGCCGGTTGACGTCGGCGCTGTATGTCTCGGCCGTACGGGGAACAGGCAATCAGTGGCTCGCCTCTCTGGCTCCGGCGACCATGAGTCCGGAGACCGCCGTAAGCGCCTCGGACCAGACATCTCGCAGCTGCGATGTCCAGTCGGCGCCTGCGATCTCCTCGAGCGTCACCAGCATCGCCTCCCGGACCCAGCCGTACATCTCCTCGGTCACGCCGTAGCCCAGGTGGTCGACGCCCATCTGGCCGAGTGTGGATTGCAGCCACGGCGCATCCTCGAGGTGGTCGAGGACCGCGACCAATGCCTCGGTCAGCATCTTCGCCTGACTCTCGCGGTCGCGTCGGAATAGCGACTCGGCATCCGGGTGTCTCGAGAAGAGATTCTCATAGAACTCCAGAGCGAGATCGGGCTGTCGCTCGGCGACGATCTCGAAGCTCGAACGAAGCAGGTCGACATCGAGGGGCATGGGGGATCTCCTGTTGTTTCCTACACCGCGGACGCCGCTCTGAGGCGAGAACAAATCGGCGGCGTGGGTTCGATCCACCGTGTCGGCGGTTCCGGTCCATCACCTGAGGTCGGCCCTCTCTCCACGCGCGACGCGCGGAGTCACGCAAACAGATGCCCCGTTTTGGGTATCGGACGGACCGACCAAGCCACTGGGGCCAGCCCGCGCCAGATCTCCCAGGGGTGAGAACCCGCGGATCGGCTGGATGGCGCTTCCCCCTGAACTGGACGCGGCGCCCGCCAGCATACCGGGAGCGGGGGCGCGGCCCAGGGGGGACCGCCTTCGGCCGCTCGAGCTACGCGTCCGGAAGCCAGCTGCCGTGGAAGCCGTTGGGCACGCGCTGGGGCAGCTTCACCCGCGCGACCGCCTCCTTCCTCATGTCGGTCGCGTCGAGCACGACGAACTCGCTCTGGTTCGTCTTCTCGTCCCAGACGTAGCTCATGACCCAGCCCTCGTCGCTCTCCGGGTCGGCACCGGCCGCCGGCACGAACACCGCCTCGCCGGACGCCTTGCCCTCGCCGTACGCGTGCAGCTCCGAGCGGCCGGTCTGGAAGTCGGTCTTGAGGACGCCCCGGAAGGCGGGCTCCCCCGCGCCCATCGGGTCGATGCGCAGGGTGAAGGCGTAGCGGTGCCGGCGTCCCACCACGGCATCGGCCACGCGCGGGAACTCCATGGGGCGCTCGTCCAGCGTCTCCTCCTTCACCGAGCCGTCCGTCGGGTCGAGCAGGAAGCGGTGCAGCGAGAGCCGACCCTCGCCGGAGGCCATGTCGCCCGCCTTGCGCCAAAGCTCGGTGTTGTGGCAGGCGTCGAGCACGATGCGGCCATCCTCCTCGAAGGCGTTCACCGTGTGGAAGATGTAGCAGGGCTCCACCTCGAACCACTTCACGTCGGCATTTCCGCCGGTGCGCGGCATGACGCCGATGCGCGCGCCGTAGTCGTCGCTCCAGGCGAAGGGCATGAGGCCCTTCAGCGCGTCCTCGAGCGAGAACACGATGGGCAGGTCCAGGAAGAGCGCGTGGTTCTCGGTGATGGCGAAGTCGTGCATCATCGTCGGGCCGGGGACGTCGATCTCCTCCACCTGCAGGAGGCGGCCGTCCGGACCCACCCGCAGGTAGGTCAGGTAGGGCGGGAGCTGGCCGTAGCCGAAGGAGAGCATCTCGCCGGTCTTCGGGCAGAGCTTCGGGTGGGCGGAGAAGGCGGAGCGCAGCCGGCCCTCGAAGTCGGTGCAGCCCAGCGTCTCGAGCTCTCCGTCCACGACGTAGGGGAACGAGCCCTCCTCGAGCGCCAGGATCCTGCCGTGGTGGCGGAGCACGTGGGTGTTCGCCTTCGACAGGGTGCGATCGATCTCTCCCGCCTCCGAAATGCGCTGGGCGTCCGGGTTCGAGAGATACGGCGTCTTCACGTAGCGGTTGCGGTACCAGACGGCCCGTCCCTGCTCGAGCCGGATGCCGTGCAGCATGCCCTCCCCCAGGAACCAGTGGGGGGAGACCCCGGTCACCGGATTGGGCGCCTGGCGCACGTACAGGCCCGTGAGCTCGGGCGGGAGCGCGCCCTGGACCGGCAGGTCGGTGGCCTCGATCTCGCGCTCGACGGGCGCGAAGTTGCCCTGGAGATGGAAGGGAAGCTCCTCGCTCGCTGCGCTGCTCACGGCCGTCCTCCAGCTGGAACCGGCCCAGCCTACCTCCGCATTTGAACACGTTCAATGCGGCCGATCCCGGTCCCCAGCGCGGAGCGCTTCTCCTACACTGCCGGGGGCGGACGGGGGTGGGCATGGACGACGCCACGGGTGCGCTGCCCGCGCGGTCGCAGCCGGGAAGGGTGGGAATCGAGGGAATGGAGGCGCACGACCACGCCTTCGAGTTCCACGGCCGCGCCGGCGAGTACTTCCGCATCTGGATCGTCAACTTCCTGCTGAGCCTGGCGACGCTGGGCATCTACTCGGCCTGGGCGAAGGTCCGCACCCAGCGCTACTTCGCGCGCAGCACCCGCCTGGCCGGCTCGTCCTTCGACTACCTGGCGGATCCGATCAACATCCTGAAGGGCCGCCTGCTGGTGATCGCCTTCTTCGCCGCGTACTCGGGGGTGTCCACGCTCGCGCCCTACCTGCAGCCGGTGATGGGCCTGGCGCTGGTGCTGCTGATCCCGTGGGCCGTGGTGCGCTCCATGGCGTTCCGCGCCCACTACACCGCCTGGCGCAACCTGCGCTTCCGCTTCCGCGGCACCTACGGCAACGCGTTCAGCGCCTACATCGGCCTGCCCGCCCTGGGCGTGCTGACCGTGGGACTGCTCTACCCGTACGCGCTGTTCCAGCAGCGGCGCTTCATCGTGAACAACGCGTCCTACGGGACCACGCCCTTCCAGCTGGCATCGCGCCCCGGCGACTTCTACCGGCTGTTCGGCGCGGTCTCGCTCATCCTGCTCGGCGTGGTCGTGCTGATGGGCAGCTTGTTCGTCGGGCTCGGCGAGAAGGCGCTCGTGGTGGCCGGCGTGATGGCGCTGCCGCTCTACTTCTACGTGTTCGGAAGCATCGCCGCCGGCATCGCCAACCTCACCTACGACGGCACCCGGCTCGATCGGCACCGGCTCTCGGCCAATCTGCCGGCCGGC
>OBLQ010000545.1_pt1 | contig 14401 bp, 13 predicted proteins | sample 1519881 | NCBI WGS metagenome assembly OBLQ01 (sample SAMN01911456, study PRJEB22533) | soil metagenome | biome: Soil | place: Malaysia | collected 2012-04-30 | depth DG_metagenome m | reverse complement strand
CTGAGGCATGATAGCTTCCTATCTTTGCGCCTCGATTCGCCGATCAGACATCTATCTTACTGTATATAAGGCACTTATCGAGCGAGCACTCCTATCTTGCTCCACTCCTCGCACTTGGCTACAATAATGCCTTCCGCAGAGGAGCCCCCAAGCCGGCGGGGCGGTGCCCCCATAGTCAAAGGAGTGGCGCGTGCAACGAGGGAGCCTCTCCCGGCTTGTGAATTCTCGAAGCGACTGTTCCTGCCCGAGGAGCAAATTTTATGCCTACGAAAAGGCCCAAGACGAGCAGGCGGCAAATTCTGTCCACAGCCGGAAGAAACGCCAAGCCTTCGTCTCCGTCGACAGGGTTGCGGGTGACTTATGGGGACTCGAAGCGACGGGGCATCACATCCGAGAGGATAATGGCCACCAGCAACGGATACTTCTGCGCCCTCGAGCGCAATCAGAATGGAAAATACACCGTCCGCGTTCGGGCCACTTTCGGCGGGAACGGCCATGATGTCGAGGGCGGTCGAGTTGTCCAAAACGGCCCAGGTAGCTGGACTCTGCCGGTCTACTTCCTCGCGTCGTCCTTCAACGCGGCGATGAAAAAGCTCGAACAATCCCTGCAATTCTTGCAGAAAAACGAAGAGCGCCTGCGCTTTTGGAGTGTCGACCGAACCGACGACCCTAATCTCGCCGGTGAACTCCTGCAGGAATCGGGCCTCTGGCTCGACCGCCGCCGCGAATTTCCTCGCAAACTGGCCGAGCTAGGGGTTCCCCGCGAGCGCCCCATCTCTGCTTCTATGCTGGCGCCGGTCCGCCGCGTGCTAGCTGACTCACTCGCGCAGGAGCGTCCGGGACGCCACTCGGCCCTCGCCAGCGACTAGCAAAGAATTGAGTTCACTTCGCGCGGAGGAGAACTTCGCCGTGGGCTACCACGACATCATTGAGAGAAAGACGGTATCGATAGGTGCCGGGATTAAGACCGGACCGCGTGGGACCGCTGGACAGACGCACGCCCGGCGGCGCCTGAAAGACGTTGGAAGCGAACGGAGAGCGCTGCGGGTCGAATTCGATCTTGAGGTTTCCCGCGTTTGAGAACCATGTGACCTGATCGCCCGGATCAACCACGACGACCTCCGGGAGCATGCCCACCATCACCATCTTTTCAGCTGCCACTCGCTTATCCAGCCTCCCTGTTGTGAAATCTACGCAAGTTCGCGGACGGCATCGGCAATGTGCCGGGCCGAAATTCTGAAGGCATCGAGCAACTCATCGGGCTTGCCCGAGTGAGGCATGCCGTTGACGGCGAGCAACCGGAATTTTGCCGGTGCCATACCACACTGCGCGAGCGCGGCAATAACAGCTTCGCCGATGCCGCCTTCCGGCCAATGATCCTCGACAGTTACGAGACGCCCGCCGGTCGCCGCGATCTGCTCTGCGATTGCCTTGCCGTCAAGGGGCTTCACACAATAGAGATCGATCACGCGTATCGCCGCACCTTGCGACTTCAACTGGTCCGCTGCTTTGAGCGCTTCATGCAGCGTGATGCCCGCGCCGATCACCGTGGCACGGTCTTGCGCGCTTTGCCGCAGAACTTTGAACCCAGGAACGGGAAACTTCTCATCATTCGAGTAAAGAATCGGGGTCTTCGGGCGCGAGGTCCGAAGATAGTTGATTCCGCTGCGCCGCGCCATCGTTTCGGTCAGCCGTTCGGCCGAAACCGCATCACTCGGATAGAGCACCGCCGAGCTATGAACCGCGCGGAACATGGCCAGATCCTCGAGCGCCATTTGCGACGGACCATCCTCGCCGATCGAGACGCCGCAGTGCGAGCCGCATAGATTGAGGTTGCTCCGGCTGATGGCCGCCATGCGCACCTGGTCGTAGGCGCGGGAAAGAAAGCACGCAAACGAGTCGACGAAGGGCACCTTGCCGCGTGCGGCAAGCCCGACGCCCGCGCTCACGAGATTTTGTTCGGCGATATAGCCCTGATAGAAGTGATCGGGATAGGCGTCGCCGAAAATCTCGGAAAAGGTGGAGTTTTTGACATCGCCCGACATGGCCACGATATGCGGGTTCACGGCACCGAGCCTCTTGAGCGCATTGCCGTAAGCCTCGCGTGTCGCCACCGGCTTTCCGTCGGAATAATCTGGCGGAGCGGGTGCGGGAAAGTCGGGAGGCTGCGGAAGGGACTCCCTCTCATACGACTTGCCAGGGTCGGGCGCAATTTCGATCGTGCCGCCAATCTCCTTCAAGGCCTGTGCGAGCTGGTCCTTCGACAAGGGTTTCCCATGCCAGTGTTCCTTACCGGCGAGGAAACTGACACCATGACCTTTCACTGTGCGCGCCAGGATCGCGTGCGGCCGCCCCTTCACCGCTTTGGCGCGGTCGAGCGCCGCAAGTACGGCGGCAACGTCATGCCCATCGATTACCTCTGTAGCCCATTCTTCCGACTCAAATTTGCGGCGGTACGCTTCCATATCGTGCTGGTACATCGTAGGAGCGCTCTGGCCGAGCGCGTTCACGTCGGCAAGCACGGTCAGATTGTCGAGCTTATAGTGGCCGGCAAATGCCGCCGCCTCCCAGATTTGTCCCTCGGCCATCTCGCCGTCACCGATGAGGACGTAAACGCGCGTAGCGCTCTTGTCGAGCCGGGCGCCAATCGCCAGGCCCACGCCGACGGACAACCCCTGGCCGAGCGAGCCCGTGGCCGCGTCCACACCCGGGACGCGCGGCGTGGGGTGGCCTTCGAGCTCGCTTGAAAATTTTCGCAGCGTCATCACGCGCGATTCGGGAAACACGCCCGCCTCCGCAAGAGCCGCATAAAGCAGGGGGGCTGCGTGCCCCTTCGAGAGAACGAAGCGGTCGGAATCGTTGGAGTTCGGATTTTTCGGGTCGAACTTCATGGCATAGAAAAACAGACCGGCGACCAACTCGGCGGCCGACATGCAGGAGGTTGGATGGCCCGAACCAGCCGCAGTAGTGGACATCATGGAAAGAGCGCTTAGCCTCCGAGCCTTCTCCTGAATGGCTGCTATGGTGGAAGCGGATGGTGCTGCTGGCGAGGCCGCGCTCATGAAGGCTCCTTTGGCTGAGTTTACTAGAGGCGAGATTGTACCCTTTTCCGGCGAAGTCCGCGAGACACGCCCGGTATTACGCTCACGTACAAATAGATTTGCACGCGCCACCACGCGGTTTTCCTGAGCGCACGTTATCCTACCGAACGCCCCTCACAATGGTTGGGATGGCGTACCCAACTGCAACTTTCTGCCGAAGCGGCTTCGTGCCATGCCACATTCTCAATGGAGACGAGGGCGCTCTCGTGCGCCCAGGGGGTGGCACGTCAGTCGGCAAGCAGAAACCGAATCAGTTGCGCGCGGAAATCAAGAGTTGACAGTACGGGCATGGCGGCCTGAATCTTTGGCTAGACTGACTGCCGACATGTGCGGCGTTTATGAGGCGTTTCTTTGCTCCGGAGCTGGAAAAAGTGAGCGTGCTGCAGCTGGGGCCCGGCACCGTCAGGGAACGGCTCTCGCCGTACAGCCGGGAAGTCGCAGGGGAAGTAAAGCGGATGCCACGAGCACTGACGCTGGAGTTCTACGCCCTGGCGGTTCGCCAAACGTGGGTTCGGAAGTTTCTGGGTGAAGTCTACGCACGCTACTGTTCGGAGCTCGCTACCATCATCCGCGAGGGCATCGAGCGATGTGAGTTCTGCGAGGTAGACGCCGTCCAGATGGCCGCGGCAATCACAGGTCTGTGCGAGGGGCGAATCCTTACTTTGGACGCTTGAGCCAAACGTATTCCCCTTTGAGAGATTTTTTCGAAGGCTCCGTGGGAATCATGCTCGATGGCATCAAGACGGAAAGCCGGTGAGAATCGTGAACGATCAAAAGAGGGCGCGTGAAACTCAGACGGGTTCACGCCGAAGAAGAGTGGCAAGGAATCGCGGAGAAGGAATTGGGACTTGGGCAATCTCGGTGGCAAGTGTCTGTATTCTTCTCACCATCTGCGTCCCCATCCTGCTAGCCCAGCAGCCGAATGCCGATGAAATTGTGAGACGAGGTGAATACGCGGTGCGAGGAAAGACCCAGGTGGGAGACGTCGTGATGACCGTCAAGACTCCCGACTGGCAGCGGACCCTCGAATTGCGCTACTGGACGGTCAATCCCGACAAGACATTCATACGCGTGACCGCACCGGCCAAGGAATCTGGCACCGCCACGCTGCGGCTTGGGACCAACATGTGGAACTACCTGCCGTCAGTCGAGCGCACCATCAAGATTCCTCCGTCCCTGATGCTCGAATCGTGGATGGGAAGCGATTTCACGAATGACGATTTGGTCCGGGAGAGCAGTCTCGTGAAGGACTACGATCACCGAATGGGCGGAGAAGCACTGGAAGCCGGCGATGCATGCTATCGGATCATCGCCACGGCCAAGCCGGATGCACCTGTCGTGTGGGACCGGATTGTCCTGTACGTTCGCAAATCAGACGCCATCCCGCGCCGCGAGGAGTATTACGACAGCAAAGGAAGGATGCAGAAGGTACTCACCTTCGATGATATCCGTAAGACGAGCGGGAGAGTGTATCCCATGCGGTGGAAAATGGTTTCCGTGAACAAACCTGGGCATGAAACGCTGCTGCAGATCAGCAATTTGACACTCGACCGCCCTATTTCGGATTCCATTTTCACGCAAGAGAATCTGCGGCAGCCATTCTAGGTCTGAAACGACGATGCTATTTTTTAGCATGGCGTGGAGAAACGTTTGGCGAAATCGACGGAGATCGCTGCTCACCGTTGGAGCCATCGCATTGGGCCTCGCTTTCAATATATTCATGCGAGGCATCGGCGATGGTTTTCACGACCAGATGGTGGACAACTCGGTTCGCGCGGAGATCGGCCACATTCAAATTCACCGCTTCGGGTACCGCGACGATCCGGGATTGAATCAGACGTTGCCTGCCCCTCAAAGGGTCGCACAGGCGATTCGCTCGCTGCCACATGTGCGCGGCTATACGTTCCGGGTCCTTGGCGGCGGTCTGGCGAGCACAACGGAAAACTCGAGCGGAGTGCAGATCCTCGGCGTCGACCCTGCACAGGAGCAGACCGTGACGACCATCCAAAATGCGATCGTGCAGGGACGTTACCTAGACAGTGGCATGCAGCGTCCCATTCTGCTCGGCGAAAGGCTCGCAGCGCACCTGAAGACCTCGTTGGACGATAAGGTCGTCCTCCTGGTGCAAGCTGCCGATGGCTCCATGGGAGCGGAGCTATTCAGAGTCGCAGGAATTTTTCGATCCGGTGCCCCAGAAATGGATGCGGGCGTAGTTTTCATCTTGCGTTCGGATGCACAGACGCTCTTCGCCCTCGGCGACCGGATCACCGAGGCCGCGCTGTTGCTCGATTCATCTCGCCAGGTTCCGGCTGCGCTGGACGCGTTGAGTAAGGGCCTCACCGGCGAGCCTGTCGAGATACTACCCTGGTGGCGGGTTGAGCCTTTTCTCCAGCAATTCATTCAAATAGATGACGCGTTCTTCTACGTTATCGTTCTTATCTTTTTCGTGGTGATCTCCATCGGAATTCTGAACACGATCATGATGTCCGTCTTCGAGCGAGTCCGGGAGTTCGGCGTGATGATGGCTTTGGGAACCAGGCCACGGCAGATCATTAAACTTGTGGTGGAGGAAGCCCTTGCGCTCGGTCTTGTGGGAATCGTGGCGGGCAGCCTGATAGGCTCAGCTCTCACTCAATATTTCGCGCGACACGGTATTAACCTCTCGTCGTTCAGTGCGGGTGCGGCCGCGCTAGGTATCACCTCCAGCCGAGTGTACTCCGAGCTGACCCTAGGAAACCTCGTATACTCCAATCTCGCAGTGCTCGCCGTGGTCATGCTCGTGGCGCTCTACCCAGCCGTCCATGCGGCCGGGCTTCGGCCAGTCGAGGCGATTCGGCATGTGTGAATCACGCATGGTGCTCGTAGAAATCCGGAGTGTTTTCAAGACGTACCACGATCATGTGGATGTTCACGCGTTGAAGGACGTGACACTTCATTTAGAGAGAGGATCGTTTGCGGCCGTCACCGGGCCATCCGGTTCCGGGAAGAGCACGCTGTTAAACGTGCTGGGAGGACTCGACCGTCCGGATGCGGGAAATATTCGGGTCGGAGGAACCGATTTAACCGCCATTCCCGCCGATCAGCTTGCTGACTTCCGCTTGCACCATATTGGATTTGTGTTCCAGGCATTCAATCTTCTACCCGTGCTGAGCGTGGTGGAGAACCTGGAATTCATTCCCGCACTACAAGGGGTATCGAAACAGAAGCGGCGCCGGCATGCGCGCGACCTTCTGAAAACCGTCGGACTGGAAGAAGTGGGCAGCAAACGCCCCAACGAGTTGAGCGGAGGCCAGCAGCAGCGCGTGGCGGTGCTTCGAGCGATCATGACTGAGCCGGAACTCGTACTGGCAGACGAGCCTACTGCCAACCTGGACTCTGCGAATGCTTCCCTCTTGTTGGACATGATGGAACGCCTCAATCGAGAAAAAGGAGTCACTTTCGTTTTTTCAACGCATGATCCGCAAGTCGTGCGGCGCGCGCGGCGCGTGATTCGCCTGAAAGACGGTGCGGTCGTCGCGGACGAAACCCAGACTCCGGTTGCGGCTTCGATCTCGACATGAGACGCTTCGCCTTGCTTGCCGGACTGCTGTTGTGCGCTCCGCAAGCACACGCGCAGAATTCTCCTTCGAACTTTCAATATCGTTTCGCGGGTTATTACAGATCTCTGTTCACAACATCGCATTCCTTCTTTACAGGCGACGCGTACGCCGACAGTCTCAACCGGGTGCGCCTCGGCGTCGATGTTGGTTGGAAACGCACTCTCTTCGTTCATGTGGACTACGACAATGAGATTCACTTCGGAAACCTAACTACCCAGCCCGACTTCGATTTCGTGCGCCAACGCCAGGACGACGCGTACTTTGATTTATTGCACGTGTGGGTCGACGAATCGCACGTATATTCCGACACATCGCTCTATCGCGGCTATCTGACGGTGCGCCACGGATCTGCGGAACTGACGGTGGGACGTCAGCGCATCGCATGGGGAACAGCGCATTTCTGGAGTCCAGCCGATGCATTCAATCCCATTAGTCCCTTGCAGGTGGAAGCGGACGAGCGGGAAGGAGTGGATGCCGCGCGACTTTCGGTCCGACTGGCGAGGGATGTCCGCTGGTCCGTCGTGTACGCTCCGCAAGAGGGTATAGACCGCTCGACCGAAGCCACGCGGCTTTCGACGAATGTCCATGATTTCGACGTGGCGGCATTTGCTGGCCGCTTCCGTCAGGATTGGATGGCTGGAGGAGCGTTCGCGGGGCAGTGGGGCGGCGCGGGGCTTCGCGGCGAACTGACTTACACGTGGCGCGCGAATTCTTCCGAACGCAACGCTCTGCGGTTGACGTTCGGATCGGACTACGCGTTGACAAGCAAACTCTACGTTGTCGGAGAGTACTTCTACAATCAAGGCCAGCCACCTGGAACAAGTGCGGGGCAACCGCCCAATCCTTCCGACCTGCTTCACTTCACAAATGAAATCTTCACTCTCAACCGACACTTTCTTTCCGGCGGGACGCGTTTTGCAGTTACGCCGCTGTTTCACGTGGAAGGGTACGCCGTGGTGGACGCTCAGGGGCCGAGCGTCTTCCTCATGCCCGTCGCAACCTACAGCCTGAGCAACAATGCTGATCTAAAAGCAGGCGGTCAACTTTTCGCGTCGGCTCCGCAGGGTGAATTCCAAGCAGTGCCGAACCTGTTCTACGCACAATTCACAGTGCATTTCTGACGCCGGCGCCTTTGGCGAGAACCGCCCCCGGCGGGATCCGTGCAGATTATAACAATTGTTTCCAGCGGCTCCCCTCAAGCCATTTCACGACTTTGGCGACATCCTGGGAGCGTGGGCGGGGGCAGACGAGCAGGGCATCCTCGGTTTCGACGACCACGAGATCGTGGACGCCGATCGCAGCGACAAGTTTCTTCGGACTCCAGAAATAGTTTCCTTCGGACTCGAGGGTAAACGACGGTCCTGCCGAAACATTAGCTCCGGGCCGTTTCGCCAGCAGTTCGTACACGGCGGCCCAAGAGCCGATGTCGCTCCAGCCTACTCTTGCCGGAATTACGAACACGCGGGGCGTTCCCGCGATGCGCGTGGCCGGTTCCATGAGGGCGTAATCGACCGAGATGCTTCCAAGGCGCGGATAGACGCGTCGCAATACCGGCGCGTACCTCCGCGTGCCGATAGAGGTGGCAATTTCGCCGAGCGCTGCGTGCGTGATGGGAAGAAAACGCTCGAGATTTTCGAGAAAAGTAGAGGCGCGCCAGAAGAACATGCCCGCGTTCCAGAGGTATCGTCGCGACGCAACGTACTTTTGCGCGAGAGGAAGCGCGGGTTTTTCGGTAAAGCGGCGGACCGCAAAAGCCTTCACTCCGCGCGGTCGCGCCGACATTTTCCCCAGCTCGATGTACCCATAGCCCGTTTCGGGGCGCGTTGGAGGAATGCCAAGCACGACCATATGACCCGGCACGCGAGCCAGATCGAGCGCAGCGCGGACGAGACGGCGATAACGCGCAGCATCTGCGATGTAGCTATCGGACGGAAGCACGGCCATGAGCGCGTCTCCGTGCTCGCGCAGGAGATGAACCGCGGCGAGGCCGATGGCGGCAGCCGTGTTGCGTCCAACGGGCTCGGCGAGAATGTGCGAGGGTGGGACGCCGCGCAACTCGTGCCGCACTGCGGAGGCCTGCTCCGCGTTGGTCACGGCCCAAACGTTTCCCGCGGGGATGAGCGCTTGGAGGCGCGCGACCGTCTCGCGCAGCATCGTCTCGCGTCCGGCGATGTTCAGCAGCTGCTTGGGCGTCCGCATGCGGCTGCGCGGCCAGAAGCGCGTCCCGCGGCCTCCGGCCAGCAGCACAGCGCAGGATGGAAGCAACTCTCGATGTGCAACTCTTTTCATAAACGAACTAAATGGGACCGGTCGGCCTCTCCCACGCCTTCTCTCGCTAGCCGGAGGCCGAACTCATCGAGATCTCCCGGGACGCAAGTGCGCAGAACAGAGCTGGGCGCAGCCGGCGAGAGCTGGTACGCGCCGAGCGTGGCAGGAATCATCCAGACCTGCGCGGGTCCGTAGTTCACTCGTTCGCCGCCGAATCGGATGCTTCCGGTTCCTTCGACAAAGATCAATAGCTCGAAGCGCTCAGGCGACGACGCCGCGCCAATCGGCTGGGCGAACTCCCATTTTTCGGTCGCAAAATAGCGGCACGCAACGAAATAGGTTTGCGCCACAGCGCCTCGCTCGATCCGCACCGGCTCAATTCTTCCGCCTGTTTGCCTGCCGAACCGCATCACTTCGAGCGCCTTGGCGATATGCAATTCGCGGGAGCGACCCTGTGCGTCGCGGCGATTGTAATCGAAAACGCGGTAAGTGAGGTCGGAGTGCTCCTGGATCTCGCACAGGACTAGGCCCGGGCCAATCGTGTGCGCGGTGCCTGCTGGCACGAAAACAGCGTCTCTGGGACGAAGCGGAATGCGCTCTAGACAATCTTCGGCCGTGCCGTCTGCGATGGCGCGTTCGAACGCGTCGCGAGTAACACTCGATTTGAGACCGACCAGCACCTCCGCACCAGGCCGCGCGCGGAGCGCGTACCACATCTCCGTCTTTCCCCTGCCGCCGGCGGCAGCTTCGTGGAGCGAGGCGTAGTCGTCACCCGGGTGAACCTGCACCGAGAGTTTTGCTTCCGCGAAGATGAATTTCACGAGTAGCGGAAACGAAGCTTCGCGATCGGCGAGAGTGCCCGCCCAATCTTGTGGCATTTCGGGCCACGCTTCGGCAAGCGTTCTTCCGGCAAACGGCCCGTTAGCGAACCGCGAGTCGTTTCCCGTCATCCAGGCCTCACCGATAGGCTCGGCGAGGTTCGACATTTCGGGGAACAACGGCGCGAGCGAATGCGCGCCCCAGGGACGCGGACTGAAGGTGGCCTCGAGGCGCGCCGGGCATAGGTTCATCGGATTATGGGAGGATCACGGGGCAGCAGCTACTTTGCCCGGCCAAAGAAGCGGCCGATGCGCCGCAGCCCTTCCTCGATGCGCTCCATCGACGTGGCATAGGAAATGCGAAGATGGCCCGGCGCGCCGAACGCTTCGCCCGGCACGACGGCCACCTGCTCGCGGTCGAGGAGCTGTTTCGCGACGGCCGTGTCGCTGGGCATTTCCGCATTCAAGTGCGCGGAGACGTTCGGGAAGACGTAGAAGGCCCCCTGCGGAGCTGTGCAAGTGATCCCGGGAATCGCGCGCAGGCCCGTAACGATGCGCTCGCGACGGCGCGCATATTCGGCGAGCATCGCCGGAACGGAATCCATGGGGCCGCGCATTGCTTCGAGCGCCGCATACTGCGCAATCGAAGTGGGATTTGAGGTCGACTGGCTCTGCAGCTTGGTCATGGCCCCAATCAGCCTCTGTGGCGCGAGTGCGTAGCCCACGCGCCAGCCGGTCATCGCAAACGTCTTCGAGAACGAGCCGATGACGATCAGTCCAGCCTTCGAATTGGGCAGACTGGCAATGGAGAATGGCTTCGCGTCGCCGTAGGTGAAGTGCGAATAGCATTCGTCCGCGAGCAACCATACGCCTTTGCGCTGGCAAACGGCCAGAATTTTCGCGAATTCCTCTGGCGGAATCACGGCGCCGGTGGGGTTGCTCGGTGAATCCGCGATTACCATGCGCGTGCGAGAGGTGAGAACTTTCTCCAAATCTGCCGCGCGCAGGATGAAGTCGTCCTCCGCCCGCGTCTCGATGATTACGGGATTTCCACCCGCGTACTTCACAATGTCGGGATAGCTCACCCAATAGGGAGCGGGGATCACTACTTCATCGCCGGGATTAACGAGCGAACACACGGAGTTGAAGATGGCATGCTTGCCGCCCACTGAAACGATGCACTCGGCAGGTTGATAGGACGAGCCGAGCTGCTTGGCATGCCAGTCGCAGATTGCTTGCCGCAGCGGGGCAATCCCGGGTGTCGGCGTGTACTTGGTGCGGTTTTCCTCGAGAGCCTTGATCGCTGCGCGCTTAATATGTTCAGGAGTCGGAAAGTCTGGCTCCCCGGGTCCGAAGTCGACGACGTCCACGCCCTTGGACTTCAGTTGCTCCGCAGCCTGCAGCACCACCATCGTGGGCGAGACGCTGATGCGATTCACGCAATCCGCAAGCTGAAATTCTTGCTCCATCTTTACCCCTGTGGCTGCTTCCATTTCCGATCCCTTCAGGTGTTCACGATCCCATCCCAGATGGGTACATTCGATTGTAATGGCTCGAACGGAGGGGTCAACATCCAAATTGGATAAGCGAGATCACCCGACCTTCGCGCGCAGGCGCTCCTCGACGAGCGGAGGCACCAGGCCCTTGACGGGGCCGCCAAGGCGAGCAAGCTCTTTCACCAGCCGCGAACTCAAATAACTGTAGGTCTCGCCGGGCAGCATGAAGACAGTCTCGATCTGCGGCTCGATCTTGCGGTTCATCATGGCCATCTGCAGTTCGTACTCGTAGTCTGATACGGCGCGGATGCCTCGCAGGATAACGCGTCCGCCTCGCTCGCGAGCAAACTCTACGAGTAAGCCGTCGAATGCGTCCACCTCGACATTCTTCCAGTCGAAGGTGACGGCCTCCAGCATTTCGATCCGCTCTTTGACCGGGAAAAGAGGATCTTTCTCCAGATTGCGCGCTACGGCGACAATCAACTTGTCGAAGATCATGGCGCCCCGCGCGATCAGATCCAAATGGCCATTCGTCACCGGATCGAAGGAACCAGGATATATCGCCGTGACGCGCTTGTTCTGTTCGGGAGCCATGCGGTGGGTGATTCTAACCTAAAATGATAACGAAACCCGGCAAAATCTGCCTGCCGGCAAGGCCTCGGCGGGTATGAGCGCTTCGAACCTGCTTTCATGGATCGATAACGTATCTCATATAAGTACCTTATAACTCAATGACTTACAGACAGGACTCGCTCCTCCGATGGTTTGACGATGGGGCAGCAGCGCGTACGCGGCACGGAAAAATTAAAACGGGAGGTGAACGCCAGAGGCATCCACCTCCCGGGGTGGGTGGGGTTTGTTGCCAGGCACCCAGCAGGAATTTTGGTGTTCCGCGCCTGAGTGCCCCAGCAAACCGGCTTTCAGCCGGTGCCACGTGTACCCCAATCCTTATCACGCGTCGAGAAGGGGTGTCAACTTTAATTGTGAGACAGCAGGCGGGCGTGTTGGTCGAGGGTCTCGCTGACCCTGCAAGCAAGGTCGCGCGGCGATTAGGCTTCTCGAAGCACCGGCAATCCTTGTTCCTGGACCTGATCGCGCTCAACCCTCGGCAGCAGATTGATCCGCCACGCGGCGCTGTGGCTCTTCATTTTTTGCGGCACTTCCGTCATGGCTAGCGGACGAGTTCATCAAGTCCTGCGTGATCGCCGGAGTATGTCGCGACGCTGGATTCGCGTGACGCTCCGCGGATTTTCCTCCAACTGCCATCGATGAATTATCGCCCGAGGAACTGGATTGAGGTAGTGACACCCGTGACGGAAGCTTGACGCGCGTGAGCGTCTAGATGAGAGCGACAGACCGCACTGGCGCCGTAAATTCAGCCGCAGTGCGCGACGATTGAAATCTTGGCCGAGGCCCGCCCGCAACGAGGTCCGGGACTACACGTTCACTCCACTCCTCGAAAGGCAAAGCTAGCCGCGGTGTTCGACTGGGATATAGCTGCGTAGGTCGTGGCCGAGATAGAGCTGGCGCGGGCGCGCAATCTTCTGCTCGGAGTCGAGCAGCATCTCTTCCCACTGCGCGACCCAGCCCGAAGTGCGTGGAATCGCGAACAGCACGGGAAACATCGTCACGGGGAAGCCCATCGATTGATAGATGAGGCCTGTATAGAAATCGACGTTTGGGTATAGGCGGCGGCTCACGAAGTAGTCGTCCTCGAGCGCGATGCGCTCGCATTCGAGTGCGATATCCGTCAACGGGTTGCGGCCCATTACATCGAAGACTTCATACGCAATCTTCTTCACGATCCTGGCGCGCGGGTCGTAATTCTTATAAACGCGATGGCCGAAACCCATCAGCAGCTTCTCGCCCGCTTTCACCTTCTTGACGTAGGCGGGCACGTTGTTCACCGAACCAATCTCGACCAGCATGCGCAGCACCTGCTCGTTCGCCCCGCCGTGAAGCGGGCCATACAGCGCGGCCGTCGCGGCGGCGGTCGCGCAATACGGGTCGACATGCGAGCTACCCACGCCGCGCATAGCTGTGGATGAACAATTTTGTTCGTGATCAGCGTGCAGAATAAACAGAATGTCGAGAGCGCGTTCGAGCGTCGGATTGGGTCGGTATTGCAGTTCCGTCGTTCGGAACAACATGTTCAGGAAGTTGCCGCAGTAACTCAGATCGTTGTCCGGATACACGTAGGGCATGCCGAGACTGTGGCGATAGGCGAAAGCCGCCATTGTCGGCATCTTACCAATCAGCCGATAAGTTTGTTTCCGGCGGGAATCGGGATTAAAGATGTCCTTGGCGTCCGCGTAGAAAGTTGAAAGCGCGGCAACCGTCGAAATCAGCATGCCCATCGGGTGAGCGTCATAATGAAACCCGTCGAGAAATTTCTTGATACTCTCATGAATGAACGTGTGGTGAGTGACATGGTAGGTCCAGTCTGCGAGCTGTGATTTGGTGGGGAGCTCCCCGTGCAGGATCAGATATGCCGTCTCAAGATACGTGCTCTTTTCCGCCAGATCCTCAATCGCATAGCCGCGATACCGCAGTATCCCTTTGTCGCCGTCGATAAACGATATCCGGCTCGTGCAAGCCGCCGTGTTCGTAAAGGCCGGGTCGTAACTCATCAGACCAAAATCGGTGTCCTTGATCTTGATCTGACGCAGATCGATCGCGCGGATCGTGTCATCCTTGATCGGAATCTCGTACTGACGGCCATTGCGGTTATCGACGATCGTCAGCGTGTCGCGAGGGGTTCCAGCGGCTGCTGATCCTGACTTGCTCGGACTCATTTCCTGACCCTTTCCAGCCATAAAAGGCAAATTGATGACGATTAAAATCCGCGTGACACTGTACACCAAAATCGCGCCTGCACGAACTAGTTTAGATCAAGAGCAGGGCGAGGTTCCATGTCCGAGTTCCGTACGCCTCCGTATGGGAGATCGTTTCATCTGCGCATCTTCCAATTCGACCGAGGTACTCCCACAGTAGCCACAGCTAGAGTTCCAAGCGGAAACCCACGGTTTACTCGGAAGGTGGCTTAGCTTCCGGACCTAACCGGGACGGCCTATGAAGGTTCTTTTCCCGGGTCCTGCGCCGCCAACGAGACCGGCTCC
>OBLQ010000544.1_pt1 | contig 14421 bp, 8 predicted proteins | sample 1519881 | NCBI WGS metagenome assembly OBLQ01 (sample SAMN01911456, study PRJEB22533) | soil metagenome | biome: Soil | place: Malaysia | collected 2012-04-30 | depth DG_metagenome m | reverse complement strand
CGGAGCGCGCGTCGAGCCGGGGAGCCCGTCGTTCGACTTCGCGCTGACGGAGAAGGACCTGGTGTGGGCCGACGAGGCGGCCGCCCTCTACGCCCAGGCCGCCTCGGCCCAGTGGGACCCGGCGCGGGCCGTCGACTGGGACGCCCCGATCACGCACCCCGCGGAGGTCGAGGACGCAGTCGTCCAGGTCATGACCTACCTGATCGAAAACGAGACCGCGGCCCTGATGATCCCGGCGTCCTTCCTCGCCCGCATCCACCCCCACTTCCGGGAAATCCTGCAAGTGCTCGCGATCCAGGCCGCGGACGAAGCGCGCCATATCGAAGTGTTTACCCGCCGCGCGCTCCTGGTTCGTAAGGAGCTGGGACTATCGACAGCGGGAGGGCAGGCCTCACTCAGAACGCTTCTCGATGAGCCGGACTTCGCCCTGTCCTCATTCCTCCTCTCGGTCCTGGGGGAGGGGTCGTTCGTGTCGCTGCTCCGGTTCCTCGACGACAACGCGCCGGACCCGGTCACGCGCCAGGTGACGCGTCTGGCGGCGCAGGACGAGGTCCGGCACGTCGCGTTCGGTCTCGCGCACCTTCAGCGCCAGATCGGGCGGGACCCGGGCCTGCGCACGCGTCTCGCGCTCGCCGTCCAGCGGAGACACGACGCGCTGCGTCACACCACCGGGCTGAACGAAGAGGTGTTCGACGCGCTGATCGTCCTTGCGGCAGGTTCGTGGGAGCCCGCGGACATCGCCTCGGGTTTCGATCGCGTCGCCGCCCTGCAGCACGACATGGACGCCGGTCGCCGCCGCCGGCTCGAGAGACTGGGGTTCGACCGCGCGGAGGCGGAAGCCTTGTCCGCCCTGCACACCCGGAACTTCATGTAGACCGCCACCAGCCCCGCGCGGCTTTTTGCATGCGGTTGCCATCGACCCGCACGCTCGCCGGGGAACGATGACCGCCTAGGATCTGGCGATGAGTTCTCGAATGATGGTGCCGGGGCTGGGAGTCGAACCCAGGAGGGCTGAGGGATCTCAAGTTCTGCAACGGCCCGGGACTGATGGGCACCATTGGCGACCAATTGGTACCATGATGGAAATTGCGAGGTCCGAGGCGAACACGTCGTTGCCTTTGTTCGCCCACGATGCTAGACAGTTCGATCAAAGAACGACCACACCGATTCAATCGGTACAACCTCCTACCTCGCTCGCTTCATCCTCGTGAAGGTGAAGATTTGCTCCGAGTCAAAGCTCTGCCTTACCGCACGGTCCGTCGGCACAGAGCCTCCCCTTCTCCCGGATGGCCGAATACGACAGGGTCAGGAGGAAGGCAGTCGCACTGTTCGGAAGGAAGATGTCGATGAGGTGCTGCATAAGCAGCGCACGGCTCTGCTTGCCAATCAGTCCAGAGGCGGGACCACGACCAGGGCGCTGTTGGTTTCCGGGATCAGTTCTGCGCGAGTGAGAAGCCAGAGCCGCCATTCTCGAATGCCTCAACCTCGCCTGGCGTCCACCGTCCCTCACCCCGGCACGGCCGGAGCCCGAACCAGCCGCGCAGCCCGACCCCCTCCCTGGCGACTGGCAGGCTGACAGCACCATCGCCCGCTGCCCCCCGGTCGCAGAATCACCAATCCAGGAGGCCACCTCAGGTTGAGCTCACGCAGCGGCGTCTTTTCCCGGCGCCATGCTTTCGCACAGCGACCGGATGGGCGCACCCGGGGCGGAATCCGTGCGAACCGGCGCAAGATCTGCTCGCCGCATCCCCGCGCCCATCGCAATTCTTGCGAGGGAATCAGAGCTGCAGTGTCGTTCGACCATGTGCGGCGCCGGCTCCAACACCGGGTGGAACGGTGAATGAAGCCATTCCGGCTCGAGACCGCTGTGTCGTGTCGGCGCTGGCACACTCTTCGCAAAGGGGAGGGCACGGAGCCGTGAGACCATGTTCTTTCGTCGCCTGAGCCTGCGGGGAAATCGTTCCTCGCTGCGCGTTATCACGTTCGCTGCCTCCCTCATCATTTCCGGCGACGCCGGGGCGCAGACTGTCGGACCGAACATCAACGTGACCAGGGCGACCGGAAACCAGTACGAGGCCGCGGTCGCGATCAATCCCGCCAACAGCAACCAGATCTTCGTCGTCGCGCGGAACGAGATCGGCGGCATGTACAAGGCGCGGAGCAGTGACGGAGGGATCACCTGGACCGGGCAGATCTTCGCGACGCGCAATACACCGTCGGCCGGAGACGTTCCGCGCGCCTACGGCAATGCCAGCGTTGCCTGGGATGCTTTCGGCAATCTCTTCCTCGTTTTCCTGTCCCAGTCGTCGACGACCGCGCCGACCTACGTCGCCATCGCGGTGAGCACCGACGGCGGGGTGAACTTCTACTCTCCGACCGGGACGGGCCCCGCGCTCGTCCTCCCCGACGTGTACCCCTACCTGCTCGGTGACCAGCCGACGGTGACCGTGGGGCCCGGCAGCGCGGGATTCCCCGGCAGCGTCTGGGTCACCTATTTCAGCATGGGCGGGATCTGGGTCTCCTCCGCCGGCGTCCTGGGGCCGGGCGCGGTCGGGACGTTCACCTCCCAGCCGCTGCCTTCGCAGCCGGTGTCGGAGAACTACGGCGACATCGCCGTGGGGCCGGGTGGCGAGGCGATCGTGACCTACGGTCCCAACACGGGCACGAGCGGCGCGATCTACGTCAACACCGACCCCGACGGTCTCGGCCCGGCGCCGTTCTCGACCTACGTCCAGGTGGTCCAGACCAATGTCGGCGGCTTCACCGGCATCCCGGCCCAGCCGAACTGGGGGATCGATCCCGAGGCGGGGCTCGCGTACGATCGCAGCGGCGGCCCGCATCGCGGCCGGGTCTATCTCATGTACACGAACGCGCCGTCCGTCGGCTCGGCCGACACGGACATCTTCGTCGTGCACTCGGACGACGCAGGCTCGACCTGGAGCTCGCCGGTGCGGGTCAACGACGACACGGGCGCCAACAGCCAGTTCCTCCCGCGCATCTCCCTGGATCAGTCGACGGGCAGGATCGCGGTGACCTGGTACGACGCGCGCAATTCGCCCCCCAACACCATGGCCGAGTACTTCGGCGCCTTCAGCCTCGACGGCGGCTCCACATTCACGCCGAACAATCGGCTTAGCGTCGGCATGTCCGACCAGGCGAGAAGCGTCGCCGCGCTGAAGAAGGCCGATTACGGCGACTACACCGGGAACGCGTTCTCCGGCGGCCGTCTGGTGGCGGCCTGGGCCGACAACTCGAACAGCACCGTCGACAATCCCGACGGGGCGACCGATTTCGACGTGTATGTCGCCGTCGTGCAAACCACCGCCGACGTCGCCGGCTCGGTGCCGGGCGGCGTGGGCGCCCCGGCTTCGCCCGTCACGGTCGATCTGGGGACCGGCGGCACTCTTCGTCTCGCCTGGTCTCCCACGTGTCTTCCCACGGACGGCGACTACGCGGTCTACGAAGGCACGATCGGAAATTTCACGAGCCACGTGCCTCTCCTCTGTTCCACCTCCGGGGCGACCTTCGCGACGATCGTCCCGGGCGCCGGGAACACCTATTACCTGATCGTCCCGCGCAGCGGAGCCGTCGAGGGGTCGTACGGACGGGACAGCACCTCCCTCGAGAGACCACCTTCGGCAGCCGCCTGCTTCCCGCGGGCGATGATCAGCTGTCCCTGAGCCCGGAAGGCCCTGACTGCGGCGACGGCGCATCCTTCCCCGGGCGCAGCGACAGCGCCGCTCCGGCAATCATCGGCACGAGCGGGACCAGGTCGAAGTACCCGCCCGGTGCCGCCCCGTTCCTGCCGATTGGCATGACCAGCCGATCCCTTTCCCGTTACCCGGACCCCGCTCGTCCCCTGCCTCCGGGGGCAGATGCAGTCCCCACTCCCAGGTTGATTGGTGTCGGGGCTGGGAGTCGAGCCCAGAAGGGTCTGACACCTGACCAAGGACCGCCACGCACCCGAGCCCGGTCCACATGGCCAGCCTGAGACCCGGCATTGTTTTCCATCCGGCCGGCAGGTCAAACCGCGGAGGTCCACACGCTTCCCGGAGGTTCTCTGCTGCAATCCCTGCGCCCGGAATTCAGAGACGCGCAGTTCTTGAAGCCCGTGGACCGGGGGTGGCACCTCGGCGCGACGGAAAACCCAGTCGCCGCCGCGGAATCAGGGCCGTGCTGGTGTGGCATGCCTGTTGCACATATTGGGAGGGCCGTCGACCCTATTGCGCGTCCGGCTGCATCATGGGTGAGGGAACGACATGCCCCGACCCTCCCGCTCGAAACCACGGTCCACTCGCTCGATGCCCGACAGAAACGGCAGGACGACGCGCGACGCGACGCGATCAATGACCTGGCCCAAGAGGAGGGTGCCGAATCGCTCCCTCAGGAACTGATACGGGCACTCGAAAAGGAGATGGGCGATGAACAGGGCGGATGAACTCACTGGACGCTCGCGGAGTCGCGCGAAATCCTGGGGGCGGTACGTCATGCTTCTGATCAGTCTGCTCCCTTTGGTCGTCCTGCAGTCCAATCCGGTCGTCGCGAGCACGGCTTATGGCGATCTGAACAACTTCGATGTGTTCAACGATACCGGCCAGGACTGTCATGGCTTCGAAATCGAGCTGGACGGGATTCGCGCTTCCGACATCACCTACACCTATGACTGGAATCATTACGGTACGCCGACGATCACCGAGGATCTCGCCGATCCCGCGAATCCGAAGGTCTTCGTCCGCTACGCGGCCCACTACAACGCGGCCACGAACAGCTTCTCCGCTTTCACGTCGGTGCCGGCAGCGCCTCCCGCCCCCACGCAGGGACACCAGTGCACGAATCCCTCCGTCAACATCGGCTGTGAGCACTTCGGGGTCGGTCACTACGGTGTGCCCACCATCGTCAAGTACAACTGGCTCATCGACGACCCCGCGGTGCCAGGAAACCTGATCCACGGTCCGGCAGTCAACGTGTCGACGCCCAACTGGACGTACTACCCGCCCGCGCAGGGGCAACCGGCGCAGGTCCAGGCCGTGATCCTGGCGCCGCCACCGCCCCCCGCTCCGGTCTACGAATTCGGGGATGCTGTCTGGGCGAAGGCGATCGTGACGACCACCCACAGCAATGTCCCCGTCCCGCTGCAGGACCTGGTCTCCGACGATCCGGCTGATCCCAACGACAGAAACTGGACGAACGGCGAGCCAGCCGAAGTCGAGGTCGAATGGCGGATCATGCAGATGGAATTCAGTAATCCCGGCGCGGCGAACAACGATCTGGTCGGCGCCATGGAAGGCCTGCCCAACGGCGACGAGGTCATCACGCGCCGGTATGAGTTCTACAAGTATGTGGGACCCTTCGACACGGAGACGAACGAGGCACTCTGCACCACGTATCCTGCGATCGCGGACACCGCCGACCCCCTGTACAAGCCGGAATGCGACCCGGCCACGGTGACGATCCTCGGCGATTACATCGGCGCGCAGATGGCCGAGTTCGATGTGGATGCCGCGCTGGGGATGGTGGACCAACTCCAGGATGGAGACATCTCCCAGCCGTATCCAGCGAGGACGCTGGTTGTCGGAGGGCAAACGCCCTATACCACCCAGGTGACGCAGGGCGCCCTGCCGAGCGGCCTGAGCATCGATTCCGCGACCGGCGTTCTCTCCGGGACGCCCGACACGGTCGGACATTACTCCTTCACCATCACGGCCACCGATGCGAACAACCTGCAGGCCACGAAAGCGTACACACTGCTGGTCGGCCCTGGTTCACCCGGAGAGGTTGCAGGACTGGTCCTGAAATGGAATGCGAACGGCGTGGATCTCGATCTTGCCTGGGACTTCAGTTGCGGTGCCCACGCGACCGACTATGCCGTGGCGGTCGGAACGATCGGCTCCTGGTACAGCCATTCGATCACACGATGCTCCACCGGCGGCGCGAACGTAACGACCCTCACGCCATTGAACGGCAACCAGTACTACCTGGTGGTTCCGGTGAGCCCCACGGCGGAAGGGAGCTATGGCAGGAGCAGCGGCGGCGCGGAACTGCCTCCGGCACCGAACGCCTGCCTCGCGAGACAGATTCTGGACCCCTGCCCCTGAGCCCTCTTCCCAGGCAGGCCCACGGCATCCGGACAGTAGGCGATTGGATGAGCTTGGCTTTCCTGCAGCGGCATGGAGGGTGGCGGCGTGAAGCATGGCACCTGAACTGAGGCCTGCTTCCGCCAATCCGATTGCGCCCTTCCGGCTTCAGCGGCGTGACAGGCGCTGAGCTGAAAAGGATGCGGGGATGGCCGGTTCGGGAGCGTCACAAATGGCACCGGGGGGTGCCTGGGGGCGCTCCGAACGCAACCTCAACCAGGCCGGATGGAGTTCCTGGTAGCCACAAGGAGGCAGGGACAGCCTGGTCAGGCCAGGATGAGGAGCTTGAGGTCATTGACGTTCGTGCCCGTCGGGCCAGTGATGATTGCGTCATTCAGGGCCGTGAAGGCTGGGAGGGCCGTGTGTTCCTGCAGGGCGCGCTGAAGGTCGACCCCTCGGGCGGGCGCCGAGGCAACGGTGCAGCCGTCCGCGATCGCACCAGCGACGGGCGTCGGCCCATCCGTCCCGTCCGTATCCAGGCCGACCGCCACGAAATCATCTTCCCCCTGCATGGCAAGAGCCAGACTCAGTACGAATTCCTGGTTGGGGCCGCCCTTTCCGAAGTTCCTGGTGAGGGCCACGACGGTTTCTCCGCCCGCAATGAGCACACACGGGGCTTCCAGAGGTCTCTTGCCCCGTCGGACCTCCTTCGCGATGGCGGCGAACGCTCGCCCGAGCTCCCGGCTTTCTCCGTCGCACCTCTTCGACACAATCATCGCCCGTAGCCCGAGCGCCTCGGCGCGGGCCGCCGCGGCACTGCAGGCCGCGTCGTTGTTCGCCAGGACGAAGCTGTGGCAGGGCCTCGATCCGAAGTCACCGGGGCTCTCATCGCGGGGATCGGCCCTCTCGATGTGGGCCCGAACGGAACGCGGCACCTTTTCAAGGAGGGCGTATTTCTTCAGAGTGCGCATGGCGTCTTCGAAGGTCGACGTGTCGGGTACCGTCAAATCCGTGATGCAATCGAGGGGGTCGCCGATCACGTCCGAGACGGTAAGGTTGATCAGTTCGGCCGGAAAGACGGCCATGGCGAGGCGGCCGCCTTTGATCCTCGAGAGATGCTTCCGGACGGCGTTGATCTCCAGAATGGAGGCTCCACAGGAAAGAAGCAGCCTGGTGACTCGTTGCTTGTCTCTCAGGGTCACGCCTCGAATCGGCATCGGCAGCAGGGCCGAGCTGCCCCCGGTGATGCAAGCGAGAACGAGATCTCCCTCCCGCGCCCCGCTCGCCAGCTCCAGCATGTCCCTGGCTCCTCGAAGCCCGCTGGAATCAGGGATGGGGTGTGAAGCTTCGATGACCCTGATGCGCTTCAGCGAACCGCCCTGTCCCCGCTTCAAGACGATGAGTCCATCGGAGATCCTGTCGCCGAGGACATCCTCCAGGGCTCTGGCGATCGGGTAGGTCGCCTTTCCGGCCCCCAGGACGTAAACGTTGCCCCTGCCGGACAGGTCGTAGGTGAGATGGCTCACGCGAAGGTCGCTGCCGTTCAGGGAAACCCGAGCCCTCGTGAGGCGGTAGGGATCGGAGGCGTCCAGCGCAGCGTCCACGATCTCGAGGGCCAGGCCGCGCAGCCTCGTGGCACCGTGCGAAAGCAGCTGGTTTCGATTCTGAACGTATTTCTTCAACGGCCTGGTTCCCGCTGCGTGTCGTGGTGGAGCGCCACGAGGGCGGGGCCCGGAACGCTCTCGAGCGCTGGTCGGTTCGGGGTCACTCAACTCAGGGGTGTTCTGAAGTTCCTGCCCGCAAAGACGGCGGCGCTGCCCAGGTCCTCCTCGATCTGGAGCAGTCTGTTGTGCTTCGAGGTCCTCTCTCCGCGAACGGGCGCCCCGGTCTTGATCTGGCCGCTGTTGAGGGCGACAACCAGATCGGAGATCAGGGGATCCTCGGTCTCGCCGGATCGCTCGGAGACCTGGACGGCATACCGATGCCGCCGGGCCAGCTCAGCGGTTTCCAGGGCCCCGGAGAGCGTGCCGTTCTGGTTGACCTTGAAGAGCAGCGCGTTGGCGGCACCCTTCTCGATTCCCTCCTTCAGGCGTGCGATGTTGGTGACGAAGAGGTCGTCACCGACGATCTGCATATCGAGCTCCCGTGTGATCCGGGCGTAGCCCTCGAAGTCATCCTCATGGAGCGGGTCTTCCAGCGACGCGAGGGGAAAGTCCCTCTTCAAGCTCTTGTAGAGAGCGATCAGCTCATCCCGATCGTAGGCTTTCCCATCCAACTCGTAGACCCCCCTGTCGCGGTTGTACCAGTGGGTGCTGGCACAGTCCATCGCGTAGAGCACATCCTGCGAGTACCCTGCGATCTCGACCGCCCTGGCCAGAAACTCCAGGGGCTCACGGATGCCCCGCATCGGCGTCGCGTAGCCACCCTCGTCTCCGGTGTTGACCGCCAGGATGCCGTATTTCTCGATCACGAGATCCCGAAGGGCCAGGTTGATCTCCGTGGTCATGCGCAGGGCTTCCCGATACGAATCGGCACCCACCGGAATGATGATGAACTCCTGGATCTCGAGGTAATTGGAGGTCAGCTTCCCACCATTCAGCAGATTCATGAAGGGAACCGGAATCACGTGGCCCTGGGGGTTCAGATGGCGGTGGAGTGGGACCCCGCGCACGTTGGCCGCGGCGCGGGCCGCGGCGAGAGAGACGCCGATGATGGCGTTGCCACCGAGGCGGCTCTTGTTCGGTGTTCCGTCCAGCTCCAGCATGGCCGCGTCGACACGCTTCTGGTCCATGACGTCGAGGCCGCGCAGGGCGGGCGCGATGACGTCGTTGACCTTGGCCACGGCCTTGAGAACGCCGAGCCCCGCATACCGGCTCCCATCCCCATCCCGCAGCTCGTGGGCCTCATGGCTCCCCCTGGAGCGCCCCGCGGGCACGTCGGCTCGTCCCATGACTCGGTCGTCCACCCAGACCTCGGCCTGGATCGTCGGTAGGCCTCTGCAGTCGATGATCTCCCTGGCGCTGATGCGCGTAATCCTGGACCTGCTCATTCGACCTCCCTGTTCATGCGAGATTCCCCGGCTCGCTGTCGGCCCGGCCGGAGCCTCAAAAAGGCGCCAGGTTGTCCTGCGCGTCGAACAGCATCGGCCTCGCCTCGATGAGGATTTCCAGATCCTCTCGACCCGACATCTCGTCTCTGTAGGCCACGGACACGTCAACTTCTCCCAGGTGCAGCGTGTTCCTGATGCGCAGGATCGCCAATCCTTGCGCGGGCGCGAGCCCCACGCTTCTCATGGCTACTTCAATCGCCTCCCGGTCGTTGTCCAGCGTCACGGGGATCTTCGCCCGCTCCGGCTCGAGCCCGGCGATGGCGTTCGCGTACAGGGCGTGTCTGTCGATCTTGTCCGCCAGACGCCGCGTTATGAAATCGGCCATGCCCACTCCATCCGCGTTCCCATCGCTGTTGTCGGTGAGATCGCAGACCACGATCCGTTTGACTCTGGGACTCCGCGGTTCGTCCGCCAGGAGGGGCTGATGAATTCTGCCCACCACCTTGGTGTCGAATCCCGTCCCGCTGATGTCCTTTCCCATTTCATCGATGATCAGAACGTCGGCATGGTCGAAAGGCAGCCGTGGGGCGAGGGTCTTCGCCTCCTTCAACAGGGTCTTCTCCTCGTCTTCGATTTTACCGGGCGGCAGAACGGCGACCCGCGCGGTTTCGGCGTAGGCGTTCTCGACGACGGCCACACCACACAGGACTTTTCCAGTGCGCAGGAGCGTCCTGGCGACGGTCTGGATCACCCGGGGATAGCCGTAGGACAAGATAGCCTGATGGCAGGTCGCGGCTCCCCGCTGCTTGCCCAGGCCGATCGCCATCATCTTCATCAGACCACTTTCGATATCCGACTCGTAGTCCGTGTGCGGTTTGACGCGATTGACGAGAACCAGGTGATCGGACTGGGCGGCGAGCCTGTCCACGAAGACCGGAATACGATCCTCCGTCTCACCCACCTGAACGACGTCGAACGAGGAGCGGACGGGGACCCCCATCGTGTCGTCCGAGATGCCACTGTGTGCGAGCACTTTCTTCTGGCCTTCCGCGCTGGACGCTCCGTGACTCCCCATGGCGGGAATGATGAAGGGCCTGAGGCCCGCCTCCTGGAGCGAGCGGACCGTGGCACGAACGATGGTGCTGTAATTGGCGATACCGCGGCTGCTGCATGCCACCGCGACCGATTCTCCCGAAGCAATCTCCCGATCCAGCCGCAGTCCCGCAAACTGGGACCTGATCGCCTCCGCGGGATCCCGGAGAAGGGGTGCGGTGCGTTTCTGTCTGATGCGGATCAACTCAGGATAGGCCATGTCGATCTGTCTCAGCTGGAGCCACCCCGCGCGGCGTCCACAGCCCGGCTTCGATCACCACGGACGAGGCCGAAGAGTCCCTCCCATCGGGCCGAGTATAATCCCTCCGAATCGAAAAAGACGGGAGGGGGGGCCCCGCGGCCCGGGCCGGGGCGGCGCGAGGCCTGTCGACTCCTGGAGACGCTCGATTCGCGCTCACCTCGACTTTCGAAGGAGACCGAATGGCGGCACGATACGACGCAGTGGTGGTGGGTGGAGGTCACAACGGCCTGGTCGCGGCGTTCTACCTGGCGCGATGGGGGTTGCGCACACTGGTGCTCGAGCGCAACGACGTGGTCGGCGGCGCTTGCATCACCGCGTCTCCATGGCCCGGGTACCAGGTTTCCTCCGGGGCCTTCGTCCTGGGCCTGCTCCGCCCGGTGGTCTCACGCGACATGCGGCTCGCGGAGCGCGGGCTGAGGGTCGATCCAATGGATCCTCGCTCGTGCAATCTCTACACGGACGGCCGACACCTCTGCGTTCACGACGACATCCAGCGCACCTGCGAGGAGATAGCCCGTTTCTCCAAGCGGGACGCGAAGGCGTACCCGCGGATGGAAGCGGAACTCGACGGGATCGCTCGCTTCCTGAGCCCGCTGTTCGATCGTCCCGCGCCGGACCCGCGGATCGGCGGACCGCGTGACCTCCTCGAGCTCGCCCGCGTGGGTCTCCGAGCTTTCCGATTCCGGAGGTCGATGCTCGATACCGCGATGTTGTTCAGCACCTCGGCTCAGCATTTCCTCGAGGAGCGCTTCGAATCGGACGAGATCCGATCGACGTTCGCCTGGGAGGCGATCGACAACAATTCCGTAGGACCCTCGACGCCGGGGACGGCCCATCTACTGCTGCACGTGCATGTGGCGTCCAACGCGGACGGGGAGAGCGGGAACTGGGGATTCGTGCGAGGTGGAATGGGTCGCGTGACCGGGCTGATGGCGGAGGCGGCGCGCGAGGCCGGTGCGGAGATCCGCACCAACGCGGAGGTCGAGCGGATCATCACCCGCAATGGTCGCGCGGTCGGCGTCGCGCTGCGGGGCGGGGAGGAGATCTCCGCATCCATCGTGCTCTCGAACGCCGACCCGAAGCGCACCTTCCTGGGGCTCGTCGAAGCGAAGGAGCTCGACGAGAGCTTCCTGGCCGCCATACGCGCCTATCGATGCGAGGGGACCAGCATCAGGATCAATCTTGCCGTCGGGGAGCTGCCGCGTGTCAGAGGCATGCCAGGGGATGGGGTGCAGCCCTATCACCGGAGCACGATCTGCATCAACCGTAGCATGGACGAGCTGGAGCGGGGCGCCCAGGACATGAAGCACGGGATCCCCACCGCGGAGCCACACATCCAGATGTGCATCCCGACCGTGGCCGACCCCTCGCTCGCTCCACCGGGGAAGCACATCATCATCCTGGATGCCGTCTGCCAGCCCTACAGCCTGAGCGAAGGGTCCTGGGATCAGATCAGGGATTCGGTAGCCGATCGCATCATTCGCCAATTGGGGGAGTACATGCCCAATCTGCCGGGCTCGATCCTGCACCGCGAGATCCTGTGCCCGCTCGAGATCGAGCGCCGTTTCTCCATGACGGGCGGCCACCACCTCCACGGAGACATGGGCCCCGACCAGCTTTTCTTCCTGAGGCCGGCGCCGGGGTATGGGAGCTACCGCGCCCCGATACGCGGGCTCTACATCTGTGGGGCGGGCACTCACCCTGGCGGTGGCGTCAGCGGGGCCAACGGCCGCAATTGTGCGAGGCAGGTTTGGCGGGACCGGAAGGCGGGTCGTCTCGGATAGGAAATCGTACAGCGAATGCGCGAGAGACCTTCAATTCGAAATCCATGAATGCACTCCTGCGGGCGATGGACCTTGCCTTGAGGCTCTACTCGACATCCGGAAGCGTGATTCCGTGTTTGCGGCTTTCCCGGCGGGCCCAGAGATAGACCAGCGGAATGACGGCCAGGAAGAAGAACCCCATGAGAAGGACGTCCAACGTCTCGGTGAGCAGCACGTTGACGAGGACGTAGAGGGCGATGGCGAACGGAAGCGCGGCCAAGGGAATGATCACGGGCCAGCCGCCCGGGATGCGGAAGGGGCCGCGCAGATCCGGGCGCTTCCAGCGCAGGATCAGCGGCGCGACGAAGGTGGCCAGGTAGACGGGCAGCGTGAGCCACGTGCTCAGCACCAGCAGCTCCACGAAGCCGAAGTGGTACGTCAGGACGCTGTAGAAGATGCCCTGGAGGATCAGGAGGCGCGCCGGGGTTCCGAAGCGTGGATGCAGCTTTGCGAACCACGACGGTAGCAGGCCGTCGCGGGCCATGGCGTAGGGTATCCTCGATATCACGATCTGCACGCTGTTGAAGAGCCCCACCTGCGCAAACTGGGCTCCCACCGAGGTCACGATCATCAGCCCAGCTCCGCCCAGGGCGGCGGCCACGAGCGTGTAGTGGCCGGTCTCCCAGGATCGCCAGTCCGGGGTGACGCTCAGGGCCACGATCATCGGAAACGCGTAGACGACCACCGACAGCGGCAGGAAGATCAACAGGATCTTCGGGTAACTTCGCTCGGGTGTCACGATTTCCTCGCTGGCGCTCGCCATCCCCGCATAGCCGGAGTAGTTCCAAACCGCCCAGATGACAGCGTAGGTGAGCGCCGAGCCGAACGGTTTGTCCCCCGCCGTCAACGGCAAGAGGTGGGAGAGATCGATCTTCGGCAACCCCATCAGGACGATGACGAACACCGGAGCCAGAAAGACGAGGCTGATGATCATGGAAGCCCGGCCCGTGCTCTTGATCCCGCGGACGTTCATCCACGTGCACGCCCAGATCACCGCCAGGCAGATGGCCCAGTCGATCCAGCGGTTCGAGCCGTGGAGGAGCAGCGTCGTGAGGTATCCGGCGAGGAGCGGAGGATAGAGCGCGGCATCGAGCGCCCAGCAGAGCCAGTCGAGGAGGCCGATCTGGAACGACCAGAAACGGCCGAAGGCGGCGCGAAACCACTTGTAGGTGCCGCCCTGCAGGGGTAACGACGAGCCCAACTCCGCCACCAGCAGGACGTACGGCAGGGCCCAGATGAAGGGCATCACGATCAGCGTGCCGATCGCCAGGCCCGGGCCCGCGTACGGCACCGCTTCCTCGGTCCCGTACGGCCCGCCGCACAGCAGGGCGAACGTGGTCGCCATCAGGGCGAGCGGGGTGAGATCTCGGCGAAGCTTCAAGAGTCGAGGCTCTTTGGTGGTCTACGACACCGGAGCCCCGCCCGCTCCCACACAGGCGTTACTCGCGGCGGAACGGCACCCCGCCCGGCGCCGGGGCGTCCAATTGACGCGCGTACTTGTGCCCTGAGTACACCGCGGCCGCGATGGTGCCCGGCGCCAGACAGTCGCCAACGCGCTGGATCGCGATGCGTCCAACCAGTGCGTGGTAGAGATCGGCCTGCGGCTCTCGGGATGTGATCATGACGACGCTCGACGCCTCGACCTCCCTGGTCTCGCCGGTGTGGATCGACTCGAGGACCACGGCGTCTCCACCGACGCTCGCCAGGGCGGTTCCTGTCTCCAGAACGATGCCGAGACCGAGGAGCCTCGCCTGGATTCGGTGCTGCTCCTCGGTTTTGGTCGTCCACGTCGAGACCTCGTTGGCGGGGGTTACGAGGGTCACGTCGAGTCCGGCTCGGCGCAGAGCCTCGGCGATCACACCGCCCATGTAGTAGTGATCGTCGTCGAACACAACCACAGGGCCGGCCGGCATGAACCCCGCCATGATGTCGTCGGGCGTGATCACCGATCGGCTGTCCCAGCCTGGGATCGGTGTTTCGTTCCATCGACCCCTGCCATCTCGACGCCAGCGCGAGCCTGTGGCGATGACGACATGATCGGCGGCGAACTCGAGGATCTGCGCTTCGTCGACCGTGCTCTCTCGTAGGATCTCGACGTTGGGAAGCTTGCCGATCTGATTG
>OBLQ010000542.1_pt1 | contig 14451 bp, 9 predicted proteins | sample 1519881 | NCBI WGS metagenome assembly OBLQ01 (sample SAMN01911456, study PRJEB22533) | soil metagenome | biome: Soil | place: Malaysia | collected 2012-04-30 | depth DG_metagenome m | reverse complement strand
GCGTGCAGGGTGGATCTACGTCCATCTGGAAGGCTCGCCCCACGATATCGGTTTCCAGCACGGCTATCTGCTGGCGCCCGAGATTTCCGACGTGTTCGTCGCCGTCCGCCTCGAAATGACCCACGACACCGGACGCGATTGGGAATTCTTCCGCCGCGCCGCCCGCGAGATGCTCTGGCCCAAGATCGATCCCGAATATCAGGCCGAGTTGCAGGGGATCGCGGACGGCCTCGACGCCCGGAAGGTGCCGCTCGACATCTACGACGTCGTGGCCCTCAACGCGTTCTCCGAACTGCCCGATTATTACGTCCCCTGGCTCAACCAGCAGACGCGCGCCGCGAACCCTCATGTGCGCGAAAGTTTCGGCCATTGCAGCGCGTTCGTCGCCACGGGAAGCTGGACGAAGTATCATCAGATCGTGATGGCGCACAACAACTGGACCTCGTACATCGAGGGCGTGCGCTGGCGCGTGATTTTCGACATCGTCCCGCAAACCGGATACCGCATGCTCATGGACGGCATTCCCGGCGTGATCGCGAGCGACGATGATTTCGGCGTCAATTCCGCCGGCATGATGATCACCGAGACGACCATCGCGAATTTTCACGGCTGGGATCCCAATGGCAAAGCGGAGTTCGTGCGCGCCCGCAAGGCCATGCAGTACGCGGCCTCGATCGACGATTACGTCAAGATCATGCTCGACGGCAATAACGGCGGATATGCCAACGATTGGCTGCTCGGCGACCGCAAGACCGGCGAAATCGCCCGCTTCGAGCTGGGCCTCAAACACTGGAAAGTATGGCGCACCAAGGACGGCTACTATGCCGGCGCGAACTTCCCGAGCGATCCCGACCTGATCAAGGACGAGACCACGTTTGATCCCGAGAATCCGGCCAGCAGCATGAACGCGCGCCGCATCCGTTGGGAGCAGCTCCTGAACGGAAACAAGGGCAAGATCGACGCGAAGCTCGCGGAAGTCTTTCTAGCGGACCATTACGACACCTTCGAAAAGAAAATCGATCCGAACAAACGCGCCCTCTGCGGCCATGGCGATGCCACGCCGGAGACGCTGCCCGGATCGACCGCACCGCCATTCAACCCCAGCGGCTCCGTGCAGGGAAAAGTGATGGACAGTCGCATGGCGGAGGCTATGGATTTCATGGCGCGCATCGGCCACCCCTGCGGGATCAATTTCGACGCCGCGAAATTTCTCGATGCGCACCCGGAGTTTTCCTGGCAATCGCCCGTCCTTCGCGATATGCCGGCGGGTCCGTGGACGGAATTTCACGTCGGCGACCGCGTCGCTCAGCCCGCTGTCCAGGCGGCTGGCCAGCCTGCGCAACGATCGAATTGACGCCGGGCTGGCGGTCCGGACGCGCCCGCGCGGCGTCCGCAGCGCGGCGAATTCGAGGCTATCCGATACGTTGCACTTCGGTACAGTGATCTGGAAATTAGAATAAGATGATGCTACAAAAAAGAAGCTCGTTGGGATGTGTTTGTGCCAGAGACTTGCAGCGGAAAGGGATGCAAGATGCCGGTGCCTCCGGGCCTCGCCACGGAGCGCCTCTGCATTCTCCACTTCACCCTCTTCGTCGAGCAGGAATGCACCGAGATGCGCCGTGAATCGGCGTTCGGCAAGAACTCGCATGAGCGGCAGAACGAGTTCATGCAGAAAATCTCCGCGCGAGGGGAAGTGCTGGTTCGCGTGGCCACCAGCGGGTACCCGATGTCCGACGAGATCAAGGCCCGCATCCTCAGCACACTTCTCACCTTGATGAATTGCCGCGAGAACCTGGACCGCGCCGCCATGCGGCAGGCCGCCATTCGCCGCTTCGCCGGCTAATTCCCGAAAAGAGCTGTCCGGTGATTACACCCCCACGTAGCGTGCGTAAAGTGAGCGCGCCACGGCGGCATCTTTCGTGCCTTTGATGATGGCGCGGCCGTCGGCGAAAATCGTCATTTCGTAGGGAGGCACGCGGAAGCGCAGCAGGAAGTCGTTGTGGCGGACCTCGGCGGCGGATGCGGCGAGCCGCTGGCCGAGTTGCGCGAGGTCGAGCCGCCGGCTGCGTTCGTGGATTTGCACGGAGTCGCGCCCGCACATCGTGATGTGCGGCTGGGCCTCGCCTTCGAGAAACTTGAATTCGCGGCGCGCGCACGCCCGGCAGGACGGATTGCGTGCCACTCGGATGGATTGAAATTTCCCGCTCCACACGTCGCAGGCGACCAGGCGGCCGTTCAGGGCCTCCCGCTTTTCGGCCAAGAGTTTCATCGCCTCGGCTGCTTCGACCGAAGCGATCACGCCGACGGCGGCCTGGAGCACGCCCGCCGTGTCGCACGTGGCCTCCGCGCCGATCGCCGCCGATTTTTCTTCACCTTCGAGCAGGCAGGCCAGGCAGGCGGTCTCGGCGGGGCGGATCGTCATCGTGACGCCGTAGCTTCCGACGACCGCGGCGTAAATCCAGGGCACGCCGAAGGATATCGAGGCGTCGTTGAGCAGAAGGCGTGTCTCGAAATTGTCCGTGCCGTCGAGAATGAGAGGGAATCCCTCGAGAAGCTCGGCAGCGTTTTTCGGAGTGAGATCGCCGACGATTCCTTCGACCTGCGCGCCAGAATTGATCGCGCGCAGGCGCCGCTGCGCCGCCACGGCTTTGGGCAGCGCTTCGCGCGCGTCGGCTTCGTCGAAAAGGGTTTGGCGCTGCAGATTCGAGGGCTCGACGAAATCGCGGTCGATGATTCGCAGGCGTCCCAAACCGGCACGCACCAGGAGATTGGCCACGGCCGTCCCGAGCGCGCCGCAACCGACCAGCACGGCGCTTGCTCCCAGGATCCTCTCCTGTCCGGCCTCGCCGATGGCTGCGAACAGGATCTGGCGCGAATACTTTTCGTGTTCTTGCGGGTTCATACGCTGATTTCGAATCCCACGCTCATGATAGCGCCTTTTGGCGCCGGGCAGGCAACGCGGCTGTGCTAACCTTTCTCTTTATTATTAGGCGAATGGGAATCTTGGGGCGATCGTCGTTCTTTGGAGCTGGCACGGCCCGGCGAGTTTCCGCCGTGACCGCTGGCGGGCTCGCATTCCTGCTGCTTCTGGTTGCGCCGGCTCGCGCGCAGGAGACGGCGATCGAGGGGCGGCGCGTGGCGGAGGTGCGCGTCGTCGATGAGGCGGGGAAGACCGTCACGGAGAGAGTGCCTCCGCTACCATTGGAGGCGGACAAGCCGTTTGATTATGCCGCCGAGCGCGAGAGCCTGCGAACCCTTTACCGCATGGGCGACTTCTCGGACATCCACGTGAGCGCGGCGCCCGAAGCGGAGGGCTTGCGCGTGGATTTCATCGTGCAGCGGAATTTCTATTACAACGTGGTTCGCATCGAGGGCCTGAAGGCGCCTCCCGCCGTTCCTGCAGCGATTGCGGCATTGCGGATCGGCCTGGGGGAGCCATTCCGCGAAAGCGGTTTTCGCGAGGCGATCGAACGGCTGCGCGAGACGCTTCGCAACGATGGTCTTTACCAGGCGAAGATCACGTGGACGCTCAACCGGCATGAAGACACGCGGCAGATGGACGTCACGGTGACTGTCGACCCGGGACCTCGCGCCCGCGTAGGCGACATCGCCGTGACGAACAATACGCCGTACTCCGACCAGCAGATATCGGACCGCGCCAAGATATCCAAGAAGAAGGAATTGACCGCCGCTCTCGTCTCGCGCGCTTCGGACAAGCTGAGAAAGTTTCTGGTAGACCAGGACTACCTGGGTGGCGGAGTGGTGATCACGCGAGGGAACTACGACGCGAAATCGAATCGCGTACCGCTGAAGCTGGACGTAACGGCGGGACCGCGGGTGCACATCGAGGTTTCCGGCGCGCGCCTCAGCAAAGGCATGCGACGGAAACTGCTGCCGATGTACGCCGAGGGCGCCGTGGACGAAGACCTTCTGCAAGAAGGACGGCGAAACATCCGCAACTACTTTCAGAGCCAGGGATACTTTGATGCGAACGTTCAGGTCAGCTCGCAGGAATCTACCGAAGAGAAAGAGCGTGGAGAGCGGGTGATTCGCTATGAAATCACGCGCGGCGACCAATTCCGCCTCTCAGGCGTGGCCTTCGAGGGGAACGAATATTTCGGAAGCCACCTGCTGCTGCGCCGGCTGCAGCTTCAGCCCGCGTCGTTCGCCTCGAACGGGCGTTTCAGCCAGCAATTGCTGCGGGCCGATACGGATTCCATCCGCGCACTATACCTCTCGAATGGTTTTCGCGACGCGCAGGTCTCCTCGACCGTGGACGATCATTACGGGGCCAAGAAGAACAGTCTGTTCGTCACCTTTCACATCGTCGAAGGACCACAGACCCGCGTCTCGGATCTGCAGATCGAAGGCAATAGCGCCATCTCGACGGACACACTGCTTGCCGTGACGGGATCGACTCCAGGGCAACCGTATTCGGAATCGGGGGTGGCGAGCGATCGAAACAACATTCTGGCCTTGTACTACAACGAAGGGTTTCCCGAGGCCCGATTCCGGGAGGAAGTCTCCCGGGGCGCGAAGCCGAACGAAGCTCGCCTCGTCTACCACATTACCGAGGGACATCGGATCGAAGTGGCCAAGGTTCTGCTCGCGGGGTATCGGTACACGCGCCGGGGAATCATCGCCCGTCAGGTGGAGATGGAGCCCGGCGAACCGCTGCGCCAGGGCGACGTGGCAAAGACGCAGCGGCAGCTTTACAACCTGGGCGTGTTCAATCGCGTGCAGATCGCGCCGCAAAATCCGGACGGCAGCGATCCCGAAAAAACAGTGGTCGTGGAGGTGCAAGAAGGGCAGCGCTACACCATCGGCTACGGCTTCGGCTTCCAGGTGCAGCGGATCGCCGGCGGTTCGGTCAATCCGAGTGGCACCATACTCAGCGCCAGCCCGCGCGGCATTTTCGAAATCGCTCGCGCGAACATGTTCGGGCGCGCGCAAACCCTCTCCTTCAAGACGCGGGTCAGCTCGCTCGACTATCGCTTCTTGGTGAGCTACATGGCGGACAACTTTCTCACCAAGCGAAACCTAAGCTTGCAGCTGACAGGGTTCGCCAACAAGACGCAGGACGTGAACACATTTACTTCCACGCGCTTCGAGGCCGGATTGCAGCTGGTTCAACAACTTTCGCCGGGCAGCTCGATCCTGTACCGGTATTTCTATCGCCGGGTGAAGGCATCCGACCTGAGTGCTACGATCAACCCGGAACAGATTCCGTTGCTAAGCCAGCCGACACTGGTCTCGGGCTTTGGAGTCACCTACGTGCGGGACCGCCGGGACAATCCGGCCGACCCGACGCGCGGCACGTTCAACACGGTGGACCTGAGCGACGCCATCACGAGAATCGGTTCGGGCGCCAGTTTCGTGCGCGGATATTTCCAGAATTCCTCGTATCATCCGCTCGGGAAGGCGTTCGTGATCGCGCGTTCCGTGCGGTTTGGAGTCGAGCAGCCGTTCGGCAACACGGTGGCGCCGAACGACCCAGGCTGCTTGGCGAGCCCAGGCACGTGCGTAACCGTGCCCTTGCCGGAGCGGTTCTTCGCAGGGGGTGGCACGTCATTGCGCGGATTTGGTCTGAACCAGGCTGGACCGCGCGATCAGGTCACCGGGTTTCCCGTGGGCGGTCTGGCGCTGCTCGTGTTCAACCAGGAACTGCGTTTTCCGATGAAGCTGCCGTTTGTGGGCAGCCGGCTGGGCGGAACCGCGTTTTACGACGCCGGAAACGTGTACAGCGACATTCATCACATTTCGTTCGCTTGGAAGCCGCCGTCGCTCACGGATCTGACCTACTTTTCACATACGGTTGGTCTCGGCCTTCGCTATCCGACGCCGATCGGACCAGTACGCGTGGACTTCGGTTATCAACTTAACCCGCCCTCCTATCAGGCGATCGATCCCAACACCAGTCTGCCGCAGACGCTTCGGCTGCCGCATTTCGGATTCTTCTTCAACATAGGACCGGTGTTCTGATGCGCCGTGCTGCGTGGATTCTCGTCTGCATGATGTGGCTCGCCGGGCCGGGAGCAGGGAACGCGAGCGCACGGAAACGGGGTTTTTCAACGGCGCCTTCGAATTCCGCGTCATCAGGTGAAATGCAGGCGATAGACGGCGTGGCCGCGCGGATTGAGGACGGCATCCTGGCGGAGAGCGAAGTGCGCGAGCTCGCGGCGTTTCAAAAACTCGTGGACGGCCAGGCCAAGCCGCGGGAAGAACTGCTCCGGGAATTGGAGGACCAGTGGATCGTGCGCGGCGAGGCCCAGGCGACCCAGTATCCGAAGCCTACCGCGGAGGACGTGGAGCGCGCCTATGCGAAGCTGGCGTCGCAGTTTTCTTCGCCGGAGGAGTTCAAGAAACGTTGCGAGGCGGTGGGCCTCGGCGAGGCGGCCGTTCGGCGGATGCTCGGCCAGCAACTGTATCTCTCGCGCTTTCTCGATTTTCGGTTCCGGCCGGCCGCGCAAGTCGACCCCAAGGAAGTCGAGAACTACTACCGCGACGAATTCGCGCCGCAACTGAAAGCGCGTGGCCAAAGCATTCCGCCGCTCGAAGATGTCCAGGACACGATTCGGGAAGTGCTGATCCAGCGGGCAATCGACCAGCGCGCCACGCAGTGGCTTGATGCGACGCGGGAGCGGCTGAAAATAGACGTCGTGCCGGCGGGGGAGCAGCCATGAGCGCCCGGTGGAAGCGTTGGACGAAGCGCGCGCTGGTTTCGATCCTGGCGGCAGTGCTCGCGGTGGCCGCGCTTTTCGAGAGCGGGCTTGCGGAGCGCTGGATGCGGCGCGCCCTGATCGGACAAATCGAGCAGAGGACGGGAGCGCGCGTCCAGATCGCGGGTTTTCGTTTTCAGGCCTGGCGCTTGCGAGCCGAGATTGACGATTTGACGTTGCACGGTCTGGAGGGACCGGGCGAGCCTCCGCTGTTCCACGCGGACCGCGTGGACGTGGCAATCCGCATTCTGTCGTTTTTCGGCCGGCAGATTGCGCTCGATGAATTGGTCGTAGTGCACCCGCAGCTCGCAGTGCGTGTGGATTCGAATGGCCGCAGCAACCTGCCGAAGGCGAAAGCGCCCGCCGGCCCGGGAGCGTCGCCTGCGACGCTGTTCCGGTTGCGCATCGGCAGACTTGAGTTGCGCGACGGCGGCGTGACTTACAACAACCGGCGCGCGCCGCTTGCGCTCGAGGGGCGTAATTTCGATTTCGCCTTGCATTACAACGCGCCGCCGGACGCTCCGGATTCCTATGCCGGACAGTTCCGTTGGCAGCAAGTGGAATTGGCGGAGCGACGCTATCGTCCGTTCCGTTTCGATATTTCCGCCAAATTCACGGTTCACCGGGATGCCTTCGAGTTGGACGAGCTGGTGTGGAAGCTGCCACATTCCGAGCTGAATCTGCGCGCCGAACTGCCGAGTTTCGCGCGGTCGGATTGGAACCTGCGGTATCGCGGGAGGTTGTCGCTGGCCGACGTGCGCACGATCCTTCGCGCGCCAGCGACACCGGACGGGATTGCGGATTTTTCCGGGCAAGCGCACTACGTATCGGCCACACCAGATGCAGCCTCCTCCGCCAGCAGCGCGAAAGAGGCGGGCGCTCCGAAGGGAGGTGAATGGACCGCCAGCGGGTACTACCACGCGCACGATATCCGCATGGGGTACGACTGGTTCCACGCGGGAGGCATCGAGACGTCGGGAGATTACAAAGTGGCGCAGCGCCGCCTGGTTGTGCCAAATCTCCGAGTGCGAGCGCTCGGAGGAGCCGTGGATGGCCAGCTGGAGATGAATTTTAGCGGCCTCGCCTTCCGAACCGAAACGCACCTGCACGGAGCGAGCCTCGCCGGGATCTTCGCCGCCCTCGATCACCCGAAATTTCCGGTGGAAGCGCTGCACTGGGACGGCGTGGTAGATGCGGACTCCGTGAATACGTGGAACGCGAACTTCAAACACTTTCGCACGAAAGGCGAAACGCGGTGGTCGCCGCCAGCGCCTGCGGCGGGCGTCATTCCCGTGACGGCGCGACTCGAGTACGACTATTCGGAGGATCTCCGGAGGGTCGAGGTGGCTCCGAGCGAGATCCGCACGCCGAAATCAAGGGTGAGCATGAATGGCGCGATCGGGGCGGCCGATTCCGGGATGGAGGTGAAATTCGAGACGGATGACCTGGTTGATTGGGACGATTTCATAAACGTCTTGCGCGGCCCGGGAGCCACGCCCAGGCGGATTGCCGGCAAGGCCGCATGGCGCGGCCGCATCCAGGGCCCTATTACCGGGCCGACCTTTCTCGGGCACGTGCAAGCCACGCAGGCGCGCTACGACCGACTCTATTGGGACCAGATCGGCGGCGATCTTGAGTATTCTCCGGATGTTTTCCGCCTGCTGCACACGGTTGCACAGCGGGGCCACACGTCCGCGACGCTGGACCTGACGCTCGAACTAGACGGAGATTGGGGCTTCATTCCATCGAGTTCTTGGAGCCTGGAGGCGCGCATTGACCATGCGCCCAGCGACGACCTGCAATCCCTGTTCGAGACGAATTATCCCGTCAGCGGATTCCTGAGCGGAGACTTCCGCGGCAGGGGGACGCGCGCCGACCCGATGTTCGACGCGAATTTCGTGTATGAGGACATCGAAGCGAGAGGGATACACTTCGACAGGCTGAGCGGCGAACTGCATATGAAGCACGACGAAGTGGCGCTCTCGCGCGCTGAGCTGCGCAAGGCCGGAGGGCGCATTACCGGCAATTTCATTTATCGCTTCGAGGAACAGCAGGCCACGTTCGATGTGACCGGCACGGGAATCGCACTCGACACGATCCGCAAACTGCAAACGGCGTCGCTGCCGATTGCAGGACGTTTGAATTTCAGTATTCGGGGCAGCGGGCCGTTGCGAGCGCCGGAGGCGCGCGGCGAGTTGCAGGTGACGCAGTTGAAGATCGGGGACGAAGCGGAGGGAGACTTCAGCGGGCAATTGGCCTCCGATGGGCAAAGTGCGCGCGTGACGATCACGTCGGAACCGGTACGAGAAAAACTTCAGGGCGAGTTGACGATCGGATTTCGAGGCGAGCAGCCTATCTCCGGGCAGCTTTCCGTTCGGAACTTCAACCTCGATCCATTCATCGCCGCCGGGCTCCACTTGAAGCAACTGACCGGTCACGGAAGCGCCGACGGCTCGTTCACCATCTCCGGAGCGCTGCGCCAGCCGGAATCGATCGAAGTCAACGCGGACATCTCCCGCATTTCCTTCAATTACGAACTCGTTCAACTGGCCAACAACGGGAACATTCGCCTGACCTACCGGCGCAACGAGGTCCGCATTCAACAGGCCCGTCTGCACGGGCCTGAAACCGATTTCCAGATTAGTGGATCGGCTCGGTTCGACCGCGATCGCCCGCTCAATTTCGCGTTGGGAGGCGCCGTGAACCTGCGTCTGGTGAAGGGACTGCTGCCAGACCTCGACGCGCGCGGCCGGGCGGATGTGAATATCTCGGTGGATGGGACGATAGCGCAGCCGCAGGTGACCGGGCGCGCGACGCTGCGGGATGCATCGGCAACCTATGCGGACTTTCCGGTGGGCCTCAGCAAGGTGAATGGGGACTTCGTCTTCAACAAGAGCCGGCTGCTCCTCGACCGGGTGACGGCAGAGTCGGGCGGAGGACAATTGACGATGAGCGGAAGCGTCACCTACGGTGACGGACCGCTGCGCTACGACATCACGGTGGTGACATCGGTCGTGCGCATCCGGTATCCCGCCGGGATGAGCTGGCTGGCGGGAGGCACTCTGCAACTTTCCGGCACGAAAGATGCGGCGCTGATGAGCGGCCAAGTGCAGGTGGAGCGGCTGCTGTTCGGCCAGGGTGTCGACGTGGCCTCGTTCTTCGCTGCAACGGCGGAAACTGCTCCTGGGCTGCCATCCACTTCGCGTTTTCTGCAGAACTTGGCATTCGATGTGGAAGGTCAGACGGCTGCCGGAGCGCGAATTGAATGGACAGGAGCGCATATTGAAGTGGACGGAAATGTTCGGCTCCGCGGAACGTGGGACCGCCCGGTGCTGCTGGGCCATCTGCATCTGCTCGGCGGCGAGATGCCGTTTCGGGGCAACGTGTTCCAACTTACGCGCGGCGACGTCAACTTTGCGAATCCGTTCCGGCTGGACCCGGTTCTCGACGTGGAGGCGACCTCGACCATCAATCAGTATGAAGTGACGATCGACTTCTCCGGACCCGCGAGCCGGCTCACCCTGAATTATCGATCGGACCCTCCGCTGCCCGACTCGGACATCGTAGCGCTGCTCGCGCTGGGCAGTCCGGGGGAGGCGAGCGCGCTGCGCTCCCAGCCCGGAGCGGCACAGAATTACGGAGCAACGGCGCTGCTTTCGGAAGCCATCTCGGCCGGGGTCGGCGGGCGCATCGAACACTTGTTCGGCATCAGCCATTTCCGCGTAGATCCATTCGTGGCCGGGACGGGAACGGAATCGAACGCGGCTGCGCGCATCACGATCCAGCAGCAAGTGACGCGCGACCTGACGATCACTTATTCGACGAATGCGGCGACCTCCAACCAGTATCAGCTGATCCAGGTGGAGTATTCCGTGAAGCGCAATCTCTCCGTGGTCTTCCTGCGGGATATCAACGGCACGTACGGCTTCGACATCAAGTTTGTGAAACGCTTCAAATAGGCCGGCGCCGCCCGCTACTCCGGCACTACAAACAGCGACTCCAGCGGAAGCCGGACGTGCCACGGGAGCGGGCGATCGCGGAAGAGCTGCCATTTCTCCTTGAAGACTTCGGCTTGGAGATGGTGTTCTCCGGATTCGTCCGGCGGCTGGTGCAGACGAAGATAAAGTGTGATGCGAAAGGGCGTCTCGGATGAGCGCACGAGCCAGCAGGGAAACACATTTTCCTGCGAAGCAATCGCGCTTGAGGACTCCTCGAAGTCGATATGATGGGCGCGAATTCCGACGTGTGCGGGAGGGCGCGCGGCCGACGGCGCCACGCGGAGCCGGCAGCCCCAATCGAGGGCTTCCACAAGGTGGTCGGAGACGGCGCGGGCGCGCGAAAAATTCTTGCAGCCTGTGAGGCGTCCGACTTCGAGGCTCGGGGGATGGCGAAACACGTCCTGTTTTGCCCCGAACGCAGCCACTCGCCCGCGCGAGAGCACCAGCAGCTGCTGGCCGAGCCGGTAGGCTTCCTCGATATTGTGCGTCACCAGCAGAGCCGGGCGATGAAAGGCCGCGAACGTCTCCTGAAGCTGCGCCTCCACCTGGCTGCGCAGGTGCGTGTCGAGGGCCGAGAGCGGCTCGTCGAGCAGGAGAGCGGCGGGCTCGATCGAAAGGGCGCGGGCGAGCGCAGCGCGCTGCTGTTCGCCTCCGGAGAGCTCGCGAGGGTAACGCTGCTCGAACCCGGCGATGTGCGTGCGCTCGAGGAGCGATCGAACGCGCTGATCTCGCTCGCCGCGGGGCAAGTGGCGCAGGCCGAAGGCGATGTTTTCGCCGACGGTTCGATGCGGGAAGAGCGCGTAGTGCTGGAAAAGCAAGCCGACGCGGCGATCGCGTGCCGGGACGTGCACGCGGCGTTCCGTGTCGAGCAGGATTCGATCGCCGAGCGCGATGCGGCCGCGATCGGGACGCTCGAGGCCCGCAATGCAACGCAGGAGCATCGTCTTGCCCGCGCCCGAGGGTCCCAGAATGCCGAGCGGCGCATCGCCAGCTGTGAACGACACGTCCAACGTGAATTCCGGAAGCCGCTTCGCGACTTGGATTTCGAGGGGCACGTCAGCGCCGCACCCAGCGGGCGCGCCGCAGCGCGGGCGCGTGCGTCCAGTAATAAAGACCGGCGAGCAAGGCGAGCGAAATCGCCACGTCGATCAGGCACCAGGCGACGGCGCGCCCCAAGTCGTCGGATTCCACCGCGAAGTAAATCGCAATCGGGATCGTTGCCGTCCTTCCGGGAATGTTCCCGGCCAGCATCAGCGTGGCCCCGAATTCACCGAGAGCGCGCGCGAACGCAAGGATGGTTCCGGCGAGCACGCCCGGCCAGGCGAGCGGAAGCGCGATTTCGCGAAGGGTGCGCCATTCGGAGGCGCCGAGCGTCCGCGCGGCCTCGAGAAAGCGGGGATCCACTTGCTCGAGCGCGGCGCGCGCCGTCAGATACATGAGCGGGAAGGCCACCACGGCCGCCGCAATCACGGTCGCAGGCCATGAGAACACCACCGTCGCGCCCAGCCGGAGCAGAACTCTGCCCAGCGGGCCATTGCGTCCGAACAACAGGAGAAGGAGAAAGCCAACGACCGTGGGCGGCAGGACAAGCGGCAGCAGGAAAATCCCGTCGACGAGCGCCATGGCCGGGCCCGTGCGGCGCTCGCGCCACGCCGCCGCAGCCAAGCCAACGACCAGCGTGATCAGCGTGGCGGTCACGCTCGTCTCGAGAGAAATCCAGAGAGGGGACCAGTCGACGGGGGCGATTATGGCGATCGGCGCGAGCGGAGAAGTGAATACCATCGGCACAGGATTGTAACCGGATCAGCGCTTGCCGGCTTATTTTTCCGGCACCGTGAATCCATATGTCGCGAAAACGGCGCGAGCCTCCGGCCCGGCCAGAAATTCAAGGAACGCTCGGGCGGAGCCGATGTTCTTCGCATTCTTTACGACTGCCGCCGGGTAGATGATCGGATCGTGTGAGGCAGCGGGTGCCGTGGCGACGATGCGAACCTTCGCGGTGATGCGGGCATCGGTGCGATAGACGATCCCCGCATCCGCGTTGCCGGTCTCGACGTAGGTCAGCACCTGGCGCACATCTTTGGCGTAGACGGTCTTCTTTTCCACTGCGGCAAGCAGTCCGAGGTGGTCAAGGGCCTGGCGCGCGTACATGCCGGCGGGGACGGTTTCCGGCTCTCCCAAAGCGACGATTCGGACGTCGGGGCGCGCGAGATCTTGAAAATTGCGCACGAGGCTCGAGTTTGCCGGGACGATGAGGACCAGGTCGTTGGCCACGATATTCGTGCGCGTGGCTGCGACGATCAGACCTTTTGACTGGAGCGAATCCATCTGTTTTTCAGCGGCTGAAAAGAAAATATCGACGGGCGCGCCCTGTTCGATCTGGTGTTGCAGCGTTCCGGAACCGGCGTAGTTGAACAAGATTTTCGCGCGGGGATGGCTTTGCTCGTACGTGCGTCCCACTTGATCCAGAGCGTCTTTCACGCTGATCGCTGCGGATACCGTAATCGAAGCCGGCTGCTGCGCTCCCGCGCGTACAGGCAATAGGCCGCCGGCGCCAAGCAGAACGACCAGGGCGGCGCCCAGCGACATGCGGTGCGCCCGGCAGCGCGCTTGCGCACTGGAAAGTCTCGCCATCGCAGGGCATCCCCAGCTCACTTCTGCGGCGTGGCAGAGGATGGTTTCGGTGCGGGCGAAGGAGCAGAGCTGGAGCCGCGAGTCGGCGCCTTTTCCGGCGCGGCGCCGGTGGAGGGAGCGGGAGTTTCATCGGGTGCGGCCGGGGTTTGGGGATGCTCTGGCGGGAGCAGGCGCTTCAGCTCGGGATAGTCCGTCGACATATCGCGCAGGACACTGATCGCAACTTTTCGGTCAATTTCCACTCCAACGTTTTGAGACTCCTCTATGACACCAGGCAAGGCTTTTACTGTGCGCTGGCCGAGCGGCGACTCGTAGAACGACACCAAGGCCTGGATGTCTTCCAATGAGAAAGCACGCGCGTAAATGGGCACCATCGCGTCGGTCACCGCGCTCGGTGGGGCGCTGGCGCGGAACTTTTCCGTGAAAGTATCCATAAATTTCTGCAGGTTCTCGGGCTGAATCGTCCGGCTGGCGGCCGAGCGCACCTGACTGGTGATGAAAGCGGACATGTTGTCGCCCAGCTTCGAAGTTTCCGTAATGTCCATCAGGTGGCGGATCGCAGCTTCCTTTGCAGGGTCGACCTTTTCCTCAGTAACGGCGCCAGGAGTTGGCATCGTCGCTTGCGGAGGCTGGGCGGGAACGCCCGGCTCGTGGTGGATGGGGGGCTGCTGGGGCGTCCCCGTTGGGGCGGTCTGCGCTAAAGCCGAGCCGGCCACTAAGATTGTGGCGGCAAGCAGGGCGGTCCTGAATTTCATTGAGATCTCCTCATCATTTCCGTCCGGGCTTTGCTCCCGCCCCGACAGTCGAATTTCCCATCCTACCGGACAGCGTCCGCAGATGCAATTTGCCAGACCGTGCCTTTCTGTGGAAGGGCCGAACTCGATTGTGATAGCTTCCCAAGGGAATGAAGACACGCCTGAAGCACACGGCCGAAGAGTGGAGCGATCATTCGACGGATGGCGGTGCATGCCTCGGCCGAACCGGTGGGGCTGGCGACAACACCCGCGGGAAGTAAATTACAAATGAACGAACGCCCCCCGGAACTTTCCGTCATTATCCCTGCCTACAATGAGGAAACGCGACTCGGGCCCACGCTCAGG
>OBLQ010000541.1_pt1 | contig 14451 bp, 11 predicted proteins | sample 1519881 | NCBI WGS metagenome assembly OBLQ01 (sample SAMN01911456, study PRJEB22533) | soil metagenome | biome: Soil | place: Malaysia | collected 2012-04-30 | depth DG_metagenome m | reverse complement strand
CAATCAGGTAGAACTTAATTGAAAAACGGGCTTCCGCAGAGCCCTCAGATACGATGCCACCTTCATAAGGAGAGCCGGTTGCATGCTCGCTGTGACGCTGGCCCAGGACAGAGGAGAGAACAATCATTCCCGCGGGAACCAGAAGGACGACAATGAAGAATATAACAAAAGGCCAGAGCACCATTGCGCGTCAAATCTCTCCTAAATCTTCGAGATGCATTACCCTCTCCCGAGAGTAACAAGTTGTGTGAAATTCTTTCAGCTTTTCACCACCGGTGCAGCCGACGATCCTCCGCAACACATGACAGCTACAGTCTCCAGGACTTGGGATCTCGTCGCGCTCTGCAGCTTTGCCTGCCCGCATGCACTTCTCCCATTCCTGCACCGGGCATCCGAGGGACTTCTATGATGGCCCTGATAAATACCACCGGCATAATTGAACCGGCGATTATAGCACAATCATTCTCTTTTTCCTGAATTAAAACCGGCGGGGCGGAACTTTCTTCGCAAGTACAGCACCCTACAGGCCAGGCCCCTGATTGCACCCTCACTGCGTCCCTTTGCTGCTCTACACGCGCATACGGATGATGCGGGGCGTTCACATGTCGATTGCCTGTTGCGCCGCACTTCTTCCAGTACGGATACAGTCGGAAATCCCAATTCCGGAATAAGCGTTTCCGGCCAGATACAGCCGCGGGTATTTTTGCATCAGGCTCGCAATCCGATTGATGTGGTCCTTATGGCCCACGGTGTACTGGGCCATCGCAGAAGGCCAGCGCGATATGAGAGAAAATAATGGTGCCATTTCGATGCCCAGGATGTTCCGCAACTCCTGCCGAACCAGTGGAATGATCTCGTTGTTGGAAAGCTCCATGACCCCGGAGTCACGCGTCCCTCCAAGGAAACAGCGAAGCAGCGCTTTGCCGCGCGGCGCACGGTACGGAAATTTCCTGTGCACAAAGGTGCATGCAAGAAGACGGCTTCGCTCCCTGGCCGGAACCAGAAAGCCAAACCCCGGCGGCAACGCGGCTGCAACTCCCTCGTCAAAACCCAGGTTGACAGTGATTGCCGAACTGTAGGGGATGGCGCGAAAGGCATCCGACAGTTCCTGAGGGAGGGTAGGAAAGAATGTGGCACACGCATGGATCGGCAGGGCCAGAATGATGGCATCCGCTTCGTAATCCAGATTTCCCTCACAACGAATCCTATAAGGGCTTTTCCAATGGTGCTCAATCCTCTCAATGGACACGACGCGCTGCCCCACGTGTATCCGGGACGTATCAAGGCGTGATTCCAAAGCCTTGGTCAGCTCTCCCAGCCCGTCTTTCAAGGTCACAAAAAGTGAGTTGGCACTCTGTTCCCCGAACTCGTTGCTTCTTACACCCTTCTTCATCTTCTTCGCCGTCGCCATGGCGCCCCGGATGAGGCTTCCGTACTGATTTTCCATCTCCCGAAACCGCGGCAGGACGGACTGCACGCTCAGAGACATGGCATCGCCCCCATAAACTCCGGCCAGCAGCGGGTCGACGATATTTTCCAGCATCGCCTTACCGAAATGGCGGCGGACGAAAGTCGCGATCGATTCATCATAGTCGCGTTGCTTCGTGGGTGTAACAAACCACTCCGTGGCCACCATCAGTTTGCTGGGAAGGGGAAGCAAAGGCGTTTTCAGGAATGGCCGGATGCGAGTTGGAGCCAGCAGCATCAGGCCCTCAGGAAGAGGAACCAAGCCTCCCCCATGAAGGATATAGGTTTGCCGTTCGTCGTCGTTCGACCCAATCAGCGAATCTCCAAGTCCCAATTCGTGGCAAAGCTCCGCTGCCTCAGGTTTCTCGGAAATAAAGCTGTCCGGCCCACCCTCGAGGACAAACCCCTCAAGGTGGTCTGTGCGCACAACTCCGCCCAGCCTGTCGCCTGCTTCGATCAGGAACTCCGACACAGGAACACCCCGCCCCCGAGCCTGGGCAAGAGTATACGCGGCAGTAAGACCTGAAATGCCGCCACCCACTACAGCAACGCGACGAAATGACCCTACATCCGTATTCATGATGACCTGCCGGCAGCGATCTCGATTCGCTTTGAAACGATCGAAGCCAGGCATCGGATAAAGAGCGGGCTGGCATTGAGGGATTCCGGTCTCACGACGCGAACCCCCTTCTTTTGCGCGTATTCGCGGAAAGCGATATCGATATCATAGAGGATTTCGACGTGATCAGATACAAAACCGATGGGAGCCAGCAACACTCGCCGGCATCCCCGCTTTGCAAACTCGTCAATCAAGGATTCGACTGTGGGCCCCACCCAGGGCTCAGAGGTCATGCCCTGGCTTTGAAAGGCCACCTTGTATTCCTTTATGCCCAGGGAGTGCGCCAGGAGTTGCGCCGTCTCCTTCACCTGATTTTCGTAAGGGTCGCCCTCCGTAATAACCCTTTCAGGGACGCTGTGGGCGGTGAAAACCACGGGAACAGCCTGGCCGGATTCCGCTTCAGCGCCGCCAAGTGCGGCGGAAACCTTCTCCCGGTACGCGGCAATCAGGTCGGCATGGTCGTGCCAGTTTTCCACGAAATCCACCTGGAGTCCCGGCGCAACCTTTTCTACGGCCTTTAAGAGATGGCTGCGATAAAGTTCGATGCTGGTGCGCGAATTCTGCGGGGCAAGGCAGACGGCCACAACCCGCCCCACGCCGTCCTCCGCCAGCCTACGTACAGCGTCTTCAATATAAGGGGTCCAGTTGCGCATCCCCACGTACACTGGCAACCCAACGGCCCTGGCCAGCGCTTCCGCCTGCTCCGTAGTGATTCGTAACAGCGGCGACCTTCCGCCAATCAAGGCGTAGCGCTGCACGATCTCATGTACGGCGCTCTCCGGCAACCCGCGCCCGGAGCGGACATTCAGCAGGAATTGCGGAATGTCGCCCAGCCGGTCAGGAGCGCCGTGGGCCAGCAGCAGAACCGCCCACCGCGAATGATTTGTAGACCCAGTCAGCAATGCAGCCTCATATTTCAGGCGCCTGCGTGCGCCATTGTTCAATTTCGGCGTGCGCTCAACTCATGGACCATCTTCACCAGCGCGATGACGTTTTCCTCCGGCGTATCCGGCAGGATTCCGTGGCCCAGGTTGAAGATGTGTCCGGGACGCCCCGCCGCCTGGTCCAGGATTTCCCGAACCCGCCCCTTGATGAATGGAAGGTTCGCATAGAGCGCCACAGGATCGAGGTTCCCCTGCACGCCCACTCCGTCTCCCAGCCGGTCCCAGGCCTTTCCAAGCTCCACATGGAAATCTAGACCGATGATGTCGCCGCCGGCGTCGCGCATCTCTTCCAGGAACATTCCCGTGCCGGTCCCGAAATGAATCACGGGCGTCCCGGGAGTGATTCCCTGCAGCAGGAGGCGCGTATAGGGCAACACGAATCTCCGGTAATCTTCAGGCCCCAGGCAGCCGACCCAGGAATCAAAAATCTGGACCGCCTGAACGCCCGCCTTGATCTGCGCGTTGACATACTTGGCCATTTCGCAGCTGAGCCGTTCCATCAGCGCGCGCCAGGCCCCTTCGTCACGGTACATCAGGGTTTTCGTGTGGCGGAAGGTCTTGGAAGCTCCGCCCTCGATCATGTAGGAAGCCACCGTAAACGGCGCACCGGCAAAACCGATGAGCGGCAAGTCAGAAGGCAGGGCGGCACGCGTCCGCCGGATGGCCTCATAAAGATAACCAAGTGAGTCTTCCGGCTCAACAGGCCGCAACCGGTCCACGTCGCCCGGTTTGCGTACCGTCGGCTTGATCACCGGTCCTTCGCCTTTGCCGTATTCGAGTTTGAGCCCGAGAGGTTCAATGATGAGAAGAAGGTCGGCAAAAATAATCGCCGCATCCACTCCAAGTTTGCAGGCTGCGCCGACGGTTACTTCAGCCACGAGGTCGGGGTTCTTGCAGAGTTCAAGGAAGGGAACGCGCGCCCGAAGCTCGCGATACTCCTTCATAAAGCGGCCCGCCTGCCTCATCAGCCAGACCGGAGTTGCGTCCACAGTTTCGCGGCGGCAGGCCCTCATGAAACGCGAATTCTCTAATGCCTCACCGTCGACATATAGAGACGCCTCCCGCGCCGGCTCCATCACGTCTGCTCCGGCGGTGGCCCTGAACCTCGCTCCGTCAGGATTCACAACCGAAGCCCCGGCACCGGACTGTTTACGCCGCAGAAGATCAGCGGCATGGCGCGCGGCTTCGAGCACCAGAACTCCCATCTTGGGTGGCGACGCCTCGACGTCAACCGGGATGCCCACAGCCACCAGCGCCCCGCTGCAGGTGGGGCCGATGGAGCAGACAACCGACTGCCGCAGGGCTTTCACCAGGCCGTCTTCGCATGCTTCTTCAGCCGCCACATGAAGAACGTTCGCCACCTGGTTTCGGCTTGTAAAAAGCGTGACTCTCGCGTGCCCCGCGAGAATGGCATTGATGGTCTCCCTCAGCGGGCCAAGGTTTTCGGGAAGCGCCCAGCGATAGACCGGCACTCGCAACGGCTTGGCGCCGCGCAATCTCAGCTCGTCAAGAAAAGCTGCGTTGGGTTCACCGTATTCCTGAACAGCCACCGTGCTGCCTTTCAGACTGAAGCTGCGGGGATTCTCATCCAGTTCCTGAAGGATTTCCTGCCAGGTGTTCGGCTCAGGGGCAGTAATGGTGATCGGCACATTGAATTCCCTGAGTGCCTGCACCGGCTTGGGACCTCGCGCCACAACCGTTGTTGTTGATAGCCCGTGAACAATTTCTTCAATTGCGTAACGAGACTGGAGCGCATCAAACAGCGTCCGCGTGCCGACACCGGTCATAAAAACGACGCACTGGATTTTTCCGGCCAGAAGCTGCTCCGCAAAATCGAAAACCGCTGAATTGTCCTCCAGCGGGACTTCCCTCATGCTGGGGCCGACGCGCGGAACGCCTCCGCAGCGCGAGATGAGCTTTGCAATCTCTTCGGCCCTGCGGCTTTCAAAAGCAGCGACTTCAAGGCCTTCAAAATTCGCTTTCGCGCCGTTTTCGCTCGCCATAATGTTCTTGGTTTCTTCCCCTGCCAGGGCCCAACTCTTAATCAGTCTAACTGCTTTTTGAAATGCGCGCTAGAAGCCTCCCGGTCCCTTCCCGGAAGACCTGCTCATCGGTCAAAAGACTGATAACAAGGTGGCCTTCATCCGGGAAATCGTAAAAATGTCCGGGGTGAACCAGAACACCGTCCTCCACCAGCAGGTCCACCGCCCTATCCTCGTCGCTTACGGATTCGGGAACCTTCAAAACCGCATACCAGCCGCCCTCCACTTTCAGGCGTGTGATCTCCCTGCAGGAAGCCCTTTGCTGGTCCAGCCAGCATAAATTGGAGCGCAGCCGTTCCGTGATCCTGGGTTGGACCGCCTTGCGAACTTCCAGAAGGGCCGGCAGTGCGTGAGCGAGCGGCGCGCTTACGGAAAGGTAAGTGTCTGCGATCACCTCAAGGCGTTCCAAAGCTGTCTCCAATTCCCCCTTCGGCCCGTTCACAACGACCCAGCCAAGCTTCATCTGGGGCAGGGCCGAGATTTTTGAAAGCCCGCTCAGCGTGAATGTGAGCACCTCAGACACGATTGCATGAGAAGAAACACGGTCATCATCGGCCTCGAGAGGGTAGTCCGCAAAGACTTCATCCGCAATCAAAGCGCCGTGGCTCTGACGGCAACGCTCAGCCAGAAATTCAAACTCACGCGGCTTGACGAACGATCCGGTGGGATTGTTGGGATGAACCACAATTATGGCCTTCGCCTTGGGCGCCCACCGGTCTTGAACGCTGTCCAGGTCAATGCGCCAGTCCTGTGTGTAACGCATCGCGTACGAAACGACCTCCAGGTCATTGATGCAGGCGAGGAAATCCAAAAGTGGGTAGCTCGGCTGTGGGACAAGGACCTTGTCACCGGGGTCTGCCAGCAGACGAAAAGCGTAGGTGTAGGCTTCGCTGGTGCTGGTGGTCAGGAAAACCTGTTCGGGTGTGACACTGACGCCGCGTTCCGCATAATATTCGCAAACGGCCTGGCGTGCGCTGAGCAGGCCGCGCGGATCAGGTTCATAGGTGAGGGACCGCGTGTCCTGGAGCGATTTCAGGATTGCCGGGTCAGACGCAAAACCGCAGCGGGTGGGATTGGATTCGGTAAGGTCGAGGACTGGCAATCCTTGGCGTCGGCGCTCTTCGAGCTGCCGGGCCAGGCGGTTCGGTGCCAGAAGCCAGTCGGTGCGCGATGAGAACATGGTCCCTTTGTCGCGGTTTCACGCAGACTGAAGCAACCCCTGACTCCCCCCGTCATCTATCGTCAGCAGTTGACGGTCCCCTCCCGGGAACCGCGATCGACGGGGCCGCTCCGTTATTCCCTGCCTCCCCGGATGCCGCCAGGCCTTGCTGAGCGGCAAAGCCGGTCAGGCCGTTTCCTTGATCACCTTAAACAGGCCCATCAGTGATTCGCGAGTGCTCTCCACTTTGTTACCATCCGGGCGCCGGTAATGCGTTTCAAGCGCCATGTCGCCCTTATAATTATCGCGGCGGAGAGCCTCAAATTGCCCCTTCCAGTCGATAAAGCCGCCTCCAACGGGGGCCCACCGAAGCTTGCCATTGGCGGTTTTCTTCACGTCCTTGATGTGCATGTGTGGAAACAGGCCCTTCACATGATTGTACCCGTTGGGATATGGAATCTCCTTCAGCATGGCGGCGTTACCCGGGTCCCAGTTGCCGCGCAGGTTGGGCGAATTGACATCGCGGAGAAGCTTGCCCAGTTCTTCGCCCGTCCCGATGTTGCACTCGTGCTCATTTTCAAGGATCAGGATGATGTCATTCTCGCCTGCAAGCTTTGCTGCCTTGGCCAAACGGTCCCGCACGTGGGGGTAAGCCTTTTCGGGCTCCGCCACACGCCAATAGCTGAAGATGCGGACCTTATTCGTCCCGAATAGCCTGGCAAGCTTGAAGGATTGATGCAACAGCTTGTCTGAATCCTGCTCAGTGAAGTCGGCCCGGAACGTATCCCGCTTCTCCTTGCGCGCGGGCATTTGCGGCAGGTTGTACTTGAAAATGGGCGAACCGATGTCGGTGACTTTCAGGTGATGTTTCTCCACCAGGGCCTTGGCCCGGTCCAGTTCCGGCTGCGACATGTTCATGATGTTCTTCCGCCACATGCCGCGCAACTCACAGTAGCCGAGATCATAGCTCGAGATAAAGTCCAGCGCCTGCTCAAAATCTTCAGTTATTTCGTCGGTGATGATTCCGAGTTTCCAGCCCATAGCTCTTGAAGCCGCCGCAGCCTTTAAGTATGCCACGCCCGGCCAGGCCGCCATTGTGGCACCCAGAAAGGTCCGGCGAGTCCATTTCTTTCCCATTGATACTACCTCCACGGGGTAAAAGTTCAAACTTCAGATGACCGTGCCATATTACCGCAAAAGTCATCATTTGTAACAATCAGGTTCATTTGGATGAAAGTTTTCCACAGGCGGCCGTTTCGGAATTGCGTTTCGGCCTGACCTGCAAGGCCCACGCACAGGCGTTGCCGAGGTGACAAGCCCAACCCCCGACGTGTGATCATTCTCACACTTTTTCTTCGTCTCCGTCTCATTGTTCAGTGGCGAAAATTGGGTCGGACCAAATTTCGAACTATAGCCTATCATTATAGGCTCTTATTTCAACTTTACACTTCTCCCTTTATGTTTGGCGAAAGGACTTTGTGGACCCTTCAGGCCGGGCACGGAAGGGCTCAGGGGATTCCTGGTCTGAGCAACCAGCGGCGTTGCCATCCAGCCCGCATGAACCTACAATTCGAGTTATGGACCGGAGGGTGGCACTGTCGTTGGCCCTTCTTGGCGCCACATGCCTGGTGTTTTCCGCTTCGCTGATCCATGCTCAACTGCCACGGAGGCTCAAAGGCTGCTCGCCTTACCCTACCCTGGCAGACGAAATCAAAGAGATGCAGGCCGAAATAGCTGTGCCCCATCCGAAAGTCCGAGTGGTGAGTATCAGCTTTGTTGGCGCGGACGGGCTGCCGGAAAACGCCAAGGCACGGGTGACGCGCCGTGCGGAGGAGTTCACCTTTGACGCAGACTCCGATTGGCCCCTTTTCATCGCGGAGGATGTGAAACAAGCGATGCAGGATTACGGCTATTTCAAAGCGGCAGTGCGGCCACAACCACACACGCTTAGAAGTAACCCTTCCGGGGAGCAAGCTTGGGTAACTTTTTACGTCACCGAAGGCCCTCAATACCGCCTGGGGCAAATTCAGTTTGCAAAAGCGCACGTGTTACCTGTGGCTGAACTGCGCAAGCAGATCCCGCTCAAGGATGGAGACGTCTTTGATCTTTCAAAAATCCGCGAAGGAATAGAAGCCTTAACGAAGCTGTACGATGCGCATGGATATATCAACTTTGTCGCTTCGCCGGACATTCAAATTGACGAGGCCCGCCAGGCCATCTCTGTGGTGATGCAACTGGACGAAGGGCATCAGTTCAGTGTGGGGAGCGTCCAGATTCTTGGCCTCGACCAGCAGGTTTCAGACCAAGCTCTGAAACTGAATATGAAACCAGGTATGGTCTTCAGCCACAAACTTGTCGAGGACTTTTACAAACAGAATAAGGCCATTCTGCCTGCCGATGCCTCATGGGAAGACGTAACAATAACCCAGCACGCCCGCACCGACACGGTTGGAGTCCAGTTCGACTTCCGTGGCTGCCCTCAAAAAATCCAATAGCGCACAGGAGGCGCAGGAGGTCTTTCCACTTTCTGGTTCGCTTTGACCCCCTTGCCAAGGAAAGGAGCCGAATCTCGCGAGGAACTGCTGCGCGGGGTCGAGCTTTCGCGCACTGGAAAGGGGTGCCTCAGCATCCGGGCGCCTGAGTCCGGGCGTGAGCACGCGGCTTTGGAGTATAGAGTCGTTGTGGCCCGGATAGGTCGTTGCCCGTTACTTCGGCTTCTTCGGTGGGAGCAGGCGCACAAACGCCAGGGCCTGGTTGAGCCAATACTTCAGGGCTTCATCATCCTGATGCCCCTCAGGCGAAACGCAGAGCATAGTCTTCATGGGCCTTCCGGTAACCTCGAACGGCCTGGTATGCGCCTTTTTAAGGCCGATAGCCACGCCCTCGGCGCCCAGGCGCAACACGAGATCTTCCTTAGCAACGCCGCAACACATGTTTCCGTTCAGGCTGAAGCAGATGCCCCCGAACATCTTTTGCTCGCTGACGCCGCGGCGGTGCTTAAGTATTTTGCGAATTCGTTCGGCAAGCAAAGCGTTATAGGCCATCAGCTCCCTTTCTTGGCGGGCCGGTTGATGAGGCCAAACGCAAGTCCGACCAGCGTAAACTGAATCGTCATGTAGAGACCCTCCATCAGGAACCAATCTGCGGTTGCAGGAGCGTGGTGTTTGGCCGCGGCCGCAACAACTTGAGTCGTAACCAAGAACGCGCCGAAGACAGCGGCGAACCGTAGTCCCTCGATAAAGGGTTTCCCTCCCCCCTGAAAGAAGGGGAAACCATAGGCAAGCAGGAGGCCCTGAGCGGCGATAGCTGCAAACCCGAGTGCCACGATGGGCTCCCCGTTCCCGAAGTAAGCGATGCGGTCGTAAAACGGTCTGAAGGCAACCAGATGCCATACGTAGGCGAAGGGGAAAGTCAGGGCAAGGTAAGCGAGAGCCGAGAGAATGAATCTTCTGGTGCGCATCACAGGGCCTCCAGATACCGCTCGAGGCACTCGAGAGTTCCCTTCCAGCCTTCGTCATGCCGCTTCCGGACAGCGTCGTCTGGAAACCGGTCATGCGTCAGGGTAACCTCAGTACCGCCCTGCGGGGTGGTAGCAAAGTTCACGGTGACAATCGTCTCGTGCCCTGCATGCGGGTCCGGGGGTTCCCACGTCCACGTATAGACAAGACGTACGCCCCATTCCACCTCGAGGAATTTCCCCACCACAAAAACAATATCCGGGTTCTCGGGATGCCGAAAGCCGAGCCGGTAGCGGCCCCCGACCCGCAGGTCCACCTCAACAACCGGATTGGACCATTCCGATGTCGGATGCAGCCAGTGCCGCATGTGATCGGGACTTGTCCATACAGAAAAGACGAGGTCCCTGGGAGAATTGAACTCGCGACGGAATTCCAAGTGGCGGACTGGCAGCGAAGATGAACTTTGTGCGTTTGTCAAGACTGCGGTCCCCCTTTGGCCGACAATTCATTCAGGTATCCCTCAAGGGAATCGAACGAGGATTTCCAAAACTCGCGGTGACGGACGAGCCAGGCTTCGGCTTCATTCATCGGACTAATCTCGAGCCGGAACAAGTGAGCCCGCCCGTGAATACTGCGCGAGACCAGGCCCGCTTTCTCCAGAATTTGAATGTGCTTCGAGGCGGTAGGTTGAGCGATATCGAAAGGAGCCCCAAGTTCGCCCGCCGTGCAGGTACCACGTTGCGCGAGCAGGGCAAGCATGCGACGCCGTGTGGGGTCGCCAAGGGCATGGAATGTGCGATCTAAAGGCTCGGTATACTGTACAGCCACAATTCACCTGATGATGAGATTAATTTGGGGTCGGCAAGAGTTTCGAGTCGTAAAACAGGACCGATGACCGTATTTTGCCGTTGGCCACCTCGAAGACTTCGCACATCGGAACGTCTAACTTGGCCGGGGCGGTCATTTTCCACGTGAAGGCATGCGCCACGCGTCCTCCATCCGCGATGAAGAGCGAATTCGCCGGTGCGCCTGCGAACGGCATTTTGCTGACGCCCGCTACGTATGCGTCAGGACCATCGAAGGCCATTAAAGGACCCCTAAATGAAAAATCATCGGCCAGAAGCTTACGCAGACCATCAAAATCTTTTTGACCAAAGGCCCTGTAAAAAGCCTCGACTACCGCCATAGGCTTTGTCGTCATGTTGCCTCCTCACTTTCGTGGGCCGCTCGCGGCCCAATATATAGCCACTTGACTATATGTCCGACTTCCTACGGTTGTCAAGGGCAAAAATCGTCAAGCGGATTGGTAACTCTCGGGCGCTGTACTTAAACGTGTGGATTGAGTAGGGCGTCCAGGATGCCTGGGGCGACCTCAAACATGGAGCGGTCAAACCCTCTTGTCAATACATACCCAAGAAATTAGTTCTGCAGCCGCCGGGCAGTTTCCGGGCCGGCTCGTCGAAGGTTTGAGATCACGCCCCATCCATGGAGGCGAGAACTCAGGCGCCACCGATCCATAAGGCCATGGTTAACATGCCATTGAACCGTGTTTGATGTCCGTGGTTCTTCAACGGAGACGAGAGCCTCCAGCCTTCCCGATTCGGGTTGGACAGACAAGGGCTCTGCTGCAGCCCATTAAGAAAAACCCGGGAACCCGGGTCCCTACCCTTTCTCCCAGCCGCCCGACCCTGACTGTCGCTGCCGCTAACCAGACAACACGAAAACCGCACGCCACACGGGCGCAAGTCCGCATCCCAAATTTCGCACTGCTCGATAGAAGCCGTGGCCAGCAAGGACCGGACATTAAGTGACATTGGCATCTTGTCTTCTCGTGCATATTGCGCCACTATACCGGACAGACCTACGCTGCCCTGGTCGCCGGAGGAGAAACGCCTTTTCGGCGAGATTCCAATCAGGGAGGGCACCATGGAAGACAACAAACACCACGATACAAGGCTCGAATCCTGGAAGGAGATCGCCACCTATCTCAAGCGGGACGTTCGCACAGTGGTCAGGTGGGAGAAGTCCGAGGGTCTGCCCATTCATCGCCAGATGCACCAAGCGCGCGGAAACGTCTTTGCCTACAAAAGCGAACTGGAAGCCTGGAAGGCCAAGCGCATTCAGTGCCTAACAGTGCCTCCCCCCATCACCCTTCGCAGGCGTTTTGCCACGGCCGCCGCCTTCTGCCTTTCGATGCTTCTGGCACTCGTCTCACTCGGCAGCGGGCCGATTTTTGATCCTGCCATCGTGTCGGCTCAGGGAATTGTCAACCGCCAGGTTTGGGCGGATGCCGACAACTCCGGCAGGATTTCTCCGGACGGAACATTTCTGACGTTTATGGACGGGGCAACGGGCAATCTGGCCATCCGCAATCTGCAAACAGGGCAAACCCGTCATGTTACCAACAACGGTGGCTGGAAATCAGCCGAGTGGGCAGAGGGGTCTGTTCCTTCTCACGACGGAAAACATATTGCCTATTGCTGGTTCAAGAGAATGTTTGAGCTGCGAGTGATTAACACCGATGGAACCGGAGCGCGGACATTAATCCGGGACGAGTCGATTTTGTATATTGAGCCCCTCGCATGGTCATTGGATGGAAACCGTGTATTTGCCACAATCCTTCCAACGGACAAGATTCCCAAAATCGTTTCGGTCTCCGTCATGGACGGCTCAATGCGGGTCCTTAAGACCTTGCACCATTCGCCCCGGGACTTTCACAACCTGCCCCGGGTCGCTGTTTCACCTGATGGCGAATATATGGCCTATGGAGATACGCAAACCGATAATCCTTCACATCATGACATCTTTTTTCTCTCTGCGGATGGAAGTCGCCAGGGACCGCTGGTTGCTCACCCCTCAGAAGACTACCCCCTTGCGTGGACGCCGGACGGGAAAACGCTTCTCTTTTCCAGCGACCGCAGCGGGGAGCCCAGCTTCTGGACCCTCGAAGTTGCCGAAGGGAAACCCCAGGGCGCGCCGCAACTGCTGAGGCCCAACACAGGAGATGTAACCGCACTCGGATTAACTCCGAAAGGGTCTTTCTATTACGGCATTGACGCCGGCATTCGTGATATCTACATGGCCAGCTTTGATTTTGATACGGGCGAACTGCTGAAGTCGCCTGTTGCAGTCACGCAGTACTTTACGGGCAGAAACGCATCAGCCGATTGGTCGCCGGATGGTACGCAGATTGCCTTTCTGTCAGAGCGCGAAACTCAAGTGCCCGTTTTTGCGGTGCGTGCCAACACCATCGTCATCCACTCAATCCGGACCGGAAAAGAGCGAGAACTCCAACCACAGTTGGCCGCCATGGGACAGAACAACAAAGGATTGCGTTGGTCATCCGACGGCCAGGCCCTCGTTGTCAGGGGAACGGATGAAAAGGGTCATGATGGTATTTTCCGAGTGGACGCGCAGACGGGCAAGGTAACCACCCTCCTCTCAGGCGAAGTTCTCGACGATCTCTTCCGGCTTGCGCCCACAAAAGACAAGGACGTTCTGGCTTTCACCCGCAATGATCCCACAGTGAAGTTCAATACGGTCAGGCTAAGGAATCTGAAAACGGGAGCCGAGCGCTCGATTGTGGGGGGTCCGAGCTACGGCATTATCAACTCATTCGCCATCTCGCCGGATGGCAAGCTGCTGGCTTTCAGCGCCAATAACACGCTGCGAATCATGCCGACGGAAGGCGGTGAGCAGCGCGAACTCCTGAGGATCCAGGAGCCCGAATCGCTCAGATGGGTGGCTTGGGCGCACGACGGACGTCGCATTCTATTTGTCACCTCGGGCGAGGAGTGGAACTCGAGAGTCGGGACGATATCTGCAAGCGGCGGAAGCCCACGCTATCTGGACTTGAAAGGGAAACGGATCGAGGGAGTTCGATGTAATCCGGATGGCCATCGGATCGTTTTCGAGGCAGGTTGGCCTTCTGAGGAGGTCTGGGTGTTGCAGAATTTCCTGCCCACCTTCCGGGCGTCGAAGTAACAGGAAAAACAACGAGGGGCGAAATGATTCGGTCCTTCGCCCCTTTTGCGCCTCTGAAAATTACTCAGCCCACCATCTTTGCCATCCTGTACAAATGAATCCTCTCCAGTAGTCGCGAGTGGGAGCCCGCCTTTTCTGAGACCGGTTTGTAAGCCAACTGCATCTAATTCCCCTTTAAGTCTTGCAAGGGATTAAAATGGCTGTTTGCCATTTTCAGGAAGCAACGTGCTGATTGCACGTACGGAATAGTCATTATCGGAGGGTTTTTAATGCGTCTCTTACGCTCTTTTGTTGTTATCGCACTCCTTGGGTTCACTTCGGTTTGTTTCGGGCAGCAGTTGCCCGAAGGCCGTCTGATGCGCTTTCCTGATATTTATAAGGATCAAGTTGTCTTCAGCTATGCGGGCGACCTGTGGCTCACCACCGCTTCCGGAGGAGAGGCACGCAGGATCACGACGAGTCCGGGCCTGGAACTCTTCCCCAAGTTTTCGCCCGACGGCAAGTGGATCGCGTTCACGGCGCAATACGACGGCAACTTCAACGTCTACGTGATGCCGAGCGAAGGCGGCCAGCCGCGCCAGTTGACTTATCTGCCCGACGTCGCCAGCATGCCGGAGCGCATGGGTCCAAACAACGAGGTGATCAGCTGGTATCCTGACAGCAAGCGCATCCTGTTCCTTTCCCGCCGCTCGACTTTCAACACCTGGTTCGGGCAGCTTTACACCGTCAGCATTGACGGCGGACTTCCCGAAAAGTTCCCGCTGCTCAAAGGCGGCTT
>OBLQ010000540.1_pt1 | contig 14455 bp, 10 predicted proteins | sample 1519881 | NCBI WGS metagenome assembly OBLQ01 (sample SAMN01911456, study PRJEB22533) | soil metagenome | biome: Soil | place: Malaysia | collected 2012-04-30 | depth DG_metagenome m | reverse complement strand
GTCGTAATACAGGTGATAGGAATGGGTCAGGAGGACGTCAACCAAGCTGGCTCCCCTTTCGTACGAAATGAGATTTCCATGCTTCAAACCGTCCGGAACAGGTTTTCAACAGACCTCCTGCATCTCGTGGCTCAGCGCCTGTCCGGTCAGGAGCGACCGACGCGTGACCAGGCGTTCGGCGGCGCGCGCCACCCACAATTCCCAGGGAAAGCCGAGGTGGGAGTCCCGCAGCCGGCGGCGCAAGGGCTTCTCAAGGATTTTGCGAAGGCCGTTCTTTACCCAGGAATGCTTTGACCCTCTCGTTCGGATTTGGTTGTGAAGCAAGAAATAAGCGAGCATCCGCTTCAGGCGGCGCAGGTCTTCGCCCTGCAGCCAGGGCAGGTGGTTGCTTCCCAACGAGACGGAGGCCCACTCCTCCAGCGACTTCGGCTCGCGCACCCCCATCTCCTTCAACTGCGGCCAGATGGGGATGCCGGGATAAGGCGTGAAGACATTGGGCGAAAACTTGACGTTGGGATATTGACGGCTGATCTCGCTCATGATCGCAAAGGTCTTCGTCCGGTCCGCTTCCGTCTCGCCCGGGTAGCCCAGAATCAGGTTGAAGGTCACACGGATTCCCGCCCGCGCGGCCTTGCGCGCCGTTTCGAACATCTCGTCGATTCGCTGGTGCTTCTTGTTCATCAACGCCAGGACGTCCTGCGAAGCGGACTCGGTCCCGAAGCCTATGTGGCTCACTCCCGCTTCGCCGAGGAGCCGAACGCCTTCGTCGCTCAACCGGCACAACAGATCTGTGGAAGCCTGGAACGTCCAACGGAATTTGACCCCGGATCGAATGAAGCCTTGCGCGATCTCTCTCGCGCGCCTGGTATCCACAAGGAAATTTGAATCCAGGAATGCGACTTCCCTCAGCCGATAGCGCCGGACGAGTTCCGTAACTTCATTCACGACGCGTTCGGCCCTGTAGGCGTTAAACCGTCGCTTGTAGAAGACTTGGTCCGTGCAGTAGTTGCAGGCGTACGGACAACCAAGGCTCGACGCGTATCCAACCTTGCGAACACCCGAGGCCTTTTCATAGGCATCGAAATCGCACAGGTGAAAAGCAGGAAGTGGAAGTTTGTTGATGTCCTCAACCGGCCGTGAGGGGTTGTGTGTAATTTTCCCGCCAGCGCTGGACGACGTGCCCAGGATCGCCGCGGCGTCCTTGTCTTTCCCGATGCTTCGCACCAGTTCCAGAAACGTCAGCTCGCCCTGGCCTCGAACAACGAAGTCAGCAAGCCGAGCCTCGAGTGTCTGGGCTGGGAGGAGGCTTGGATGCCACCCGCCGAAGACGATGGGGAGTTCCGGTCTCGCCGTGCGCACGAACTGTGAAACGCGGATTGCGCCTCGGATGGCCGGCCCTGTGAGAAGGGAAATGCCAAAACAGCGGGCGCTGGAAATCTCTTTCGCCAGAGTCTCGTAGAAGTCAGGGACAACCGCCGCATCGACGATGGATACTTGAAAGCCCGCATTGAGCAGCGGAGAGGCAAGAGCAAGAAGGCTCAGAGGCGGCCCCAAGGGCGGGCCGTCATAGGGAGGATAGAAAAGGACCACCTTGTCCCTCATGGGCAGCTTGCTCCTACTGCGGGTTCCAGTTGTTTGGCGTCCACGGTCGGCTTGGCGATTGGAATCAGCCGCTTCATCTGGCGGTTGATCCACAGCTCAAATGGAAGTCCATAAAAGTCGTGGTCGAGGCGCCAACGTGCCGGATGGCTGAGCGCACATTGAAGCCTTCGCGCCATTGCCCCGACTTCATAGTTGGTGATGGGAATTCGGTCGAAGGCGATCCGCAGATAATCTCGCATCGTTTGGAGCCGGCGGTGGTCTTTGCCCTTAAGCCAGGGAAGGACGGTGTAACGGGGGAAATAGTCGGACCACCCCTCCAGCGATCGCGGAACTTCGATTCCAAGCTCCTGGACGTGGCTCATGATCGGCGAGCCTGGATACGGTGTGAAGATGTTTGTCCAGAATTCCGCGCCGGGAAAACGCCGGCAGACGTCCATGATGAAGCGAATCGTCTCCTGGCGTTCCCGTGGGCCCTCACCCGGATACCCAAAAATGATGTTGAAAGAGGGGCGGATGCCGGATTTCAGGCAGCGCTCCGCCGATTGGTAAATGGACTCAAAATCCTGAAACGTCTTGTTCATGAGGTTCAGGATCTTGGGCGAGGCGGAGTCGATGCCCTGGCAGATCTGATGCAAGCCGGCGCGCCGCAGGAGACGGAGATCATTTTCGCGCAGGCGGGCGGTCAGGTTGGTCGTTGCCTGAATGCTCCAGCGGAATCGCGCTCCGACGCGAATCAGCCCCTCGGCAATCTTCAGGGCGCGCTCGATGTCGAACATGAAATTGTCGTCAACCACCCACAACATCTCGAGCCGGTAGCGCGTGGCCAGGTCGAAGGTCTCTTCCACCACCTGCTCAGCGGGTAAGGCGTTCCATTGGCGTCCGTACACTCCGGCGTTGGTGCAGTAGGAGCAATTGAACGGGCAGGCGAGGCTCGAGGTATACATTGCCCAGCGCCGGCCGCACAGGCGTTCGTAGGAATCGAAATCAGCCAGGTGATAGGCTTTGGGAGGCATTTCGACCAAAGGCTTCAGGGCTCTCTCCTGGTTGAAAACCATCTCACCGTCACGTTTGAAACCCACGCCACGGATCCCCTCAAGAGAGCTACCCTCCTCCAGCCGCCGCGCGATCTCCGGGATCCTCGCCTTGCCCGCGGACAACAGCGTCTACGAAATCTGCTTCGAGGGTCTGGCCCGGCAGGAGCGAGGGATGCCAGCCTCCCAGAATCACCGGGAATTGCGCGTTCCAAACCTTCACGGCGCGGGATATCTCGACGGTCTCGCGGATCATCGGACCCGTGACCAGTGAAACTCCCAAAAACAGCGCGTCCTTCACTTCCTCCAGAACTCGGCGCTGCAAATTCGACGTAATGGCGGAGTCAATCAGAGTGACCGTGTAACCGGCCCGCAACAAAGGGGTAGAAATGGCGAGTAGACTCAGCGGCGCCGTCGCCTCAGTGCTTGAGAATGCGGGGAAGAAGAGAACGACCTTCTTAGAGGGTTTCACTCTGGCACCTTATTCAGTCTTTCGAAAGCTCAGCCCTGCCATCTGCCAGGTCGAAAGCCTAGCAAGGCGCCAGGGGGCGAGTGTCACTGCCAAATCCCCCGCATGCAAAAGAATTGTCAACGTGTAGCGAGCCCAGGCATACGGGCGCTGGTATCCGCAGGGACCATTCCCGTGAAGCCGGCACAGGTGGCTGTGTCCATTCTTCCTAGGCCTGTGGTTCAACCCGTGGGGCGGGAGATAGCGGAAGCGGCGGTAGGACTGCGAAGGCAAGGAGGATCAGGCTCAACGAGTGACCGTATGTATAGTCGAACAATCCGGCGATGAGAAAGGCAGTCAGCGCCAGGACCGCGGTCTGACAGGCGAACTGCGCTTCTCTTCCGGCGGATTTCTTGAGGGCCCCAACGAGTTCGCGAAGAAGGACGGCGACGAACAGAAGGGCGGCCGCAGCCGTAGGAAGTCCGAATTGCGTGGCCAACTGGATCAAATTGTTGTGGAGATGTCCGTGATAGGCGGGGACTGGGTCGCCCGGCGAGAGATAATCGCGGTAGAGTAGGTTAACGCGCCCGGGGCCAACTCCCGTCAGCGGATTTTCAGCAATCATTTTCCACCCCACACGGATCATCTGTACGCGCTCCGAGTTCGAGTAATACCCGGGTCGCATCGATTCCTTAACTCGCGCTCGAACAGGCCCAGGGGCCAGGAGGTAAAGCGCAAGAGGCAACGCTGGGAGGGCCCAAAGCCACTTGGACCGTCGCCATGCCAGGGTGAGCCCGATCATCAGAAAACAACAAACCCAGACCATGCGGCTAAGAGAGAAGATCACGGCAAGGGTGTTCAGTGCCAGGACAGGCCACCAGCGCCGACACTCGCGAGGATAATGGAAGCAAAAACTCAACAATCCCGCAAACAGCAGGATTTCCACAGTGCCGAAGACCATCCAATGGCCCAGCAAACCGCCGGTCCTTAGGTAGAGGCCGACATCTCCGCCTGCAGCGGTTTCCCGCTTGTAGTAGGCGGCGCGCGCAAGAAAATCGCCGATCAAGAAGACCGAGCCCAGGGCGGAGGCAAGGAAAACCCCCTTCCAGGCCGTCAGGCGGTGGGATGCGAGATCGAGCGCGGGCATCACAAAGAACAACCCGGCAATCAAAAACAGGCGCCGAAACTCACCCCACCCCGCCGCCGGGTTCGGCGAGAGCACCGTGGAAAGCAACTCGAGCCCAGCCCAGGCCAGCCAGTACCAGAATACTCGTGGCAGGATTACCTTTGTCTGTCCGCGCACCGAACAAACAACCCTGGCGACGATGGTGACAGCCAGAAAGGACTCCGCCGCGGCAATCGAGATGGGAACGGCGGCAACAGCAAGCGTCAAGGCAGAGCCGTCGATAGTTCGGCCGCGCAACCGCTCCCGCCAGCGCGCTATTTCCCCTGCATAGGCTGCCGGCGGATCTTTGAGCAGAGAGCCGGGAAACACTCGTTCCATGATCGCCCTAGTAGATCTGCCGCGTCAGATCGAAGCCGATGAAAAGTCCCGCCGGCGTGTCCGCCGAGGGGTCTTCGAGATACGTGGCGCGCGTCCCGGGGCGCTGGGAAACCGTGGTCCCGGGGCTGTTCGACCAACCAAACGTGAACGCGTGCCGCCAGATCTTCTTCTGGATACCGAACGAGAATGCAGGGCGGTGAATTCCCAGTTCCCTGCCATTGACGAGCGTCGGAATAACCTCCGCCACCAGCGCAACCGTGGGACGAATGTCCAGAGCGCCTCCCACTCCCAGTGAAAACGTGTTGGTTCCCGGGAGATTGGCAATCGGGCCTGGGAAGGGCGGAAGGACCAGCCTCCGACTGTTGAGCGTTAGCGTCGGGACCAGGTAAATCTGCGCCCGGGAGGCCAGACTGCGCGAAACGATGCCCTCGAAATTCAGCGAGAAATTCTTGGTGAAATGATCCTGGCCGTCGATCGAGAATCGCACGGCGGCGTTCAACGGGTGGCCGTTGTGCTCGTCCGCAAGGTCGTAGGCCGCCATCAATTCGATGGGGCGGCCGATGATGGTCGGTGAGCGGTATATGCCCGCAGAGAGTCTCTCGGTAAGGCCATAACGGAAACCGAATGAGGCGATTGCAAAATTGTCCAGGCCGAGAAGCGTTCCCCCTTTCGTGGCGCCGGAGAAAGCCGGCTCAAAAGCGAATCGATGGTTGAAGTTGACGTAGAAGCCGTGGCGATCGAGACGCCGGCCGGTGGGCAGGCTGAAGATGTAGTCATCCCCCGGTTCGTAGACTCGAGCCTCCTGTGGCTTGGATTGGGTTGCAGAGGTTTGGCTCTGCCGCTCTTCGGTCGGTTCTTGTGTTGGGAGCGGGGCAGCCGGGGGTATCGTCGGCGAAGATTCCGTTTCTGTCACGCTTCGCGATACCAGGTCAACCAGGTATTTCTTCCCGTCGCGTTCGACAATCAACTTCGACGTGGAGCCTTCCACGAATGCAATGCCCAAATCCTCCAGCTTTGGTGACGGACTGGCGACCGCAGATGATGGAGCCGGAACACTCGAGTTCGATCCCTTTGTTGCGCCTCCGGCGGGAGGCGACACAACAAGAAGTGCCAGTGTCAGCGCCACGCACTTGATTCCGGCGGGCAGGAATTCCTGGCGTCCGTTCTCCACCCGCCCCCTGTATTCACGGCTTGATTGAATGCGATTCCGTCCCATGGTTTTCCCAGCCTCCTTGGACTCTCAGGGAGTGTGATAACACGAGTGATAGGCGCGCTCGTCAGGGGGGTGTAGTGAGTTTGTAAAGGATTTGTTACTCTAAGAAGCTTCCCGTAGAATGATTAAGAAAGACCAGGAAGATTGAATTTAGGGCGCGAGTTGCCTTCGGTCGGCTACCGATTACCGAACTTTCCGGCAGGCCACGGCTTCTCATCCTCGCGCATCGAACGCAATCATGGAAAAGATTCTCGTCATTGAGGACGATCGCTCAATTCACAAGGCCCTGAAGCACCTCCTGGAAGGCGAAGGGTTTGCGGTGGAATTTGCCGCCGACGGGCCGGGCGGACTCGCTGCCTTCCGCGCGGCGCCGGCCTCTCTCATCCTCCTCGACCTCGGTCTCCCCAAGATGCCGGGAAGAGAGGTCTGCCGCGAAATCAAGGCCCAAACGCCGGCAGTTCCCATCATTGTTCTCAGCGCTGCCGCCGACGAAGTGGACAAGGTTCTGCTCCTCGAACTTGGCGCCGACGATTACGTAACGAAGCCATTTAGCCCCAAGGAGCTGCTCGCGCGCGTGCGTGCAGTCCTTCGTCGCGCCAAACGACCCACGGTAACAGATCAGTATGCCTTCGCGGACGTGGTGGTGGATTTTGCCAAGATGGAACTGACTCGCGCTGGCCAGTCGGTCGTTTTGACCCCGCAGGAATTCAAGGTTCTGAAGTATTTTGCGCAGAATCCCGAGCGGGTCATCTCCCGGGACGAGTTATTGAACGAAGTCTGGGGCTACAATTCCTACCCTACCACGCGGACTGTGGACAACCACATACTCAAATTGCGCCAGAAGCTCGAAAAAGAACCAATGAACCCGATTCACTTTCGGACCGTACACGGCGCGGGATACAAATTCGTCCCCTAGGCAGACCGCCCCTCCGCATTTCCTGAGCGCGAGGGAATTAGCGGTGACTTCGGCAGGAATGGGGAATAGAAGGATTATGCTGAAGTTCCGGTTGCGGACCAAACTGTTGCTCTCGCTGGTGTTGACAACCACGTCGTTGACGTGCGCCGCGCTTCTCATCGTTCAGTACCGAATGCGCGAGAAGGCTCGCCAGGAGATTTATGAATCGCTCCGCAACTCCGTCATTACTTTCCAGAATTTCCAGCGCCAGCGGCAAATCACCCTGGCGCGATCCGCGGGACTGCTCGCCGACCTTCCGCACCTAAAAGCCCTGATGACAACTTTCCATGCGCCGACCATTCAGGACGCTTCCCTGGACTTTGCGAGATTGGCAGGCAGCGATCTGTTTGTTCTGGCGGATCGTTCCGGGAGGGTCGTTGCGCTGCACACGACCACGGCGGGCTTCGACCGAGAGACGGCAAGCGACTCCTTGGCGCGGACCCTCCACCGCGGGGAGAATCGCGATTGGTGGTTCGGGGGAGGCCACCTCTACGAAGTTTTCATCCAACCTATCTACTTCGGATCGCCTGTGGACAACTCTCTTCTGGGGGTTCTCGCCATGGGTTATGAAGTGGACGACAGGGTCGCGGCCGAAGTCAGCCAGATCGCCTCCAGCCAAGTGGCGTTCCAATACGGGAATGTTCTCGCAGTCAGCACGCTCCGGCCCCATCAGCAGCTCGAGCTCACCAATCAGCACAGCCATACCGATCTCCGGGCGGCCCTCGGCCCCGAAGACATTCTCCTGGGGGGGGAGCGTTTCCTGGCAACCTCGGTGTCTCTGACGCCGAGTGCGGATCCGGCCGTCAGCCTGACCGTCCTGAAGTCCTACGACCAGGCAACCGTATTCATTCAGAATCTGAATCGGCTATTGCTTGGCGTGGGCCTGGTTGCAATTCTTGCCGGAGGCGGGCTTGTCTTTCTCTTTTCCCACGCCTTCACTAAGCCCCTTTCGAATCTGGTCTCCGGCGTTCGAGCTCTGGAAAGGGGCGATTTCTCCTTTCCTCTTGGCCGCCGCGGAAACGACGAGGTGGCGGAGTTGACCACTGCCTTTGACACAATGCGCACCAGCCTTCAGAGAAGCCAGCAGGATCTTCTTCACGCGGAGCGATTGGCAACCATTGGGCGCATGGCGAGCTCCATTTCGCACGACTTGCGTCACCCCCTGACCGCGATTCTCGCTTATGCCGAGTTCCTTGCCGAAAGCAATCTGGATGAACAGCAGAGGAAAGAGCTCTATGAGGAGATTCGTCTGGCAACCGGCCGGATGACCGACTTGATTGCCTCCATGCTGGAATTCTCCAAGGCCCAGGAGGCGTTGCAGCCGGGCTTCGGAAGCTTCGTGGAGACCCTCGAGCGGGCGATCCGCACCGTCAAAGTGCGGCCGGAATTTCGTGGTATTACCGTCAGGCTTTTCCATGACGGCCCAGCCGAAGGCTGGTTCGATTCGAGAAAGCTGGAGCGGGTCTTTCACAATCTCCTGATGAATGCCTGCGAAGCGGTGCAGCCGGACTCCGGGAAAGTCGAAGTCAGCAGCCTTCGGACGAATGAAGGAATCGAAATCCGCATTTCCGACAACGGCCGGGGCATTCCGGAATCGATTCGCAGCCACGCATTCCAGCCCTTCGTCAGCTCCGGCAAGGAAAACGGTACCGGCCTGGGGCTTGCGGTGGCGCAGAAGATCATCGAGGATCACGGCGGGGAAATCTGCGTGGAATCGACTGGCGAAAGCGGAACCGTCGTCAAACTCAGTCTCCCCCTGACGCCTCCGATTGCCGGAAATTGACCCTCCCAAAACCACCGTTGGTTTCCCGTTCGGGAATCCTTTCTCCATTCGAAATATTTACAAATCCCCAACATTGGACTGACACCCTCCAGGATCGCACGTGTTACGTTCGCCTCGCTGTCGGTTGACACTTTTCGAGGTCGGGCGGAATGGCCGCGGCACCGGCAAAGAGGCTCTTTTCAGGAGCAGAGGAAGCAGAAGGCATGGGGATGTCGGACTTCTTGAAGAATGGTGCGGAAACACCTCTCTCTGGGAACTATCTTGCCGCGGGGATTCCTCTCTCGATGGCCACGAACTCTCCGGATCTGCTGCAAATTGCAGGCGAGTGTTTCACCAAAGCTGAGGCAGGTTTTGCACCCGCAACGCTCGAAGCCCGCCTGTGGGTCGATCCTCAAGGCACCTCCGCACCTCCATGGCCCAAACCCTATTTTCGCGGTCACGGTCACCTCGTGTTCGCCGGTTTTGACGCGCAGAATTCACTCCTCCTCAATCTTCGAAATCAGAGAATTCTTGGGCGATTGACTCCATCTCTCGCCGGAGACCGGATACTTTGGAAGACAGTCATCCTGCCCATGATGGTTGCCACCGTCGCCGCGTCTGTGGGTTCGGCGGTCTTGCATTGCGCCTGCGTGTCCTGGAAGGGAAGCGGGGCACTCCTCGCCGGGAAATCCGGCTCAGGAAAATCAACTCTGTCTGTGGCCCTGGCGCAAAGCGGTTTCGACTTCGTCTCCGACGATCGCACGGTAATCTCCACCGCCGAAGGCCGGCAACTGGCCTGGAATCTCGGCACCCATCTCAAGCTCCGCTCCCAAGCAGCAGACTTTCTCCCGGCCCTCAGAGGCCTGACGCCGGCCCAGGATTTCAAGGACGGGCTGATCTACCACCTGGATCCCGTGCAGGCGCTTCGACTGACGCGTGTACGCTGCTGCTCGCCTCGGTGGGTCTTCTTTCTGGAGCGGGGACAGGCCCCGCAATTCGCCCTGACGGAGATTTCATCGGAAGAGGCAGCCGCCCGTTTGGAGGAGGGGTTGACGCGCGAAACACCCGACGGCATCCACCAACAGCGCCGCGCGATTAAGGCGCTCACCGCCTCTGAGTGCTGGGAGCTTCGGTACGGAGGTGATCCGCACGCGGCTGCGCGCGCTCTGCGCGACTTTATCCGTGATGGGCGGGGAGGCAGAAAAGACGGATCTGCAGAGGTGCGGCGCGACTGGGCATCTGTTCGGGTGGATCGGCAAGACCCCTTGCGTCGCTTCGCCCCCACGCCTCTGACCGTTGACCTTCCGGTCATGGGGCGAACCATACGCCTTCAAACCAACAGCACCACGGTCGCCGAATATGCACGGCGCGCTTTCAGCTGCTACCCACTTCTCCGCAAAGGTTCACCGGCATTCCTGTGGAAGATCCTGACTGATGTCAATGAGCTCGCAAAGCCGCCCTGGCCTTTGCTCTCAGCGTACTCGAACCAAACCCTGCGTTACGTCAATCTCGGCCAGCGGAGCTTTATCGCTGTGGATTTGGAGATCCGCGAGGCGGTTGCTTACCTTTCGGGGGCGATGGCTGAAGACGAGGCGGGGTTTTCGGGTGTGTTCCTCTCCACATTGTTCTATCTCACCGCAGGCAGCCTGGGACTGACGGCGCTGTCCGCCGCCTGTGTGGCCGCAGGCGACAAGGGGCTGCTGGTGTTCGGCGAGCTGGGAAGCGGTAAAACCTCATCGGTCTATATCTCGCAACGCCTGGGGCTGGAATTCTGCTCCGACCAGGCGACATTCATGGAATTCCAGGGGTGCACTCTTCAGGCCTGGGGAGAATTCTGGCCGGCGGCATTTCGCACCGACGCCGTTCAGTTTCTGCCCGAGCTTACGGCGCTCGCCTCCCCTCTCGTCCACCAGACACTCACGTTTCTTTCCGTGGGCAAGCACAAGATTGGCGCCGGACCGGCGGGAAGCGTGGTTCCTGCAGCGTCTATCTTCCTGGAGAGGCACGCGGCGGATCCGCCAAAGTTGGTTGCCATTCCCCGGAGCGATCTCTTCCGCCGCCTCCGCCATCTGGCCCCTTTCAAGGACGAGTCGAACCTGGCCGGAAATCACGGGGCGGTTCTGCGCGCCCTGAGCAATCTGCCCTCTTATCGACTGCTTTACGGAACTGACGCCGTTGTCGCCGCGCAATTCTTTCGCAGCGTGTTGAAAAGCGAACTGCTGATGGAGACGAGCTCATGAATCTGTTCCTTGCTCAGGCAGTTGTCGACTGTCTGAGAATGCGGGGTGAGACTGAGCATTGTGCGCAGCGCCTCCGATCGTTCGATCTCCGGGATTGGAAACGGACATTGCACTGGCTCGACCTGAGCGGCCTCGCCCTTTACTTCTGGCAACATCTGAAGAATTCAGAGATGACCGGGGTCGTGCCGCTCCCCATCCGCGATCGACTGGAGCGAAACCAGGAAGAAAACCAGGAGCGAGTGGCCGGCGCGGCGGAAGAGCTCGCCTTGCTCAACAGGCTGTGGGAGCAAGCCGGCGTGCGTTCTGCCGTGCTCAAGGGGTTCGCGATGGTCCCTGATTATTGCCTGAATGTGGGGCTTCGCACGCAGTACGACCATGACTATTTCCTGGATGCCCGATCCCTCCCGGCGGCGGAGGCTGCCCTCCGGTCCGCCGGATACCTCCGCCAGAATTCCCATGAGAGTCACCCTCTCGCATTCGTCCGGCACCGGCATTCGGCCCCCTTGCCGTTGGGGAAAGTCAATTTCTACTCGCCTCGTCTCCTTCGGTCAGTCGAGCTTCATACCAGGCTATGGGAAGCAAATGATGAAGGGATTGGGATCGCTCCCGCCGAAGGCGCCCTCGACCGTGCTTGTTTGCGGCACTGGAAGGGGACGACCTTCCTCACCCTCGACGACGCCGACGCATTGGTGTTCCAGGTGCTGCACGCATTCCGCCACGTCCTCCGCAATTGGTGCCGGCTTTCCATCTTCCTCGAAATCGCCCGTTTTCTTGAAACACGGTCGGTCGACACAGAATTCTGGGAACGCTTCCGTAGCCGCGTCGAGGGCCGCCAAGGGTTGCCCGCGTCCGCAGGCGTAGTGCTTTCCTTGGCTTCGGAACTTTTCGCGGTACCCGTACCTGGGCCGGTCAGCCCATTTACGGTCGAGGCCATGACTCCCGCGATGATCTGGTGGATTGAAAAGTTCGGAAAAGACTCAGCACTTCGCAACTTTCAGGGGAATAAACACAGTCTGTTCCTTCACCGCGGATTTATTGATGACCCTTCATTGTGGCGGGAGGTGCGTCGCCGGCGCCTGTTTCCTTTTGCGCAAGTTCCGCGCGCCCTCAAGATTCGCGCTGGCGGGCACACCTTGGCGCCCAGTGTCGCATGGGCGCAAGGAATTCACAGGGTGCGCCGCACCAGGTTCCATATAGCCGCTGCGCTCCGCTACGCCCTCGCATATCCAGGGTGGTATCGGCGGTTCGGCCCGCATACGCAAGGCGCGTTGCCGCGAAGAGAACCTCTAAAGCAGTTTGTGGGACCGGGGCCGGCGGTTCGAGCCATTGAGGAGTGAAGCGTGTTCAAAGTTCGGGCTCTGCTCATCAATTCGTGCCTGGCTCTCTTTGATTTGAGTGTCACGGCTTTCTCTTTCTTCGCCGTTCTGAATGCCGAGGGCGCCCGGTTGGGCCTTGAGCCTGGGTCGCGCTCGATCCTGACGCCGGAGCACTTGCTGGCGCTTGGCGGGGTGATCGTTGTCTGGATGGCTTCGTTGGCTTACTTCGACATGTACCGTTCGCGCCGCATGGAGTCTCCCTTCGCCGATCTCACGATTCTCTTCAAGGCGGCGCTGGCGAGCCTGGTGGTTCTGCTAGGTGCCGCACATAGGGTTGCGCCTCTCTGCTATACGCCGCGCTTTCTGTTTGCCCTGACGGCAGGTAATTTCCTGGTGCTGAGTCTGGCGCGATTCCTGGTGCGCCAATTGCTCCGCGAGCTGCGCCGGCGCGGGCACAACACGAAAAACATGATTCTGGTGGCTTCCCCGCAGATGGGGGAAAGAATCGAGGCAAAGCTTTGGCAGCGAGCCCACTACGGGTACCGGATCGTCCGGAATATCACCTGCTCTCAAAACGCAGCCGACGGCAACGAGCAAGTACTGAGGGAACTCGCTGCTGCCCTGGAGACGGCGCCCATGCCCGACATCATTCTGGCCCTTCCCGCAGAAGCCCGTGACCTCACCACACGCCTGGTAGACGAATGTGAAAACCGAGGGGCCAACGTCCGGGTGGTGCCCGACCTCTGGCCATTGATTCAGGGTGATACTCAGGTCTACGACCTCGACGGAATTCCCCTCGTCAACCTCCATCTCTACCCCACCGAGTATTTCGGCTATGTGGTTCTGAAGCGCATTCTTGACTTGGTTGTCTCTTTGGCGATCCTGCTGCTTCTCTCTCCCTTGTACCTCTTCATTGCCCTGATGGTGAAACTCACTTCGCCCGGGCCCGTCCTCTTCGTCCAGGAGCGAGTCGGCTTGAACGGGAGGAAGTTCAGGATGCTCAAATTCCGGACCATGTCGGACACGGGCAGAGCGGACGCGCTGCACGGATGGACGAAACCCAACGACCCGCGCGTGACGCCTATCGGCCGCTGGCTGCGGCGCAGCAACCTCGACGAGCTCCCGCAATTTCTGAATGTACTGAAAGGGGAGATGAGCATCGTCGGCCCCCGGCCCGAGCGTCCTGCGTTTATCGAGCGGTTTCGGAAGGAAGTCCCCGACTACCGGCTGCGCCATTACGTGAAGAGTGGCATCACCGGCTGGGCGCAGGTGAACGGGTGGCGGGGCGACACCTCCATCCCACTCCGCATCGCGCACGACCTTTACTACATCCGGAATTGGGCGCTGGGGCTGGACATCAAGATTCTGTTCCTCACCCTGACGCGGACTTTCTTTCACCGCAATGCCTATTGACCACGCAGGAGGCGGGCCCCGGGGCTCTGAAAAAGACATGATGGATTACGACGCGGACGGGAACATGACCAACCGAGTGTCGAATTTGCGGCGCCACTGGCGCTGGATTGCAGCTGGAGGCGGAGCCTGCGGTCTGGCCGCTTTGATCGTCAGCCTCTTTCTGCCCAAGATTTATCGTGCCACAACGTTCATCCTGGTCTCCGAATCCAAGATCGGAACCCCCTCTCAGGTCACGGCGTGGCAGTACGCCACCCTGGCCACCTACGTCCCCTTCGTTGATAACGACGAGCTGATCGACCAGGCCATCAGAAAGTACCGCCTCGACAAGCCGCCCTATAACCTGACCGTCGATCGGTTCCGGCGCAAGGACTATCTGGATGTCAGCATACGGAAATCCTCCCGCCTGGTGGAATTGACAGTCGAATTCCCCAATGCAAGCCTGGCCGCCGATCTGTCCAACAGTCTGGCGCAGGGTGCCGTGGAGCTCAACGCCCGGATGAACGCCGCCGACACGCTGGCAACGCAGCAAATCTTGAAGCGCCGCCTCGACGAGGTCGAAGCCCACGTGGCGACGGCCGCCGCGGCCCGTTTGCAGATCCACGAGAGGGCGAAGATCGAAGACCGCGAGAAAGAGGTGAGCATTCTGCTTGCTGAGAAGGAAGACCTTGCCGGCCAGTTGCAGAAGCTGCGGCTTTCCCGAGAGCAGAATCGGGGAAAGCGCGTCGCACTTGAGCAGGAGTTGCAGGGGGAGCCCAGAACCTATCGCCTCACGAAAAGCATCACCGCGGATCGATTCCTCGAACGGGCCACGGAAAGGGCCGGCGACGGCCAGCCCCCGCTCTCCATGACCGAAGAGTCTTTGAACGCAACCCACGAGGAGATCCGCCGGCAGCTCGTCGACTCCGTGGCCACGTTTTCCGCGGACGAGGCGGGAATATCTGAGGCGACGCGCAGGCTGGAGCGGGTCAATG
>OBLQ010000539.1_pt1 | contig 14481 bp, 8 predicted proteins | sample 1519881 | NCBI WGS metagenome assembly OBLQ01 (sample SAMN01911456, study PRJEB22533) | soil metagenome | biome: Soil | place: Malaysia | collected 2012-04-30 | depth DG_metagenome m | reverse complement strand
AAGTGGGGTCAATCTCGATGGATCGCTGGAAAAAGCCAATGGCCTTATTAAAACCTTCTTCGGTTCGCTTGTTCCAATAGAATCGTCCCAGCAGACAAAGCCGATAGGCTTCCGGGTTGACGGGGCGCGTGCTGGCCAGGCGGGCGCGCTCCTGCGGCGTAAGTTTTGCGTTGATTCGGTCCGCGATGGCGCGCGCGACTTCGCTTTGCAGCACCAGCACGTCGCCCAGGTCGCGCTCGTATCTTTCGGACCAGAGGTGGCGGTCTGCGGGTGCATAGAGCAGATTGACAGTGATGAGCAGGTGGTTGCCCGGACGCTGCATCGTGCCCTCCACGATGGCGTCTGCGCGCAGTTCCCTCGCGATCTCCGGCAATGGTTTCGTGGTTCCCTTGTAGTGCATGGCCGTCGTGCGCGAGATGACGCGCAGGGCGCCGATCTTGCCGAGGTTGGTGACCAACCCATCCGTCATGCCGTCTGCCAGGTATTCCTGTTGCGGGTCACCCGAGAGATTTTCAAACGGCAGAACGGCGATGGATTCGATCTTCGGCAGCGGCACGCCATGGCCTGCACCGACGCTCCATAGCAAGCGGTCGCGTAACCCGCCGATGTCAAGTACCACGGCCAGGGCAAAAACCAGCACCATGCCAAGAGTACCCATGGCGTAGAAAAGCTTCCCGTCCCACTGGCGGGCGAAGAACATATTCTGTTTACGCACACCAACTGCTGACGTTTGGTCAGGTAATGGCCCCTCCGGCATAATCGGTAGCGCAGCCTCAGCGGGCTCGGAGACAGGCCTCGCCGCCGGCGGTACAGTGCGAAGCCTTCCTAAGAATTCCACCTGGCCGTTAAAGCGGTAGCCGAGGCGAGGCAGTGTCTCGATATAGCGGGGGTGCTCGGCGTCGTCGTCCAGCGCCTTTCGCAGGCGTTTCACGGCGCTGTTGATGCTGTGCTCGAAGTCAACCACAACGCCATCGGGCCACAGTCGCTTCTCGAGTTCTTCGCGGGTGACAACCTGGCCCGCATGCTCCAACAAGAGGGCCAGTATCTGGAGAGGCTGATCCTGGAGCCTGGTCTTTGAACCCGGCTGGCGCAGTTCTCCTGACCGAAGGTCAACTTCGAAGCGGTCAAATCGCACGACGTGCGGCAGGTCGGGAGAAAGTTTCAAGGCGACACTACTCCTATTTTAATTACTTGCATATCTCAGACCTGCCGACACGTCTGTGACCAATTTCACAGCAGATTGTGAGCAATGTTTCCCTCAGGGTGTTTCGTGTTTACGCTGCTTCGTGTCACCAACGTTTCACCTCCGCGTTATGCGCCTTGCATTGAACCCTGCCCGGTCATGGCGCAAGCTGAGGAGCAAAAGTAAGGCGACGCAGGTCGGGTGAGGTTGCGCTCCCGGGCTGGACTCTGGCGGGGGACTTGAACACAGCGAGCGCCTCCTCACCTGACCCAAAGCAGTTGCTACGGTCGGGAATTTGTTGGCCGGAAGCCTGGATGCTGTCAACGGTCGGGAGCGGAATGCAGGGCCCGGTTAGTCTCCGCGGCTGCCCGGGCTATCTGAAGAATGGAGGTTACTAATGAAACGAAATTTGCTGTTCTTGGTGGTCTTGCTTACGTTCTCGGTAACCGCTGCCTGGGCGCAGCAAGCGCAATCGGTGTCCAATCCAAACAATAAGCGTGTCAGCCCCTTCGTCCTATATGACGATTTTAGTGGCCCGTTGATTGACGCGGCTCAAGTGCAGCCCCCCGCCCAAGGTGCTCCAGTTGCAGTGGAAACAAACAACGCAGCACCCACACCTTCTCAGGTGCCTGCCCCAGCGTCGGCGGAAGAGGCAAGCACTGCGCCGGTGACCTCGACCCCGTCCTCCAACCCCCTGGCACACGAGTGGTGGGTCACAGCCGGCAAGCAGGCGTTCGTGGTGAATGAACAAACATCAAAGCCACTTGCCGTCTTCGAATTTGGTGAAAATGCAAGATATCGGGAGGTCTCGCCGGACGGTACCCTGATCGCCATCGCAAGCGACGGAAGCGTTAAGATACATTTAACCTTCGGAGGCGTCCTGGAACACTGGCCAAACAAGGGAAGCCACAGCTCCATCACTTTGGTCAAGAAGCCGGGCTACGAGATGGCTGGCCATTTTGATGTCCCCTTCCGGCCGCACTTTATCAGGTTTACCTCAGACAACGCACGGCTGGCAGTGGTCAGCCAAGGGCAGGTCAGCAACAGCAAGGACAAGCATATTGCCCCCCAGATCGTGTTGCTCGATCTTCCCGGCGGGAAGGTCCGCAAGCAGGTGGAGCTGGCTTCCGCGCCGCTAACACCCTGGTTTATTCCAGAAGACAACCGGCTGATCGTGCCCTGCCTGGGGATGGACAAACGGCCGGATGCGCCTCCAGAACTGATCGTTTTCGACACATTGAACGGCGAGGTCCATAAAGATTCCCTGACCTCAGTCCCATACGGCTGGGAAAAAACCGACAGCAAGGACAGACGATATTTGATAACGAGCTCCGTGGTCATGATTCTGGATGCTTCCGGGGGAACCGTCGGCAAGCCTGTGGAAGCGGGTGGGGAGACCGCACTATTCGTCCCTGCCCCTCATGCCAAGCGATATTACCTGGCCGGGAATACGAATGATCACGGACGGCTCACCATCATAGAAGAGGACCGGGTCGTGAAGACCTTGGAAACCATACCAGCCAGCGACTTGTTTGTTGACGAGAAGAAGTCGCAGCTCATTCTGTGCGGAAACAAAGAGGGCATGATCCTTGATGCGGAAACCCTCACTGAGCAGGGCCGGCTGCCTATGCCCGGTTCCATCGTCGAAGCAAAGCTCACTCCAGATGGTACCCGCCTTTACGTTGTTGATCAGGGCTTTCATATTGTGGTGATCGATCTCACCACCCGACAGCAGGTGGCGCGCGTTTCTGCAGGACGTGGCGGCGTCAGATTCCTTCAAAACTTTGTGGTGCCCGCCGTAATGGCTTTCGGCGCGGCGGGTTCGATATTGGCTACGGGCACGCCCGGGGCATATCCGGGCCTGCTAATTTCGGGGCCTGTAGCGCATCCCGTTCAGTCCCTGGCGCTTTCTCCGAAAGGGGATTTCCTCTACGCCTATAACCCCAAGACGAACGACATCACCATGGTGAAGACCGCTGACTACACCGTTGTTCGGCAAGTAGCTCTCGGCCCCACACCGGGAAACGGTAACGATGCATTTAGATTTAGGACGGTCCCCTGGCTTTCCCCCGATGGACGTTACCTGACTACCTGCGAGCTTGACAAGGTCGTGGTTATTGATACGGAAAAGGCGGAAGTCATAGGCGATAAGAAATTCAAGGGGAACAAACCGAGCTATCAGCCCAGCCTGAACTTGATCTTTGTCCAGGGAGCCGAAGGGACGCAAGCGCTTCGCCCGGCTTCGCTGGGGCTTTTCAAAGATCTCAAGCCTTCGGGTGAGTTCGACCTTAAGGCGTTGGGAGAAGGGGTAGCCAAGAAATCTCACGGAGAGTTTCAGCCTCCGGAAGATCTCATCGTCGTGCCAAATGACCGGCGGGTGTTCCTGTTCTCCCCCGCGGGATTGAGGATGTTCGATTATGATCTGAATCCCGTAGCTCAAGTGGCGGGTATCTCGAATTTGGGCGGAGTATATGTCTTGCCCTAGGGCCAACATAGATGAGCGCTTGCTATAGGTACTTCATAGGAAAGCAAACCACTATCGGGATTAGCATTTGGCGTCGTCTGGTAATTCTCGATGCTGTGGCTATTGACTGCGATTTTGACCTCGTTGGCTTCCGAGAATGTTATGGGGCCTTTGTATTTTCCCTGGACGCGTAACTGATCTTTCGCGGTTACCGGCGGCTCCAGCTGAAAGCTGTCATGCGAGCCGCAGATATAGGAATTGAATCTTGTGACACTCGAGAAACCGTCACACCATCTGTTGCCGCCTGAGGCAACCGCGGCTAGAGTGCCGAGCTAGAGCATGATTAATTGGATGCTAGGCGGAGGGCGAAGAGGATGTTAACCGCCAAGATACTACGAAGAATCGCTGGCTGGGTTTTCCCCTGGGAACAGGCTTTCAAGTGGGTGCAAAGGCGGGTGTGCTTCAGGCCGGAATACTGGACTAGGTGGAAAGCGGTCTACTGGTTTTCGATTCTGGCCGGCCCGGTTGTTTCACTGTGGCATGCTTACCTATTTCCGGGTAATTCTTATGCAAGTTTTGAGCTGGATGAGACCACGAAGATTTTGCTAACTGGTTTCTCCTTCTCACTCCTTTCCATCGTCTTGTTATTTATCTGCAGCCTCTTCGGCGTTGTAGCGAGAAACCACTGGCTGGATGTAGACATGCGTTCAAGGATATCCCATGGTGTAACACGGCCTGCCGTTTGTACGATTGACGCCTTGCAACTCAAGCTTACGCCCGCTTCGGCGACAGTTCTCTTTTTGGTAATGATACTAATCCCCTCCGTGATCCATGCCGCTCCGTCCGGAGAAGCCGACAACCAATGGCCACCCGTCAACTCCCAGGAACTGACGATGAAGGATTGCCTCCAGTCCCCTGGGGCTCCCGCGATAATTCTCTACCACGAAGAAACGTGGAACGACGCAAGGAACACTGCGGACTTTTACTTCCGAATCAAGGTGTTCACGAAACCAGGCGAGGATTACGGCAAGATTGAAATCCCGTATTCCCCTGCCCTGATTAGAGTTAGCGAAATTCGTGGTCGAACAATCCACTCTGACGGCCAGATTCTCGATTTTGACGGTGAAATTTACGATCGCGAAATCATTAAGAGCGGCCGGGTCAAGCTACGTGAAAAGGCATTTGTTCTTCCCGGTGTCCAGCCGGGCAGCGTTCTGGAATACGCCTACCGCCTCTCAGGCGTGAAGGATTTTTCAGGATACGGTGTTTCACCCTCGGCCAGCGGTGTTCATGCAGTGCACTCTGCAGAGTGGAACATCCAACAGGATGCCTTCATGATGCGGGGGAAGTTTCTCATTATCCCTTTCCCGGGCTGGAAGCTCGAATGGTCCAAAATGGGGATGTTCGACCTGCCAAGCCTCCAGAAGCGTCCCCAAGGAGATTTCGTGTACGAAGTTCTGAATGTTCCTCCGATCTCGAAAGAAGAGTTCATGCCGCCGGAAGGCGCCTTGCGCGCCGCTGTTGACTTCTACTACATTACTAGTGACCAATCTCTGCCAAATTCACGTGTGTATTGGGAGGCTCTTGCGTATGAAAGGGGAAAGAATTTTGATTATCTTAAGCACCCTGGAGGTGTGATTAAGAAGGAAGTCGCCAGGATCGTCGCGAGCGGCGACTCGGCTGATATCAAGGCACGTAAGATATATGCCCGCGTGGCCCAGATCCGGAATCTGGACACCGAGCCGGAGAAGACTGCCAAGGAGGAGCGCAAACAAGGGCTGAAGGAAAACAACTCTCTTGAGGACATCCTGAAACGTGGCTACGCACGGGGGAATGAAATTAACTATCTTTTTGTGGCGCTTGCCCAGGCTGCCGGACTCGACGCCGACATCGCTAAGGTCCGCGACAGAAAGGTTGGGTACTTTAACTTGAACGATCTTGACCCAAGTCAGGCCGACGCCACAGTCGTGCGAGTCAAGGTGGAGGAAAAGGATGTTTTTATCGATCCCGCGACAAAATTCTGCCCCTATGGACTTCTTCCCTGGTATGAAAGCAACACTGGCGGGTTTGTTGCTTCCCAAAGGCATCCCGAGATTATCAACATACCGGAACTGGCCCCCACTGTGGCCCTCAGGCGGCGTGATGCGAGCGTGAGCCAGGATGCTCACGGGAACCTCAGCGGCCAAGTAAAGGTTACATTGACCGGACAGGAAGCATTCTTGAAACGAATACGGGAACGAAACAACGACGCTACTCAGCGGCGTAAGGACGTTGAGGATGAAGTCAAGGGATGGCTTCCGAGCGGTAGCACGGTGAACCTGATGAACCATCCTGCCTGGAATGAAACCAGCGACACCCTCAATTTAGAGTTTACTATCAAGGTTCCCGGATTTGCTCTCCAGCAGGGGCGGCACCTGATTCTTCCGGTGCATGTTATTGAAACTAACCGAACTTATCCCTTCCAGCCGCTCGAACGCAAATATCCTATTGACCTTAAGTATCCTTACGAAGATCTCGACGAAATCACTATCCGGATTCCCCCCGACTACAAGGTCGAAGCTCTTCCTGAAGACCTCCACACCACCCGGACCTACGGCAGCTACAGTGTCACCTATCACAGCTCTGGGAATCAGATCGAAGTTACACGCCATGTGGTCGTGAACAAGTCTGTTTTCGGGGTCAACGCCTACCCCGATCTGCGGCTGTTTTTCACATCCATGCGGGTCGGCGACAGGCAGCAGGCGCTTCTCGGTGAGGTGCAGAATGACCCGCATCAAAATTGATGTTTTGCTGACCGTCATTGTTCTGGCCCTCGTTCCATGGGCTGCGCACGCCCGTATTCCCGATTGGGTACGCCAAGCGGCACAACAGACGCTGCCCATTTACCCCGAAGACACCGATGCCGTGGAACTGTTGGATGAGCGGATCACAACCGTGAAAAACAAGGAAGTTGTTGAAACTACCTCCCGCCGAGTTTACAAAATCCTTCGCCCCGGCGGGCGCGATCTGGGGACTCTGGTCCTCCCATTCGACAAAGAGACCCCCATCCAGGGGCTCAAAGCATGGACCATCGGTACCGACGGCATCGAGTATGAAACCAAGGAAAAGGAGGCGGTCGAAGTGAGCATTCCTGACAGCGGCATTCTCTTTCAAGACGACCGCAACAAAGTCCTCATCATTCCCGCCGCAGATCCAGGCAGTATAGTGGCGTATGAATACACGCAACGATGCCGGCCCTACATGCCGCAGGTTGTTTGGAATTTCCAGGTCGGCATTCCTGTATTGCGGGCCCGTTACGAGCTCGACCTGGCGCCCCGCTGGCACTTCCGCGACTTCTGGGCCAATTTTTCTGCCGTAAAGCCCCAAACCGAAAGTGGTACTTCCGTCATTTGGAATCTCAACAACATTCCTGCCATTGTGGACGAACCATTCATGCCCAACCGGAGGGCCATCGCGGGAACCATGGTGGTCGTACTCTCCGGGCCGGGTGGTGCGCCATCGGGGGGCGGTGGCTCCTGGCAATCTCTCGGGGAGTGGTACGATCAGTTGGCCAGCGGACGCCGCGAACTCACCCCAGACATCAGGAAGAAGGCGGCGGAATTGACCGAATCGACTGGCGCTCCACTTGAGAAGATTCGTGCCCTTGCTTCCTTTGTGCAACGCAACGTGCGCTACATTGGTATAGAGGTCGGAATAGGCGGCTACCAGCCACATCCTGCCCAAGACGTCCTAGCCCACCTGTACGGCGATTGCAAGGATAAGGTCACACTCCTCAGCGCTATGCTTCGCGCCATCAATGTCGATTCTTATTACGTTCTCCTGAACACCAATCGGGGTATTGTTCAGCCCAACTTCCCCAGCATGCAGTTTTTCAACCATATGATTCTTGCCATCCGCTTGCCGCAAGGCCCTATCCCAGGCGAAATGCTGGCAACCTTCACAGACCCAAAACTTGGTCCGCTTCTTTTTTTCGACCCCACGAACGAAGAAACCTCGTTCGGTCACATTCCCGACTACGAACAGGCAAACGAAGCTTTGCTCATGGGACCCGAGGGGGGCCAACTCGTGAAACTTCCTTTGCTCCCACCAATTCTCAACCGCCAGATTCGTGTGGCTCGGCTACAGCTGTCCCAGAATGGTATGCTCTCTGGGACCGTAACGGAAATTTACTGGGGTGGATTGGCCGCTGAACGCCGCAGAGACCTGCTTGCTATCCCTGAAGATCAGAGAAAGAAGACCGTCGAGACCTTCCTCACCAGCTTTCTGCCCGGCGTGGTACTCCGTGGGGTCAAGATTGAAAAGCTCAATGAACCCGGCGGGGACCTGGTCATTGCCTACAGCTTTCTTGCTGAAGGCTACGCACAACGGATGGGCGACATCCTGCTCTTGCGCCCGCGCGTGCTCGGAGAAAAGAGCATGGACCTGACCCAAAACATCGAAAAGAAGCGGCAGTATCCCGTGGACCTCACTTCAACAAGCCTTCAGTCCGGCATCATTCAAATCACACTGCCACCGGAATATCAGGTCGAGGAGCTGCCTCCGGCCGTGGATTTCCAGTCAGACTTCGGCGAGTACAAGGCCGGAGTCAGCGTTGAAAAGAACGTCATCCAGTACACTCGGATGCTTCGAATCGACCGTATCCTTCTTCCTGCCACCCAGATTGATTCTCTGAAAGCTTTCTTTCAGGGGATTTCCACCGACGAGCAATCCTTTGCCATCCTTCGCCGCATACCTTCAAGTCCTCCGTCCGCCAATACGCCCGTTATCTCGCCCGCACACTAGAACGTGAGACTATGTCAATAAGTAGTGACAATCCAGAACAAGGCTCTGCTCAGTCGGAAGCGACGGCACGGAGTTTCGATCCTTCCAACCTTTTCAGTGGAAGACTCGGATGCACACTCGAAACCTCATATGAACAGAGTCCGAGAGTTCCGCCAGCTAAGATGGCTCGTCTCCGGAGGAAAGTACGGCAGAATCCCCGAAACGCCCGGGCACGATGGGAACTTGGCAAACAGCTTGGTGTAGCTGGAAGGGAAAAGGAGGCAATCCGCCAATTGCGACATGCGTGCCGACTCGATAGCGGCAATCCCGAGTTTCAGGTGTCTCTCGGCGAAGCTCTCCCGTATGGCGCTTCAGCAACTTCTCATTTTCGAACGGCCTTGCAGCTGTGCCGCTGTGCGCTTCGAAAGCGGCCCAACGATGCCGACGTCTATTTCATTATGGGCCGCACTCTGAACCATCTCGATGACGATGCCGGGGCTCTCGCGGCGTTTCGCAAAGCAATCGCTCTACGACCCGAATTTGCCGAGGCCTACTATGAACTTTCAGAACAATCGACCCGTTCGACAAAACCTGGCGCAGACCTTCTTAGCGAGGAAGAGGCGCTTGCCGCAATGCGAGAAGCAGTCCGGCTTAAGCCGGAGCACGCGGAGTACCGAGTAGTGCTCGCGACGAGTTTAAGCCTCCGTGACGATCACCCAGGCGCCATTGCCGAATACCGCGAGGCCATTCAGCTTCAACCCGATGACCCCGAAACGCATTGCCACCTGGGCCTGGAATTGGACGCTGCCGGCAATAGAGACGGTGCTGAAGCAGAATTTCGAGAAGCAGTACGTCTGGATCCGCGGATTGGGGCGAACGGTTACTTCAACCGCTGCGAAGGTTTTATATTTAGAGGAGATGCTAAAACCGCCATCAGCTTTTTGCGAAAGTCTGTTGAGGTATATCCACTCACTCATGCATGGAATACATTAGGAGTCATCTACCACCTGAGTGGCAATCTGGACAAAGCGGTAGAATCCTATCGTGAGGCGCTCCGGACGAAACGGTCCAGAGACTTTTTCCCCACCGACCACATCTACGCTCACAATAACTTGGGAGTCGCGTTCGAAGAGAAACGGGATTTTGAGAGCGCCCTTCAGGCACTCCGCTCAGCCCTCCGGCTGGATGGGAACAACCATACTGTACGCGCAAACATGGCCGTGGTGTTCGAGAAGATGGGTGATCTTCGACGCGCTCTAGAACAGTATGAAAAGGTGCTTAAGAACAAATACTCTCGAGGATGCGAATTATGCAGGTCAAACTACGCAAGGCTATCGGCGGAATTTAAACTGCGATCAGCCAGACGCCCACGCTGGAATGTAAGAACTCGGTCTTAGACACTCGCCATCATCCTTTGGAGAGGTTCGTTTGAATTTGGACCGCCCATGTGCCCTTTGCCACCCGCCGGCACCCTTGGCCGAGAAGCCAAATTGTCCCTGAATACCTGGCGAACCCAGTGAGAAGAGACAGGCGATTTATCAGACCCAGCCCACGGAGCGGCTGGACCCTTTCAACAGCAAGTTTCAGCTTGTCGCCTTAGGGTTCTTTCGGTAACAGCCACCATCTGGCCAGGTGAGGGACTGGTGGTGACATCCACCAAATACAGACTCACTCGCGACACCGTTTCATGTTTGCGCAAGGGGCATCCCGGTTGTATGGCTCACTGATGAGTCGTCATTAAAACGGGGACGTGCTGTTGAATGGTTCTCGTGTAACTTTGCAGTGTTCAGTAAACACTTGTTTGCTGAACCCTCGAAGCAGATGATTCGCGTGGTGAAAATGCAGGACTTAGAGGAGAGGTTTCAGAGAGGTTTTTTGAACCCTTAATCCGATTGTTTTGCGGCACGAAGGATCGTGCCTACGCCAACACCCAACTCAGCGGCAATCGATTTCCAACCGCGACCTTGGGCTCGGAGTTCGGCAATCCTCAATTCGTCAACCGTGACCTGCGGCCGGCCCAACCTTTTGCCTCTTGCCCTGGCTGCCGCCAATCCAGAACGGACGCGATCACGAATCAGTTCCCGCTCAAACTCCGCAATGGTTGCAAAGATGCCAAAGACAAGGCGCCCGTTGGGGGTAGATGTATCCACTCCTTCGTGCAGGCTCACAAAGTCGATCCCCAGGGAACGGAAGTCCTCCAGAGCGTTAACCAACTGCCTCACACTTCGGGCAAAACGGTCGTACCGGTATACAACCACGGCATCCACCCGCCGCTTACGACAGTCCGCCAGCAACCGGTCCAATGCGGGCCGGTGCTCCTTTGAGCCGCTGATTCCCGTGTTAACGTATTCCTCTGCAACCTCCCACTGGCGACGTTTACAATAAGCGCGAACTTCGTTGAGCTGCATTTCAGGATTCTGCCCGTTGTGGGTGCTGACCCTGGCGTAGATCGCTGCGCGTTTCATGTTGATTGCCTATTCTTCTTTCGGAGGACGACCACCCATCTTCGCCCATTTTGTAAGCTGTTGCTTGGAATGCTTCTTGGCCCGAGCCAACCCTCCGAGGCGAGCCCATGCCTTACGCTCTTCCGCAGTGCTCTTCCCAGCCCTGGCCTTACCGCCAAGCTTCCCTAAGGCTGCTGCGTGTGGGTTTTTCTTCATGTATATATCTTACTTAACGCTAAGTATGCTTGTCAAGACATTTTTCCAGAACTTTACTGCTGTAGAGGATTGCGGGCAGAGAAACACCCTTGCCTTGGCCAGTTCCCTGCAGTCCCTGCAGGGCCTTCTAGACCGTGAGAACCTCAGCAAAGCGCCTGGCGATCCTTGTACTGAAGCTGGTGCAGGGTGGAGGGGGGCAGACAGGCCCGACCCAAGCGATTGGATTACGCCCTGGCAGGACATTTTGCGGGTGAACTCAAAAAGGGGCCCCTCCCGCCTAATCCGCGCGATTTTATGATGGCTAAGAACCCGCGAGCTTTCTCATCTCAATAATAGAAAATAAAAAAATAGAAAAGGCCTGCCATTTGACACCGAAGCACCTTCGGCGGAACGTGACACCAGCACTATCACAGAAAAAGCACGATTTTTCGGCTCGCCCGAGTCGTCCTGCTTGCTGCGTCAAGGGGCAAGTGGGCTGCTCTGAAAAAGAAAGGCCTAAGAAATCAATCCTAGATTGAAGAACTAGTCTGTCCACCACAAATGGGAATAAGCCTACGATCCAAACCGAAAGACCTTGTCTGTGTGGGCTGATAAGGTGAGACGCCCGGTCTAGACGCTAAAGATTGCCAAAAAGCAATTCCGTCCTGTGTTTCCTGCAACAGATCTGCCCTCGGGAGCATTCGTGGATCCGGCGAGGAGACCATGTGGTCACTTTCCGAGAAGGCCGCTACACATCCAACTGAGTTGTTTCTATTTGCCCCGTCACTCCCGCTGGATCGGCACTACCCGCTTCGGATAGGTAACCACAAGGCCGCAAGGCAGGAGTTCTTCTCCACAACCCCTTCATAAGCCCTTCGGTGCAGGATTAAAGAAAGCTCGGTAGGATTTTTTCCGCCACCATGATCGCAGCCCCCACCGCTCCGGATTCTCCGCCCAAACGTGAGACAGTTACCTTTAGATTTCTCACCGACCGGTGGAAGGCGCGCCCCCGAAAGGAATGGAACAAGGGCTTCAGGACAAACCCCTTTGCCGCACGCGGCACCTCTCCTCCGAGCACAATAGCTTCCGGATTCAGAAGGTTAACTATCGTAGCAACAGCGGTACCTAGGTGTACTCCAGATTCCCAGAGCACTGTGTGGGCAAACTGATCACGCTGTTTGGCGGCGTTCACAATGGCCTCGATAGATATCTTCTCCGGATGATCTTCCATAAGTGGCGCAAGACCTGAGTGAACTCCCTGTTGCAGGCCGCTCTTCACACGACTGATGATGGCCCAGCCCGAAGCGTACACCTCGAGGCAGCCTCGATTTCCGCAAGAGCAGATATCACCACGTTCATCGATAGTCGTATGGCCAAGCTCCCCAGCCAAATCGTTTGCCCCCACGTAGAGTCGATTGTTAATGTAAATAGCCGCCCCAATTCCCATTGATACGACGACATAGGCGAAGTTTCCGTGCTTTTTGGCTTGGCCGAATCTTTTTTCTGCCAGTGCCATGGTTCGTACGCTGTCTTCGACTACGACGGGGAGCCCGTACTTCGACTGAATCTTCCGCTTTAGCGGAACGTTGATCCATCCCGGAACCTTGGGCCAGAAAAGGACGTTACCAGAATGACGATCGATTACGCCTGATATGGCAATTCCTATGCCCTTCACCAGGGGATCTGCATCAAGTGCAACATCCAGCTCGCGGTTAATCAAATCAAAGACGTGCTGCTCGCCCTTCCAGATTTCCGTAGGTACCTTCTTATAGTGCAGAACCCGACCTAAAAGGTCAGTGACCACAATCCGGGTGTTGGCACGTCCGATGCGGATACCCGAAATATGAGCAAGGTCGGGAACCACATGGAGAAGCACGCGCCGTCGTCCGGCTCGGGAAGGCGATCTTCCACCTTCTTCCACCAAGCCCCGGCTCCGCAACTCGGCCACCAGTGTGCCAATATAACTCGGAGCAAACCCGATTTTCTCCGCGAGGCCCTTACGCGACGTATCCCCTTCGGAATAAATCGCTTCCAGAACACCGAGCAGGTCAACTCTTTTCATTTAAGCTCTTTCCGAGGCTGGCCAAAATATGAATGCCTTGCGAAGAACCGCGATATTATGCCGGAAGTGGGGAGCAGATAAGCATCTTCTGGAAATCGGAGCGGAATACCGGACGGCAGATTGCTCGAGGTGTACCGTACAAATACAAAATGAAGATCATAGATTGACGTCAGCCAAGCAATCCCTCCCGGATATTATGCCCAAAGAGTAGGAATGATAGCATAAGAGCGATAATCTCAACGAAGTTACTTCTTGGCAGAACAAAGTAAGTTGACACGGCGCGACGCATCGTTGTATAACCGTGGCCGATCTCTCACAGCATTGTCCGAGGAGGAAAATCAGCCAGGACGTGCACCACTCGACCTTCTCAGAAAGCCACCCTGTCATCGGGAGTTGTCCAAACCCACCCTATCGAGTCCCAGTGTCTTTATGTGGTTTTTCTCCTGTGGCGCGACTGGGTTTGAAAGGATTGACATGCTGATTCTGAATCTGGATTTGAAGAAAAGACTATCGCCTGCCTTCGTCGGTGATGCTGCCGGTGGAAAACACCATACGGCACCTCGGGCCCCCCTGAGCATACTGACGGGGGTGATCTTGCTCATCACGGGGATTGTGGGAACAGGCGGGCTATGGCTCTATGCGCAAACTTCATCAGGGGTACCGGTCTATCTTGATCCGAAGCAGCCCATTGAGCGCCGCGTGGACGATCTGATGAGCCGGATGACTCTGAAGGAAAAGGTCGGTCAGCTCAACCTGCCTTGCGTCTACGTGGATGAGCTTGGCAAGACCATTCCAGAAAAATTGATCGCCTGCAAAAGGTTTGCGGCGGGGACTTATACCAACGAGATTGGCCCCGCATGTGGCTTTTTCACGCTGGCTGACACCATCCTGCACGAGGGAGTCCGGCAGCAGGTGGAGTACTTCAACGAGCTTCAGAAGATTGCGCTCACCGAGACCCGGCTGAAGATCCCGCTGCTGCAGGATGAGGAAGGGACCCATGGCGGGATGTTTTCCGGCGCGACAGTCTTTCCGGAAGGGCTTGCCATCGGCAGCACATTTGACATGCCGCTGGTGAAATCGATTTATGCGGCCGCCGCCCAGGAGTCGAGGGCGGTAGGTATCCACATCCTCTCCACGCTGGTGGTGGAGCTGGACCGCGACCCGAGGATGGGACGCAACGAGGAGGCGTACACCGAGGATCCCTACCTCTATTCCCGAATTGTGGAAAACATTGTGCGAGGTGTGCAAGGTTCAAATATCAATGCTCCTGACAAGACTATCGCCCTGTTGACGGATTTTCCTACCCAAAGCGAACCAGCCAGCGGACTCGAGCGGGGCGCCATTGAATTGTCTGAACGGGTCCTGCGCGAGA
>OBLQ010000538.1_pt1 | contig 14490 bp, 15 predicted proteins | sample 1519881 | NCBI WGS metagenome assembly OBLQ01 (sample SAMN01911456, study PRJEB22533) | soil metagenome | biome: Soil | place: Malaysia | collected 2012-04-30 | depth DG_metagenome m | reverse complement strand
GGCTGATAGCCCACCACACGGCCTGTCTCGGCACTTTTGGCATCGAAGAAAATCAGTCCTGGCGGGCCAAACAGATTGAAGCGCTTGAGCAGTGCCTTGTCGGCATCGCTGTTGGCGGTCACGTCGACCTGCAGCAGGGTCGCGCCCGCCAGTCGCGCCTGGACCTGGGCATCCGAGAAAGTGAAGCGCTCCAGTTCCTTGCAGGACACGCACCAGTCGGCAAAGAAGTCCAGCATCACCGGCTTGCCCTTGGCCGCCGCAAGACGGGCATCAAAATCTTCCGCCTTCACGCGCTCGAACTTGAGCCCATGCTCGGTTGCCGCAGCCGCCGTGCCGACCCCCGCAGCACTCACCCGCAGGCCTGCCAGGGGCTGCAGAATGTCGCGGCTGCCGGACAGGGCGCCGATGGCCAGGGACACCCCCACCACCAGGGCGATCACGCCCACGCCCTTCCAGAATTTCTTGAAGCCGGAGGCATTGGCCGGCAGCGGATCAATGGCATGCAAGTAAATCGCCGAGACGATCAGCAGCGCGGCCCACAGCAGCATGTGCGCCACGGCGGGGATGACCGGCGAAATCAGCCAGATGGCGACGCCCAGCAGCATGACGCCGAAGAAGGCTTTGACGGCATTCATCCAGCCACCGGCGCGTGGCAGCAAGGCGCCGCCCGCCACCCCCACCAGCAGCAGCGGCACGCCCATGCCCATGGCCATGGCGAACAGGGCCGAGCCGCCGAGCCAGACATCGCGCGACTGCCCGATATAAAGCAGCGCACCCGCCAGCGGCGCAGCGACACAGGGACCGACGATCACTGCCGACAGCACACCCATGACGAACACGCCCACCAGGCTGCCGCCCTTCTGCTTGTTGCTGGCCTCGGTGAAGCGGCTCTGGATGAAGTTGGGCATCTGCAATTCATAAAAGCCGAACATGGAGAAGGACAGCGCCACAAACACCAGTGCGAAGGTGCCCAGCACCCAGGGGTTCTGCAAGGCAGCGGAAATCAAGGCGCCAGACAGTCCGGCCACCACGCCGGCGATGGCATAGGTGATGGCCATGCCCAGCACGTAAGCCAGCGACAGCACGAAGCCTTGCATGTGCGTGATCTGCTTGCCCTGACCGACAATGATGCCGGACAGGATGGGAATCATGGGAAACACGCAGGGGGTCAACGCCAGCAGCAGGCCGAAACCGAAGAAGCTGGCAATGATCAGCCAGAAGCTGCCACCCTTGAACAGCTTGGCGATCTGCGAGGACTCATCATCCTGGCTGACAGCTGGCTGCGGAGCAGCCGCAGCGGGGGCAGGTGTCGCTTCAGCAGGAGTTGCGGCAGCTGGCGTCGGGGCAGGCTCGGCCGCAGGGGCTGCCGGCTCGGTCTTGCCTGCTGCAGGCAGATCGAGATCAAAGCGCTTGGTCATGGGCAGGTAGCACACGCCCTTTTCGGTACAGCCCTGATAGGCCGCTTCCAGCGTCACCTTCTTTGCATTGCCCTTGAGCGCAATCTCGGCCACCACCGTGTGGTGATAGACCTCGGTCTTGCCAAAATTGGGATCAGACTTTTCCTCACCCTTGGGCAGCTTCACGTCGGCAATGGACACGCCCTTGGCATCGACCAGGCTGAACTTGAATTTGTCGCGATACAGGTAATAGGTCTTGGCCGGGGTGAACTCCACTGCCAGGGTATGGGCGTCCCTGGCCTTGGCGGACACCTTGAAGGCCTGGTCCGGCGGCAGCAGTTCTGAAGCGCCACCCAGATCGAGCCCCAGGTCCTTGAGCGAGGACAGGGCGCCGCCGCTCGGGCCAGATGCAGCCGGCGCAGGCTCGGCCTTGGCCGGCAGGGTGAGCTTGGCGGTTTGGGTCAGGGGCGGATAGCACACGCCGGCTTCGGCGCAACCCTGGGAAGTGGAATTAAGTGTGATTGCCAGCTTGCCGCCGGAAGCGCGCTTGAGGGGCAGCTTGATGCTGACCGCGCCGTGATAGATCTCGACCTTGCCGAAATAATCATCCTGCTTGATCTGCCCCGCCGGAAACTGCGGCGTGCCGATGGTGACATCCTTGGGTTCGATGGCGAACTTGAACTTGTCACGATACATGTAATAGCCAGGGGCCGCCTTGTACTGGACCTCCACGGTATTGGCATCGATCACCTTGGCAGAAAACATGAAGGCCTTTTCCGGTTCAAGCAGTTCCCCCTCCTCCAGCGCATGGGCGAACATCGGAAAAAGCAAAAAGAGAGCAGCAAGAAATCGCATGTGATGTGTTCCTGTATGGTTATTCTTTTGCCGTCTCGGCGGCAATCCAGTCCAGATAGGCAGGCAATCCGGCGGTCAGTGGGACTGCGATGACCTCCGGAAGTTCATAGGGGTGATGCGCCCGGATCACACCCTCCAGCTCGGCATAGCGCTCACGCGTGGTTTTCATCAGCACCGGTACTTCAGATGCGGTTTCCACCTGGCCCTGCCACCGGTACACTGAGGTGCACGGCGCGAGGATGTTCACGCAGGCAGCCAACCGCTGTTCTATGACAGCCCGGGCCAGTTCCTCTGCGCTTGCCTGGTCCGGCAGATTTGAAATCACCAGAATCGTCTCCATCTCAATCTTCTATGCATATCTGGCTTGTTCTGCTCATTTTACTGGGTTTTCCCACCGCCGAGGTTCTGGTGATGGTGCTGCTGGCGCAAAAAATCGGCTGGTGGCTGCTCGTCTGGTTGGTCGTTTCGGCCCTGATCGGCCTTACGCTGATCCGCGAAGAACAGTTTGCGGTATTTGGCCGGGTCATGTCCGCCATGCAGCAGGGCAGCGACCCCATGCGCGCCATGCTGACCTCGGGCCGCCTCATCATCGCCGGCATGCTGCTGGTGTTTCCGGGCGTGATTTCGGATGCGCTGGCACTGCTGGTGCTGATCTGGCCAAGGCGCAAAACCCCGGTCCGCAGCCAGGAAATCGAAATTATCGAAGGGGAATACCGGCGCGAGGATTAGCGCGTGCCGGCATCCACATCGGGATAGACCAGCTTCACCCGCAATTCCTGCTTCAGGCGCTGGTTGGACACGCGGCGCGATTCATTGAGGAAGGACAGCAGATTTTCCGGCATCTGGGTCTGGGCTTCGGCACGGGTTACCCGTCTGGGCTTGGGCAGGTTGTGGCGGGTGGCCAGCAGGTCGAACCAGTCGCCCATCTTGATATCGGAGTCATCGGAAGCGTTGTATACGCGGTTGGGACGGCCGCGATAGAGCGCGGCGGCGGCGATGCGCGCCAGATCTTCCGCATGAATATGGTTGGTATAGCTATCCTCTTCCGCCACCAGGGTCGGCAAACCATTGTGCAAACGTTTGAGCGGCAGACGGTCCTGGGCATAGATACCCGGCACGCGCAGGATGGACACGGTCACGCCACGTCTAATCCCCCACTCACGCAATTGGTTTTCCGCCGACAGCCGGCGCTTGGCGCGGGCGGTGGCAGGCTGGGTACGATGGGTCTCATTCACCCAATTGCCCTCGCAATGACCATATACGCCGGTGGTACTGATATACACCAGTCGCTGTGGTAACATCTCGCCCTTGTCCAGCGCGGCCAGAAGGCGCTGCGTACGTTGGTCCACCTCGCCGCTCCCTTGCGGCGGCGCGAAGTGCATCACGCAGTTGGCGAGGCCCGCGAGTTTGTTGAGGGTTTCCGGGCGATCGAGATCACCGACGATGGGCGTGATGCCATAGCGGCGCAAGTCCTTTGCGCGCTCAGGCGTGTGCGTCAACGCATAAATGTGGAAGGCAGGCAGCAGGTGCTTCACGGCACGCACGCCGACGTCGCCACAGCCGATGATCAGTAATCGCCGCATGGAATCAAGTCGCATTCAAAACCTGGGGCAGGGCCTGGGATTATAAGGAATTGGCATGGCGTTTCAAATCACGATTCAGCCCAGTGGGCACACCTACACGACCAGCGGTGAGGATACCGTACTGGAATCGGCGCTGCACGAAGGCTTTACCCTGCCCTATGGCTGCCGCAACGGCGCCTGTGGCTCGTGCAAGGGCAAGGTGATTTCCGGCCAGGTTGACTACGGCAGCTACCAGAGCGCCACCCTGACCGACGAGGACAAGGCGAATGGCCTGGCCCTGTTCTGCTGCGCCAAACCCCTGTCCGACCTCACCATCGAGTGCCGCGAAGTCGGCGCCACCAAGGACATCCAGGTCAAGACCATTCCCTGCCGCGTGCAGAAGCTGGAAAAGATTTCCCACGACGTGGCCCTGCTGTCGCTGAAACTGCCGGCGAGCGAGCGTCTGCAATTCCTGGCCGGCCAGTACATCGACATCCTGTTGAAGGACGGCAAGCGCCGCAGCTTCTCCCTGGCCAACGCGCCCCACGACGACGAGTTCCTGCAGCTGCACGTGCGTCACGTGGAAGGCGGCACCTTCACCGATTACGTGTTCAACACCATGCAGGAAAAAGCCATCCTGCGCTTCGAAGGCCCGCTCGGCACCTTCTTCCTGCGCGAGGACAGCGACAAGCCCATCGTCCTGCTTGCCACGGGCACCGGCTTCGCACCGATCAAGGGCATTATCGAGCATGCGCTGTATACCGGCATCCAGCGCCCCATTACGCTGTATTGGGGCGGCCGCCACAAGGACGACCTGTACATGTTCGACCTGCCGCAGAAGTGGGCGGCAGAACATGCCAATTTCAAGTTCGTGCCTGTCCTGTCCCAAGCCGCGCCCGAAGACCACTGGACCGGCCGCACCGGCCACGTGCAGGACTGCACGCTGGCCGACAACCCCAACATCAAGGACTGCCAGGTCTACGCTTGCGGTTCGCCGACCATGGTGGGTGAAGCGCACAAGGTTCTGGTGGCGGCAGGACTGCCCGAAGACGAGTTCTATTCGGACGCGTTTACTTTCGCCAAGGACTCCCAGACCAAGGCAAGCAGCTAGATGCCCTGCCGGGGGATGAGCGTGAAGTAGGCCCCCAGGGCTTTCTGCATTTCTGCCACGGTAGGCGGACGCTCATATTGGAAATCCGAGCCCGGATCCCAGCCATGCTGGCAGGTCAGCATGAACACCTGGGGCTGACGTTCCGAACGCAGGAACATTTCCGTCTTGAAGAAGAAGCGGACCGAACCCGTGTCTTCGCCGCCCATATGGGCCTTGATCAAACCGGGTCGGGGCTGCCCTGCGGAGCTTTGCATCTGGCTCATGCTGGAATGCACCTTCGTCACCATGAAAGTATCGGGTTCCACCCGTTGAGCCACGTCCTTGACCGTGCGCAACTCGAACACGCAGTTGGTATCCAGTTCGAATACGTGCTGAACGATCTTGCCGGACTGGAAGCGCACAGTGGCGTGGTCCGGCGCGATCTCCAGTGGCTGGTTCAGCACCAGCTGGCTGCCTGAGGGCGGCTGATAAAAAGGCGAGTTGACCGGATAGCTGCTCAGGGGCTGACAGGCCGTGACAGCCAGGAATAGCAGAAGTAAGCCGGCCCGTTTCATGCGCCTGCCTAAGCGGTGGATTCCAGGGCCAGGCTCTGGCGATAGTGCTTGCAGGCTTCGTCGGCCTTGTTCATTTTTTCCAGCAGATGCGCCAGCGCCAGATGGGCTTCGCGGGTGGACTCCACCGAGAGGCTGGCCTCGATATAGCTCTGCGCCTTGCCCCACAGCTCCTGCCGCGCGCACAAGCGGCCCAGGGCCAGCAGCAGCGCCGGGTCCTTGGCATGGGACGGCAGCCATTTCTCGGCGCGCTCGATCTGTTTCACCACATCCTTGTCACCGCACTGGCCATACAGCTCGACGAGGCCGCTGTCCCATTGCCTGTCCAGGCTTTGCTCGATGATCTCTCGCGCCTGCTTGGTGCCACCCAGGCCGAGAAACAGCCGTGCCGCCATGGTGGCAAGCTTGCTGTTGATGCGATCGCCACCGGGTATCTTTTCCCAGTAGGCCTTCAATTCCTCCGCCTGCTGCGCCCTGCGCTTCAGGTTCTCCACATGCGCATTGATGCGCAGTTGCCCGGCCTGTACCGGCTCGATGGCATCGCGTTTTTCCAGTTGAGCCAGTGCAGCCAGCACGCCATCCCAGTTCTTGGCCAGTTGCTGGGCCTTCAGATCCAGGCGCAGCACACCGGTATGCTTGGGTGCGCTTTCCTTGAGCTGCTTGAGCAGCGGCAGCGCCTGCTGTACGTCACGCTCATCCAGCAGCAGTTCCACCTGGGTCATCAGGCGTGCGGTGGGATCGTTGGCGCTGTAGCGCTCCGCCCGCGACAGGTAATCATCGCGCGCCTTGAAATTGCGCTGCTCGTGGGCGGCCCGCGCCGCCAGCAGGGCATTGAGCAGGGGCGACTCGCCGATATCCAGGGCAGTGAGCGCCAGGCGCTCGGCCTTGGCATGGCGCCCTTCGGCAAAGGCCATCTCGGCGTCGAGCGTGGCGCGGCGCCCTTTCTCCCGCTTGCGCTCGCGACGGAAATGACGCACATAGGCCGGCAGGCGCCAGGTATGCACTGCTATCCGCACCGCGGCATACAGCAGCGAGAATCCCACCACCAGCGAAATGATGAGGAAATTGAGCGAAAAATCGATGCGGTAAGGCGGATACACCAGCACCACATAGCCGACATTGGTCTTGATGGCGAGCACCAGCGCGACCGCCAGGCCGACCACGGCAATGAACCAGGTCAGGGCCTTCACCGCGCGCTCCGTTCCGGACCGAGCTTGAAGTTGCGCAGGGCTGTGACGCTGCCTTTGATGTCCGGCACATCGACGCGCACCGGGCTGGCAGCCAGCTGCTGCAACACTTCAGAGGCGCCCTTGACCGCCTTGTCCTGGCCATCGAAATAACGCATCAGCCAGCTTTGCGCCTCCTTGAGGTCGCGCCGGTAGTTGGCTTCGTCATGGGACAGCAAGGCCAAACGCGCCGTCAGCAATCGCAACTTCAGATTCTCCCGCGCGTAGTAGGCCTGCTCCGGCGGCAGCAGGGGCAATTCCGCTTTTCCCGTGTTCTGAATGCGCAGCAGCGCCGTGAAATCCCCCCAGACTTCGCCGGCAAAACGCTTCCACCAGGATGTCTCGGCTGCTTTGGGCTCAACCTCTGTCTTGGCGGCGGGCTTGCCCGGCAGCAAGGGGAGCTGGTCAATTTCCTCGATCACTTCATCGATGTGCAGGGAAATGCCGGACACATCCACCGATGGTGAAGCGCGCAGGAGTTCGATGTCCTTGCCGATGGCCTTGCGCAAGGCATGGAACTGGGGCTTGTCCATGTGCTGCAGGCGGCTGTCGGCATTCTGCAACGCGATCAGGGCAGCCTTGACGTTGCCTGCCACCTGTAGTTGCTGGCTGGCGGAAAACACCAGCTGTTCGATTTCGGCCAGGCTGGATTCATCGCGGCTGCGCGCCAATTCCTGGTACATGGCCTCCAATGCGACCTGCTGGTTCTGGGATTCGACCAGCTTCTGTTCCAGCACGCCAATCTTGACCTGCAATTCGCGCGCGCCTTCCTGCGCCTGACGCGCGAGCATGTAGCTTTCGTTGTTGCGGGACTCGAAGGTCGACAGACGCTTCGCCAGGTCATTCTCCAGGTTGTTGAGCTGGCGATAGGTCAGCAGCCACACGCCCAGCACCAGTACCAGGGCTGCGGCGGCCAGCACGCGCGATGCGGTGAAAAAAGGGTGGCGTCCGGCTTGCACGCTACCGGTCGGGGTGGGAGGGGGGGTAGTCACAAGTAGGGCTTTGTCGTTTTCGCTCATATCGTCATTTTAGCGGATTGGACTGCTGACGGGCCGCCTGCCAGGCCGCCATGCCCGCAATCAAGCCTTCGTCGCCGGGTGCTGTGACGATCACCTGGTTCAGCCCCATGCCGCGCGCCGCCTCGGCGATGCGCTCGTGGGGCACGAACAACGGCGTGCTCTTCAACCACTGCTGCCCCAGCTTGCCCACCAGGTCAAACAGGTTATGCAGCATTTCGACACTGGTCACGGTGACGGCCTGCACCTCGTTGCGCGCCCAGCGATGCAGCAATTGCGCGCTGTCGGCCTGGGGCTTTTCCCGCCGGTAGCACTCGGCATATTCGATGTTTGCACCTCGCCGCTGCAGCTCATCGGCCAGCAATTCACGGCCGCCGTCGCCGCGAAATATCACGATGCGTTTGCCCGCCACAGACTGCAGTTCCGGCAGGGCCAGCAAGCCCTCGCTGTCAAAGCGCTCCCTCGGCACCAGCACGTTCTCCACGCCAAACTGGGCCAAAGCCTTGCGGCTGCCCTTGCCCACGGCTGCTATACGTAAATCCGCTGGCAGCGTGCGTCGCGCCCGGATCAGGTTCATGGCCTTGGCCACCGCATTGGGGCTGATGAAAATGGCGAGATCGAATTCTTCCAGGCGGTCGATCAGGGCGTTCAGCGGCCGCACATCGGGCAGGTCGACAATTTCCATAGCGGGAAACAGGATGGCTTCGCCACCTTGTTCGCGAATGAGTCGGGACAGATGTTCGGCCTGGTGCGCCGGACGCGTGACCAGGATACCCAGACCGGCCAGCGCTTCCCCGGCTGCCGTCACAGCACCCCGAGTTCGGCCAGTATTTTGTCGGCGCCGCGCGCGAGCAAGGCTTCGGCCAGCGCGATGCCGATGCGTTCCGCATCGGCCGGAGTACCGCTCAGGCGTTCCTGGATGAAGCGTTTGCCTTCCAGATCGGCCACAAAGCCATTCAGGGTGAGAATGTCGCTTTCGATGGTGGCGAAACCGCCCAGCGGGGTCTGGCAACTGCCGGACAGGCGACGGCTCATGGCACGCTCGGCCCGCACACAGGCAGAGGTAATGGGATCGTTCAAGGGCTGCATGCGCTCGATCAGGTCCGTACGCGAGGACAGGCATTCGATGCCCAGCGCACCCTGCCCAACCGCAGGCAGACTTTGCTCCGGGCTCAGCACTTCGGTGATGCGCTCGCCCAGTTCCAGGCGCTTGAGGCCGGCGGCGGCAAGAATGATGGCCGCGTACTGGCCTTCATCCAGCTTGCGCAGACGGGTCTGCACATTGCCGCGCAGGGGTTCGATCATCAGATGGGGGAAACGGGCCTTGAGCTGCACCTGGCGGCGCAGGCTGGAGGTACCCACCTTGGCCCCGGCCGGCAGATCGGCCAGGCGTTTGTATTCATTGGAGACAAACGCATCGCGCGGGTCTTCACGCGGTCCGATGGCTGCCAGGCCAAAGCCCTCCGGCAGCTCCATGGGCACATCTTTCATGGAATGCACTGCGATGTGGGCGCGCCCTTCCTCCATGGCCACTTCCAGTTCCTTGACGAACAGGCCCTTGCCGCCGATCTTGGCCAGGGGCGCGTCCAGAATCTGGTCGCCTTTGGTCGTCATACCCAAAATGGATACGGCCAAATCCGGGTATAATCCCCGGAGCAGCGCCTGGATATGGCGCGCCTGCCACATGGCAAGCAGGCTTTCGCGCGAGGCGATGACGAGTTCATTGGGATTCGATTCGTTATGCGTGGAGGAACTCATGGGGCGTCTACAGACCTAAGACAAGGGTCAAGAATAAAGAACGAACAGAGGCAACATCGATGAAAACCTGGAAATTGCAACTCAGTTTGGCGTGGGCCATTCTAGCATGGCTGGCCTGCAGTTCTGCCTGGGCCGTGGAGCGCGGCGTACTGCCCATGGCCACCGACATGAGCAAGCTGGCCAAGGAATCCAAGCAGCGTCGCGCGCCCATCCTCATTCTGTTCAGTTCCGCCGGCTGCCACTACTGCGCCCAGGTGCGGGACGAATTCCTGATTCCCACCACCCGCAACGCCGACTACGACAACAAGGTCATCATGGTGGAAATCGAGGCCGGCAGCAGCATTCCTCTGATCGACTTCAACGGCAAGCCCACCACCTACAGCGAGTTTGCCAGCCGCTACCAGATCAGCATGACCCCCACCGTGAAACTGCTGGATGATCGGGGCCGGGAAGTGGCGATTCCACTCGTCGGCATCGTCAGCCGCGACTACTACGGCGGCTTCCTGGATCAGGCCATCGACGCGGGTCTGGCCAAGATCCGCGGCAATTCGACCACCGCCACCAACCCTTAATTCTTGAATTCCTTGATGACCTGATGCTGCCGGCGACTCACCGGCAGCGTTTCTGTTATTCCGCGCAGCATCACCACCCAGCCGCTGCCGGCCTGTTCCCCCTCCTCGCCTGAATCGCCGTTGGCCCGCTGGAAGCCGGTGACGAAGTCCCGCGCCACCAGGCAATTGCGGTGGACACGCACGAAGCGCTCACCGAACTCCTGCTCCAGACGGCTCAGGGACTCCTCGATCAGGTATTCCCTGTCTATCGTGCGCACGGTGACATACTTCAGCTCGGCCTTCAGGTACGCGATATCGCTTACCGGCACCAGTACAATCCGGCCCCGGTCGGAGATGGAGAGATGGGTGCGTGCCTTGCCGGCCGCCGCCTTCAATGCCTCCATGCGCACGGCGCTGATGGATTGGGCCTTCTGCAAGGCGGCCACCAGACGCTCTTCCCGGATGGGCTTGAGCAGGTAGTCGATGGCATTCACCTCGAAGGCCTTGATGGCATAGTTGTCGTAGGCGGTGGTGAAGATCACCGCCGGCGGCGAGTCCAGCTTGAGCAGATGCTCGGCGGTCTCGATGCCGTCGATCTCCGGCATACGGATGTCCAGCAGCAGCACATCCGGCTTGAGTTCATTCACGGCCGCCAGCGCCTCGCGGCCATTGGCAGCCTCACCAGCGATTTCCGCCGGCACAAGCGAGGCGCAGTCACCGAGCAGATCGCGCAGGCGCGCCCGGGCCGGCGCCTCGTCATCCACGATCAACACCCGCAACGGCGCCTTTTCGCTCATGACCCGGCCTTGGTATAGGGCATGACAATGTGCACCACATAACAGCCACCCTGAGTCTCCGCCTTCATGCTGGCCTCGGCATCGAAATGCAGGGCGAGGCGTTCGCGGATGTTCTGTGTCGCCATCTTGTTGCCCACATGGTGACTGCCTTTTTCGGAGCAGGGATTCTTCACCACCAGATGCACCTGGTCGCGGGCGCCATAAATGTTGACGCTGATCTCGCCTGGCTCCGCCACCGGCTCCACCCCGTGGTAGACGGCGTTTTCCAGCAAGGGCTGGAGGATCAGGGGCGGCACCAGGGCGTCCTTGGGCATCTTGTCGATATGCCAGGCCACCTTGAGCCGGTCGCCCAGGCGCAATTGCTCGAGTTCCAGGTACTGCCAGCTAAGATTCAACTCACTTTCCAGGGTGACCAGTTCGCGGTTGTCCGCCATCAACACCCGGAACAGGTCGGCCATGTCGAGCAGCGCCCGCTCGGCACGCTTGGGGTCGCTGCGCACCAGACTCATCACCGCGTTGATGCTGTTGAACAGGAAATGGGGGCGGATGCGTGCCTGCAGGGCCTGCAGGCGCGCCTCGGTCACGGCCGGGGAGAGAATGCGGCTGCGCATGTTGAAATAGGCGAGCACCGTGGCCGTGGCCGCCATCACCATGATCAGCAGGCGGTCCAGCGGGGCCGCGGCAGGAAAGATGAAAATGCGCTGAATGAAGGCGTGATGCAGCAGGCCGGCAACCACGGCCACCGCAACAACCAGGGCAAAGCCCCAGACATAGGGCAAACGCGACAGGGGTTTGTTCACCAGGAACAGCAGAGCCAAGCTCAGCAGCAACACCGGTTGCAAGTGCAGGGATATTTCCTGCAGGTCGCGCCAGATTTCCGGATAGCTCTGGGCGCGGATGAAAGCCGCGCTCAAGCCCATGAGGTTCACCAGCACCAGTATCCGCAGAATGATGCCGAGGTTGGTGAAATTGGGAAGCGAGACCGGATGGGTATGATTTATACTTGCCACCTCGCTATTGTGGTTAAGCCCTGATTCTATTTCAATGACGCAAGACGAAAAAAACGCCCCGGGCACTTGGTCCGGCCGGTTCAGCGAACCCGTCGACGAACTGGTCAAACGCTTCACGGCCTCGGTCAATTTTGACCAGCGCCTGGCCCTGTTCGACATCCAGGGCTCTCTCGCCCACGCTCAGATGCTGCACGAGTGCGGCATGCTCTCGGCCGAGGATCTGGCCCAGATCCGGCGTGGCATGGAGCAGATCCGTGCCGACATCGCTGCCGGCAAATTCCAGTGGTCAGTGGACCTGGAAGACGTGCACATGAACATCGAGCGTCGCCTGACCGATCTGGTCGGAGACGCCGGTAAGCGCCTGCACACAGCGCGCTCGCGCAATGACCAGGTGGCCACCGATATCCGCCTTTACCTGCGCGACGCCATCGACAATCTTATTGGCCTGATCCGCCGCATGCAGGGCGGCCTGCTCGACCTGGCCGAGCAGCACACCGAAACCATCATGCCCGGCTTCACCCACCTACAGGTGGCGCAGCCGGTGTCTTTCGCCCATCACCTCATGGCCTACCACGAGATGCTGGGGCGCGACGCCGAACGTCTGACCGATGCGCGCCATCGGGTGAACCGGTTGCCTCTGGGCAGCGCCGCCCTGGCCGGGACGACCTACCCCATCCGCCGCGAACGGGTAGCGGAACTGCTGGGCTTCGAGGCCGTGTGCGAAAACTCGCTGGACGCCGTGTCCGACCGGGACTTCGCCATCGAATTCACGGCGGCGGCCTCCCTGATCATGCTGCACCTGTCGCGCTTCTCGGTGGAACTGATCCTGTGGATGAGCCCGCGCTACGGCTTCATCCGCCTGGCCGACCGCTTCTGCACCGGTTCCTCCATCATGCCGCAGAAGAAAAACCCGGACGTGCCGGAACTGGTACGCGGCAAGACTGGCCGCGTCTACGGCCACCTGATGGGCCTGCTCACGCTGATGAAGGCGCAGCCCCTGGCCTACAACAAGGACAACCAGGAGGACAAGGAACCCCTGTTCGATACGGTGGACACCCTGTCCGACGCACTGACCCTGTTCGCCGACATGATGGGCGGCATCACCGTGAACCGTGACGCCATGCGGCGTGCCGCCCTGGAAGGCTTCGCCACCGCCACCGACCTGGCGGATTATCTGGTGAAGAAAGGCCTGCCTTTCCGCGACTCCCATGAGGTGGTGGCCCGCGCCGTACGCTATGGCGAGCAGAAAGGCTGCGACCTGGCAGACCTGCCCCTGGCCGAATTGCAGCAATTTTCCGACCTGATTGCCGACGACATCTTCAGCATCCTGACCCTGGAAGGCTCCCTCGCCAGCCGCAAGCACATCGGCGGCACTGCGCCGGAAGCCGTACGCGCCGCCATCGCCCGCGCCCGCGCTAAACTCGGCAACTAGGTCATGGCCGAGTTGTTCACCCGCGACTGGGTCGAGGCCTTCGCCGAGCGCTGGAACAGCGACAACGACATGGTGATCCCCCTGTTCACCCAGGGCTTTTCCGCCGTCATCGCCCTCGGCTACCCCAGCCAGGCAGACCCCAGCGTGCAGCTGGAAGTAGACAACGGCCGCGTGGTCCGCGCCGGCCTCTTCCGCCCCACCTCCCAAGCCACCATCGACTGGGACTTGCGCGCAACCCGCGACCAGTGGGCTGCCTGGAAGCAGAAGCCGCTGGAAATCACCGGTGTCAGCGTGGCGATAAACAGGGGCATCTTGGAATTCCGGACCGGGGATTACCGCAAGCTGATGCGGACGCCGGATCTGGCGAAGGCGTTTTTGCGGTTTTTTACTTTGCTGTAGTTTTCTTGGCGCGCTATCGCGCAAAACCTACTGATGCGGTACATGCATCCGGCAAACCTGCCGTGTCTCCGGTACCGCCAGCCGTTCCATGGTCAGCCCGCAGTGATAGATGCGCGCACTTTCCCGCTGCAGATGGATGCAGGTATTGCACATGCCGAAGGTGCGTTCCTGGTGCATGGCCTGAAGATTTCTCAGGGTTTCCTGCAGCACCAGCACCGTGGTCTTGGCCCGCGCCGGGCTGACGTTGGCCGCTGCCGTCTGCCAGATGGGCGCCAGTTGGGCGTCCTTCATCAGGCGCTTGCCGGCGGCTGACAGCTTGAGGCGCACCACCCGCTTGTCGTTTTCGTCCACGTAGCGCGCTACCAGGCCCTTGCGATACAGGAGCAGCAGGCTTTGGGACACGGTGCCCTTGGTCAGCCCCAGATACTCGGTCAGGGCCTGGGGAGTATTGCTGTAGCGATTGGCCTGGCGCAGGTAGCTCAGGGCCTGCAGATGGACCGGGTGCAGCTTGTACACTGCCCCCACCCGGCGCATTTCCACCCGGATGATGTTGCCCAGTCGCTCGGTCAGTTCCAGCAGATTGAAGGCGCTTTTGCGCATGGCAAGCCCCTAAAATTGGTTTCGACACCATACCGTATCGAAACCCCGGCTGTCGAGGGAGCTGGCCGGGCTTCAGGACAGACTGACCACTTCTCCTGCCTGCTGGCTGACGAAGCCGGACAAGGCTTCGAGCAATTCCGACCCGTCCCGGGTGTTGCGCCAGGCGCCATCGGCCCAGCGATAGTGGAAGCCGCCCGATCTGGCAGCCACCCAAACTTCCTGGGT
>OBLQ010000537.1_pt1 | contig 14517 bp, 11 predicted proteins | sample 1519881 | NCBI WGS metagenome assembly OBLQ01 (sample SAMN01911456, study PRJEB22533) | soil metagenome | biome: Soil | place: Malaysia | collected 2012-04-30 | depth DG_metagenome m | reverse complement strand
GAAGATTGCGGTGTTGCCGGGCGACGGGATCGGCCCGGAGATCGTGCGCGAGGCGTGCCGGGTGCTGGCGGTGCTGAACCGGGATTTCGGCCTGGATGCCGCATGGGAAGAGGCGCCGGTCGGCGGCGCTGGCTTCGAGGCCGCGGGCGATCCGCTGCCGGGGGCGACGCTGACGCTGGCGCGCGAGGCCGATGCGGTACTGCTGGGAGCCGTCGGCGGCCCGAAGTGGGAACGGCTGGCCAAGCCGTTGCGTCCGGAGGCCGGCCTGCTCAGATTGCGTGCGGAGCTGGGGCTGTTCGCCAACTACCGGCCGGCGAAGGTGTACGACCAGCTCGTGGATGCCTCGACGCTGAAGCCGGAGGTGGTGCGCGGCGTCGACATCCTGGTGGTGCGCGAACTGGTCGGCGGCATCTATTTCGGCCAGCCGCGCGGTATCGAGACCGTCAATGGCGAGCGCCGCGGCTACAACACCGCCACCTACACGGAGAGTGAGGTGCAGCGCATCGGGCGCAAGGCCTTCGAGGCCGCGCGCCTGCGCGGCAACCGCGTGTGCAGCGTGGACAAGGCCAACGTGCTCGAGACCAGCGAGGTATGGCGGGAGGTGATGGGCGAGCTGCATCAGGCCGAGTTTTCCGACGTCGAGCTGACGCATATGTACGTCGACAACGCCGCCATGCAGCTGATCCGCAATCCCCGCCAGTTCGATGTGCTGGTGACCTCGAACCTGTTCGGCGACGTGCTGTCCGACGAGGCCTCGATGCTGACGGGTTCGATCGGCATGCTGCCCTCGGCCTCCGTCGGTGAGCGGCATGCGATGTACGAGCCGATCCACGGCTCGGCGCCGGATATCGCCGGCCAGGACCGTGCCAACCCCTTGGCGACGATCCTGTCGGTGGCCATGATGCTGCGCTTCTCGCTGGATCGCGCCGATCTGGCCGAGCGGGTGGAGCAGGCGGTGGAACAGGCGCTGAACGCCGGCGTGCGCACCGGCGATCTGGCGATGGCTGGCGAGAAGACGGTCGGATGCGCGGCGATGGGTGATGCGGTCTGCAAGGCATTGGGAGCAATGGCATGAGTGAGTTTCTTTCGCACAAGGACGGGTATCGCGTGGCGGTGGTCGGGGCGACCGGCGCCGTCGGCAAGACGATGCTGGAGATACTGGAAGAACGCGATTTTCCGGTCTCCGAGATCGTGCCGGTGGCCTCCAGCCGCAGTGCCGGCTCCAAGGTCGAATTCCGCGGCAGGGAATACGTGGTGCAGGATCTCGAGACCTATGATCCGGCGGGCCTGGACATCGCGCTGTTCTCGGCCGGTGGCGGCACCTCGAGGCGGCATGCGCCGCGCTTCGCCGAGGCCGGCTGCTATGTCATCGACAACTCGAGCGCCTGGCGCATGGACCCCGACGTGGCCCTGGTGGTGCCGGAGGTCAATGCACATGCGCTTGAGATGGCCAAGGCCAACCGCATCATCGCCAACCCGAACTGCTCGACGATCCAGATGGTGGTGGCGCTGAAGCCTTTGCACGATGCGGTGCCGATCCGGCGCGTCGTGGTCTCGACCTACCAGGCCGTCAGCGGTGCCGGCGGTCGGGCGATGGAGGAGCTGGCCGACCAGACCCGGCATCTGCTGTCCGGCAAGGAGGCGGCGGTCAACGTGCTGCCGGCGCGCATCGCCTTCAACGTGGTGCCGCAGATCGACGTGTTCACCGAGGACGGTTACACCAAGGAGGAACACAAGATGATGGACGAGACCCACAAGATCATGGAGGCGGACATCGCGGTGTCCGCCACCACGGTGCGCGTGCCGGTGTTCTTCGGGCATTCGGAGTCGGTCAACGTCACCTTCGACGGCCCGATGACGGCCGAGCGGGCCCGTGATCTGCTGGCCGAGGCCCCGGGGGTCTGCGTCGTGGACGATCCGGCGGGCGAGGACTACCCGATGCCGATGGAAGCCGCCGGTACCGATCCGGTGTGGGTGGGGCGCATCCGCGATGATTATTCATGGCCGAATACCTTGAACTTGTGGATAGTTGCTGATAATGTACGTAAAGGCGCGGCTCTAAATGCCGTTCAAATAGCGGAAATCTTGATTGGAAAGTGTTAGCTATCACTTTCGCCGCTGTTGTGAACCGGGGATGGAGCCGGGAAGAAAACGCGAAAAACGGCGCTTGAATCGCAACTTACGGCGGAGGAGGCGATATGCGTAACAAGGTAGCGCTAGGGTTCCTGGCTGTAGCAGCCTGGTTGATATCGGCCGCGAGCGCGTGGGCGGTATCCCTGGGCAAGATCGACATCGCCAGCCATCTCGGGGAGCCCTTCTATGCGGAGGTGCCGCTGCAGCTGGATAACGGCGAGAGCATCTCCAATGTCTACGTCGAGCTTGCCTCCCCCGCCGATTACCGCATCCTCGAGGTGTATCGCGATCCCGCCCTGAATGCCATCACCGTCGATGTGAAGACCGACAAACGCGGTGCGCGGGTCGTGCTGAGCTCCGATTCGGGCGTCGAGTCGCCGTTCTTCAACCTCGTGCTCAAGGTCCGCTATGAGCGCGCCACGCATTTCAAGAAGTACCCGGTGTTCCTGGATATCCCCCAGATGGCCAGGCCGTCCGTGATGAAGCCGGTGCCCGCCGTCAAGGAGGGCCAGCCCAGGCCGGCGCCGTCCCAGGCGGCCCCGGTGGTCCAGGCCAAGCCGGCGGCGCCCGCGCCGGGTTCGGGCTTTGCGCCGTTCGACGGCTGGGCCCGCATCGCCCGTTACGGACCGATGGTGTTCGGCGATACCATCACCACCGTGGCCCAGCGCCTGCAGGTCGATGACCGCTATACCCGCCAGCAGGTGATGGTGGCCCTGTTCGAGAAGAACCGTGCCAAATTCGATCATGACAACATCAACCTGATCAAGGCAGGAACCTATCTGGACGTGCCGACGGCAGCCGAGGTGGAGCGGATCTCCCCTGATCAGGCCCGCGGCATCATCGCCAAGCAGGAAAAGGAATGGAAGGAGCTGGTCAAACAGCCGAAGTATGCGGCGGTGGCCGAGGCGCAGAAGAACCGCTACAGCAAGCGCGTGCGCGTCGGTGAGAATGCCAGCGGTGTCGCCTCCGCGCCGATGCCGTCCCAGTCCCAGCAGGGTGGAACGGTGCAGGCCGTCCAGAAAGGGGCGCCGGCTGCGAATGCCGAAGCGGAGCAGAAGCAGACACAGATGCAGCAACAGATTCAGCAGTTGCAGCAGCAGAACAGCGAATTACAGGGCAAGCTGACAGACACCCAGAAGCAGCTGGCGGACGCGTCCGCCAAATCCGATGAGGCGGCGGCCGCAGCCGCGGATGCCAAGGTCAAGAAGCTGCAGATCCAGCTGGCGCGCCTGCAGGCCGAACGGGACGAGGCCTTGCAGAAGGCCCAGGCCCAGCCGTCGCCGCTCGGCTGGCTGACCTATGCCCTGCTTGGCGTGATCGTGCTCTTGCTGGGCGTGGTCGGTTACCTGATGCGCCGCGAACCCGCACATCCGGCAGAATCGTATGCGATGCCCGAGCCCCAGGCCGAGCCGCACGGCTTTGCACGGCCATCGCCGGACAGCTCGGATATGTTCGAAGAGGCGCCGGAGATCGACGTCGAAGAGGTTCCGCACAAGGGATTCGATGCCATGGCCACCATGCAGATGAATGCTGCGGAGGTGACCAAGGAATTCACCGATTCGATCCCCGATCTGACCGATGAGGACACCGGCAAGATGGAGGCCTTCCAGGAGGAGATCGAGGAGGAGCCGGATCCGAATGTCGACTACCTGGCCGAGGCGGACGTTTACCTGCGCTATGGCATGGAGGATGAGGCGATCCAGCAGGTGAAGATGGCATTCAAGCTCGATCCCCACAACGCCGATGCCCATATCAAGATGGTGCAGGTGCTGAAGGCGAAGAACGATCAGCCCGCCCTGGACGAGGCCATCACCGAGGCCCGCCAGGCACTGGGTGGCAGCGCCCTGCAGCGCTTCGAGGAGGCGGTGTCCAACCTGGATGAGGCGGTTGCGGATGCGTTCGCCGATACGATGCCGCCGACCATGGCCGAGGAGTTGGCCGAATTCGAGGGGGGTGAGTCACTGGCGGAAGAGGCCGTGGAAGCCGCCGAGCCCGAACTGACGGCCGGCGGAGAGCCCGAGGCTGAGCAGCCCAAGGCCGGGGCGGAGGATGTGTCCGGCGGTCTCGATGACCTGGATCTCGAATGGCCCGAATTCGAGGACGCGGAGACGCCGATGCACGAGGCCCAGGCCGAGGTGGCGGCGCAGGAAGAACAGGAAGAGGGGGAGCAGGAGGAGCGGGAAACGCCGCCTGCCGCTGCCCCGGCCCGACCGTCGGAAGGCGCGTCGTCCGGTGACATGGAGTTCGATCTGTCCGATCTCGAGATTCCGGAGGCCGATATCGCGGCCGCAGCCGAGGGGGCGGAAAGCCGCGCGGCCTCGTTTGTGGATACGAGCGATCTCGAGAAGACGGTGGCCATCGACTGGTCGCAGGAGACCTCGGTGGAGTCCGACGAAGAGGAGGATATGATCGGCGAAAGCGGTGCCGAGGGTGTGGCCGAGGTACCGGTGGAGAGTGCCGAACCGGAGCCCGCGGCCGAGGAAAAGCCGAAGCCTGAGGCCTCGTCGGCGATCGACGATGGGGGCATCGATCTCGGCGACTTCGATTTCGATCAGGCTGAGGCCGAGAGGGACGCGACGGTCGGGACGGTCGGGACGGGGGACGACGAGTTCAGCAGCACCATCCGTACGACCCTGGTCAACGTCGAAGCCCATACCGATGAGGAGGCTGAGCCACTGTTCGACCTGTCCTCGGAGGATGAGGCGGGCGAAACCGTCAAGATATCCGCCGGTCAGGACAAGGCATCCGCGCCGGTGGCCGAGCCGGAGGATCAGGATGACGAAGCCTCTGCGTCCGGGAAGGTGGAGAACGAGTCCAGCCTGCTGCTGGATCTGGGCGATGACCTGGATGAGACCCAGAAGCTGGATGATCTGCTCAGTGAGTTCGCCGATGAAAGCGAAAAGGATGGCGGCAAGAAGGGCGACTGACCGCCCTTGCGGCCTTCCTGATATCCCGGCAATCCGGCCATGACCGCTCTCTCGGCCCTGCGCATGCGCTGTGCAGGCTATATCTGGGAGAGCCACGTCATCGCCCGGCTGTTTGTCGGCATCACCTGCCTGGGTGCCGGGCTGCATTCCGACTCAATGATCCATGCCCTGATTCTGCTCGCTGTTGTGCTGGCCCTGCTGCTGGCCCTGGGCACGCCGGGGGCGACCGTGCTGCGGGCCGCACGGGTGCTGGCCTTCCTGGTCCTGCCCATCCTGATCCTGCATCTGTGGCTGACGCCGGGCCGTCTATTGGTGGGGGGCATCAGCGCGGAGGGGCTCGAGCGCGGGGGCTGGTTGAGCCTGCATCTGATCCTGATGTATTTTTCCGCGATGCTGTTTTCCCGCCTCATTACGCTGCAGGAATGGATGGCCCTGACCTCGGCCTGCGGGGGCAGGCGCCTGCAGCCGTATCTGTTGCTGTTGATGCCCCTGGCGCGGCAGGTGCGATGGCGGACACGCTCCCTGGCGCGCCAGTGGCACCAGCGGGGAACCTGGCGGGAACTGGCCCTGGCGCTTTCCGCCGTGGTGGACCAGTGCATGTCGGTATCCCGCAGGCAGGCCGATAGCCTCTGGTTGCGTTGGCCCGCTTCCGTCGGAGCCCCCCATCCCCTCTTCGCCATGGCCGCATCCGTACAGGCATGGTCGGCCACGCTGCTGATGCTGCTGATGGGGGCCGGCATTCTCGCCGCGAGCATGGGTGTCCGGTGACCGACGAGGCCCCCTCAAGCCGGCGCATCGCGCTGGTGCTCGAATACGACGGCATGCAGTTCAACGGATGGCAAAGGCAGAAGAGCGGCCGCTCCGTCCAGGAAGATCTCGAACAAGCCCTGCGTGCCGTCGACGGCGGGGATTGCCGGACGGTGGCGGCCGGCCGCACCGATGCCGGCGTGCATGCCGAGGCCTTGCTGGTGCATGCGGATGTGGACGCCGGGCGTTGGCGGCGCTCGCCACGGGCGTACATGCACGGCGTCAACCAGCATCTGCCGCCGTCGCTCAGGGTGGTGGGGGTGCGGGGCGTGCACGGGGGGTTCCACGCCCGCTTCGATTGCCTTGAGCGGGCATATCGCTACCGGATATGGAACCGGCCGACAGCCTCGGCGCTGCATGCCTGGCGGCACTGGTGGATGCCGCGTGCGCTGTCAACGGACGCCATGAATGCGGCTGCCGCCTTTCTGGTCGGCGAGCATGACTTCAGCGCGTTCCGGGCGGCCGGCTGCCAGTCGCACTCGGCCAGCAGGGATCTCAGGCAACTGCGCGTCGAACGGGATGGCTGGGTCGTTTCGATCGATGTGCGCGCCAATGCCTTTCTCTATCACATGGTGCGCAATATCGTGGGCAGCCTGGTCAGGGTCGGCGTCGGGGACTGGCAGTCATCGGACATCCGGAACCTGCTGGAGTCCAGGGACCGGAGTTTGGGCGCGGCCACGGCCCCGGCCCATGGGCTGTATTTCCGGGATGCCGTCTATGAGGGCTTCCGGGCCTCCGAATTGGTCGGGGACGTTTCCGGCTGAGGCGGCTGGTTGTTCCGGTTGGCCTGGATGGCCGCGATATGGGCGGCCAGCGCGCGATAGCTGACCGGTTTGTGGATGATGCCGGCATCGAGACCGGGGAGCTGCTGCAGGCGCGCCTCCTCGCCATAGGCCGTGATCACCATGATCGGCAATTGCACCCCCCTGTCGCGCAATTGCCGGATCATCTCCACGCCGTCCATGCCCGGCATATTGTAATCGGTCAGGATCAGGTCGAAGGCATCGGTGTCCGGCCGATCGAAACGGGCGAGCGCGCTCTGCCCGTCCGGGACCGCCACGACGCGGTGCCCCATGCGCGTCAGCATGGCCTGATGCACCTTCAGCACGACCGGGCTGTCGTCCACGAGCAGGATGTGCCATGGCACGGTGTCGATCGCCTCGGACATGTCCGGGGCCGGATGGCTTTCCGGTGCCTGTCGGGCGGGACCGGATGGACGCGTGCCGGCTCTGGCCGGAAGGTGGATGGTGAATGTACTGCCATGCTCCGGCATGGATTGCACATGGATGCGCCCGTGATGCTGTTCGACGATGCGTTTGACGAGGGCCAGCCCAAGGCCGGTGCCCCCCAGTTTCCGGCGCGTGGTCCACAGGGTGGTGAAGATCTTCTCCAGGTTCTCGCGGGCAATGCCGCATCCGGTGTCCGCGACCTGGATGACGATGCCGGCAGGCCCTGCCTCATGCTCATCGGCCGTGACGCGGATGTCGATGGAGCCCGTATCGGAGATCGCCTGGTAGGCATTCTGGATCAGGTTCATCATGACCTGCTCGAGCTCGGATGTCGGCAGGTCGGGTGTGGGCAGTCCGGCATCGATATGGCAGTTCAGCGTTACCTTCTCCGGTAGCTGCAAGCGCACCAGATCGGTCAGTTTTTCCAGGGCGGCGCGGGTGTCCGCTGCCTGGCTCTGGGGCCTTTCCACGGCTGGGCGCGTGCCGAGGTTCAGCAACTGGGAGATCATGTCCGCTCCGCGTTCGCCGGCCTCGATGATGGGATTGAGCCGATGCTTCAGCCCCGGATCCTGGACATCCATCTGCAGGGTCTCGGCCTGGCCGATGATGCCGGTCAGTAGATTGCGGAAGTCGTGGACGATCTTCACGACGGTGTCGTTCCGGAAGCCGGTCTGCCGGTCGTGCTCCGAGATGTCGACCAGCAGGCACAGGCCGATCCACTGGCCATGCCAGCGTACCCGGCTCGCTTCCCCCATCAGATTCAGCGTGCGGTCGGACGCATCCCTGCCCCGGATATAGAAACGCAGGGGCGTGCCGCTTCCCTGTTGCAGGGCCTTGCGGCAATGGCTGACGATGATGTTGCCGTCTTCGAGCAGGGTCAGCATGTCGACCTGTTCACCCGCCAGGCGGGCGACGGGTTCCCGGCTGACGGACTGCAAGGCGGCGTTGGCGCGGATGATTCGCGGGGAACCGCGCTCATCGAGATGGTAGGTGAAGACGGGCAGCGGGCCATGGTCGAGCAGCCCGAACGATGCCTGGTTTTCATCGGGCGTGGCATGCTGCGCGCCGCGGCGATGGGCGAGCGACATGGCGTAAGCCGGCAGCAGCAACAGGGCCGCGACCTGGAAGCCGAGCAGCGACCAGATGGTATCGATCTGCAATTGCTGCAGGCTCACGATGGCGGCGCCCACCAGCCCGGCCAGGCACAGGGCCTGCGTGTAGAGCATCATCATGTTGCCGTAACGGAAGGCGTTGCCGAGGATGATGGCCAGGTAGAGCAGGGACAGGCCGCTGATGTTTCCTCCGTCGATGACCAGGGCGAAGCTGGCGACATAGACATCCAGGATCGGCGATACCAGCAGACGGCCGGAGGAGGCGGGATGGCGGCGAATGGAATAGATGATGTAGAGGTTGTATAGCAGGTACAGGCCGGTGGTGGCCTCGAAGGCGGTATCGTAGACTGCGAAGAAGGGTCCGTGCATGAACAGGTAGACGAGGCACAGCAGGGCCATCGGGATGCGTGTCCATGCCTGCTGAACCTGGGTGTAGGCCAAGGCATGGTTGCGCGGATGGATCTTGCCGAAAAACCACGAATGAACGATCGGCTTCACACCACATGCCCCCTTGAATCTCCGGCCCGTTTCCGATGGAGATTAGCATAGACAGCGGGGCATACTACCCTTATCTAAATAGCGGCGTGAAACAAACGGATATGTTACCGTTCGCCGCCCGAACACGGGGTTCTTTCGCATAAACAGGAGTATCGACGTGCTATATGTGGCTGTCCGTGCCGCACGCCGTGCGGGGGATATCATCGCCCGCGCCTTCGATGAGCGGGACAAGATGAACATACGCCAGAAGAGCGACCGGGATTATGTCACGGATGTCGACCAGCGGGCCGAGGCGGCGATCGTGCAGGACATCCGCAAGCACTATCCGGCGCACGGCATCGTGGCCGAGGAATCCGGCCGCACCCATCCCGAGGCCTCCGTGCAGTGGTACATCGATCCGCTCGATGGCACGACGAACTTCGTGCACGGCCATCCCCATTTCGCGGTATCCATCGCGGCCTGGAAGGATGGAAGGCCGCTGCTGGCGGTGGTGCACGACCCGATCCGCAACGAAACCTTCGAGGCCCAGAACGGCGGCGGGGCGTTCCTGAACCGCCGGCGCCTGCGGGTCACGGACGAGGCGCGTGTGGCGCATGCGCTGTTCGCCTCGGGGCTTCCCTCCTATCGCCGGGAGCAGATCGATGTGTTCCAGCGCCGGATGGATGCCTGCATGCGCGCCACCGAGGGTTACCGCCGCGGCGGTTCGGCGGCGCTGGACCTGGCCTATGTGGCCAGCGGCCGGCTGGATGCCTACTGGGAGGCCGGGCTCGGTGCATGGGATATCGCGGCGGGGCTGCTTCTGGTCCAGGAGGCGGGCGGCATGGTCACCGACCTCGCCGGCGGCACCGTCGATCTGGAGCAGGGCGATGTGCTGGCCACCAACGCGCAGCTGCACCGGGCGTTTCTTGGCCTGTTGGTGGACAAGGGCCGTTAGCCGCCCTGGGCTATTTGCCTTCCTTGCGGATCAGCAGGAATACGGCGATGCCGCCGAATGACAGGTTGGGTAGCCAGGCGGCATAGCCGGCCGGCAGGCGGTCGCCGGTGGCCAGCAGGTTGCTGGTATCCCCGAAGATATAGAAGGCCAGTCCCAGGCAGATGGCGGCGGCCAGTCCCCATGAGGCGGCGCTGACCCGGCTGCTCATGTGCATGCACAGGGCCAGGGCCAGGATCGCCATGATGAAGCAGGCCAGCGGTGCCGCCAGTTTGCGATGGAAGGTGAAGACATAGCTGGAGGCGTTCATGCCGGCCCGCTGCAGGTTCCGGGCGTATTCCCCGAGCTCCAGCAGCCCCATGTGCCGCGGCTCGGGGGGAGAGGCCGTGCTTGGGCCGACGGCGGAGTCGATGTGCATGTCGTCCTGGTGGTCGAAGCGCAGCCCGCTGGTTCCGCCCGGGGCGCTGATGTCGACGTCCGACAGCACCCAGGCATGGTCGGCATAGATGGCATCGGCGGCATCCAGGCGTTGCAGCCACCGCCCATGGTCATCCGTCTCGATCATCATCATCTTGAAGTGCTGGTCGCCCAGCGGGGTCAGGCGGAAGAAGCGGTGCCCGTCGCGCAGCCATTGCACGTCGCGGCTGGTTTCCGGCTGATGGTGGATATGCACGCGTTCGATGAAGTCCAAACGCGTGTTGGTGATCGGCGTGACCCACTGGCCGATGGCGAAGCTCAGGCTGGCCGCCAGGGCGGCCACGGCCATGAGCGGCGTCAGAAGCTTGTTCAGGCCGAGTCCGGCCGCCCTGAGTGCCGCCAGTTCGTGATGATGGGAAAGCTCGGTCAGGAAGACGCTGCAGGCGAGCAACACGATCACGGGCATGAAGCCGCTGATCATGAAGGGCATCTTCAGCAGGATGTACTCGACCATCATCGCGCCGTCGAGGCCGTGGCCGAGGAAGCGGGCCTTATCGAAGGCCTCGACGATGATGAAGATGCCCAGCAGCACGGTCATCGTGGCCAGACCGCGCTGCAGGCAACCGGTAAAGATCCAGCGAAAGACGATGGGCATGGACCGATGCTAGCAGCCGGGCGGCGTTTGGGCGATGCGCCGGGGGCGCGGAACCCGCACGTGCATCACCTGTTCCAGGTGTTAGACTCGGCGCGTCCTACCATGACGGGGGTCTTCAATGCCTTGGAGTGATCCGAATCAGTCCAATAATCCCTGGGGGCGTCGTCCATCCGGACCCGGCCAGGTGCCTCCGAACCTCGACGAGGTGATCCGTCGCATGCAGGAGCGGCTTGCCGGAATGTTGGGTGGCGGTGCCGGCGGACCGGGAGGCGGTACCCCGCGTTTCGGCAAGGCCCTGCTGCCGCTCGGCCTGGGTATCCTGTTGCTGCTGTGGCTGGCCTCCGGCGTGTATGTGGTCGGGGCGGACGAGCAGGCCGTGGTGCTGCGTTTCGGCCAGCACGTGGCGACGAAGGGGCCGGGCCTGAACTGGCATATGCCCTATCCGATCGAGACGGTCGAGAAGGTGCCGGTCACGCGTATCCAGCGTCTGGAGATCGGTTTCCGCCTGATGGGCGACGGCAGCACCCGCAGGATACCCCAAGAGGCGCTGATGCTGACCCAGGACGAAAACATCGTCGACATCTCGTTCATCGTGCAGTACCGGGTCCGCGATGTGAGCGACTATCTCTTCAACATCGTGGACGGCCCGATGACCGTCCGGGATGCGGCGGAAAGCGCGATGCGCGAGGTGATCGGCCGTACCAATATCGACGACGTGCTGACCAGCAAGAAGGCCGAGGTCGAGGTGGAAACGCAGAAGCTGCTGCAGGATATCCTCGACAGCTACGAGGCCGGCATATCCGTGATGACGATCAAGCTGCAGAACGTGCAGCCGCCCGATCCCGTGATCAAGCAGTTCAAGGATGTGGCCTCGGCTAGAGAGGACAAGGAACGCACCAAGAACGAGGCGGAAACCTACGCCAACGACATCCTGCCGAAGGCCCGCGGCGATGCGGCGAAGCAGGTGCTGGATGCCGAGGCCTATGCCAAGGAGGTGGTGGCCCGTGCCACCGGTGACTCCAATCGCTTCGTCAGCCAGCTCGACGCCTATCGCAAGGCGCCGGAGGTGACCCGCAAGCGCCTGTACCTGGAAACGATGCAGGACGTGCTGAGCAATGCGGACAAGATCATCGTCGATCGCAGCGTGGCCAACCGCATCCTGCCGTATCTGCCGATCGACAAGGCGTCGGGTAAGGTGGAGGTGAAGCCATGAGCCCCAAGCAGAGTATCGGACTGATCATCCTGGCGGCCGTGGCATTGGTCGCGTCGATGTCGGCCTTCGTGGTGGATCAGCGCCAGCAGGCCCTGGTGCTGCAGTTCGGCAAGCCGGTCGGGGTGGTGAAGGACGCCGGCCTGAAATTCAAGTGGCCATGGCAGAACGTGGCGGATTTCGATCGGCGGCTGTTGATCAGCGATTCCGTGCCCAACGAGATGATCACCCTGGACCAGAAGCCCATCCTGGTCGACAACTATACGCGCTGGCGCATCATCAATCCGCTGCGCGTCTACCAGGTTGCCGGTACGCAGAGCGGTGTCGAGGCACGCATGCAGGACGTGGTGCGCGGCAAGGTGCGCGAGGTGCTGGGCCAGAACGACCTGGGACAGGTCGTCACCGGCGGCGGATCGGAGCAGTTGCGCTCCGCCCTGATGCGCGAGATCACCGAGAAGGCCAATGCCGGCGTCAAGGATCTCGGCATCGAGGTGGTCGATGTGCGCATCAAGCGCGTCGACCTGCCGAAGGAGAACTCGGATGCGGTGTTCAAGCGCATGCAGGCCGAACGCCAGCGCATCGCCATGCAATACCGCTCCGAGGGCGAGGAGACGGCCAAGGAGATCCGCGCCGAGGCCGACAAACAACGCAAGGTGATCCTGGCCGATGCCTATGAGAAGGCCCAGACCATCCGCGGCAAGGCCGATGCCCAGGCCACGCTGATCTACGCCAAGGCCAACAAGCAGGACCCGAAATTCTATGCCTTCATGCGCTCGCTGCAGGCCTACCGTGACTCGATCGGTCCGGGTACGCGCCTGGTGATCACGCCGGACTCGGAGTTCTTCAGGTTCTTTGAGGATTCCAGGATATCCGGCGACGCAACCGGGAAGAAATAAAGGCACGAGGGCATATCCTGTGCAGGATCTGTGGGTTGCGCTCGGTCTGGTGCTGGTGATCGAGGGGGCGCTGTATGCGCTGTTCCCGCAGCACATGATCGACATGATGCGCCGCCTGCCATCGGTCCCGCCGGCGGTGCTGCGGCTGATGGGGCTGACGGCCGTGGGCCTGGGATGGCTGATCGTCTGGCTGCTGCGCGGCAGCAGCTGACGTTCTATTCCTTGGAGTCGCCCTTGGGGTCGCCGGTGGCCTTATGACGGTGCTCGATCGGCGGCAGCGTGTCCGTCGTGCGCGCCCGGGCCTCCTCCTCGCCGATGACGTTGCGCATGGCCTCCAGGCTGTGCTGCAGCTTGCGCTGGACGCAGGCATAGAGGGAAAAGCCGAAATCCGAGTAACGCTTGCGCCAGGCCTGGATGGAATCGGTGCTGATGGCCATCAGGCGCAGCGGTGAGGTGGCGATCACCGTGGCCGCATGCGGCCGGCCGGTGATGACCGAGATCTCTCCCACCTCGTCGCCGCTGCCGATGCGGGCGAAAACGATGCGTTTCTTGGCATCGTGCGGGTGCCGGATCGAGGCCTCGGCCTCGCCGCCCAGCACCAGGAACATGAATCGCGTGTCCGAGTCACCCTCGCGGATCAGCGTCTCTCCGGTTTCCAGGGAGATGAACTGGCCGTTGTAGAGGATGACCTCGCGCACGGACTGCGGCAGCGTGGTGAACACGGGGTTCACGGCCAGCGCCGTGGCGGCGGAACGGCGCTCGGCCAGCTGGGTCAGCGAACGCAGGAAGCGCTCGTTGGTCTTCATCAGTTCGCGGATGTGCTGACCATCGACCTGGTAGAGCGCGGTCGGCTCCACGGTGCGTACGCCGGCACCGGCCGGCGCGTTGTACAGGATGGAGGCCTCGCCGAAGATATCGCCGGGCGTGATCGAGCCCACCTGGAAGATGTCATCACCATGCCGCTTGTTGACCATCAGCATGCCGGAACGCACGAAATACAGGTAATGCGGCAACTGTCCCTCGATCATCACGGGGATGTCGGCCGCCATCTCGAGGGTGCCGGCAACGGAACGCAGGAAATGGATTTCGTCCGGGTACAGCACCGCGAGCGTGGGGAACGCCCGTGCGTCGAAATCGTCGTTTTCCTGTTTTTCGTCTGTATTGAAACGCTCTTCCATCCACGCCAGTATGGATGCTTGCGTATTGTGCCGCAAGCGATGCCGCGTTTCTTCCCATTCAGAAGTGGAGGCTGGGTTGCCTGAGCTGCCTGAGGTCGAGGTGGTCCGGAGTGGACTGGAGCCGCTGATCCGCAACCGACGCATCCGCCAGGTGCAGCTGCACCGGAGCGCGCTGCGTTACCCGTTGCCGGCCGATATGGCCGAGTGCCTGCAGGGGCGCACCGTGACGGCGGTTGCGCGCCGGGGCAAGTATCTGCTGTTCCGTTTCGACGGGGACGAACTGCTGGCCTGGCACCTCGGCATGACCGGCCAGTTCCACGTCTTGCCGGAGGAGGAAGCGGCAGGTCGGCACGAGCATGTCGTGATCCTCTTCGATGATGGCCTGAGCCTGCGTTACCGCGATGTGCGCCGCTTCGGCTATGCGGGGATGTTCCGGGTGGAGGACTGGCAGAGCCAGCCGTGGTTCGCCGGTCTCGGGCCGGAGCCGCTGGAGGATGGCTTTGACGGCGGCTATCTGCTCGGCC
>OBLQ010000536.1_pt1 | contig 14518 bp, 10 predicted proteins | sample 1519881 | NCBI WGS metagenome assembly OBLQ01 (sample SAMN01911456, study PRJEB22533) | soil metagenome | biome: Soil | place: Malaysia | collected 2012-04-30 | depth DG_metagenome m | reverse complement strand
GGCGAACCGGATTTGCAGAACGGCCGCGAAGATGGGAGCAAAGGCAAGAACGAGAAAGAAGCCGAGGAAATTACCCACCCAGCAGCTCGCGATGAGCCCCCAAACAAAATCTGCGTGCTCCTTGAAGAGCATCGGCCCGGGTTGAAGGCCAAAGATCATCAGGCCGCCCATAATCACCGCCATGGTTGGTGATCCCGGAATTCCCAAGGTGATCATCGGGAGGGTTGCCGAAGTTCCGGCACCGTGGGCCGCGGCCTCGGGAGCAATAATTCCTGCCGACGCCCCTTTGCCAAATTCATCTTTGTTACTGTAGGACTGTTTACAGAAACCATAGGCCATAAAGGAAGCCGGCGTCGCTCCTCCGGGCTTGAGCCCCATCCAGCATCCGATGAGAGACCCCATGATGACGGCCTTGGGATAGCGACGGACCTCCCGGAGCCCTTCCCGAATGTCTTTTAGTCCAACCCTGGCCGAAATTCCTTCTAAATTTAGTCCTTCTTCCACGGTAAGGAATATCTCACCCAGCCCAAAGAGCCCGATGACCGCCACGATAAAGTTGAAACCGCCCATGAGGTCGACTGACCCAAATGTCATGCGCAGCTGTCCGCTTACGATATCCATCCCCACAGCCGCAAGGATGAAACCAAACAGGATGGACGCCACGGTTTTGACGGGGGATGTGCCGCCCAAACCTACAAAGGCGCTAAAGGTGAGCATCATGACCGCGAAAATCTCCGCCGGGCCGAACTTTAAGGCAAACTCCGCTATGATAGGTGCAAAAAATGTAAGCAGGATGACACCGAGGACCGCCCCGACTCCATGGGCCAGGAAAGAGATCACCAGGGCTTTACCAGGCTTTCCCCCTTTTGCCATCGGGTAGCCATCAAAGGTGGTTGCCACTGACCATGGTTCGCCGGGTATGTTAAAGAGAATGGAGGTGATGCTGCCGCCGTAAAGCGCACCCCAATAGATGCTCGCCAATAGAATCACCCCCGCAGTGGCGGGCATCGTAACCACAACTGGGATGAGTATGGCCACGCCGTTGGCGCCACCCAAGCCGGGCAATACGCCGACAATAATTCCAAGGATGAGTCCAATGACGGCGACCAAGATGTTATAGGACTGCAACGCGATGCCAAGCCCCATCATCAGATTGTGAAAGTCCGCCGCCATGCCTCTTCCCCCTTGTACGGTTTCTTGCTGTTAAAATGGCATCAGTTTGGCGCCCCATAGCCCCTGAGGCAATGGCACCAGAAACAGCTTATCAAACGCAATATAAAGCGACATCGGCACGAGGAGACTCACGAGTACCGTCTTGACCCACCCGATCTTTCCCACGGCACGCATATAGAACGCCAGGTACAGGGCCGCAGCGATGTGAAGCCCCACAAATTCCGATATCACAATCATTGCCGTTGACGGGATCAAGACCCAGAGGATCGGAGTTAACGCCCCTTCCGGCATGAGGCGTTCCCCCGCTCCCGCTTTCTCGCGCTTCTTAAAAACATTAAACAGGACAAGGAGAGAGCATACGATCGTCCCCACTCCTAGATAGAACGGAAAAAATCCGGATTCGGGACCGCTCATTCCCCATCCGAAACCAAGCCGGACAGAATCCAGGACAGTAATAGCCCCGACGACGATCAACAGGAAGGCAACAAATATTTCAGCTTTTCGCATCTAACCTCCCTTAACGGTGTCTCCACTAATCAACTCTCGTGGGAGGAATGTTACTACTTCTTGATCAGTCCCCCTTTGGTCATGAGCTCCTTGTGAAGGATTTCGGTTGTCTCGAGCCATTTGACGTACTCAGGACCGGTTAGAAAGGCCCGCTTGAGTCCTCCGTCATCGGTAAATTTTTTCCACTCGGGAGTTTCGGTAACCTTCTTAAACACATTGATGTACCAATCCTGGACATCCTTGGAAATACCCGGAGCGGCAAATATCCCCCGCAGCATCAGATAGTGGATGTCTTTACCGAGGGCTTCCTTGACCGTAGGGATGGTTTTCCAATCAGGCAGGTTGAGGCGCTCGGTATCAAAGATGGCCAACGGCCTTACTCTTCCCGCCTTCCAGTGGCCTACAGCCTCGATGGGGTTGTTGACGGTGGAATCCACGTGCTTTCCAACCAGTTCCACGGCCACAGTGCCGCCTCCCTTGAACGGCACATAGATGAACTTAAGGCCGAGGGCCTGTTCTAATTGCACGGTAATGATCTGATCTTCCTGGGCGCTTCCCGTACCCGCCATCTTGAAAGTGCCGGGAGATTTTTTAACTGCGTCGATATACTCTTTCGCTGTCTTGTAAGGTGTGTCCGAGTTGACCCAAAGGACAAACTCGTCGAGGGCCAACCTCGCGATCGGGGTTAAGTCCCGCCAATTGAAAGGGACGCCTGTGGCAAGCGGGGTGGTGAAAAGATTGGAGAGAGTAATAATAACAACATTTGCATCTCCCTTTTTCCCCTTGACATAGGTGAAGCCCTCAGCTCCCGCCCCTCCGGATTTGTTAATGTCGACGAACGGTTGGGGCGAGAGTTTGTACTTGCTGATCAGTGGCGAAATAAACCGGGCCATAACATCAGCCCCACCTCCGGTTCCTGCTGGAATGATGAATTCAACCGGCTTGGTCGGCTCCCAGGCTTGAGCCCTACTCCCCCACAATAAAGAGATCAGTATCGGTAAAACCAAGCAAAGCTGATAAGAGACTTTCTTTTTCATGGCCATCCCTCCTTTGACGTGTTTCGTTTGTTGTTGGCAAATTCGCTTAAGCCGGGCAAGCCGGTTTTCACGGAAAATGATATCGGCAAAAGGGAGGCACACGGTCGTTTTCTTGTTACTTGTCAGGATCGCAGGAACTCCCTTCAGCCGGTCATGGATCTGTCGGTAAGCTCGCGAAGCCAACCCCCGACCTCGGTAGGCCGGGAGTTGGCGCCGCGACCGAATGATGATGAATTGCGGGATGGCGTGTGGACCATGCTGAGATATGCGGATGCTCGAGAGTCAAATTGGTGTCCGCGATCCGACGCATGGCCCATTCCGCTGAGGATTTTTAACCAGTAAACTTTAGTAAGCTAGTCCGGAAATCTAAATTCTCGCCTTCAGTATGCCCTTGATCGGGGCGACGCCTGGAATTTCCCACTCCTCCCACATTTTGTCAACCATATTTTGAATGTAAGTGAAATGCTCTTCCTTGAGATGCTCAAAGCGGCCCTGCTTGGTGAGAAATTCTTTCACCGGAATTCGTCCCTTGCCCGACTTGCGGGCGTCATAGGTGTAAATCACCTGGCCCTCCACGATCTCATAGAGCGGGTACAGTCCTGACTTGATCCCCAGCTCCCCCAGCACGTTTGAGTAGCGAGGATGATAGTCCCACCCTTTCGGGCATGGGTCATAGGCGTGGATAAAAGTTGGTCCGCCGACGCTGAGCGCCTTGCGCACCTTGTTCAGATAATCGGTGGGCGGGTAGGTGGCGCAGGCGGTGGCGACGTAACGGCAAGTCGGATGGCCGACCGCCATCATACCTGCGACGTTCTTTTTCCAGCGCCGCTGCATGATCGGATGCTTGGTTCCCGGCGGGGTGAAGGTCGTCTGGGCACCGAAGGTGGTGAGGCCAGTGGCCTGAATGTCGGTGTTAGCGGCCGACTCGTTATCATACATGACGATCAGCAAATCAAGATCACTCTGCAACGCGCCCGAGATGCCGCTGAGGCCCATGTCGCCGCCGCCGAGATCGCCGCAAAAGGCGATCGCGTTGATTTTCTCGTCTTTGATCTTACCCTTGCGCTTGAGCGCCCGTAGGCCCGCGGCCATGCCCACGGCCGAAGCGCCGCTGGCCCCGAGCTGGGTGTGCATCCACGGCACGATCCAAGGCGTGGTTAGATAAGAGGTGTTGGCCACATACATACAACCGGTGGATCCCGTCACTACGGTGCGTGGGCCGGCAGCCTTGATGAAGCCGCGCATGGTCGTAGCCGACTCGCAGCCCTGACAGGTGCGGTGGCCGGAAGTGTAGAACTCTTCCAGGGGAACATTCTTTACGCCTTTAATTCTTTCATAATCGATCGTCGGTACAGTTGCCATAATCGCTCCTTCCTAGGTTACTCTCGTAAGCCGATCCAGGTCACGAATCCATCCATGGAATCTTTCTTGGCCGCCTGCTGAGTCACATCGAACATTGTCTGCGCATCGGCAATGGAGAGATCTCGCCCTCCCAAACCGCCGATGAAATTGACGACAGCCGGCCGCTTCTTTGCCGGATAGAGGCAAGAGCGGACCTCGTGCATGAGGATGCCCGAGTCGTCAGGAGAGCCGTGAGCGAAATCCCTATCGATAACGCCTACCGCTTTGAAACGGCTCAAGCATTCCCTCAGCTCTAACGTGGGAAAGGGGCGGAACCAGCGCAGGTTCACGTAACCGACTTTTTGCCCTTTCTCGCGCAATCGGCGCACCGCGGTGCGGCCCGGACTGACCACGGTGCCCACGCCGATCAGAACCACGTCTGCATCGTCGGTCATGAATTCGTCGAAATAGTAGGGCGCCGAGTAGCGATCGCCGAACACGTTGTTGAATTCTTTGTACGCTTCCTGAATGACTCCCCGTGCTCGCCTGGCCGCCTCCCAGTTCTGTCGCCTCAGCTCCATGACCCAGTCCTCATTGATCTGGGGCGCGATCGAGATCGGGTTGTCGGGATGAAGTCTTCCCTCGCCAAGGTCATACTGCGGGAGAAATTTCTTCGCCGCCTCCGGCGACGGCATTTTCACCATGTGCTGGGAATGGGTAAGAAAGGCTCCATCCATTGCCAACGCCATGGGCATCCTGACTCTCTTATCTTCAGCAATGCGATAGCCCAAAAGCACATGCTCCAGGGCCTCCTGCGGTGAGGTCACCCAGCACAGGAGCCAACCCATGTCGCGAATCGCCATCGCGTCATTGTGCTCCACGCCGAAGGCTCCGGGATCATCCAATGCGCGATTGCCGACCAGAAAAAGAGGCGGCAACCGGTCCGTCGCCGCTACCAGGGCCTCGAATCTATACATCCAGCCCGTGCCGCTGGAACCGGCAAAGGCGCGCGCATTGACCGAGCTGGCGTGCTTGACGATCTCAAACTGCGAATGCTCGCTGTCGGCGATGATATACTCGGCGTCGAATCGCCCATCGGCAAGCAGTTTTGAGATCACATCCATCACCTCGGTGTAGGGACGGATCGGATAAGCGGCAATGACATCGACATCAGCCAGCCGCACCCCGTGGGCCACGGCCTGGCAACCATTTAATAGCTCTTCGCCCTCAAAGATGGCTTCAGTTTTGGCTTTCGCGACTGCAGTACTCATACTTCAACCTCCTCGGTTTTTCTGACGGGGACGATTTTTCCTTCCGGCATCACTTCTCCCCGGGTGATCGTCATGCCTTTTCCGGTCACGATCGAATAAGAGATTCGCTCTTTGCCCTTTCTTTCCTCGACCCACTGGATATAGTCCTTGGCGCTCTTCTTCCAGTGCTCCCACGGGCTCGAGTCGTCCTCAAATCTCAGCTCATCCACCATAACGATGCATTCTTTCACCGGACAGATCTCGGCGCATTTGCCGCAGCCGACGCAGTACTGGTAGTCGATGTCGTAATAACCGTCGCTGGTCGGGTCAAAACACTCGTCCGGGCATTCGGCCCAGCAGAGCGTGCACTTGGTGCACAGGTCAAACCGTACGGCGGGCCTTTGGGTCTTGGTGGTGCCGCGCTTGAATTGTAGGTTTCTCGATTGCCCCTTCGGACCGATCTCAAAGGCTCGCCTTACCGCCGGCACCGCCGCCCCTTCGGCCATCTCGAACCATTTGGGAAGAACCGGAATTTCATGCGTCCAGGCAATGCCGTCGTTAGGCGTCACCGCCTTTACGCGCAGCGGTTTAGCTTCCTGCCTGAGCGACTCATAGGCTGCGCGCGCGGCCTCGGCACGATGCTTTTGCTTGGTTTTCTCCATCAAATAAGCTTCCACCGCCTCGATGCTGATGAGGGCCGGATCCAATGCGGCAATGCCGCCGAGCGTGCGCTCGTGGGTGAGATCATCCTTATTGACCCAAAGTCCCGCCAAGCTGGCATCGCCTTCAAGAATCGCGAGATGGTAGCTGAAGGGCTTCTTGGCGATGAACTTAAGCAGGTCTTTGGGCTCCTTGCGCGAAAATACCAGCAGACTGCCGCCGGCAACGATTTTTTCGTTGATCGGACGGATGCCGTGCCACCCCCACGGCTCGACCCCTTTGCACAAGGTGTCGTCCAAGACCACGGAAATGTCGGCGGCGTCGATCTCAAGCTTGGCGCCGCATTCCGCCTCGAGTTCCTCCTCGGAAAGATCCGGAGAAACAAAAGCAAAATACTTGCAAGGAACCCCATTCCTCTCCGGCGCATCGCTGTAACGGCCATTGGAAAACGCCCGCTGCCCCATTCGGCTAGCGATCATGACGATGTCGCTGCCGATCTTCTTGCCGAGGTTTTTTTGAAATACCCCCCGGTAGTTTACTTCTACTCGTTTGATCATGAAATCCTCCTCTTTTCTGTTCGATTGTCGTTGTCATCGGCCTGAACTTTTCTCGAGGAAAGTACGCTTTCTTCAACCTGCTCGATATGGCGAAGCATCGCTTTTTGAGCCGAGGTCCTTTCATGCCGTTCGATGGCGGATACGATCCTCCGGTGAGATTCGATCGAGGCCTGTCGTCGATCCGGTGTCTGAAGAGACTCTTCGCGGCTGTCGCTGGTTATTTCCATCAAGCCAGAGACCAATTTTTTAAGGGCTTGGTTTTGAGTTGCCTGGCCGATAGTGAAATGAAGCTCAGCGTCGGCTTCTAATCCGGTTTCCCCGCGACCGACCGCTTCGCTCTGCGTCTGCAAGATTTCTTTCATTCGCTCGATATCTCGGCGCGTCGCACGCTGGGCCGCTAGGTAGGCGATGCGTGGTTCGATGAGCTTGCGCATCTCAAAGACATCCGCCAGCGCATCCTTTTCTTCAATGAGAAGCTTGGCGAGTGGAGCAACCAGCGATTCGACGTTCAGGTCAGCGACGAAATTACCCATTCCCGTTCGGCTGATAATAAGTCCCTGGGCTTCGAGCGCGCGCAAGGCCTCGCGCACAGACGTTCGGCTCACCTTGAAAGTTTCCGCGAGTTCTCGCTCGGAAGGCAGTTGATCGCCGGCCTTGAGTCTTCCTTGCCTGATGAGGGTGCGGACCTGGGTGACGACTTCCTCATGAATGCGGGTCTTCTTGATGGCGCGAAGCATCACAGGTCCAGCGGTCGGGTGGTCTGACCACAGCTCCTGAGAACTTTCAAACCACAGTCGCAAACATTTGTCAACCAACGGTTGCCGCCGCGAAATGCTTGAGCGGAAGAACAAGATTATGTATTCTCAGCGCGGACCTGCCGAGGCTTTGACGCCAACGCCTGAGCTGATAAGGAACAAAGCGATCTCAAACTTGCGTTTGACGGTTCAGCCAATCGATTCTACTTCAGCTTCAATTACGATTAGGCGCGCGCTAAGTGCAAAGGACGCCGGGTCATAATCTTATGCTCTCGGGGTTTCACTTGAGTCCTACGGCGCCAGACGAGGGAGACCATGGCAAAGCCAATGAAAACCACCACCGATAAAGAAACTTCCGGCGCCGTCATATCCGGCGGCCATCTAGTCGCCAAGGCTTTGAAGAATGAAGGCGTCGAGGTGATCTGGACTCTTTGCGGCGGTCACATCGTTGATATCTATGATGGTTGTTTAGATGAAGGCATCAAAATTATCGACGTGCGCCACGAGCAAGTGGCGGCCCATGCGGCGGACGGTTATTCCCGGCAAAGCGGTAAGATTGGCTGCGTGGTGACCACGGCGGGTCCGGGAACGACCAACGCTATGACCGGCATCGCCAACGCGTTTCGGGCTGAAAGTCCATTGCTGATGATCGGCGGACAAGGAGCGCTGAGCCAACACAAGATGGGTTCGCTGCAGGACTTGCCCCACGTGGATATCATGACGCCGATCACGAAATTTGCCGCCAGCGTGCCGCACACCGAGCGCATCGCGGATATGGTTTCGATGGCGTTCCGCGAAGCAGTAAACGGCGCGCCGGGCCCAAGCTACCTGGAAATTCCGCGCGACGTGCTCGATGCCAAGGTTCCGCTGGAGCGCGCGCGTATCCCGCAGCCGGGCGCGTACCGTGCTTCGACGAAGTCCGTCGGCGATCCGGCCGATATCGAACGTCTCGCTGATGTTTTAGTCAATTCCGAACGTCCCTGCGCGTTGTTCGGTACCCAGGTCTGGACGTGCAGAGGGCATGATGCCGCGGCGGAGTTCTGCCGCGCGCTCAATGTTCCGGGCTACATGAACGGCGCCAGTCGCGGCATCTTCGCGCCCGGCGACACGCACGGCTTCAATCGGACGCGGCGATTGGCGTTCGATAAAGCCGACGTCATCCTCATCGTCGGCTGTCCGTTTGATTTTCGTTTGGGCTATGGCCGCCGGCTGCGTTCCGATGCGATCGTGGTGCAAATCGACCTCGATTACCGCAATGTCGGTAAAAACCGGGATATCTCGCTTGGCCTGGTGGGCGATTGCGGCGCGATTCTGCGCGGCGTGACGCAGGCGGCGAGCGGCCGCATCGCCGATGGTAACGCCAAGCGCAGCGAATGGATGAAAGAGTTGCGCGCGGCGGAAACCAAAGCCTACGAAAAGCTCCTGCCGTCTTTCAAATCCGAATCGGTGCCGATCAATCCGTACCGCGTGGCTTATGAGATCAACGAATTTTTGACGGACAATACCGTATACATCGGCGATGGCGGCGATGTTGTGACCATCACCGCCACGGCTGTCGAGCCGCGTCGGCCCGGTCACTGGATGGACCCGGGGCCGTTGGGGACGTTGGGCGTCGGGACTTCGTTTGCAATGGCGACGAAGTTCGTTCACCCAAAGAAGGAAGTGCTTTGCTATTATGGCGACGGCTCTTTCGGCATGACCTCATGGGATATGGAAACGGCGCAGCGTTTTGGACTGCCCTACATCGCCGTTATCGGCAACAATTCGGCCATGAATCAGATCCGCTGCGGCCAGATCGGCAAGTATGGTCCTGAGCGCGGCTGCGTCGGCAACAAGCTTGGCGATGTCGACTTCGAAAAATTCGCACAGTGCTTCGGTGGCTGGGGTATTGCCGTGCGCGAGCCGAAGCAAATTCGCCCCGCCTTGGAGCAGGCGCGCGAGCGGGCGGCGGGCGGCCAGTGCGCGATTGTCAACGTCTGGGTCGATCCGAATGAATACGCCCCGGGAACCAAGGCCCAAACGATGTACAAGTAGGGTGCCGGAGTTTGCACCTCTCGAATTGTAGGCAGCGTCAGTAAGGTGGGCTTTATCCGCCAACCATCTTGAAGTTGAGGACGACGGGTTAGCTGAGGAGAATTGTTAATGGGAAAAGCGCTCGAAGGTGTTCGTATTCTCGATATGACTCATGTGCAATCGGGGCCGACCTGCACGCAACTGCTTGCATGGTTCGGCGCCGACGTCATCAAAGTGGAAATGCCCGGCCGCGGCGATATCACTCGCGGTCAATTGCGCGACCAGCCGAATGTCGATAGCCTCTATTTTACCATGCTCAATTGCAATAAACGGAGCATCACTCTCAACACCAAGACAAAAAAAGGCAAAGAGATATTCCGCGAGTTGATCAGATGCTGCGACGTCCTGGTGGAAAACTTTTCTCCCGGCGCTCTCGATCGCCAGGGTTTTACCTGGGAGGTGATTCAAGGGCTCAATCCGCGGATCATTTATGCTTCGGTGAAGGGCTTCGGTCCCGGTCCTTATGAGGACTGTAAAGTGTACGAAAACGTGGCGCAGTGCACCGGCGGAGCGGCCAGCACCACAGGCTTCGATGACGGCCCGCCGATCGTTACCGGGGCGCAGATCGGCGATTCGGGCACCGGAGTCCATCTCGCTGTGGGAATCCTGGCGGCGCTGTTCCAGCGCGAAAAGACCGGCCGGGGGCAGCGGGTCACCGCCGCCATGCAGGATGCTGTGATTAACCTATGCCGCGTCAAGTTGCGCGATCAGCAGCGCCTTGCGGCCGGGCCGCTGCATGAATACCCGCAATATCCGAACGGGGTTTTTGGCGCTGCGGTGCCGCGGGCGGGCAACGCGTCCGGCGGTGGCCAGCCCGGCTCCGCCGTGCGCACCAAGGGCGGCGGGCCCAATGATTACATATATATTATTATCCAGCCCGTTGGATGGGAGCCGCTGATGAAACTTTGCGGGCGCCCTGAGCTGATTAGCGATCCCGAGTGGGCCACCCCCGAAGCGCGTTTGCCCAAACTCAAAAGCTGCTTTGAATTGATCGAAAAGTGGACCATGACACACGATAAGTTCGAGGTGATGCGCCGACTCAATGAACACGATGTGCCGTGCGGTCCGATCCTCGACATGCGCGAAATCGCCGAGGAACCGGCATTGCGCGCGACCGGAACCATCGTCGAGGTGGATCATCCAAAGCGCGGGAAATTCCTCACGGTCGGCAATCCCATCAAGTTGTCGGACTCGCCGACAGAGGTCAAAAGGCCGCCCCTGTTAAGCGAGCACACCGGCGAGATTCTGAGAACGTTCTTGGGATTGGACGACGACGAAATCGAAGAGGCGCGCAAAGACGGGGCGATCTGAGGCAGTCCGTGGAAACCGGGTTGAGCTGGCCATCATGAGTTTTGCTTCACTCCGGAAGCAAAGCAAAAAACTTGAAGCGACCGATCGCGATTATTTAAGAAACTGCTTTTCTAACGGGCGCCCCGAGCGGCCACAAGACGATGGGTTTCGCTATCGCTCAACCCATCCTACGGGTGAATGGAGTCCGGGGATCTGCGCGCCGTCTCAAGGCCGAGGGTTGTGAGGATGTAGCGAGTTCGTTCACCCTAACTTGTCGCCGACCCTCAAGCCCGCCTGGTTTGCGTACTCCGCCGCGGCAATTTTTGCTCCGTCGCCGCGCATCTTTTTCACTACGAGCGTGCCGCCGTTCAATGCGAGATGCAGGCTTTCGCCGTCGATGGCGGTGACGGTTGCGGGGGCGGTCGAAACATCTCCTCGCTTAAGGCGGCAATCAAACAAACGCACCCGCTTTGCTTGGCAGAGCGTATGCGCGCCCGGTTGGGGATCGCAGCCGCGGATCAGGTTATAGACGACTTCGGCCGGTTTTGACCAATCGATGATCGCGTGTTCGTCGCGGCAGGGGGGATCGTAACTCGCTTTGGACTCGTCCTGGACGATCCGCGGGGGACTGCCTGTTTTGATCAAGTCTACGGCTTCGCCGATCGCTTCGACTCCGAGAGGAAAAATTTTGTTGAAATACAAAGACCCGGCGGTGTCATCCGGCTCGACCGCGACCTCTTTCTGCAAAAGAATGGGGCCGGTGTCGATGCCTTGATCCACCCAGAACAGCGTCAAACCGGTCCTGCTTTCGCCGTTGATCAGCGCCCAATTGATGGCGCTGGCGCCGCGATATTTCGGCAGCAGCGAAGGATGGAAACAAATACTGCCGAACCGCGGCGCGCTGAAAACCGGCGGGGGAACGATCTGGGTTACGAATGCCAGGATTGCGAGATCGGCCTTGAAGCCAACGAACTCATCTTTTACCTCCGGCGCCTTAAGCGTTTTATGCTGGCGCACCGGAAGGCCCGACTGCAGCGCCTTTTGTTTGACCGGGTCCAGTTTTCCTCCCGGGGCATCGGGCGGGCAATAGACCGCGACGATCTCTTCGCCCTTTTCAAGCAACTTCTCAAGACTCTTCTCCGCGAATGCCGCTTGGCCAATGAGAATAATGCGCACGTTTTTCCTCCCCCTCTCGTTGCGATCCTGGTTTGGTTAGTCTGGCGGCCAATTGGTTTTCTATCACGGCGTTCGGTCGCAACAAAATTGCGCAGGCTGCAAAGACTTTCAACCCAACTTTGCCAGCTTACGCCGGATGGCTTCACGGAGAGCTTTCTTGTCGTGTTTGCCGGCCTCGGTGAGCGGCAACGCAGCGACAAATTCAACTCTCTCAGGAAGCAGTAATTTGGATGCGCCACACTCTTCCATGAAGGTCTTTATGTCTTCAAGATCGAGAGTTGCTCCGGCCTGCACGCGAATATAAGCGCAGACTTTCTCGCCCAACGCGCTATCGGGCATGCCGATGACCGCCGTGTCTGCGATTTGCGGATGAGTTAGCAGCAGTTTTTCAATCTGTGCCGGGCTGATCTTCTCGCCGCCCCTGTTGATCATGTCTTTGATTCTTCCCGTGATTGTCACATTACCGTCGTGATCCATTCTGGCGAGATCCCCCGTCCTGAAAAAGCCCTCCTTTGTGAAAGCGCGCTCGTTTTCCGCAGGATTTTTCAAATAACCGGCGAAGATGCCGGGCCCGCGCGCAGCCAGCTCGCCATCGGTTTCCGCGGGGAGAGCGTGGCCGTCATCATCGAGAATGCAGAATTCATCGTCGGGACAAATAGGCTTGCCGACGCTGCCGCGAACTCTGGCCGGGTCGTCGTCGAGCCGCGTGCGGCACAGCGGCCCTTCGCTCATGCCGAATTCGCTGATGCAGGCGCAGTGAAGAGCCTTGCGCACGCGTGCGAGCAACTCCGGCGTTGCCGGTTCCCCGCCGGCCGAGATCTTGCGCAGGCAATGGAAATTGTACTTATCGATTCCGTCAAACTCCAACATTCTCTTGAGCAAACTAGGTACGGTCGGCAAGTAAGTCACCCGCTCTTCCTCAAGAACGTGACAAATGTCCTCCGCGCGAGTGGAGTCCAAAAGCACGAGCCTGTATCCCACTAGTGCGGCGCCCACGACATTGAGCAATGCAAGGTTGTGGCCTATAGGCACGGCGACCAGGCATACGTCTTCAGCTGTCATGTGTCCGACCTGATGCAGATATTTTACGTTGCAAAGGTAATCGTCGTGGGTGCGCGGAATCGCTTTGGGCAATCCGGTTGTGCCTCCTGACGGAAGAATGTGAGCAACATCGGTTGACTCTGGGCGGCGCTTGGCAATCTGACTCTGAACCCCTGCATCAGCCGCGTCAGCCATCAGGTCTTCGAGGCGTGCGGAAAAGTTCTCGTCCGGTCGCTCTGCCCGCACCGAAATAACGTGCCGCAGCTGCGGATTGTCTTCTCTCACCGCCCTGATGCAAGGGGTATAATCTCGGTTGCGATAAATCTGTGGGACAATCCAAACCGTCGCCTCGGTCAAACCGCAGAGGTGGCTGACTTCTAGTCGTCCGTAACCGGAGATGAGCAAGACCGGCACCGCGCCGATTTTCTGCAATGCAAAATAAGAGTAGATGAACTCACACCAGTTCGGCAGCTGCAACAAGACCGTCTCGCTCTTCTCAATGCCTAAGCCGATCAATCCGGCGGCGAGCCGATCAATGCGTTGGCGGAGTTCCGCGCGAGTAAGTCGCACGTGGCTGGCGATGAGAGCGAGTCGTGCGGGGTCGGCGGCGGCCGCGCTGTCGATAAGCTCTCCAATGGTTATACCCATACTTACTCCCGCGCGAGAATCCGAACCCCTGGAGAACAAAAACCTGGATTCCCGCTTTCGCGGGAATCACGCAAGTGAGGCATTGTTATGCCCGTGAATTCTTGCGGCAACATATCAGGAAGGAGCGTGAGCGGCGCTTATAAACTCACGTCGTCCGGTAGTTCTGAAGGCCGCGCTATATCGGCTGAGAACGGGTCCGGAGCTACAACAGCGCCTTCCGGCCAGCGCGAGCAGGTGACTTTCTCATATCTGGAGTCGGCTTCGAGGCACCAGTTGCACGAGGTGCAGTGCACGATCTCTCTCGACTTACCTTCTCTGGCTTTTCTCGGCCAGTCCGGATCACAAAGGAGCGGACGGCACAGCCCGATAATATCCGCACCGCCTGCGGCCAAGACTTTCTCGGCCTCGGTTGGCGTGCGTATCTTGCCTGCTGCGACGATAGGCACGGTGAATCCTCGATCGCGAAGATGTTCCCGGATGCTCCGCGCCAGGTAAACTTGCGTCATATCCGGAAACCACCACGACGGGCTCATCCGGTGGCCGCTGTATCCTGACATCGGATCGGGGGGCATGTTGGGTTGAGGAGGGGCGGCGTCCTCGAATCTGCTTCCCGCAGAGACACTGATATAGTCCACGCCGAGTCTGGCGAGCCGTCCAGCCGCCCGAGTGGATTGCAGTAAGGTACTTCCCTCCGCCGTGAAATCCTCGCCGTTGATTCTCACGCCGACCGGAAAATCGGCGCCCACGGTTTCACGAACCGATTCGTAAACTTGAATCGGCAGTCTCATTCTGTTGCCGAGCTTGCCGCCGTAGGCATCGGTTCTTCGGTTCGTTCGGGACAGGAAAGAAGCCAGGGTGTAAGCATGGGCCATGTGAATCTCGATGAAATCAAACCCGGCGGCGACCGCCCGTCTGGCCGCCTGTGCATGCTGTTGAACGATCACCGGTAAATCTTCCGGTTTGAAGTCTTCTACCTTCTGGCGCCAACCGCTTCTGGCTATCTTCAAAAA
>OBLQ010000535.1_pt1 | contig 14527 bp, 13 predicted proteins | sample 1519881 | NCBI WGS metagenome assembly OBLQ01 (sample SAMN01911456, study PRJEB22533) | soil metagenome | biome: Soil | place: Malaysia | collected 2012-04-30 | depth DG_metagenome m | reverse complement strand
ACCTCCGCCGCGCGCGCCGGCGCCGCGGCCGGCAGGAGAAGCGCGACGAGAGCGGCGGCCGGGATCAGAGCCCGGCGGCGGTCACCTTGGCGCGCGATGGGATCGAGGACTGAGCGGGAGTCGTTGGACGGCCTGGTCGCGATCATGGTCGGTGCCTCCTTTCCCGGTTGGACAGCCGACAGCCTGAACGGTTCCCCGGGCGCCGTCAACAGCCCCCCCTGCCCGGCACCGGCGGGCGATGTGTCAAAGCGCGCGCGGGCCGAAAATCCCGCACCCGGCCGGCGGTCCCGGAGCGGCCGGAAGCGGGCAACTTGTTCACTGAAAAGAGCTTATCCCGCTGGCCCATGCTTTGCCCGATGGCACCCCTCTTGCCAATCCAAGGGGCGGAACGGGATCTCCGGCCGGGAGAAGCCCCGGCTCGGCCGGGCTTCAGCCCCGTGCCGCGAGGACGACGATGATCGCTCTCAGACTGGTCAGGCTCATCGAAAAGCACTCCGAAGAGCTCTCCCGCGGGCTCATGCAGCGGCTCACCCGCCGGAAGGATCTCGACGGCCTCGAGAGGATCCCTCCCGAGGAGCTCCTCCTTCGCGTCCACGAGGTCTACCGGAATCTCGGCGACTGGCTCCTGGAGCGCAGCGTCGCCGACGTGGCCGGCCGCTACGCCGAGATCGGCGCCCGCAGGGCGCGGCAGGGTGTGCCGCTGAGCACCGTCCTGGCCGCCATGTCCGAGGTGAAGGACCGGCTCTGGCAGTTCCTCAAGGCGGAGCAGGTCGCCGACACGCCCCTCGAGATCTACGGAGAGCTGGAGCTGCTCGAGCGCGTGGACCGTTTCTTCGACCTGGCCGTCTTCCACGCGGCGAGAGGCTACGAGCTCGCGCTCCGCGAGCACGCCGCCTGAGGGCCCGAGTCCGGAAACATGAGCTGGAAGGAAGAGTACCTGAGGAAGCCGACGGATCCCGCCGGCGCCTTGAAATGCATCCGGCCTGGGATGCAGGTCCATATCCACCCGGGCTGCGCCGAGCTCGCTGGGAGGTAAATGAATGGCGAATCAGCCGCGAGGACACGTCGTCTTCGACACCGATGAGTGCAAGGGGTGCGCGATGTGCGTGGAGGTGTGCCCCATCCACTGCCTGAGTCTGGCTCCGGAGCTGAACCAGTACGGCGTCCACCCGGCCCGGTACTCGGGCGAGGGATGCACGGGCTGCGGCATCTGCTTCTACTGCTGCCCTGAGCCCGGCGGCATCACCGTCTACAAGGCGGAGCCCCGTAGCGCCGCCCCCGCGGAGGAGGACAGCCATGCGCCAGCTGTGCAAGGGTAACGTCGCTGTCGTCAAGGGAGCGCTGCTCGCGGGGTGCCGCGGCTTCTACGGCTACCCCATCACGCCGGCGAGCGAGATCGCCGAGGCCGCGGCAGAGCTCGTCCCGCAGGCGGGCGGCGTCTTCCTGCAGGCCGAGAGCGAGGTCGCCGCGATCAACATGGTCTACGGCGCCGCGGCGGCCGGCGTCCGCGTGATGACCGCGTCGTCGGGACCGGGCCTGAGCCTCATGCAGGAGGGGATCTCCTACTGCGCCGGCTCCGAGCTGCCCTGCGTCGTCGTGGATGTCGTTCGCGGCGGGCCGGGGCTGGGCAACATCGCCCCCGAGCAGAGCGACTACTCCATGATGTGCAAGGGCGGCGGCCACGGCAACTACCGCAACCTCGTCCTCGCCCCCGCTTCCGTCCAGGAGATGGCCGATCTCACCGTGACGGCCTTCGACCTGGCCGACCGGTACAGGAACCCGGCCGTGATCCTCACCGACGGCTTCACGGGGCAGATGATGGAGCCCCTCGTGCTGGAGGATAGGAAGATCGAGCCGCCACCGCGCCCATGGGCGGTCATGGGGACCGCCGAGACGCGGAAGAACCTCATCAACTCCATCTACCTGGATCCCGACGTTCTCGAGGCGCACGTCCGGCACCTCGAGGAGAAGTACACGCTCGCCGCCTCCTGCGAGCGCCGCTGGGAGACCTACAAGGCGGACGACGCCGAGATCCTCCTCATCGGCTACGGGATCGTCTCGCGCGTCCTGCGCTCGGCCGTGGACCTGGCTCGCGAGAAGGGAATCCGTGCGGGCCTCTTCCGGCCCATCTCCCTCTGGCCCTTCCCCGGGCCGGAGCTGCGCGAGGCGGCCGCCAGAGTCCGCTCCATCATGTGCGTCGAGCTGAGCACGGGGCAGATGATCGAGGACGTCCGGCTGAACATCAACGGCGAGGTGCCCGTGAGCCTCTACAGCCGCGTGGGCGGCAACGTCCCGCTGGCCGAGGAGATTCTGGAGCACCTTCCTGCACTCGAGAGGACCGCCGCATGAGCTGCGACCACGACGACACGAAACTCGAGGGCTTCGAGACGACCCACGGCCGATCGACGCTCTTCTACGACTCCTTCGAGCGCAAGCCCGAGCTGAAGCACCAGACGCACTACTGCCCGGGCTGCGGGCACGGCGTGGTCCACAAGCTCGTGGCGGAGACGCTCGGCGAGATGGGACTCCAGGACAGCACGATCTTCGTCAGTCCCGTCGGCTGCTCCGTCTTCGGCTTCTACTACTTCGACGTCGGCAACGTCCAGGCCGCCCACGGGCGCGCCCCGGCGGTCGGGACGGCCCTCAAGCGCACCCGTCCGGAGAGCGTGGTCGTGGTCTACCAGGGCGACGGGGACCTCGCCGCCATCGGAACGGCGGAGATCATCCACGCCGCGAACCGCGGGGAGAAGATCACCGTCTTCTTCGTCAACAACGCCATCTACGGGATGACGGGCGGCCAGATGGCACCCACCACGCTCGTCGGCCAGAAGAGCACGACCACTCCCTGGGGGCGGCGCCCGCTGAACGAAGGCTACCCGATGCGGATCTGCGAGCTCCTGTCCTCTCTCGAGGCGCCCGCCTACATCGCCCGCGTCTCGCTCCACGACGCGAAGAACGTGATGAAGGCGCGCAAGTCCGTGAAGAAGGCGCTCGAGCTCCAGCGCGACGGGGCCGGATTCTCCCTCGTAGAGATCCTGTCTCCCTGCCCGACGGTCTGGAAGATGGACCCGGCGGCCGCCCGGAAGTTCATCGAGGAGCGGATGGTGCCCGTCTTCCCGTTGAAGGTCTTCAGGGACCGGAAGCCCGAACCCGTCGACGACACGGCGCCGCCCGTCCGCAGCGTGGCGGAGGTGCTCGGGATCGACGCGGCCGGGGCGAAGGGCGCGGCGGCGCAGGAGCCGCCGCAGGGCGAGGGCCTCACGCTGAAGGTGGCCGGATTCGGCGGCCAGGGGATCCTCCTGCTGGGGCAGATCCTCTCCGAGATCGGCATGCGCGAGGGCTACGAGGTGAGCTGGCTGCCCTCCTACGGCCCCGAGATGCGGAGCGGCTCGGCGCACTGCCACGTCTGCATCCTTCCCGAGAGGGTCGGCTCACCGCTCATCTCGAAGCCGGGCGCGCTCATCGCGATGAACGAGATCTCGCTGAGGAAGTTCGGCCCGAGCGTGCAGAAGGGGGGGCTGGTCCTCTACGACCGGGATCGGCTGCCGGAAGGGGTGGACCTCGATCACGTCCGGACGATCTGCGTGCCCGCCTCCGAGATCGCCGACGGCCTCGGCTCGACGAAGGTGGCCAACATCGTCATGCTCGGGGCCCTGCTCGAGGAGTCGGGCCTTCTCCCCCTCGAACGGGCGGAGGAGGTTCTCGAAGCGATGATCAAGCGGACGGATCTCCTCGAGCTCGACCGCCGGGCCCTCGCGGCCGGAGCCGGGTTCATCCGGGACAAGGTCCGCACCGCCGTCTGAGGTTCCGCGTGCCGTTTCACCGGTCCGGCCCCTTCGGGGGCCGGACCTTTTCTCGTCCGCGCTCCCCGGCGCCCCGCAGAGGGCCGCGCCGGCCCACGGCCGGAGAATCACCATGAGCATCAGCCGCAAGGACGCGCTCGAGTACCACCTGCTGCCGCGCCCGGGCAAGATCGAGGTCTCACCCACGAAGGCCTGCCTGACGCAGCGCGATCTGAGCCTCGCCTACACGCCCGGCGTCGCGGAGCCCTGCCTCGCCATCCAGGAGGATCCCCTCGACGCGTTCAAGTACACGGCGCGCGGCAACCTCGTGGCCGTCGTGACGAACGGCACGGCCGTTCTCGGCCTCGGGAAGATCGGCGCGCTCGCGGGCAAGCCCGTCATGGAGGGCAAGGGCGTCCTCTTCAAGAGGTTCGCCGACATCGACGTCTTCGACCTCGAGCTGGACACGCTGGATCCCGAGGAAGTGATCCGGACCTGCCAGCTCCTGGAGCCCACCTTCGGCGGGATCAACCTCGAGGACATCCGCGCGCCCGAGTGCTTCCAGATCGAGGAGACCCTCAGGAAGACGATGAAGATCCCCGTCTTCCACGACGACCAGCACGGAACGGCCATCATCACGGGCGCCGCGCTCATCAACGCGGCCTCGCTCACGGGCCGGCGGCTCGAGGATATCCGGGTGGTCTTCAACGGCGCGGGGGCGTCGGGCATCTCGTGCGCGGAGCACTACGTCCGTCTCGGCGTGAAGCGCGAGAACGTCATCGTCTGCGACAGCAAGGGGGTCATCTACGAGGGCCGGACCGAGGGGATGAACCCCTGGAAGCAGCGCCTCGCCTCGCGGACATCGTGCCGGACTCTCGCGGAGGCTTTGAACGGTGCCGACGTCTTCGTGGGGCTGAGCGTGGCCGGGGCCGTCACGGGGGAGATGCTCGAGAAGATGGCGCCGAAGCCCATCGTCTTCGCCCTCGCGAACCCGGACCCCGAGATCCCCTACGACCAGGCGAAGTCCGCCAGGCCGGACGCGATCGTGGCCACGGGGCGATCGGACTTCCCGAACCAGGTCAACAACGTCCTCGGCTTCCCCTTCATCTTCCGCGGCGCGCTGGACGTCAGGGCCACGGCCATCAACGAGGAGATGAAGCTGGCGGCGACGAGGGCGCTCGCCGGGCTGGCGCGGGAGGACGTCCCGGACTCCGTGAGCCGCGCTTACGGGATCGAGCAGATCCGCTTCGGGACCGACTACATCATCCCGAAGCCCTTCGATCCCCGCGTTCTCGTGAAGGTGGCCTCCGCCGTCGCGGCCGCCGCCATGGAGACGGGCGTGGCGCTCCACCCGGTCGAGCTCGGCGCCTACCGCGAATCGCTCGAGCGGCGCCTGGGGAAGACCCGCGAGCTGATGAGGATCATGATCCAGAAAGCGAAGGCGGCGCCCTGTCGCGTCGTCTACCCGGAGGGGGCCCATCCCACCATCCTGCGCGCCTGCCGCATCGCGGTGGACGAGGGCATCGCGCGGCCCATCCTCCTCGGCGATCCCCATGCGATCCAGGCCCGGGCCGAGCAGCTCGGCATCGTCCTGAACGGGATGGACCTCGTGGATCCCTCCGAGTCTGAGCACACGGACCGCTACATCGACGAGCTCTACCGTCTTAGGCGGCGCCGGGGAGTCACGGTCCACGAGGCCCGGGAGATGATGTCCCAGCGGATCTACTTCGGAGCCATGATGGTCCGCATGGGGGACGCCGACGCCCTCGTCGCCGGGGTGACCCAGCACTACCCGGACACGATCCGGCCCGCGCTCCAGGTGATCAACGTCCGGCCCGACATCCACAAGGTGTCAGGCCTCTACGTCCTGATCACGAAGCGCGGCGAGACGTTCTTCCTCGCCGACACGACGGTGAACATCGAGCCGACCGCCGAGGACCTGGCCGAGATCGCGCTCTGCTCCGCCGCCGAGGCGAGGCGCTTCGACGTGGAGCCCAGGGTCGCCCTCCTGTCCTTCTCCAACTTCGGCAGCACCAAGCATCCCCTCACCGAGAAGGTGCGCCGGGCCGTGGAGATGGTCCGCCGGGCCGATCCCGGGCTGATGGTGGACGGCGAGATGCAGGCGGACACCGCCGTGGTTCCCGAGATCATCGAGAAGACCTACGCGTTCTCCTCCCTCCGCGGCGGGGCGAACGTGCTCGTCTTCCCCGATCTGCACTCCGGCAACATCGCGTACAAGCTCCTCATGCGCATCGGGGGAGCCGAGGCGATCGGTCCCATCCTCATGGGGCTGTCCCGTCCGGTGCATCTCCTCCAGCGCGGAGCGCAGGTGGAGGACGTGGTGAACATCTCCGCGATCGCCGTCGTGGACTCCCAGGACTCCAGGGCGCGGGCGGGCCGGATGGGGAGCGGATCGGATCGTGGCGAAGTGCATCATCCGGCCGTTGAGATCCTCAACACGCCGCCGTCCGGCGTAACCCGCTGAAGTCCCTTCTCTTGGCGCGCGCGGGATCCGCGCGCCGCGAATCACCGATGAGCTTCGCATCGATCGCCGATGCGGAGCTCATCGCATCTCCGCAGAGCCTCGGCCGATCGGCCTTCGCGCAACTGCGGTGTCTCCAGTGCGTTGCGCGCGAACGGAGCCTGGCGCCACGCCGGCGGGATCGGCGGGCACGCTCATTGCCTTACCAATGGGTGGAAAGCGGGTCCCACGGCACCGAAGGACCCGCCCCGGAGAAAAGCCATGACCGCCATCTTCGTCGTTGCGACCATCGTCGTTCTTCTCACGCTGGACTGGCTCCATGCCCGCCGCACCGAGGAGGTCCCGGCGGTCCAGTCCGAGCGCGCTCCCGCCCTCGCGCCCGTCCTCCTGCGTGACCTTCCCGCGGGCGGCTTCGAGCTGCGCGAGAACCTCGGCTACCACCCTGCGCACACCTGGGCCTTCAAGGAGAGCCCCGGCCTCGTCCGCGTCGGCATGGACGACTTCGCGGCCCGCCTCCTCGGCAGCCTGGAGAGCATCGACCTGCCGCGCCGCGGACAGTGGGTCCGGCAGGGCCAGCGTCTCGCGGTGGCGCACCGCGACGGCGCGACCGTCGAGCTGGTCTCCCCGATGGAGGGGATCGTCGCCGACGTGAACGACGACCTCGCACGGGACGCCGGCGCCGCCACCGAAGACCCCTACGGCGCGGGCTGGCTCATCACCGTGCAGGCGCCCGATCTGCCGACCAGCTTCCGCAACCTCCTGAAGGGATCCGCCGCCCGGAGCTGGATGGTGGAGGCCTCCGAGAGGCTGCGCGGCATGCTGCCGGCGCCCGCGGGAGCCGTGGCCCAGGACGGCGGCCTCGTGGTCCGGAACCTCGCGGAACAGCTCCCGGACGAGGAATGGGCCCGGCTGGCCGGTGAATTCCTCGGCAATTGAGACCCCGGAGGGCCGCCGGAAGACCGGCGGCCCTCTCCGCTCGCGCCGCCCGGCGCGGGCGGTGCGCTGAATATCACAACGCAACCCGTCGGGCCCCGCAGAGCCCCTGGCCACCGCGGGGCCGCCTCTTCATAACCCTCTCAAAACAAGCCCCTTATGGGGTGCGGTGTTTCGCAACGATCCGGGAGGCGCTGGCAGGCAGGTTGCGTCGTTCACCGGCAGGAAGAGGCCGTACCGGAAGCGCCCGCAGGTTCCCGAACCGCGACGCGAGTTCAGCGAGCAGACAATGAGCCGAGCGATTCTGTACGACGCGACGCTCTGCGTGGGCTGCCGGCAATGCGAGGCGGCCTGCGCTGAGGCGCACAACCTGCCCTACGACGACGACATCGGCGCCGTCGAGAAAACCTCCGCGACCAAGCTCACCACCATCCTCACGCGGGGCGACAGCTTCATGCGCCGCCTGTGCATGCACTGCGAGGATCCGACGTGCGCCTCGGTCTGTCCCGTCGGGGCCCTCGAGAAGACGGCGGGGGGCCCCGTCGTCTACGACGAGGACAAGTGCATGGGCTGCCGCTACTGCATGATGGCCTGCCCGTTCAGCGTCCCGAAGTACGAGTGGAACAGCCTCCTGCCCAGAGTGCGCAAGTGCGACATGTGCGACGAGCGGCAGGCCGCGGGCAAGCCGACCGCGTGCGCGGAGATCTGCCCCACCCAGGCCACCATCTTCGGCGATCGAGACGAGCTCCTCGAGGAGGCCCGGAAGCGCATCCGCGAGAGCCCCGATCTCTACGTGCCCCACATCTACGGATCCACCGAGGTCGGGGGCACCTCGGTTCTCATGCTCAGCGGCGTCCCGTTCGAGGAGTTCGGGTACAGGGCGGACCTGCCCACGACCGCGCCCCCCGTCCTCACCTTCCGCGTCCTCTCCCGCATTCCCGACATCGTCGTGCTCAGCGGCGTGCTTCTCGGCGGCATCTGGTGGGTTCGCCACCGGAGCGCCGAGGTGGCCGCCGCCGAGGGAAAGATGCCGGCGGCCGCGCCGGCGGAGACGAAGCCCGCCGTGGAATCCCGCAGCACACTCCCCGAGCAGGAAGAGGAACGGAGCTCATCATGAACAAGTGGATGCGGCAGCTCGGTCTGCTCTCCCCCTGGAGAGTGCTGTTCATCGTGATTCTCGTTCTCGGCGCCTACGCCACGTGGGTGCGTTTCACCGAGGGACTCGGCGCCTCGACGAACCTCAGCGACCAGTTCCCCTGGGGGCTCTGGATCGGCTTCGACGTCCTGTGCGGCGTCATGCTCGCGGCCGGGGGCTTCCTCCTGACGGCGACGGTTCACATCTTCAATCTCGAGAAGTTCAAGCCGATCATCCGCCCCGCGGTCCTGACGGCCTTCCTCGGCTACTCGCTGGTCGTCGTGGCCCTGCTCTTCGACCTCGGCAGGAGCTACCGGATCTGGCACCCGCTGATCATGTGGAACCCGCACTCCGTGATGTTCGAGGTGGGCTGGTGCGTCACCCTCTACACGACGGTGCTCGCCCTCGAGTTCTCGCCGATGGTCTTCGAGCGGCTGCGGATGGAGACGCCGATGAAGATCATCCACGTCGTGCAGATCCCTCTGGTCATCGCCGGAGTTCTCCTGTCGATCCTGCACCAGTCGTCCCTGGGGAGCCTCTACCTGATCGTCCCGGCGAAGCTCCATCCTTTCTGGTCCTCGCCGCTCCTGCCGCTCTTCTTCTTCGTCTCCGCCATCGGAGTCGGCCTGGCGATGACGATCTTCGAGTCCTCGCTCAGCGCGCGGTACTTCAAGCGCCAGCTGGAGCTGCCCCTGCTGCAGGCGATCGGGCGCGTGCTCCTCGTCGTGCTGGCGTTCTACTCGGTTCTCAGGGTCCAGGATCTCTACTACCGAGGCGCCCTCGGGCTCGTCCTCGAGAGCGGGTACGAGCAGCGGCTCTTCCTGCTCGAGGTCACGATCGGGCTCGTGCTGCCGATCATCCTTCTGACGCAGCGCCGTATCCGCGACTCGGCCGGCGGTCTCTACCTCTGCTCGGTGCTCGTGGTCCTGGGGTTCATCCTCAACCGCCTGAACGTCAGCATCACGGGGATGGAGGGATCCGCGGGCGTCAAGTACATGCCGAGCCTCACCGAGATCGCCGTGACGGCGAGCATCGTGGCCTGCGGATTCGCCATCTTCGGTCTCGCCGTGAAGTACCTGCCCGTCTTCCCGGAGGAGAAGAGGCCGCCGCGCATCCCGCTTGCTGCCGCCTCCGTCCCCGGCCATGCCAGAACATGAAGCGCGCGCGATCCGGGGCCCCGGCTGGCGGGGGCTGACGCACAGCCTCGCGGTCCGCCTGGTGGTGCTGCTGCTGGGCGGGATGGCCCTGATCTTCGCCATCCTGGGATTCCTGATCCTGAACCAGCACCGGCGCCACCTCGAGCGGGCGACCCTGGCGAGCGCGGACAGGGTCAGCGACGTCATCGAGCGCAGCACCTCCTACTGCATGCTGCGCAACGACCGGGAGGGCCTGCTCCACATCATCGACACGATCGCGGCCGAGCCGGGCGTCGTCGGGATCCGGATCTACAACGAGGAGGGACGCATCAGTCTCTCCACCACTCCGGACGAGGAAGGGGTGATCGTCGCGAAGGAGCACGGGACCTGCTCGGGCTGCCACGCCAGCGGCCGTCCCCTCGCCGAGATGAGCCGGATGGACCGGTTCAGCATCTACCGGCTGGCGGACGGGCCTCGGGTTCTCGGCGTCATCAACCCCATCGAGAATCACAGGGACTGCTGGAGCGCGGCCTGCCACGCCCACCCGCCGGACCGGAAGATCCTCGGCGTCCTCGAGACCCGGCTCTCGCTGGCGGAGGCCGACGCGCTACTCGCCGAGGGCAACCTCCGGATGGAAGGCTACATGCTCCTCGCGGCGGCCCTGATCTCGATATTCAGCGGCGCCTTCGTCTGGCGCGTCGTCCACCGGCCGGTCCGGGCGCTCAAGATCGGCACGGCGCGACTGGCGCAGGGCGACCTCGGCTACCAGATCGCGCTCAGGCGGCGCGACGAGCTGGGCGAGCTGGCTCTTTCCTTCAATCGGATGAGCAGGCTCCTCGAGGAGGCCCGCGACGAGGCGGATTCGTGGGCCCGGACGCTGGAGACGCGGGTCGAGGAGAAGAGCCACGAGCTTCAGCTCGCCCACGATCACGTGGTGCACGTCGAGAAGATGGCCTCGCTGGGGAAGCTGGCGGCGACCGTGGCCCACGAGATCAACAACCCCCTCTCGGGCATCCTCACCTACGCCAAGCTCCTCGGGAAATGGGTCGGGCGGGCCGAGACGGGCACCCTCGACCGGGCCGCCGTCCTCGACGCGCTGCAGATCATCGAGACCGAGAGCCGGCGCTGCGGCGAGATCGTCCGCAACCTCCTCATGTTCTCCCGCTCCGCGCCGATGAACATCGAGCCGACGGACCTCAACGCCGTCGTCACGCGCTGCGTCACCCTCGTCAACCACAAGATGGAGCTCGCGGGCGCGCAGCTCGAGCTGGCGCTTGCCGAGCAGCTTCCGAAGGTCCCCTGCGACCCCGCCCAGATGGAGCAGGTGCTCCTCGCCCTCGCGGTCAACGCCGTCGAGGCGATGCCTCACGGCGGAAGGCTCACCATGCGCACCTCGTCGTCGGACCACCCGCCCTCGGTCCTGATCGAGGTGAGCGACGACGGGCCCGGCATCCCGCCCGAGATGCTCGCCAGCCTCTTCGAGCCCTTCTTCACGACCAAGGAGCGGGGCGCGGGTGTGGGGCTGGGGCTCGCCGTCAGCCGGCAGATCGTGCAGCGGCACCACGGCGAGATCACGGTCCGGTCCGAGCCGGGGCACGGGACCACCTTCACGGTCAGGATCCCGCTGGAGGGCGCCACCCCCGCCGGAGCCGAAGTCGCCGAGGGCCTCGAGCCCGTCGCGACGGGAGGTTCATCGTGAACAGCAACGGCTTGATCCTCGTCGTGGACGACGAGCCCGTCGTCCGCGAGTCACTCGGAAAATGGTTCCGCGAGGAGGGCTACGGCGTCGCGACCGCCGAGAGCGCCACGGAGGCGCTGAGCCTTCTCGCCGGCCGCAGGTTCGACCTCGCCCTGCTCGACATCAAGATGCCGGGCGTCAGCGGGATGGAGCTCCAGGAGAAGCTGCGCGAGGTGGCCCCCGATCTGGTGGTGATCATCATGACGGGCTACGCCTCCGTCGAGACGGCGGTCCAGGCCCTCAAGAACGGAGCCTACGACTACGTCACCAAGCCCTTCGATCCGGAGGAGATCGCCCACGTCGTCCGCAACGCCCTCGGGCACCGGAAGGCGGAGAAGGAGAACGTCCGCCTGCGCGAGGCCGTGGCGGCGTCGGCGGCGCCGCAGGATCTGGTGGGCCAGAGCCCCCCGATGCAGCGCGTCCACCAGGCCATCGAGACGGTCGGCCCGACGGAGGCGACGGTTCTCATCACGGGTGAGAGCGGCACCGGCAAGGAGCTCGTGGCCCGGGCGATCCACGCGACGAGCCCCCGGCGCTACAACCCGATGGTCGCCATCCACTGCGGCGCGCTCACCGAGACCCTGCTGGAGAGCGAGCTCTTCGGCCACGAGAAGGGCGCCTTCACCGGGGCGCAGTACCGGCGCAAGGGCAAGTTCGAGATCGCGGAGGGCGGAACCGTCTTCCTCGACGAGATCGGCGACATCAGCCTCAAGACCCAGACCGACCTGCTCCGGGTACTGCAGGAGCGGGAGATCACGAGGGTGGGCGGCAACCGCCCCATCCCCGTGGATTTCCGCTGCGTCGCGGCGACGAACCGGGTCCTCGAGGCGCTCATCGATGAAGGCTCCTTCCGGCCGGACCTCTTCTACCGGCTCAACGTCTTCCGCATCGAGATGCCCTCGCTGCGGGAGCGCCGGGAGGACATCCCGCTCCTCGTCGGGCACTTCCTCGCGAAGTTCTCGCAGTCGATGAACCGGAAGATCACGCGCATCTCCCCGGGGGCGATGCGCCTGCTCCAGGACTACCACTGGCCCGGAAACGTCCGCGAGCTCGAGAACGCCGTCGAGCGCGCGATGGTCGTGGGATCCGAGCCGGAGCTCCGCGAGGACGACTTCACGCTGAAGCTGAGGACACCCGCCGGCGAGGCCCGGCGGCTGGAAGAGGTCGAGCGCGAGCATATCCTGAGGGTCATGGAGGAGACCGGCGGCAACAAGACGCGGGCGGCGGCGATCCTCGGCATCGACCGGGTGACGCTGCACAACAGGCTCAAGAAGTACGGATGGACGAAGACGCCGGTCGCACAGTAGATGAACCGAATCCACCTCGTCCCCGTCGGGCGCGTGGAGGACGGGCTCCTCGAAGGCCTGGGCGACGATCTCTCCCGGGCCTTCGGGACGGAGTGGCACCTGGAGCGTGAGGGGCTCGACGCGCGCTTCGCCTTCCACGCCGAGCGGCAGCAGCACCACGCCACCGACATCCTCGCGCGGCTCGACGCGAACGTGCCGCCGGGAGCGTGGCGCCTCCTGGGCGTGACGGCGGCCGACCTCTACATTCCGATCCTCACCTTCGTCTTCGGCGAGGCGCAGCTCGAAGGCCGCTGCGCCGTCGTATCCACGCACCGCCTCCGCCAGGAGTTCTACGGCCTGCCGCCCGACGCGCAGCTCATGAGGGAGCGCCTCCTCAAGGAGGCGGTCCACGAGCTGGGACACACCCTCGGGCTCGTCCACTGCACCGACTACTCCTGCGCCATGGCCAGCTCCCACACCGTCGAGCTGATCGATCTCAAGCAGGCGGGCCTCTGCGCGCAGTGCCACTGGCTGGCGACGCGCGAGACGGGCGGCCGCGGCGTGGGGGGGTGACGGACGGGGCCGGGCTCCCTCAGCTCCCTTTGCGGCCGGGGACCCACTTGGCCGCGGTGGAGGGATCGGCGGCGATCGACTCGATGAGCCAGCCCGCCGGGGACCACATGCCCTCCGGGGCGCGGCTGAGGCTCCAGTCGATGTCCACCGAGCCCAGGAGATCCTTCGACGAGGGATCCTGGTAACCCACGGCGATCATCTCCAGACGCCCCAGGGGATACCCCATCAGGTAGACGCGCACACCGGTCGGCAGCGAGTCGAGCTGGAGATTGTCGAGGTTCGTGATGAGACGGGAGCGCACGTGCGCCGTGGAGCCGTCATCGCTCAGCTTCACGCCCAGCGGCACGGAGATGGCTCCCTTTCCGAGCCGCAGCGCGCGGAACATGGCGACGCCCAGCGGATCCGGCGAGAGGGTCCCGCTCTGCTTGGCCGACTCGAACTCGCGGTGGGCCTGCCGGACCAGGCTCTCGAACCCCTCGAAGTGCTTCTTCTTCTCCTCGGGATCGAGGTTCGCGGTCTCCCTGCGGTAGGGCGCCCATAGCAGCGACATCATGGTGTCGTCCTGCTGCTGGAGAGCGGAGAGGTACCGCTCGACGGTGATCTCGGCCCCCCGGCCGGGCTTCGAGCATGCCGGCGCGAGGGCCGACGCGGCGAGGAGAGCCGCCGCCAGGGCCGCTCGTCCGCAACGCATGCCACGCAGTGACCGTCTCAGGGCGCGGAGCCTCCCTCGACGTGGAGATCGTCATCCGTCATCGCCTCGCCGTCGGGCCCGAGCGATCGGATCGAGTAGCCGCCCTCCGTCGAGCGGCACTCGAACGGGTTCCCCCACGGGTCGTTGCCGTCCAGGCCCAGGAACCGCCCGGGCCGTCCGAGCCCGCTCATCAGCTCCGCGCAGGAGCCGGCGACCGGGTAGGCCGACGCGTCCACCGAGTACTGCTCGAGCGCACGCTGTGCCGCGTCGAGGGTGCCCCGGACCTTGTCCTCCTCGCCCCGGTTGACGCCCTTCATCATCGCGTTGCCGAGCTGCTCGCCCGTGGCGCGGGCGGCCTCGGAGGCCTTCGCGCCGCCCGGCAGGTGATCGGGCGCGCCGGAGCAGCCCCACGCGATCGCCGCCGGGAGGACCACCGAAAGGATCCGCGCCGTCGGTCTCGTCATCGCAGCCTCCCTTGCCGGCGCGGCTCCACGCTCCCCGCCGGCAGGCCGATGATTCGCCAGCATCCCGGCGGAGTCAAGGGAGGCGATCCCTGCCGCCTCCATCTGGTGCCGGAGACCCGGAGGTGGTACCGTTCGTCAGGCCGGCCGGATCCCGCCCCATCTCCGCCGGCGGCAGGTCTCCGGCACGGCCCCCGGTCCGGCCCTCATGCGATACCGGCGTCTCCATTCCTGGGCGCTTCGCGTTCCCCGCGCCCGCCTCATCCAGCAGCGGCTCCGCGAGAAGCTCAGCCGCGTCGCCCCGCCGGCC
>OBLQ010000534.1_pt1 | contig 14552 bp, 14 predicted proteins | sample 1519881 | NCBI WGS metagenome assembly OBLQ01 (sample SAMN01911456, study PRJEB22533) | soil metagenome | biome: Soil | place: Malaysia | collected 2012-04-30 | depth DG_metagenome m | reverse complement strand
GCGATGGCGCGGTAACTTTTTCCGTGCGGGTGGTGCCGAGGGCGAGCCGGGACGCGATCGAGGGTGAATATCGTTCCGATTCAGGGGGCGCGCTGAAGGTGCGGCTGACGGCGCCGCCAATTGAGGATCGCGCGAATGAGGCGCTGCGGCGGCTTCTGGCGGCGCGTTTGAAGGTGCCCGTGTCCACTGTTAGAATCGTGGCGGGCGAAAAGAGCCGCAATAAACGCGTGGCGATTGCGGGAGTGAGCCGCGAGCGCGTGATGGAGCTGCTCCGGTGAGCGGAAGCGGAGTTGGACGCACGCTCGTTGGATCAGCGCGGGAGAGCACAACATCGATCTCAATCCCCAAGCCAAGCAGATGGCCGACGAGTCGATGGTGCGCTGCCTGGATGCGCAGGCGCGGGCGATCTGGCCGCACGAAGTTCCGTTACTGCGCCGGTACGCTCTTCCGGCGGAGCCGCGCATCCTCGATGCGGGCTGCGGCACGGGCGAGGCGGCCTCGCGGCTCGCGGAACTTTTTCCGCGAGCGCGCGTGCTCGGCGTGGACGTCATCGACAAGAGTCTGGAACTGGCGCGCTCGCGTTACCGAGAACTTGCTCCGCGATTGGCGTTCGAGCATCAGAGCGTATTCGCGCTCGACGCCGCAGAGCATACGTTCGACCTAGCGGTATGCCGCCACGTGATTCACTCGATCCCGCACCCCGACCGGGTGATTGCGGAACTCAGGCGAGTGACGCGCCCCGGAGGCTACCTGCACCTGATTGCGGAAGATTACGGGATGCTCCATTTTCAGCGCGGCCCGCTCGACCCGCGTGATTTTTGGCACCAGGTTCCGGCGGCCTTCGGCGCCGCGACGGGCACGGACCTTTTCATGGGCCGCAACATTTTCGGGATCCTTGCCGCGATGAAGCTCGAAGAAATCCAGGTTGATTACGTCATCGTGGACACGCTGCGCATCCCGCGGGAGACGTTCGCGGCCATCATCGAGTCATGGCGCGACGGTTATGCGCAGACGATCGGCGAGATGACGCCGATCTCGCGCGAGTCGGCGGTGGCGTACTTCAACCAGATGATCGCCAACATCCGCAACCCGCGCGGGTACGCGGTGTGGATGGTTCCGGTCGCGAGCGCGCGGGTGCCAACGGTGTAATCCGGACGAAAGGCGATTCGACAGGGCCATGGCAGACATAAGAGCGATACAGGCAGAGTTGCGGGCCAGCAAGCTCGACGGCTGGCTTTTCTGCGACCACCACCATCGCGACCCGATCGCAGGGCGCATCCTGGGCCTCGATGAAAACACGCTCGAGACGCGGCGGTGGTTTTACTTCATCCCGTCGCGGGGCGAGCCGCGGAAGCTGGTGCACCGCATCGAACGGGGTGCGCTTACCTCGCTGGAGGGCCGCCAGCAGGAATATTCGAGCTGGCAGGAGCTTCACAACGGGCTGCGAAAGCTGCTGTCGGGCAGCCGGAAGATCGCCATGCAGTATTCGCCGGAAAACAACATTCCCTACATCGGACTGGTGGACGCAGGCACGGTCGAACTGGTGCGGAAGCTGAAGAAGAAGGTGGTGAGCTCGGCGGACCTGGTGCAGAAATTCGAGGCGGCGTGGACGCCGGAGCAGCTCGAATCGCATCTCGAGGCGGGAAGGATCGTGGACCGGATCACGCAGGAGGCGTTCGAGCGCGCGGCCGCGTTTGTGCGTGAGGCGAAGCCGCTGACGGAGTACGAACTGCAGCAGTGGATGCTGGAGCAGTTTCGCGCACGCGGCGTCACGACGGCAGAGCCGCCGATCGTGGCGGTGCAGCCGAACAACGGCAATCCGCATTACGAGCCGAAGGAGGGCGCGTCGCGGCCGATCCGCGCGGGCGACCTGCTGCTGCTCGACATCTGGGCGAAATGCAACCGGCCGGGGAGCGTCTATTACGACATCACGTGGATGGGCTATTTGGGCGAGCGCGTGCCGGACGCGTATGCAAAGATCTTCCGGATCGTGCGCGAGGCGCGGGACCGCGCGGTCGAGTTCGTGCGGGACGCGGCGGCGAGTGGCCGCGCGATTCACGGCTGGGAGGTGGATGGCGTCGCACGCGAGACGATCCGCAAGGCCGGCTACGCCAAGAATTTCGTTCACCGCACGGGCCACAGCATCGGGCAGGAAGTCCACGGAAACGGAGCGAACATGGACGGGCTCGAGACGCGCGATGACCGAAAGATTATTCCGCGCACATGCTTTTCCGTCGAGCCGGGCATCTACCTGCCGGAGTTCGGCATCCGCAGTGAAGTGAATGTCTACGTGGACGAGCACGAAGCGCGCGTCACAGGCGCCATCCAGAAGGAAGTTTTGCCTCTGCTCCCCTGACGCATGGTGACCGAGACTCCTTTGACGGAAAAAACTGCAAAGCTCAACCTGGCGATCGCCGCGTGCATCGCGCTGGGGGCATGGCTCGTTCCGGGGCTGGGGCACCTCTGCCTGCGCCGCTGGGGCCGGGCGCTTGTTTTTTTCGCGGTGGTGGGCGGGCTGGCCGCGATGGGATATCTGATGCGCGGCGAAGTTTATGCGCCGCGCTCGAGCGATGCGTTCGGCACGCTCGGCTTTCTGGCGGACGCCGGTGCGGGAGTGTTCTACGTGCTGCCGCGCTTGCTCGGTTACGCCGGCCCCGATCTTTCGCGCGCCGCGGGCAGTTATGGGACGCGGTTCATCGCCGCTGCGGGAATCGTGAATCTGCTGGGCGTGCTGGACGCGATTGGTATCGCGCGAGCGCGGAGAAGCTGAATGATTGCGAGCGGAGTGTCGCTAAGCCATTTTGCGGCGATGACGAGCTTTGCGGCGCTCGTGTCCGTCGCGCTGGCTTGCGTTGCGAGGCAGACGCTGGCGGCGCGAATCAAGTACGCGCTCTGGTCGCTGGCGCTGTTTCTGATTATCGGCGTGGGAATTGCGTGGCTGATGTATCCGTTTTCGCGGTAGCGGAAGACGGACGGGGAAATCTTCTCCGGCGAGAACGGCATGAAACAGCAGATCCCTCACCGCCGTCCCCGACCAACCGGGGCCGGGTTCGGGTCCGGTGTCGGGACTCCGGTGGAGTCCACCGGACTCCTGAAACCGAAGATGACAGCGCTCAGAACTTGACGTGGTTTCGAAGAAATCCCCGCCGATCGAGCGTGAACGGCGGGGAGGCAAATGGTTCGGATCAGACCAGATCTTCCGCGCGAATGGGTATTCGGCGAATGCGCTTGCCGGTGGCGGCGAAAACCGCGTTGCAGACGGCCGGAGCAACCGGAGGCACAGCGGGCTCGCCCATGCCGGTGGGGCTTTCCTTGCTGGGCACGACATAGACCTCGACTTTCGGCGCCTCGTTCATTCGCACAACGTCGAAGTCGTTGAAGTTGGATTGCACGACGCGGCCGCGCTCGATGGTGATCTCATCCTTCAGAGTCTGCGTGAGGCCGAAGACGATGCCGCCTACCGCCTGTTGCTCGACGATGCCGGGATTGACCACCTGCCCGCAATCCAGGGCGCAGACGATACGGTGCACTTTCACTTGGCCCTTGTCGGCGGAGACTTCGGCCACTTGAGCCACATAGGTGTCGAACGACTGCACGACGGCGATGCCGCGGAAGACGCCTTTCGGCAGCGGCTTGCCCCATCCCGCCTTCTGCGCCGCGAGATCGAGCACGCCGATATGGCGGGCCGACTTCGCGAGGAGCGCACGCCGAAATTGATACGGGTCTTTCTTGGCTGCCGCCGCCAGTTCGTCGACGAAACTCTCGCGGAAGAACCCGTTTTGCGAAGCGCCAACCGACCGCCAGAAGCCCGTGGGAATCCCCGCGCTGACGAGCTGGTAATCGACCAGCACGTTGGGAATGGCATACGGCAGATCGGAGATGCCCTCGACGCTCGCGTTGTCCAACCCGTTCTGAACGGAGCCGGGAAAGAACCAGCTCATCACCGAGTCGCACGCGATGCGCGTGGTCCAGGCGACGACATTGCCGTCCGCATCGAGCCCCGCCGCGAGCTTGGCGTAAGACGCCGGCCGGTAGTAGTCGTGCTGCATGTCGTCCTCGCGCGACCACGTGACTTGCACCGGCGCCTTCATCGCCTTCGAAGTCTCGCAGGCATCTTTCACAAAATCCGTCCAGCCGCGGCGGCCGAATCCTCCGCCGAGAAACGTGGTGTGGATCTTGACGGCGTCGGGCTTCACGCCAGCAACCTGCGCGGCGGTGATTTGCGACGTTGTCTGGAACTGCGTGGGCGCCCATACATCCACGCCATCCGGGCGAACATCCGCGGTGCAGTTCATCGGTTCCATCGTGGCGTGAGCCTCGAAGGGAGCCTGGTAGACGGCTTCGAGTTTCTGGGAAGCGCCCGCGAGTGCGGCAGCGGCGTCGCCGTTTTTGCGGGCCACGACGCCGGGTTTTTCCGCGCGATCAGCGTAGAGCTTCCAGATTGTATCGCTCGAGACCGAGGCCAGCTTTCCTTCGTCCCATTTCACCTCGAGCGCGCGGCGGCCCTGCATGGCGTTCCAGGTGTTGTCGGCCACAACGGCGATCCCGGTGGAAATCTGGACGACGTCCTTCACGCCCGGAACGGCCCTGGCCTTGGTGGCGTCAAAGCTGGCAACCTTGCCGCCGTACACCGGACAGCGCAGGACAACTGCGTGAAGCATTCCGGGGCGGCGCACATCGATCCCGAATCCGGCGCGGCCGTTGACTTTTTCCCGCGTATCCAGGCGCTTCAAGGGCTTGCCGATCACCGCGAATTGGGTGGCATCCTTGAGGGTCACGTCGGACGGCGGAGGAAGCTTGCCCGCGGCCACCGCGAGGCTGCCGTAGGTGGCGCGGCGCTTCGTGGCCGTGTGGACCACCGTGCCGTCTTCCGCGTGGCATTCGGATTTGTCGACGCCCCACTTTTCCGCGGCGGCGCGGAGCAGCATTTCGCGCGCCGTGGCGCCGGCCCGGCGCATCGGCACCCAGCCTGAGCGGATGCTCGTACTGCCGCCCGTACCCTGAGCCCGGAAGACAGGATCGAAATAGACGGCCGCAGCGGGAGCAAATTCGGTGCGAATCTTTTTCCAGTCGCACGCGAGCTCTTCGGCCGCGAGCATCGAGAGAGACGTGACCACGCCTTGCCCCATCTCCGATTTGCTGATGATGATCGTGACGTCATCGTCCGGACTTACGTGAATCCAAGCGTTGAGCACTTCCGGTTCCGCGCCGGCGGCGAAAATTTCGTCGCGGCCGGGAAGATAGAAACCAACGACAAGGCCGGTCGCGCCAGCCACGCCGGTCTTCAGGAACTCGCGGCGGTCGAGCGACACTTTTCCCCGGCTCATTCCGCACCTCCTGCGACAGCGTTTCCTTGGGGCCGTTCGAGTTCGGCGCTTTTCGCCGCGGGCGGCCCGTGGTGCAACTGCGCGGCGCGGTGAATCGCCCTGCGAATCTGCTGGTAGGTGCCACAGCGGCAAATGTTGCCACTCATAGCATCGTCAATCTGAGCATCGGTCGGGTTCGAAGTCTTGGCCAGGAGACTGACGGCAGACATGATCTGTCCCGACTGGCAATAGCCGCACTGCGGCACGTCCAATTCGATCCAGGCTTGCTGGACGGGATGGCTGTGGTCGGACGAAAGCCCCTCGATCGTGGTGACCTTCTTACCGGCGACACTGGAGATCGGAGTAACGCAGGAGCGCGTTGCCTCACCGTTGATATGGACGGTGCAGGCGCCGCACAACGCCATGCCACATCCGAATTTGGTGCCGGTCATGTTGAGTGTGTCGCGGAGAACCCAGAGCAGAGGCATGTTGGGCTCAACGTCCACCGCCTGGGGCTTGCCGTTGAGAGTAAAACGAATTGCCATGAGACTCCTCCTTCACACTTGGGGATGTCCGCCTATACGAATATATTCCCTCACCGAGACGAGCACGTCCAAAACAATATGCCGGCTTTTCAAAGCGATCAAGAATCGATCGCTTCGGGCCGCGAAACGCCCGACCGCCGACGGGTGGGAGCGAGCCAAGGTACGACTCCGTCGTTTTTTATCCCGTGGCAGGACGTGACGTGCCGTTGCAAGTCAGCGGCCTTGCTGGAAGCTTAGAAACAACAACATGTAGCGCTTCAGCGTGTGCGTAATCAGGAAATTCTCTTTGACGTGCTCGTGCCCATTTTCACCGAGTACGCGAGCGAAATCGGGATTGGAGAGCAGGAACCGAATTTGATACGCCGCGCCCTCAACGGAATGAACGAGCATTCCGGTGAGCTTGTGAATGACCTGCGCCGGAATCCCTCCGACGGCCGACGCCACCACCGGCTTATTCTTCCAGAGCGCTTCGCTGACGGTAAGGCCAAACCCTTCCCTCAGCGACTTCTGAATCACCAGCGTCGACGCCCGCTGAAGGGCATTGATCTCCAGATTACTCCACGGGGGCAAATTCAAGACGTGAATGTCCGGATCGGCGTTGGCAGCATCCTTTACTTCGTCCAGGACGGCTTCGCCCTCCGGGTCATCCGGGGCCCCGCCGCCGGCCAGGACGAGCTGACAATCACTGTGCCTGCGGACCATCTTGTACGCCTGAATCACACCGACGGGGTCCTTGAGGCGGTCGAATCTCGAGACTTGGGTCAGAATCGGCCGCTTCGCGTCAATTCCAAAGCGCTCGAGAACCTCACTCACCACTTCCGGTTCGAGTTCGCGATTCTTGTCTGCGAGCGGATCGATCGTGGGATAGAGCAGATATTGGGGGATCTTCAGGCCCTGCGTGAAAGCCGGATCGGAAAACGCGCTGGCATCGTAGCGCTCGACAAACGGCCGCAGAAATTCCCAAACTTCGCGCGACGGGTGCGACAAGTCCAGATGGCATCGCCAGATCCAGCGCCCCTTGGAACCATCGCGCGCTTGCACCAGCGCGACAGGCTGAGGGTCGTGGATCACGACCATATCCTCATCGAATTCCATGTGGCGTCTGTTTTCCTCGTTGACCGCGAGGAAGAGGTCGAACCAGTCCGCAGTTCCTTCGTAGGGCGCGCCATGCAGGGCGTTGTGGAAAGCCTTGGTGACAGCAAAGAACTGGTTCCCACCCTTGAGGACGTCCCAGCGGGTCGGAATGCCGATTTCATCGAGAAGCGGCACCAGGCGGTTGAGGATCTCGGCAACGCCGCCTCCCACCGAGGTGGAATTCACCATCTTTACGCGCCGGCCTTGCAACTGGCGCGCGAACACCCGCAACGAGCCGATTTCGGACTCGCCAACAACCGCCGCGTAGGCGTCAAGTTGTGGGACGGGTGCCTGAGCTGCCTTGGTTTCCGTTTTCATCGGTCGATCCACGGGTGGATGGTCTTGATGATTTGTTCGCGCAAGTCCTCGAGTGTGTTCACGTATATGTCGATGAGATCGATGCGCCTGGCGAGTTCGGGCAGGTCCAAGCTGTCTTCGATCCAATGCGAGAAGTCGTTCGTCTTCAGGTGCAATCGCAGCCGCGAATTAATGAAATAATGATGGAGGGTCTGCAAGCTGATTCTTCGGATGCCCTCCTCCAATTCCTGCAGATTGGAAGCCGTTTCATCTCGCGGCACCGAGAATTCCAAGGCTTCACAGAAGAAGAAAGGCTCGAAGGCGGACCGATTCGCTGCCGTGGGGTTCCCTTGAAGATATCCATCCACAGCGTTCACCAAGGAATCGCGAAGCTGCGCGAGCGACGTGCAATCGCGAAGGTCAATCGCCGCCAGCCGCTCCCCTAGCGCGGCTTCGTTGCACGCAGCCAGGGCCCACTGCGCGAAGTCGTTGGAGAACACGGTGTAATGCTGCCGTTCCAAACTTTGGAAGGTGTGATGGAAGATGGACGCATCCGAACACGAGTGCAGGTTCTGCGCAAGCTCCCCTAACGTCGTGGCCCGCGCGGCACAGATCCGAATCAGGTAGGACGCGGTAACGAATTGAAATGGCGCTTTTGCCTGTTTCATTTCGTCCTATGGCCTTTTCACACGCTCTTTCCCGACGCGAAACCAACTTTCGGCTCTTTCACGATCGAATCGCGAGTAACCTTGGTTTCAAGATCAATGCTCCCCAAGCGGCGAGACAAATGTACCGCAATCCTAGCCCGTTCTCGATTTAGGAATGAAGACCCGGTGTTCCTCGCCTGCAACGGCCGAGAGCCCGCCTTACGGCTCTCAGGCGTTTTACTCAATTACGACTCGCGCGGCTGATTGAACGGTTGCCCGGATTGATTTGAGAAGGCCGTCGCGGGGCGAGTAATCCTTCCGACCGCTCCGGGAAATCGGTTAGAATAGATGCGTCGGCAAGCTTTCCAAATCGTTCGTGCCGAGGTAGCTCAGTTGGTAGAGCAGCCGATTCGTAATCGGCAGGTCCCCGGTTCAAGTCCGGGCCTCGGCTCCAAACTACTGAAAACAAAGAATGACGTTAGTTGACCGGCTCCGACTTCGTAACATCTGGTAACAACTCCGAAGCGATTGCGACGAGCGCCGCGCGAAAGTCCGCGTCGTCGGCGTGAACGTAGATTTGTTCCGTCGTCGCGACGCTCGCGTGACCGACGATATCCGCGACGACTTTCGACGAGTAGCCGCGACGCTGCAACGACGTCGCGAGCGTATGCCGGAAGTCGTGCCAGCCGCCGATCGAAAGTCCGATGAAGCCCTCACGTCGTAGCCGAATCGTTAGGTCTGTCTGGTTTCTCTAATTTCGAGCCGAGCCTTTTTGGCCTGTCGCAGGCATGAGGGATGCGCCATCGATGTCCCGGCTAGTCGGGCACGACGCGATAGTGCCAAACTTTCGCACCCGGCGGAATCTTATCCTTAGGGTATTTCTTTTCCCCGGCCTGCGTCACGGCTGCTTGTTCGGCCGGATCGGTGACCACGACTAAGGTGCGATCATACAATTGATTTCCTATCTTCAGACGCACGTGGGGATCGCGAGCCACATACTCATTCCAGGCTCTGCCGTGGGGAAACGGTTTAAGTCCCGGCCAATAGAAGGAGCCTACATAAAGCTGGTGATTATATGCGATACAGTAAGCTGTTACCGAGTGAGGCAGAAGATACCAGGTCCGGGTCTGGATCTTGATACTTGGATACTTGTCGGTGAACGACCAGTCGGTGACGGGCGTGGTGACGACATCCCCTCTAAGCCACAAGCCAGGCATCATGCACGTCCAGTTACCAACGGTTGCACATCCCCGAGGTTCGAACCCCGTGACGCGCAGCGCCAGCAGCAGCAAGATCAAGCCAATTACGATTGATCCACCAATTTTCAGTAGTGTTCTCATACCGCTACTCCATCGCGACGAAAGCGTACTGCTCCAACGAAGTAGTCCCGCTTCGGTTCATCTTTCCGATAACACCATAACGACAGATCGGGCCAGGCGCCGTACTGCCGCCAAGACGATCACGGTGCGCGAGTTTAGCACGGATCCGCCCATCCCCCTGTTATCAACCGGAATTGGTTCTTCGGCCAAGGAAGGAACAAATAGTGCACGGGAGCGTTTCGGTGTGCGTACAATGTGTGACCGCTGGAAGATCAAGAACAGAATCCGACAGTTCCATGCGATTCGATGACCGAGCCCGTTCCCCATTTGCGCCCTGGATGGTTAATGGGTTGACGGCTGTTCGCCTGGTTCTAGTGATTCCGTTTGCGTTCTTCATGGCCAACGGAGACATGCGTCATGCGGTTTTCGCTTTGCTCGCGATGGTGGTGGCGCTGGCGACGGACTTTTTAGACGGGCCCATCGCACGTCGAACAGGTACTGTGAGCGCGGTTGGCCGGACCTTCGATCATACTTGCGACTTCCTCTTCGTCACCGGCGGGCTGTTTGCCGGCGCACTGCGTGGCGCGTTCCCGTGGATCCTGCCGATTCTGATCACTGCGGCCTTTGCCCAATATGTCATCGATTCGTACTGGGTTCATGGGCAGAGCAGCCTTCGCCCGAGCCAGCTCGGCCGTTACAACGGCGTCCTTTACTTCGTTCCGCTCGGCATGGACATCCTCATTCGCATCGGAATGCACTTCCTACATCCACTGCTCACTCTGCTTGTCTGGATGTTGGTTCTTAGCACGCTGGCATCCATGGGCCAGCGTCTAATGTTTGGCAGGATCCCCAAAGAGCTCCCGAGTCGCCCGCCGGAGAAATAGCAGGCCCATTCCGGCGTTGAAGAAGATAAAGAAATTGTGCATGACGAACCCGAAGGCAGTCATCTGTCCCGGCTTGTCGGGAAAGAGCAGGACCCAGAAAAGGATCGCGACGGAGTGCATCGGTCCCGGCATGGCTGCTCCAAAGAAAATCACCGGCAGATATCCCAGCATTTCACCGAAGCTTACCGACCCCCCAAAGAGTCTCAAAGCCAGCGTGTAGATGACCACGCCAGCGAGAACCAGAGGCGCGCGCATCGCAAGGACAACCCCGTACTGCGAGACTTTCGCCAGCCGGAACGCCCGGAAGATAGGGCGGTCGCGCAATGCCATCCCCGAGCCGATTTTCCCGCTGAAAAATAAATGGAAAAGCACAAAAAACGCAGCGGAGGCCAACGCAATCCAGGGGATCAGGTGAAAGGCCTTCTGGATACTGCCCCACCGCAACATCGCGCCGATCGTCGCCCATAGCATCAGGCTGTAATACTCGCAGAACATGACGAAGAGCATGCTAGAACCGATCTCCCAACCGGGCACCCCGTCGCGACGGTTCAGATAGAGCGCGATGGCGCCTTTACTGACCTGCTCGTTCACAAGGGAGAGGATGTAAGCGCTGGCACGAATGGGTAAGATATCGGCGTAACGGATTTTGGCGTTGAACCAGTTGATCACACTCCATACAACCAAGCTGTCAATCACGAGATAAAGGACACAGTACGGAATCATCAGGGCCAGCCAGCGAGTCCAACTGACATTCTCAAAGCTTCTTACCAGGTAGGGAAGTAGCCGGCTGCCCTCGGCCGCGGCTGCACGGTCCAGACGGGTGTAGAGATAGGCGAAGCAGGCTGCCGTGATCACGAATGGCAAGAGTCGCTGCCACGGCTTGGGCTTCTTCCCGCCGGGGGAAGGAATGCTGTTGGATTGGCTCGTCTCTTTCATCCTTGTCCTCGCCCCAAGCTGTTTTTGATCATTTCGTCGATTCCCGTCAGCTGGATTCCGAGTTCACTCGCCGCTGACCGCGGGTCTAGATTCGTATCGGCCGTGATCACATCGAGCGCGTCCAGTGAAAAGCCGGGGCGGCCGGCGAGTTGCCGAATCGCCAGCGCAACCCGTGCCAAACTTTTCGGAATCGTGCAGATGCGGCCTTGGCGCCCCAGTAGGTGAGACGCTCGCTCCACGATTTCCCGGTCCGGCAGCGAGATGGGTCCAACGAGGTTCAAAGTTCGGTTATTCGCTATAGAAAGATCGGTGGCGTTGATCGCAGCCCGTGCTAGGTCGTCCACATAGAGAGGCTGCTGAAGATTGCGACCGCCGCCGATCAGTTTTGCCCTTTTCAGGCTGGCGTTACGCTCCAGTGCCGCGGCGCCTTCGGTTCCGGGGCCCAGCAATAACGGGGCCCGCAGCACCGTATAGCATAGACCCGACGCGCGCACCAAAGCTTCTGCCTGCCCCTTGGTGCGGTAATAACGGTTTGAAGATTTCTCATCGGCTCCCGTTGCACTGACCAAGACAAGTTTCTTCACCGCGCTCCGCTTCGCGGCTTCCACGACGCTATAAGCCGGTGCAACATTTGCTTGCTCATACGTCGAACCCGGCCGCTCCACGAGAACTCCTGCGAGGTGGATCACGGCAGAGGCTCCCTGAAAAGCCGTGCTGAGGCTGCTCGGGTCCTCGTACGAGATTCGGACCACGCTGTTCCCACTGCCCAACAGCCGCCGGACCTCTTCGGCCGCATGGTCGGAGCGAACCGCTGCGACAACCGTGTTTGGTGCCGCCCATCGTGCCGCTCCGCATCGCAGGATGGCACGGCCGACGGCGCTATTGGCGCCGGTGATGACCACCTTCATGCCTTCCCCCCGACCAATCGCTGGCAATATTTGCGCGACTAATGTGCTTGGGCAAGAGCGCACCCAAATCAAGTAAGACCGAACTTACTACGTCTCGACAGGCGCTAATCTACAATGCGCAAATCGCTGGAAAGCAGATTCTTCGGACGCGTTCCTAGTCTGATGTGACGTGGAACATAACCACGGTATTTTTCGGTGAAACTCTCATTTGCGGGTATTTTTTCGCTTTGGCCTGGAGCACGGCTGCTTTTTCGGCCGGATCGGTGACAACAACTAAGGTGCGATCATACAATTGATTTCCGATCTTCAGTCGTACGTGTGGATCACGAGCTACGTTGGAATTCCAGCTTCTTCCGCCGTTGGGATACTGATCCGCCTTGGGGTAAGTGGAGGTCAGATAAAGCTGGCCATTATAGGCAGTACAGAAAGTTGTTACAGAATGTGGAATCATATACCACGTGCGGGTCTGCACCTTGATCTCTGGAATCTTATCGGTGAACGACCAGTCGTCGACCGGAGTGGTAACTAGATCCCCTTTCAGCCACAAACCAGGTATTCTTTCGTGAGGTTCCAAGCCGGTCACCCGCAGTACCAGCAGCGCCAACACCAAGCAAACCAATATCCCACCAACAATTCTCCACAGCGTTTTCATGGCCAGCTCCTTACAGCGGCAGGTCAGATAGCAAGCGTTGTCTGCTCGCCGAATATACAACTAAACTGCGAGGCTTGGCGCGATTCGGTGAAAGCGCTCGCTTCGGGGGAAACTTCAATATCAAGCCGACGAACCAACTTGGTCGCCCTCAGGTTTCGCGTGACGGCACGGTCCTGCGCTCAAGGTACGGGATAAGGAGGATACCGAACAGGGTTGGCAGCCAAAACGAGAGCAGGCGATAGGCAAGGACGGCGACCACGACGGTTCGGCCGGGCACACCGAGAATGCTGAACAGCCCGATCATGCCGGCTTCGACCACCCCGACCCCGCCTAGGATAACCGTCAATTTGCCCAGTAATTGAGGAACGCCATAACCGGCCACAAGCACCGCAGGATTGACGCGGTAACCGGCGGCCAGGAACAGCAACGCCAAGGTCAGCATGTCAAAGCCCGTATTTAGAACGGCACCCAGCGCCGGCCCACGCCAGCCGCCCCGCAACAGGGTGTCCCATCCCTCAAAGAGATGCCGCAGCGCAGCGCTGATCTTGGAGCGATCGGAAGACCGATGGCGAAACCGGCCAACGAAATCCGCGATCTTCGCTGCGAGAGGTTCCAAACTTTCCCTGTGGGTCACAGACCAAATCAACACCGCGAGGAGGCCGCCGAGAATCAGTAAGGCGAGAGCGAAGCCCGTCGCAAACACGCGAGGGGACTTCTTCAGATGGATCATTACCAGCAGGCCCGCGAGCGACGCGACGGCGAGCGCCGTGTTCTCCAGGATGATGGGTAGCCATCCTCCCAGACCGGCGGCCCCGGGATTTATGCCTCGCCGGCGAAGCCAGTAATACGTCATTCCCGCGGTTCCGATTACCCCGCCTCCCAACGTCCCCACCGAGTTCGCGCCAGCCGTCATGAGCGCCCCGTCGACCACCGAGACAGGTCTGGCTGCTGCAAGTACAGCCTTCTTGAGGAGATAACCGCTGCCGAGATAACTGAGGGCCTCGGTTCCGATCGAAAGCGCGACGAAGATAATGCTGAGTTTCGTGACGGCGAGGACCGCGCGCTCCATTTCCACGAAGCGTGGCAGAAAGAAATATATGCCGAACCCCAGCAGGACCAAAACGAATAAGTATCGGCGCAGCTTCCTCTTGGGTGGAAGGGGAGCAGTAAGCTGGAGATCGGCCACCGTGGTAACGCTATTGTCGGATGGGACGGCCGCTTTGGGGTCGGTATCAAGCACGGGTCCTCTGGGCGACTAGGATAATAGCCTTAAAGAAAGGTTCGTCAACACGCAGCCGACAAAGGATTTCTCGCGGGACTCGAATCGCATAGCGATTCTAAGCATTGACAGGACAACGGGATGCAGTTGCATCGCGGCACTTCGCCTCGAGGCGCCGCCCTGCGTGCCACTTCCGTTGGGGTCTCAGATTCGCGCCACACGCGTTCAAAAAAAACAGAGGTACGCCCGGAATTTGAGCGAATCGTGCAACCCAGGAACAGAGTACATCATCAACAGGGTTATGCGGCTCGCAGGAGCAATGAAACTCGTCAAGCGAGCAGCGCTCGTGAGAAACGGTGTAGGAAACATGTTAGGTGCGGACCAGCACTCGCCAGCCTTCGATTTACTTCCAGACGCATGCTGCCCCGGTCCGCGCGAGGCTGAAGGGCGGCATTTTTACACTTGATCTCCCCAACGCTGCGCACGCGACAGCCGTGCGCACGAAACCGAAGGCAACCTCAACCCTAATGTAGGGGCCAACGGCCACAGCCGAGCCGGCCCAAACGTCGTTTCTCAGCGCAGTGGCGAGCACCAAGCAAGCGGGCGTCGCAAAACCGTCTCGAACCTGCGATTGCCCTTTCGGTTGTCGCAAATTCGAATGCTGGGTGACGCAGATCACAGCATCACCCAGCGGCATGGGTTCAT
>OBLQ010000533.1_pt1 | contig 14559 bp, 12 predicted proteins | sample 1519881 | NCBI WGS metagenome assembly OBLQ01 (sample SAMN01911456, study PRJEB22533) | soil metagenome | biome: Soil | place: Malaysia | collected 2012-04-30 | depth DG_metagenome m | reverse complement strand
GCACCGTGACGGCGCCCACGCCGTGGAAGATCGAAATGGCCAGGAAGCGAGGAGTCGAGCATGGCCTCCACGCCGGGTTTTCCGAGATGAATCTCGATAGCGACGAGGTCATCGAGGTGCCGCGAGTGAAGGTTTATACCTGCCAGCTCATTCAGCAGTACGGACCGGATACCGCCAGCCTGCACGAAGGTTCGCGCGATGTGCTCAACCTACAGAAACAGGCCGACGGATTCTTCGGTTCTCGCGGCGTCCACATCATGGCCACCTGCACGCCCTATCAGGTGGGCAATGTTCCGGTGAGGGGCGAGCATTGCGCTTGGATGGAATCTTCGGCGGTCGTCTACTGCAACTCGGTGCTGGGCGCACGCACGAATACCGAAGGCACGGAGAGCACAGGTGCGGCCAGTTTGACGGGCAAGATCCCCGATTGGGGCTTTCATCTTTCTGAAAACCGGTTCGGCACGCATCTGGTGAAAGTGGAAGTGCCGGTTGAGGACATGATGGATTGGGGCTTGCTGGGATATTGGGTCGGGGAAATCGTGCAAGATGAGATCCCCGTCCTGAGCGGCCGCATCGCGCAGCCCGAACTGATCAAGCTCAAGCATTTCGGGGCGGCTGCATCGTCGTCCGGCGGCGTCGAGATGTATCACATTCCGGGCGTCACGCCGGAGGCCCCCTCTGTCGAGGCGGCATTCGGCCCTCGGCGGCCGGTTCAGACGCTGAGTTACGGCAACAAAGAGCGGCGTATCGCGTACGAGAATTTGAATCACTCGGCGAAGGACCGGAAAATCGATTTCGTAATGCTGGGCTGCCCGCACGATTCGATCGAGCAAATCTGGCTGGCTGCCCGCCAACTCGAAGGAAAGCGCCTGCATACGGGCACCGAACTTTGGATCCACACGCCGCGCGCGCTGCGCGAGGTCGCCGACCGAAGCGGTTACACGAAAATCGTGGAAGATGCGGGCGGTCACATTTTGAGCGATTCCTGTCCCGCGATCTCCCGCATGATGCCCCGAGGCACACGGGTGGTCGCCACAGACTCCGCGAAGCAGGCGCATTACCTGCCTGCGATTACGGGCGTGCAAGCGTGGTTCGGTTCGCTGCAGGAATGCATCGACGCGGCGCTGACGGGAACATGGTCCGGAGGCCTGCCCTAAGATGCTCGTGCTGCGGGGACGAAAAGTCGTGGGCGGCCGGACAGAGGGCGAGGCTCTCGTAACGAAGGACACGATTTCCGGCTGGGGCGGCATCGACCCGCAAACGGGCACCATCATCGAGATGCGCCACGAACTGCGTGGCCAGAGTTTCAAAGGTAAAATTCTCGTTTTCCCCGGAGCGAAAGGTTCCTCCGGCTGGTCGGCTTTTTTCCACCGGGCGCGCCTTTCGGGAGTGGCACCCCGGGGCATGATCTTCAACAAGATGACTACGAAGGTCGCTCTCGGCGCGGTGGTGACGCACTCGCCCGCGGTGACCGATCTCGACCAGGACCCACTCAAGGTGATCGAGACGGGTGATTGGGTGGAAATCGACGCGGATCAGGGAATCGTGAAAGTCACCAAGAGGAAGGAACGCTCCGCGGGCTGATCAATGGCTGACCGTCGCACCACCGACATCTCCGAAATCATCGAAAAGCAGAAGCTCACACCCTTCGTCATCGGACTGATCCTTCTCTGCTCCGTCGTCACTTTCTTCGACGGCTTCGACATGAACGTGATCTCGCTGGTGGCGCCGGAGGTGTCGGCGACGTTGCACCTGGACAAAATGATGATGGGCAAGGTGTTCAGCGCCGGGCTGGCGGGCACCATGGCGGGCGGGTTCTTCTTCGGCTATCTCGGAGATCGCATCGGGCGGCGCCCCTCGATCATCTTCGCAACTGCATGGTTTGGGGTTCTTACGCTGGGACTAGCTCTGGCCGGCAGCTACGAGCAACTCGTGGTTTTTCGCTTCGTCCAAGGAATCGGCATTGGCGGCCTGCTTCCGCTTGCCTGGGCGTTGAATATCGACTATGTGCCGCGTGGCTACCAGTCAACCGTTGTCACGCTGCTGATGCTCGGCTACACGCTGGGCGACGGCTTCGCCGGGCCGCTTTCGATCTGGTTCACGTCCCTTGGGTGGCGGTCGGTCTTCGTCTTCGGTGGTTGTGCAGCTCTGGTATCGACGGTCCTTCTCATTTTCCTTTTGCCGGAATCCATCAAGTTTCTCGCGAACAGGAAGAGGCGTCCGGATCTGATTGCGCGGTTCGCCCAGCGCCTCGCGCCCGGGCGGCCGATCGATGCGTCGGATCGATTCGTCCTCTCGGATGAAGCGGGCCGCAGCGGGAAGGGGTTCAGGGTTTCGGCGCTCTTTCGCAACGAACTGAGGTGGATCACGCCGCTTCTGTGGACCGCCTACATAGCGAGTTCGATCGCGATCTTCTTGAGACTCTCCTGGGGGCCGACCATTCTCGAGGCGATCGGGTTCAGCCGATCCACGGCCGCGTATGCGACCTCGATCAATTCGATCGGCGGCGCGCTCGGCGGGCTGCTTCTGATGCGCTTCACGGATACGCGGGGTGCGATCAGCATCGCTGTCTTTCCCGTCCTCACGATTCCGCTGCTGCTCACCATGGGGCTTGGCGGTATCGGAGGAATGCCTTTTCTCGTGCTGTATTTCTTCGGCACGATGTTCCTGGTGGGCACCCACTTCGGTCTGCACAGTATCGCCGGCATCTTTTATCCGAGCGCCTACCGGTCCAACGGCGCAGGCTGGGCCACGTCGATCGCGAAGATCGGGTCGGTGGCCGGGCCGCTGATCGGGGGCGTGATCCTATCGAGCCTTGTGCCCGTGAAATTCTTGTTCGCGTTTCTGGCGATTTGCCCGCTGGTAGTGGGCGTGGGCATTTTCAGCCTTGGCATCATTCAGCGGCGCTCTTTGCGAGGTGGCGAAGAGCGGCCCTGGGCCGAACCTGCTGCAGAGTTGACCGCTGAAACCACATTGCCCGATTGAGCGGAGCATGAAACACTCGCACAAGGACAGGTACTGAATGGGTGAATCGGACGTCAACGTCTCTACGCTGATCGACAGTTCCCGGCTCAACTCGTTTCACATCCGGATCGTCGCGCTTTGCGCCTGCCTGCTTTTCTTCGAAGGCTTCGATCTCAACGCCATGAGCTACGCGGCACCGGGGCTTGCAAGCGCGCTGGCGATCTCTAAGCTGAAGCTGGGCGAGATATTCTCGGCGGGACAGCTGGGTCTCATGCTTGGCGCACTCGTGTTCGGAATCGCGGGCGACCGCTGGGGGCGCAAGCGGGTCTTCATCCTGTGCGGCCTGGTTTTCGGACTTGCGACGCTGGCGACCGCCGTTTCATCGTCCTACACGATGGTGTTTGCGTGGCGCTTGGTCGCCGGGCTGGGTTTGGGAGGCGCCGCGCCCATCGCGATTACCATTGCGTCGGACTACTGTCCCAAACGGGTTCGCGCGGCGCTGACCATGATCATGTATTGCGGCTACACGATCGGCGGAGTCTTCGCCGGCCTCGTGAACGCGTATATCTTGCGGTATGGGTGGCAGACCGTGTTTTACGTGGGGGGCACGCTGCCGCTCTTGCTCGCGCCGGTGTTGATCGTGTGGCTGCCCGAGTCGCTCAACTACTTGATCTCGCGCGGGACGCGCGGCGCGGAGATCGCGCGGATTCTCGCGAAGCTGGCGCCCGGAACCGCCCATTCCGCCGGTAGCCGGTTTGTGATGGCGCAGGCGTACGAAAAGAAACTTCAGGTGCCGGAGCTGTTTCGCAGAGGCTACGCCCGCCGGACGATTCTGCTTTGGATGAGCGTGGGCGTCAGCTTGATCACCCTATTTTCGCTGACGAATTGGCTTCCGACTCTGCTCGACAGCATGAGCGTGACGCCGAAGCAGATCGTCGGGATTACGGCCGCAGCGCAAGGGGCCGGCCTGGTCGGCTCGATCGTTGCCGCGCGATTGATCGTGTCGTACCGGCCATTTCGGGTGGCGACTCTCGGCTTTGCGTGCGCCGCGCTGCTGCTGGTTGTGCTGGGGAAGTTCGGTTCGGGTTATGCCGTGTTCATGATGATTTATTCGTCCCTCTACTTTTTTCTGATCGGGGATCAAAACATCCTGAACGCCATGTCGGGCCATATCTATCCGCCGAGAATCCGCGCCACTGGCTCGGGCTGGGCCATTGGAATCGGGCGCCTAGGCGGAGCCCTCGGGCCAAGCATCGCCGGGGTGCTGCTGGCGTTGCATTGGACGCCGAGCCAGTTGTTCATTCTCGCGGCGCTTCCGACGCTTGCGACGGCGAGTATCATCTTCATGCTCTCGAACGCCATGAAAGAGCCCGTAGGCTCGGAGCAATCGGATCGAGCGGTGACGGAGCCGATTCCAGACTGATTCAAGCATTACGACCGGCTTACTGGTGTCTTTCAAGGGGGACAACGATGAAGAAAGCGCTGCGCAGCAATTTCCCGCCCGATTCTCCGCGATCGGCGGTACGGCGCGCACAGTGGCGAGCGCTCGGGCTCTCCGAGGCCGACATGTTGAAGCCGAAGATTGCCGTTGTGAACAGCTCCTCGGAACTTGCGATCTGCTTTAGCCACCTGGATGATGTGGCGAAGATCGTGAAGGACGCAATTCGCGCCGCAGGCGGCCTTCCGTTTGAGATTCGCACGGCGGCCCCGAGCGATTTCATCATCAGCGCCGGCCATGCCGGAGGCTACATTCTTCCGAGCCGCGATCTGATCGTCAACGACATGGAAATTGCCGTCGAGGGCGCGCAGCTCGACGGTATGATCTGCCTCTCTTCCTGCGACAAGACGCCTCCCGCTCATTTGATGGCTGCTGGGCGCTTCAATATACCGACGATTCTTGTGATCTGCGGATACCAGCCGTGCGGCGAGGTGAAGGGCAGGCATGTGGATATCGAGGACGTCTTCCTGGGATCGATCCAGGCCTCGTTCGGAAAGCTCTCGCGGGAAGAACTGGCGGCCATGAGCGAGAACGCCATACACGGTCCGGGCGTGTGCCAGGGCATGGCCACAGCGAACTCCATGCACGTGGTATGCGAGGCCCTGGGGATGGCTCTGCCGGGCAGCGCGCCCGTGCTTGCAAACAGCCCGAAGATGCAGGAGATGGCGCGCCGGTCGGGTGAGCGCATCGTCGAATTGGTGCTCGAAGACGTCAAACCGCGGGAAATTTTGACTTCCGCGGCGTTTCACAATGCCGCGGCCGCGGTGCTGGCCGTGAGCGGCTCGATCAATTGCATCAAACACCTGCAGGCGACAGCCGTCGAGGCGGGCGTTGACATCGATCTATTCAAACTTTTCAACGATCTCGGCGAGAAGATACCGGTCCTCAGCGCGGTACGGCCGAACGGCGAGGATTCAATCGAGGCTTTCGAGGCCGCGGGCGGGGCCCTGGCGCTGATGAAGCAGCTCGCCTCGCTTCTCGATCTGAAGGCTTTGACGGTTACCGGAAAAACGGTCGGCGAAAACCTGGCCAACGCCGTCGTGCACAACGATAAGGTGATCCGTCCGATCACCCGCCCGTTTTCGAGTAAACCTCCGATCGTCGTTCTCCGTGGCACGCTTGCGCCCGAAAGCGCCATCGTGAAATTGGGCCTTCGGGGACCGGACCGCAAAACTAAGTTTACTGGCCCGGCGATCGTCTACGAAGATGCCGGCAAAGCCATCAGCGGCATAGCCAGCGGCGACGTCAAACCGGGGGACGTCCTTGTCGTCCGCGGGATGGGACTCAAGGGCGGCCCGGGAATGGCCGGGCCCGCGTCGCAGGTGGCGTTCGCATTGGATTCCGCCGGCATGCAAAACGAAGTTGCGTACGTCTCAGATGGACAACTCTCCGGGCTTTGCAACAAGGGGTTGACGGTGGCCGAAGTGTCGCCCGAGTCCGCGGTCGGAGGCCCGCTTTCGCTGGTCGAAAATGGCGACCGCATTACCATCGATGTGGACAAGCACATCCTCGACCTCGACGTTCCGCAGACCGAGCTTGCCGCGAGGCGCGCGCGCCTGGGCGCCCCCAAATTGCCCAAAGCCACCGGCTACCTCGAGATCTACCAAAGGACGGTCCAACCGATGTCCAGGGGCGCCGTCCTCGTGCGCGAGGACTCGTAGACCGGCGGCTTCAAGTTCCCGGCTCGCTTGTAGGACTCTGTGCGGAAGGGAGGATTCATTGATGACAACGCATGACATTTATACGGCCGTAGCGATGCAGCCGGATATCAAAGCAGTCGAGAATCGCGCAGACATTCGCCGCAATCTCGAGCGATGTCTCCAATTAATCGATGCCGCGCCGCAGATCCAGCCGACAGCCAAGGAACATTACGAAGGCAACTGGGCGCCCATCAAGCTGATTTCTTTTCCGGAGTTTTTTATCACCGGCCACGAAGGGCATTGGCCATTCGATCACTATGTGAACGAAGTCCTGATCGAAATCCCTGGCGAAGAAACCCGGCTCCTGGCGGAAAAGGCGAAGGCGTACGGCGTGTTCATCGCGGGTTGCGCCCTGGAAAGAGATCCGGCTTGGATCAAGGACGACTATTTCTTCAACACGCATTTCATCATCTCTCCGAAAGGCGAAATCATTCACAAGTACCGGAAGTTCACGGTGGCGACCCACTATGAATTGTCCATAAGCCCTCACGATGTCTACGACAAGTACGTGGCGATGTATGGCGACTCGCTATCGAGCTTCTTTCCCGTCACGGAAACTGAAATCGGCAAGATCGGGACCATCACCTGCATGGACGGGCACACGCCCGAGACCGCCCGCGCGTTGGGCGTGCAGGGAGCCGAAGTGATCCTGCACCCCACCCTGGTGGACCCCTGCATGTCGCCGCCGATGGAGACCTGGCAGATGATGAATCGCATGCGAGCCTGGGAAAACCTGTGTTACGTCGTGTCCGCCAACTGGGGAGCGTTGCTCGGAGCGCGCCGGCCAAAATACTTTGCCCCGGGCAAGTCCATGATCGTCAACTACAACGGCGTCGTCACCGCCTACGCCGATTTCCCCGGAGAGGCCATCATCAGCTCCGTAATCAATCTGGAGGAGCTGCGCAGAAGAAGAATGGATCCCAGCCGAAACTTCCAGACGCTCTTGCGCAACGAGGTCTACAGAAAAATTTACGAGCCGGCCGTGTATCCCGCCAATCAGTTTGCCAAAGCTTCTCCGAAAACGCGCGCGGCCCGCGACCCGCGGATAACGATTGACGAGTTTGTGAAGAAGGGCATCTACGTCCCGCCAGCCAAGATGCCGCGCGATAACCGGGGATAGCGCGAATCGAATCGGTGAGCGCCTTCAGCGTGACGCGGGGCGAGCGGATCGTGAATTCCGAGATGCCGCCGGCAGGCCGTTGCCATGACTTCGGCCGCGCGGTCGTAAAGGCGATCCGCCACTGGAAGACCAAAGCTCGCGTGGCGCGATTCGCATCCGGAGGGCTCTCGCATTTCGTGATCGAGGAACAAATGGATCGGGCGTTCCTCCACGCGCTTCGCGAGCGCAGCGCCGCCGATAGCACCGGCCTGCGGGAACAGCTGTTGCATTCGGGTAATTCAGAGATCAAGAACTGGATTGCTCTCGGCGGACGAACTTCGGAGATCGGCCGCGGATTCGAACTCGTTGACTACGTGCCTTGCGATGGTTCCGAGGCGGGAGCCGGCACAGCCAACGCCTTCGTAGCCTGGCGCTACCCGCGCTGTCTCACAAGGAGTGGACGCGCATTAAGGGACGAACCTGAATTTTTTCGAGCCAGCCCAGCGGCGGCGGATACTTTTGGATTTGCCATGGCCCGGTGACTGCGTTTTGGACCGCGCTGGCTGCATCGGCTCCCCGCGCAGTGGTCCTCGGCACGCAAAAACGAATGCCGGCGGCAGATTGCGCCAGATGACTCTTCGCCGTACCGTGCCGAAGTACCCGTGCAGCAGCTTCCGGAGATCGAACCTCTTCAACTGGCCATTCTTCAACTGCAACCCGTGAAAATACTGATATTGAGTCAAGACGCCGTCTTCGCCTAGAAGGCTCCTGAGCTCGCGCAGAATCGCGTGCCTCTGCCAATCGGGCATGAATCCCAGCGCCAGCGATGAAACGGCCGCGTCCACACGGTCGTACCCGCGGCGGTGCAGCTCCTTGCATAGCGTCTCGGCGCTCGCGTTGATCACGTCCAAGCGCGAGTCGCGGACATTGGATTTGAGGTAGTGGGAAAAACGTGGATTAATCTCGAAGGCCAGCAGAGTGGCATCGCCTGGCATGTGCTTCAGCAAGGCCTGCGTGATCACCCCGGTGCCGGGCCCCACTTCCACCACGACACGCGCCGATTCGAGCGGAAGCGGCCTCAGCATGGCCTGCGTGAGGAAGCGCGAACTGGGAGCAACGGCACCGACCGTGGAAAAGTCGGTCACGGCCTCCATGGCAAAAGTTGTCAGATTCATGTCTGGCGAACCTCGTCGAAAAACGCGAGATATCGTATTCGTGCGAGGCAGAGTGTACATCTCACCCGCACTCGTGAAAATGACTTTGTTGGGCAATTTCTTCGCTGCCTCAATGCTCAGAAGAAACTCTGAAGAGGCGCCACCAGAGGCTGACCAATTCATGCAAACCGCGCCGATTCCCGACGGAGACGACAGGAAAATCTTCGCGCGGAACGCCAAACCTCTCCTCGGATTTTGGCACTGGCAGCGTGATGGGAAATAGCTGTTGCGGCATCCAGGAGCCGAAGAGAAACCGCCTAGCTCGTGGTTACTGAGCTGGCCTGCGCCCGACGTGGCTTCAAGATCTCGTCGACGAGAAACAAATCTGTCAGCAGTGCGCGGAGATGGATGGAGGCGTTCAGGTTGTCAATCAACTGAGAGCTAAGCGTGGGCTGGGCAAGAACCATCTGGATGGCGGCCAGAGAGTCACGAGCGTCACGGTCCAGCACCGCGAGAAACGCTTGATACCGGTCGGCTGGCTGCAGGTTTTCTTGTTTCACCGCAGTCGCATAAGCGTCCGCCAGTCCTGAAAGCGCCTCGACGGCTCGATTCAGGTAGTGGCGCACCTGCCCGGTCGATTGGCTCCTTTCGTCACCGGGCGATCCCTGGCCGGCGTACGCCAGCATGAACTCGTAACATTCTTCAATGGCGGCGCAACGATCGCTTATTCCGTCGGGCATCGCGTCAGACCACCACTTCCGGCGCTTTCGACGTTCCGGCCTCCGAAGCACCCTCGCCGACGGGCCATCGCTCGGGATCGTGGTGTTCCAAGTACTTTCCGCGACTGATCCATCCGAAAATCATCGATTTGGTGAGGAAAAACTTCTCTGGCCTGACCGCGAAGTAAACGTGCGCCATGATCAGCGCGACAAACCCGACCCCCGCCAGTCCATGCAATACATACATCACGCCCCACGTCATGTCGCCAAAGATATAGGGATTCCGCGTGAAGAAGGGCGTGCGCACGCGATACATCATGAAGACACCGGTGAGAATCACCGCAAGGCCCGCGAATAGCACGGTCAGGTGAAACAGCTTGTTCTCAAGCGGATACTTGCCGAATTTCTTCGGCGCGGGAGCTTCTTTTCCCCGCGCTCGCTGCAGTCTTCTCGATGCGTCAACGATATCCTGCTTGTCCGGCCAGATCGACCAGAAGTCCAGCCAGAATGTGGCGTGCACGACGTGGTACACGACGGAGATCGTAAGGACGACGCCCGCAATCCAGTGAATCGTCACCCACGAAAATTCCACGCCTACCTTCGGGAGGAACGCGGTGAAGAGCAGCACGAACATGGAAGCCGCCATCACCCAGTGAAACGCTCTCGCTCCAAACGAATGCCGGGCCACACGCTCGGGAAGACGCGCAGCGGCTGCCGCTTGCTTCGAGTCCGTGTGTGACTCTGCAGAGGGCTTCGCCCAGTATCCGACATAAATCGCGTGGACAATCAAAAACAGCGCTCCCGCGATCGCTGCCGCCCATAGAAGGTCCCAAGAGATATGAATCGGGACCCGCTCTCCCCACGGATCTATTGCCCACTGTATGAAGTTCAAGCTGCCTCCTCCCCGACCACTCCGCGGATCGCGCGTTTCACGAGATTCCTCAGCAGCGGCACCTTGTAGCCATTATGTTGCAAGGGCTCGGCCCCTCGGATCGCGATTTCCCCGGCCAAGTCCGCCGTTTGCTCGTTTACAGGCTTTCCAACTACCGCGGCCTCGACCGCCTTCAAGCGAACCGGATGAGCCGCCACGCCGTTCACGGCCAGCCGCAACTGCTGGATCGTTCCCCCTGAAGCCTTCATCGCTGACGCCACATTCACCAGCGGGAAGTCCCACACGCTGCGGTCCCGAACCTTCTCGAAATAGAACTTTGCGCCAGCCCAGGTAGACGGGATGCGAATGGCAGTGAGGAGATCGCCGGGCCGCAACATCGTCATGCGCGTAATGTCCGTTCCCGGGCCGATGAAGTAGTTCTCTGCGTCGACCACTTGCTCACCGCGTGGCGTGCGGACCACCATTTGCGCATCGAGCGCGACCAACGCGGGAGCTGTGTCCGACGGATTTACGGCCACACAGCGATCCGCGTCGAAGATGGCGTGCTCGCGGTTCAAGCCTTGCGGCGTGTCGGCATAGCACATATTGCCGCCGGCACGGTAGCATGGCCAGCCGGCACGGTAATACCAGCAGCGCGCATCCTGCGACACGTTGCCGCCGATGGTTCCCTGGTTGCGGATCTGCGGCGACGCAGCTTCCTCGGCGGCCTCCGGCAGCAGGCCGAACTTCTCCCGAACCACTGGATGGCGCACCACTTCCGTCAAAGTCGTCATCGCGCCGATCTCGAGGCCGCCGCCGGTGGTGCGCACGCCCTTCAACTCTTTAATCTGGCTCAGGTCGACGACCACCTTGGGTCGCTTGATCCGGTCTGCCAACCAGTCGTAACTGTCCTGCCCGCCGGCCAGCACCCAAGCGTCTGCCCCGTAGCGGACGAGCAGCGCTTGTGCGTCCTCAATCGACGCCGGCTGAAAGAGTTCGAACGCTGGAACTACGTCGCGAATCACAGCCATATTCCGTTCTCCTCGTCTCCTGCTCGTCGTGTCTTGTTGGCGCCGGATGCCCTCGGTTGCGCTCGCGCGGGCAGCCTGTTGTTAAACGTCGGCCTTCAACCCGCCGTATACCGGTTTCCCCGCCTCAAGCGAAGCCAGGATCATGTCGGCGGTCACAGGCGCACGCCGGATCACCTCATCCCCAAGTGCGTCTGTAAGAGCATTCAAGACGGCGCAACACCCGCCTCCAACCGGGGGCTCGCCGATGCCGCGCGCGCCCACGGGCGTTTCCGGATCGGGAAGGTTCACTGCCCCCCATTGCATTGTGGCTGGCACGTCAAGGATCGTCGGCGGCTTGGAATAGTGGAACCGCTTTGCCAGCGCCACGCCGTAGTGCGGGTCATAGACCCACTTCTGGCCGATCGCATGGCCTATCCCCAACGCCGATCGTCCGAGGACCTGGCCGCCAAATGCGGCCGGATGAACGATGGTGCCGGCATCGGCATAGGCCAAAAAGTCCAAAAGCTTATACCGGCCCGTTTCCACGTCGACTTCGACCTCCGCAAAACTCGCGACAAAAGAAAAGCTTGCGCCATCGTGCGGGTAGGTGTCCTTGGCCACGCCCATCAACCCTTGGCCGGCCAGCGCTGTCGCCGCTTCCACCGTCGCCTTGTGGATGTCCTTGGGCAGCTCGTGGCCGTCGTAGATGCCGCCGAGCCGAATCGCGTGCTGCGCAGCTTGCGCGAGGCTCATGCCCGGCCCACCGCCTTTGCGGAACACGCGCTCGTGAGCGACCTCGTAATTCTCGGGCTTGCCGCCCAAAACCTTGGCTGCGATTTCCTGCAGCTTCTTCTTGGCGTCCATGCCCGCCGCATGGGCGGCCCGACTCATGGCATGCGTGGTTTGGCTGCCGCCTGATGCGCAAGTGAACGGCAGGTTCTTCGACGTGTCGCCCCAGGTGAGTTCGCATTTCTCCCACGGGATGCCGATGATTTCGGCGGACACGCGGTGGGAATCGCTCACGGACTCGGTCCCGTGATTGCCGATCCCTGACTGAATGTACAGACGGCCATCTGGTTTCAAAATAATCAAGCCGTCGTACCCGATGGAGCCGCCGACGAAAGTGCTCATCGCTACCCCGACGCCGCGCACCTTCGAGCCGTTCCGCTTGGGGCTGCGGGCCTTTCTTTCATCCCATTTGAACTCTTTCGAGCCACGTTCGAGCGCTTCCTTGAGGAAGCAGCTCGTCGTATGGGCGCGTCTCCCCATTATTGGTGCACCGAACTCCGCTTTGCCGGCTGGCGCATTGATGAGCCGAATGGCCACTTGATCGATCCCCAGCTTGCGCGCCGCTTTCGCGAGGATCGGGTCCATGAGGGTGATCCCCTGCATCCCGCCCGGCGCACTCTGGGCGCTGCGTGGGACGGTATTCGTCAGAACGTTCAGTCCCCGCCAGCGCATCGCCAACGGCTGGAACAGAAGCGAAGCGATCATGCCCGCACCGGCCGCGTCGAACATCTGCTCGTACGGACCGTTGTCGCAGATCACGAACATATCCAGGGCGAGGATACGGCCTTCTTTCGAGAAGCCAACCTTCATCCGCCCCTGCAGGCTCGGACGCGCGCGCCCGATGTAATGCTCCTCCTCGCGGCTTATGCGCATCATGACCGGGGCTTTGGTCTTCTTCGCAATCAGCGCGGGAATCATCAGCGAGACGCCGCCCGTGATCTTGCTGCCGTATCCGCCGCCTGTGTACTCGCTAATGAGAACGACTTCCTCGGGTTTGCAGTTCAGCCATCGCGCGATCGCAGGGCGGGTCTGAAAGGTGCTCTGAGTACCGGTGTGAATGTAAACCTTTCCATTTTGCCAGTACGCCATCGTGCTGCGTGTCTCCAGGCACTGGTGGCTTACGTTCGGCGTGACGAACGTCTCGTCCAAGACGAGCGCCGCGTTCTTCATTCCCCCTTCCATATCGCCGAACGACCATTCATCGGTCGCCTTGCCCATCGGCAACTGGCCTTCCTTGGCTGCAGCGAAGTCCGCCTCTGTCCACTTGACGACGCCCCTCTCAAGCGGTGGGGGCGGACCTGGCTTCGCGTTGGGTGGCGGTGCAGGCCGCATCCAGACGTTGCCTTGAACTCTCGCATTGGGCCCGCCGGGACGCAGGCTATCCAGCGGATCGATGACGAACGGCAGCGGCTCGAGATCCAGCTCGATCTTCTCGATCGCCTCAGCGGCTGTGAGCTCGTCGACAGCGGCCACGGCAAGGATGGGCTCGCCCTCGTATACCGGCTCCATCGTAAGGCCGCGCTCCGTGAGCGGGTCCGCCTTGATCACCATGCCAAGATCTGTGACGGTATCGGCCGGAGCTGGAAGATCATCCGCGGTGATAATGGCCTTTACCCCCGGCATCGCCAGCGCCGCCCTCGTGTCGATGCGCTTCACCCGCGCATGGGGCATGGGGCTGAGCAGCAGCTTGCAAAACAGCATGCCGTCGGCGCGATAGTCCTCAGCGTACTTGGCCTTCCCCGTCACCTTCGCGAGAAGGTCCGGGGTCGTATAGTTCTTGCCGACCAGCGTGTGCTTCATTGGGGTAGGATTGTTCGACATGGTCACGCCTTCCTCATGTACTCCGCGCCTCGCATCAACGCGTTAAGGATCTTGTCGTAGTCCGTGCACCGGCAAATATTGCCCGAAACACCCTTTGCGAGTTCCGCCCGCGTGGGATTCGGATTCGTCTTTAGGAATCCCACAGCCGCCATCAGGAAGCCCGACGTGCAGAATCCGCACTGGAATCCCTGCTCGTCGAGAACGCCCTGCTGCACGGGGTGCAGCTTCCCATTGGCGTTGGCGAGCCCTTCAATCGTCACGATCTTCTTGTCCCGCACCGTATGCGTGAATAGCGAACACGAGTAGTGGGGAACATCGTCGATGAGCACGGTGCAAGCGCCGCATTCGGCGCGATCGCATCCCAGTTTCGTTCCGGTAAGGCCCAGCTTGTATCGGAGCGTCGTCGCCAGCGTCTCTTGCTTCATGACGTCCACGTGCCGCTGCTGGCCGTTGACGTTCAGCGTGATCAGCCGCTCAACTGCGCCGGGAGTCGATGCCTGCGCCAGTACGCCCGAGGCACGGAAAAGATAACTCGCCGAAGACACGGCGCCGGCGGCTATGACGCCTTTGATGACGTCCCGTCTCGAAAGTTTCAGTGAGGTCGAGATGCCGGGGTCGTCCCGCTCATGATCTGCCATCGAAGCCCCCCAAAAATTAAAAACTTTGGTACGTATACGACTTAACCCGATCTCCTGTCAACAGGATAAACAAATTAATGGAGCGAGCGGATCCTGGCCCGACCACTATTGTGATCCTCACAGCTCCCGAGTTCTGGAGTTTTTGGACTCCGAATCCTAGACCGACGCTGTGTCGCGCAATCTTGAACGGCTGAGAGCTTCTTGCTTTGGACGACTCGTGATGGAACCTCGCAGGGACGGAACAGATTCTTGGTGCTTCTTTTCAACTACTTGGAAGAAAATCTATGGCTATCGAT
>OBLQ010000532.1_pt1 | contig 14579 bp, 12 predicted proteins | sample 1519881 | NCBI WGS metagenome assembly OBLQ01 (sample SAMN01911456, study PRJEB22533) | soil metagenome | biome: Soil | place: Malaysia | collected 2012-04-30 | depth DG_metagenome m | reverse complement strand
CCCCGCCGCTACACCTATCGGATCGCCACGGCGCCCACCGCAGTCTGGCGCCGCTACGCGTACTACACGCACCACGCGCTGGACGAGGAGCGTATGGCCACGGCGGGCCGGTTACTGGTGGGTGAACACGACTTCACCAGTTTCACCGCCCTGGCCAACGAGGCCAATCCGGTGTGCGTGCTCCGTTCGCTGCAAGTAGGGCGCGGTGCGGCCGGGCTCATCGAGGTCACCGTGGAGTCCAACCGCTTCCTGTTTCATATGGTTCGGGTCATCGCGGGGACGCTGATGGAGGTGGGCCGGGGACGGATGGACCCGGAACACATGACCGAGGTTTTGCGTAAAAAGGACCGTCGAGCGGCCGGTCCAACCGCGGCGGCGCACGGCCTGATGCTGGTGGGCGTCTACTATGAGACGTGATACTATGAACCGCACCGCATACACGTTCCCAATCGGAAAGGACCGTCCCGGCATGAAGATTTTTCTCGATACCGCCAATCTCGATGAGATTCGCGCCGGCGCGGCGCTCGGCGTGGTGGATGGCGTTACCACCAATCCGTCCCTGATGGCGAAGGAGGACGGTGACTATAAGGACATGCTCAAGGAGATCTGCGACATCGTGCGCGGACCCGTGAGCGCCGAAGTGGTGGCCGAAGAGTGCGACGAGATGGTCCGGCAGGGCCGCGACTTTGCCAGGCTCTCCGACTATATCGTGGTCAAGATTCCCCTGATTCCGGAGGGGATCAAAGCCGTCAAGAAGCTCTCCGCCGAGGAGATCAAGACCAACGTCACCCTGTGTTTCTCGGCCAATCAGGGGCTTGTGGCCGCCAAAGCCGGAGCCACCTACATCAGCCCCTTCGTGGGGCGTCTGGACGATGCCGGCAATGACGGCATGCAGGTAGTGGCGGACCTGGTCGAAATTTACGAACGTTACGCATATCCGACGCAGGTCCTGGCCGCCAGCATCCGGCACCCCATGCATGTGCTGGAAGCCGCGAAGCTGGGAGCCGACGTCGCCACTATTCCGTACAAGATCTTTCAGCAACTTTTCAAGCACCCGCTCACCGATGTCGGCATCGCCGCGTTCAATCGGGACTGGGCGAAGGTGATGGAACGGCGAAAAACGAATGCAGGACGATAGTCTGGCGGCGCCACACGCGCGCACGCGCTTCTTTCCCTATATCTTCGGAACCGTGACCGGTGTTGCAGTGGCCGTGGCGGTGATGTCGGTGGTTGTGATGAAACGCAACCTGCCCGGCCCCGCCCCCGGCCCCGTGAGCACGAATAGTGCGCCCTCCACGTACCAGACGGCATCGGCGACCGGCGAGGCGAGCAAGCCGGACACGAAGCCGACCGTGGATCCCATTACCGACGACCGGCGCAACGCCATCGTGCGCGCCACGGCCCAGGTGGCGCCCGCGGTCATCAGCATCAATGCCTATTACACGGTGCATACGCGCCCCGTGTACGACCTGTGGTTCAACCGCTGGTACCCGAGCCGCGCCATTCCGCAGGCGGTGCTGGGATCGGGCATTATCATCGACAAGCACGGCTATGCCTTCACCAACTTCCACGTGGTGAAGCAGGCGGAGCGCATTCAGGTGACCACCAGCAAGGGGGAGACCTACAACGCCAAGCTGGTCGGTACCGCGCCCAGTTACGATCTCGCGCTGCTCAAGATCGACGGCGACAACTTCGACACCGCCCCGCTGGGAAACTCGGACGAGTTGCTGGTGGGCGAATGGGCGATTGCCATCGGAAGTCCGTTCGGCTTCCAGCTGGCCGACGTGCAGCCGACGGTGACCGTGGGCGTGATCAGCGCGCTGCATCGCGACATCAAACAGGATCCCGAAAGCGAGCAGATTTTCAACGATATGATTCAGACCGATGCGGCCATCAATCCCGGCAACTCCGGCGGGCCGCTGGTGAACGCACACGGCGAAGTGATCGGCATCAATACGCTGATCTTTACCGGAGGCCAGGGAACGGACACCAACATCGGCCTCGGGTTCGCGATTCCCATCAACCGCGCGCGCTTCGTGATGGATGAAATCAGAGAGCACGGCCACGTGCGCAACGTGTGGCTGGGTCTCACCGCGGAAGACATCACGCCCGAAGTGCAGTCGGCGCTCGACCTGCCCTCGTCCACGGGTGTGGTGGTGAAAGGCATCGAGGACGGCGGTCCGGCGGCGCTGGCGGGACTGAAGCCCGGCGACCAGATCATGGCCATCAACGGCGTGTCGGTGCGGAGCCGGGAGGAGGCCAACCGCGTGATCTTCGGATCCGCGGTCGGACAGACGATCGAGATCACCGTGAATCGCAAGGACAAGCTGATGAAGTTCAAGGTGACGCTTGCGGAGCGTCCCGGAGGGATATGATCGAACGCTACACGCTCCCCGAGATGGCACGCATCTGGTCCGACGAAAACAAATTTTCCAAGTGGCTCCAATTTGAAATCCTGGCATGTGAGGCGCTCGCCGAGCTGGGAGAAATTCCCGCGGACGCGGTGGAGCGCATCAAGAAGAACGCCCGCTTCGACGTGAAGCGGGTGCTCGAAATCGAAGAAACCGTTCACCACGACGTCATCGCGTTTCTCACCAATGTCGCCGAGCACATCGGCAACGATTCGCGCTACGTCCACCTGGGACTGACGTCGTCGGACCTGCTCGACACCACTCTGGCCTGCCAGATCAAGGAAGCCGGTGAGTTGATCCTGACCCGCGTGGCCGCGCTGCGCGACGTGATCAAGTCGCGCGCGCTGGAGCACCGTCGCACCGTCATGGTGGGGCGGACCCACGGCATTCACGCCGAGCCCATCACGTTCGGACTCAAGCTGCTGGTGTGGTACGACGAGTTGACGCGTCGCGAAGCGACGCTGAAAGCGGCGATCGAGGCCGTCAGCATGGGCAAGGTCTCCGGCTCCGTCGGTACCTTTGCCCACGCGAGCCCCCGGGTCGAGGAGTACGTCACCAGGAAGCTCGGTCTCAAGCCCGCTCCCGTTTCGACACAGGTGGTGCAGCGCGACGTGCACGCGGAGTTCGTAAACGCGCTGGCACTCACCGCCGCCGCGCTCGAACAGTTCGCCACCGAGGTGCGCGGACTGCAGCGCACCGACGTGCTGGAAGTGGAGGAGCCCTTCAAGAAGGGACAGAAGGGAAGCTCGTCCATGCCGCACAAGCGTAATCCCATCATCTGCGAACGGGTGGTCGGGCTGTCGCGATTGATTCGCGGCTACGCCGTTGCCGCCATGGAGAACGTCGCGCTCTGGCACGAACGCGACATTTCGCACTCGTCCGTGGAACGCGTCATTCTGCCGGATGCCACCACGGCGCTCGACTATGCGCTGGTGAAGTTCACCGCCGTGGTCAAGGACCTCGTCGTCTATCCCGACCACATGATGCGCAACCTGGAGAAGGTGAACGGGCTGGTGTTTTCGCAGAAGTTGATGCTGGAGCTGGCCCGCGCCGGACTCTCGCGCGAGGAAGCGTACGGACTGGTTCAGGAAGCCGCCATGGAGACATGGGAAACCGGCAAACCGTTTGAACAGACGGTGCGTGCGCGCCCGGGTATCACCTCGCGGCTCGACGCGAAACGCCTCAATGCTGTGTTTTCACTTGACGATTACCTGCACGAAGTGGACACCATCTTCGCGCGCGTCCTGAAAAACTGACCGCGCGTGCCGGGCGCCCGCCCGGTGCATCGTCCCAACCGGGAGGTTGTCATGGTATCCCTGGTGTCGCTCGTACTCCCCATTCTGATTTCGGCCGTCGTGGTCTTCCTGCTGAGCTGGATCATCCACATGTTTCTCAAGTATCACACCGGCGACTTTCAGAAACTCTCCAACGAGGACGGTGTGGCCGACGCATTGCGCAAATTTGAGATTCCTCCCGGCGACTACATGACGCCGTACGCCGGCAGTTCACAGACCATGAAGGATCCGGCGTACCTTGAGAAATTCAAGAAGGGTCCGGTTCTGGTCATGACGGTGCTGCCCGCGGGACAGATGGCGATGGGAAAGAGTCTCCTGCAGTGGTTCATCTACTGCATCGTGGTGAGCGTATTCGCAGGCTACATCACCGCACACGCGGTGCCCGCGGGGGCGGACTACCTGCAGGTGTTCCGCTTTGCCGGCTGCACCGCGTTCGCCGGCTACGCGCTGGGGCTGTGGCAGGATTCCATCTGGTACCGGCGGAAGTGGAGCACCACGGTGAAGTTCAGCGTCGACGGCCTGATCTTCGCGCTCTTCACCGCCGGCATATTCGGCTCCATGTGGCCGAAGGGATGAGTCCGCGGCGCGACGTATTGGCCTGAACCTTGCGCCATCCGTGGCCGACGCGGGTGGCGCGGCGCTATTGACTGCCTCCGCGAAAATTGCGCACCATAGTAGGAACGGCCGTGGGCCGTTCCCCTTGCCCCGGAAGTACCATTGGACCACACACACCAGGAAATGACGCCGCGGTCCCGCGTGGACCGCACCCTCGATGTGGCGATGAAGATCGTCCCGGTCGGGGTATTGGTGGCCATCGGGGCGCTCTTTGCCGCCCAGCAGGTCACGGCGCCCAACCATCGCTCGATCAAGCTGGCGGTCATGCTGGCGATTGCCGCCTTCATGTTCCGCTTCGACATGATCTACGCCGTGTACATGTTCGTGGTGCTGTTCCCGTTCCCGTCGGGAATCTCGATTGCCAGCAGCAATCTGGTGTTGATGACGGTGATTCCGATGGTGTGGGCGGTGCGCGCCGCGTCGACGCGGACACGCCTGTTCCGCCCCACGCCCCTGGATGCGCCGCACGCGCTGTTCATCATTGCCTACTTCCTGGCGCTGACGAACGTGGAGAGCCACCTTGCCCTGGCGCGCAGCCTGCAGGTGATCTGGCGCCAGCTGGCGGCCATCACCTTCTTCGCGATGATTGTGACGTTCGTCGACGACGAGAAGAAACTCAAAACCATCCTGCAACTGATGTGTGTCTCGGTCGGGCTGGTGATGTCGACCGCCATCGTAGAGCTGATCTCGCCCGGCGCCACCATCATTCCGGGATGGGTGACGATGGGCAAACGCCTGAGCGAGGGCGGCGCACTGGCGGCGCGCGTGACCAAGATGCGCGTGGGCGGCGCACTGGCGAGCGACGCCAACCTGGCGGATTTCGGCACGCAGCTGATCGGGTTCATGGTCTACTTCGCGTATCGTTCCCGCAACCCCGCCACCAAGGTGTTCTGGACGTGTGTCAGCGCGCTGACCCTGGTGGCGACGCTGTCCACGGGAAATCGCGGCGGTCTGGTTGGCATCATGATTCTGTTCGTGTATTCGCTGTATCTGTTCCGCAAGCGGATGGGCTTCACATCGAAAGTGATCATCGTGACGGTTTCAATCACGCTTGCGTTCACGGCGGATTACATACTGTCCACGTACACCGTCGCGACGTCTCCCATCCAGCGCCTCATGCATACGGAAATGCACGGCGTGGTGCCGGAAACGCGGACCATGACCTGGGCGCCGTCGCTCGAGAAGAGCCTGGAGCATCCCTTCGTGGGCAGCGGCCCGTGGTTCGAAATCGGCGAGGGCCTGTCCTTCCAGTTCTGGCCGCACAACGCCTACCTGTTCTATCTGCAGACGCTCGGGCTGCTCGGGCTGGGCACGTTCATGTGGATCATGTGGCGGGTGACCAAGATGTCGTTGATGTTCCTGGCGCGAACCCGCGAACGCGACGACGTCATGGACCTGCTGACGTTGATGCACGTGTGGCTGGTGATCTTCGCCGTGGAGCAACTGGGAATCGATCACCAGCGCGATGACATCTATCCTTTCCTGGTATGGTTCTTCTTCGCCCTCACGATTGCGGCCGGTGGAATCATTCAGCGGCGCACGACCGGGGTCGACGGCGTTCGTCTGCCCAAACGTATTGGCCAGATTCTCTGAGCGCCGTGAAGAGGCAGGGATGCTTGCGCCGATGGACATTCTGCGGGCCCGCAACGCCACTCGTGAGACGGTCGTCGCCGAGCGCGTCGAGGTTGCCGGCACTTCGGAGACGCGCAAACGCGGCCTGCTGGGCCGGACCGGCCTCGAGGCCGGCACCGGACTGTGGCTGGTGCCCTGCGAATGGGTCCACATGTTCGGCATGAAGTTCGCCATCGACATCGTGGTACTCGACAAGAACGACGTCGTGGTCGGTGTGCAGGAGGGTCTCCGGCCCGGCTGGATCGGCAAGCTCTTCTGGCGCGCGCACTCCACACTCGAACTGCCCGTCGGCGCGATCCGGGCCTCGGGCACCGCGAAGGGCGATCGCATCGTCTGGGAGGATCACGGTAGCTGACGTCGTGGAGGCAGTCGGCGACCCCGCTTGCGCCTGCTCCCCACCTGTCGTATAGTCCGGCTTTGACGCCACTGCCGAGAGCAGGGCGCTCTTTCTTTTTCCGGGCATCCCGAACATGACCGACCCCAAAGACCTCGTTCCCGTCGAACCCAGCGACGCGGGCGCGGCCAAAGATTTTTTGAAGAAGAACGGCATCTCGCTGACGCCGTCGGAGTATGGACGCGTGTGCGAGCTCCTGGGCCGCCGTCCCACCCTCGTCGAACTGCACATCTTCAACGTGATGTGGAGCGAACACTGCTCCTACAAGTCGTCGCGCTGGGTGCTCAAAGAATACCTGCCCACCACCGCGCCTCACGTCGTGCTTGGCCCCGGTGAGGACGCCGGCGTGGTTCGCTTTGCCGGGATCAACGGCAAGAGCTGGTGCCTGGTGATGGCGCACGAGAGTCACAACCATCCCTCACAGGTGCTGCCCGTCGAGGGCGCGGCCACCGGTATCGGCGGTATCGTGCGTGACGTGTACTGCATGGGCGCGGACGTGACCGGCGTCATGGATCCGTTGCGTTTCGGCGATCCCACCGGGCCCAATGCGGCGCGCGTGCGTGATATTGCCTTCGGCGTGGTGGACGGCATCGCGCAGTACGGCAATGCCCTCGGCGTTCCCACCTACGGCGGCGAAACCTACTTCGACGCCAGTTTCGACGACAACTGCCTGGTCAACGTGGTGGCGTTCGGCATCGTCGAAGAGGACGGCATCATCCGCAGCCGCGTGCCCGAGGAAGCCCGCCACGTGCCCTATGACCTCATTCTGGTGGGCAAGCCGACGGACGGGAGCGGTTTCGGCGGCGCCGCCTTTGCCAGCGAGCGCCTCGACGGCGCGGCCGCGGTGGAGAAGCAGGGTGCCGTGCAGGTGCCCGATCCGTTCGTCAAACGCGTGCTGGCCGAGGCCATCAAGGAAATGCTGCGCTTCGCGCGCGAAAACCGGATTCCCATTGGCTTCAAGGATCTGGGCGCGGGTGGGATCGCGTGTGCCTTCTCCGAAATGCCGCAGGCCAGCGGGTTCGGCGCCGACCTCGATCTGGACAAGGTGAACCGCGCATTCGCCAACCTGCTTCCCGAAGTGATTTCGTGCTCGGAAACGCAGGAGCGTTTTGCCATCGCGGTGCCGACGCGCGTCAGCCGGGACATCGTCGCCATCTTCAATGAGAAGTTCGAAATGCCGCGCCTGTACACCGGCGCCGGCGCCGTGGTCGTCGGCCGCGTCACGACCAGCAAGCGCTTCCGCATGAAACATGGCGGGCGCTGGGTGTGCGATGCGGACATCGACGCCATCACGTCGGGTATCGCGTACCGCCGCGAGGCGAAAGAACGCAAGCGCACGCTGCCGACCGCCGGATTGACGCACGCGGCGGGCGCGGAGGGCGTGCGCGAGGCGCTGCTCACCCTGCTGGGAAGCGTCAACATCAGCGACAAGGCGCCTCTCTTCCAGCATTACGACAGCGAAGTCCAGGGCCGCGCCGTGCTGCGTCCCGGCGAGGCCGACGCGTGCGTGGAGATGTTCGTGCCCGGTTCGCCGGTCGCGCTGGCGACCTCACTGGGAAGCCACTCGCGCCTGGGTGCCGTGGATCCGTACGCGGGCGGCGCGTGGTCGGTGTTCGAAGCCACGCGCGGCGTGGCCTGCGTGGGCGCGCTGCCGCTGTGCATCACCGACTGTCTGAACTTCGGCGATCCCGAGGACCCGGGCGTCTTCCACGAATTCGTCGAGGCGGTGCGCGGAATCGGCGACGCCTGCCGCGCCATGACGCTCTACGGCGGAGACGCCGTGCTGCCCGTGGTTTCGGGCAACGTTTCGCTCTACAACCAGAGCGGCAGCGGTCAGCCCATCGCGCCCACACCGATTGTGGCGTGCGCGGGACGACTGGATGACGCGTCGCGCGCGCGCGGGTACGGGCTCAAAGCGGTGGGATCGCGCCTGGTGTTGCTCGGAAAACTCCACGAGCATCTGGGCGGTTCCGAATATGAACGGCTGTACGGAAGCACGCCGGGAACGCCGCCGCATCCCGACATGGCCTTCGAGGCCGATCTGGTGCGCGTGCTGGTGACCGCCATCGGCCGGCGCTTGATTCTGTCCGCGCACGACATTGCGCTGGGTGGTCTGCTGGTGACGGCCGCGGAGATGGCGATGGCCAGCGCGCCCTTCGACGTCGGTGCGCGCATGACGCTGGGTGGTGTCACGAAAACGGCCACGTGCTTCTCGGAGATGGGCGGTGTGATCATCGAGGTCAGCGACGAATCCTGGGATGAACTCAGGGCGCTGCTCGATCGTCACCGCATCCCGAATATCGAGCTGGGCGTGACACAGTCGTCGCCGTCGTTCGATGTGGAACTGGCGGAGGGTTCGTTCTCGGTGTCGCTGGCCGATCTGCGCGGCGCGCATACCGGTACCGTGGCCGGGATTCTGTACGGATAGACCATGAAAGCACGCGTTCTCATCATTCAATTTCCCGGCGTGAACTGCGAGTACGAGAGCCTGCGCGCCGTGGAAGCGGTGGGTCTCAAGGGTGAGATCCGACGCTGGAACGACGCCGCGCGCGCCGTGAAAGATGCGCCCGCCATCATTCTTCCCGGCGGCTGGTCGTATCAGGATCGTATTCGCGCGGGCGTGGTGGCCGCAAAAGACGCCGTGCTCGACGATGTGATGACCGCCGCCGACCGCGGTGTTCCCGTGATCGGCATCTGCAACGGAGCGCAGGTGCTGGTGGAAACCGGCATTGTTCCCGGATTCGACCACGGACGCATCGATGTGGCGCTGGCACCCAACCGGATGACGGGCCGCTCCGGCTATTACTGCAACTGGGTGTATGTGAAGAAGGGTCCCGCGAGCTGTGTGTTCACCGAATTCATGGAGGAGCGCCCTGCGGATCCGTTGCCGATTCCGCTGGCGCACGGCGAGGGCCGCTTTATCACATCGAGTGACACGGTGCGCGCGCATCTGGAAAAAGGCGACGGTGTTGCGGTGGTGTACTGCACCGCGGGTGGCGAGACTGCGACGAAATTCCCGGAGAATCCCAACGGCGCGCAGTTCGCGATTGCGGGCCTGTGCAACCGGGCCGGGAACGCGCTGGCGCTGATGCCGCATCCCGAGCGCGGCGCGTGGGCGCACCAGGTGCCAAGGCGCGTGGGCGGGCGCTGGGGACGAAGCCGCGATGGAGTGGGGACGAAGGAACTGTTCAGCCCCGGGCCCGGGCGGGGATTTTTTGAGTCGTTACGCAGAGCGTTGGCGTAACTCAACCCAAAGAGGAGAGGCCGCATGAAACGAACACTGGTTGCTTTGCTGGTGATCTGCGCGTTCGCGTGGGTTCCGGCGCACGCGCAGAAGCAGAAGCAGAAGAAGACCCAGGCGCAGGGTGATTCGAACAAGCCCAACATCGTCGTCCTGTGGGGCGACGACATCGGCTACTGGAACGTCAGCGCCTACAACCAGGGCATGATGGGATACAAGACGCCCAACATCGACAGCATCGCCCGGGAAGGCGCACTGTATACCGACTGGTACGGACAGCAGAGTTGCACGGCCGGGCGCGCGTGCTTCATCACGGGACAGTCCGGCTTCCGCACCGGCATGCTGAAAGTGGGCCTGCCGGGTGCGAAAGAGGGTCTGCAGGCGCGCGACGTCACGCTGGCCCAGCTGCTCAAGGCGCAGGGATACATGACGGCGCAGTTCGGCAAGAACCACCTGGGCGACGCCAACAGCACCCTGCCGACCGTGCACGGTTTCGACGAGTTCTTCGGATCGCTGTACCATCTGAACGCGGAGCAGGAACCCGAGAACCCCGACTACTTCAAGAATCCGGAGCTGAGAGAGAAGTACGGCACACGTGGCGTGCTGCATTGCTGGGCGACGGACCGGGATGACCCGACCGTTGATCCGCGATTCGGCAGGGTTGGCAGGCAGAAGATCGAGAACACGGGCCCGCTCAATATCGAGCGCATGAAGACGGTCGACGAGGAATTCACGAAGGCCGCCCTCGATTACCTGCAAAAACGCAAGGATGACGGCAAGCCGTTCTTCCTGTGGTGGAACTCCACCCGCATGCACATTTTCACGCACCTGAAGAAAGAGTCCGAGGGCAAGACCGGCCTCGGTGTCGAGGCCGACGGCATGGTCGAGCACGACGCCATGGTGGGCCAGATTCTCGACAAGCTCAAAGAACTCGGTCTCGACCAGAACACGATCGTGATGTATTCGACCGACAACGGCGCCGAGGAGTTTTCCTGGCCCGACGGCGGCACCACGCCATTCCGCGGCGAAAAGAACACCAACTGGGAAGGCGGCTACCGCGTCCCCTGCGTCATTCGCTGGCCCGGCGTGATCAAGCCCGGCACCATCGATAACAACATTTACTCCCACGAAGACATGCTGCCCACGCTGATGGCGGCGGTGGGCGTGCCGGACGTGAAGGAGCAACTCCTCAAGGGCATGAAGGTGGGCAACAAGACCTTCAAGGTTCACCTCGACGGCTACAACCTGCTGCCGTACTGGTCCGGCAAAACGGACGCGTCACCGCGTCACGAGTTCTTCTACTGGAACGACGACGGCTCGCTGGTGGCGCTGCGTTACGACAACTGGAAGCTGGTTTTCCAGGAGCAGCGTTCCGAAGGGTTCGACGTCTGGCAGGAGCCCTTTGTGACGCTCCGCCTGCCCAAGCTTTTCAACCTGCGCAGCGATCCGTTCGAAAAGGCCGACCAGATCGCCTCGGACTACGGGCACTGGCGCATTGACCGGGTCTTTCTGCTGGTGCCGGCGCAGGAATACGTCGCGAATTACATCGCGACCTTCAAGGAGTTCCCGCCGAGCCAGAAGGTGGGCAGCTTCTCGCTCGACAACGTTCTGCAGAAGCTGCAGGAGGCGGGCGGCAGCAACCAGTGACGGGGCGCTGAGCGTAGCCATGACCGGACCGGCCGCACCTGTCTGACGGACGGGTGCGGCCCGAACGGAGAAATGACATGACGAGCATCGATATACGTCTCTTCGTGGGCCTTCGGGGCCCCGACCTCGCCGCCAGTACGGCCTACCTGGCTCTGGTCCAGAAGATGGGCTTCAGCGGCCGGCTTCTCGGCGTGAAGCGGTATGAATTCTTCCACCTGGTCATCGAGTCCGATGCCCCGGCAGATACGACCATCGAGGCCCTCACGCGTACCCTGGCCAGCCAGAGCACGTTCTATAACCGCAACAAACACATGTACTCGCTGGAATGTCGCTGGGACGGCGGGGAGAAGGTGGAGGGGCCGGCTCACCCGGAAATGGTGGCCGGATTTGCCCGGAGTCTGGGTGCTCGCGCCAACCGCCAGACTGGCATAGATTTCGATGGAAAGGGAGAAGACAAAGTAAGTATTGTGAATGGGTCCCCGGCCTTCCTCATTGAGGTCTTCGTCCAGGACGATGACGAGGCGGGGCGGGGTGCTATCGCAGCCAAACTCACCCGAGAGCTCACTGCATCGGCAGGGCTGGGATCGGTGAAGGTCCAGTGCCCGGGCCGGGCCACCGTGTGGTGGCTCGCCGTGGCGGCTTCGGGTGAGGAGGAGGCGGTGGCAACGGCCAGACAGATTACGGTCACGCGCCGGCGCGATGAGGGGCTGCTCATGAACCCCAACTACCAGAGTGCCGAGTTCGTGTCCGCAGGAAGGGTCGATACGGTGCGCTCATGATCGAGTCGCTCCATGAAGAGTGCGGTGTGTTTGGAATCTACGGGTCCGACCGGGCGGCGGAAAACACGTTCCTCGGCCTGTATGCCCTCCAGCACCGTGGTCAGGAGAGCGCCGGTATCGTCTCGGCAGATGGCGAGCGGATGTTCGAGCACAAAGGGATGGGCCTCGTCGCTCAGGTCTTTGACGAGGAATCCATCGGCCGGCTCGAAGGGCACGCCGCCATCGGTCACAACCGCTATTCGACAACGGGCCATCCGCGCGCAGCCAACATTCAGCCGCTGTTCGTGGACTGCCGGGTCGGGAAGCTTGCCCTGGCGCACAACGGAAACCTCGTCAACGCCCGCGAACTGCGTACGCAGATGGAGGCGGACGGATCCATCTTCAACACTACGATGGACAGCGAGGTTATCCTCCACTTGATTGCGAAGAGCAAGGAACCATCTCTCGAATCCATGATTGTCGATGCGGTTCGGCAGCTGCGGGGTGCATTTTCGGTTCTGCTTCTGACCCGGAATGCGCTCATCGCCGTTCGCGACCCGCAGTCCCTCCGCCCGCTCTGTCTGGGTCGGCTGGGCGATGCCACCATCATCACCAGCGAATCCTGTGCGTTGGATATCATCGGCGCCGAATATGTACGGGACATTGAGCCAGGGGAACTGGTCATTGTTGACGATCGGGGGATTCGGTCCCGGAAGGCGTTTGAAGAGCAGGCACAGGCCAAGTGCATTTTCGAGTTCATTTACTTCTCGCGTCCGGACAGCAAGGTGTTCGGGGAAAACGTCGACAAGATTCGTCGGAAGCTGGGCGTTGTACTCGCTCGGAACCACCCTGTCGATGCCGATATCGTCATTGCCGTGCCGGACTCGAGTAATACCTCAAGTCTGGGATTCGCCCAGGAATCGGGCATTCGCTTCGAGCTTGGGCTGATTCGGAATCACTACGTCGGGCGTACGTTCATCCAGCCGAGCCAGTCGCTGCGCGACGGCACTGTGCGGCTGAAGTTCAATACGGTGGACGGTGTGCTCAAGGGCAAGCGGGTAGTGGTGGTGGACGACTCGATCGTCCGTGGTTCCACGATGAAGAAGTTGGTAGTGATGCTAAAGAAGGCAGGTGCGCGGGAAGTACACCTACGCATCTGTTCCCCCCCGATAAAGTTCCCCTGCTTCTACGGAATCGACATGCCCTCGCGGGGCGAGTTGATCGCTTCGGCGAAGACCGTGGAGGACATCCGCCGGTATCTCGGGGTGCAGAGCCTCGAGTACCTGACCATGGATGACCTCCGTTCGGTGGTCGCCGACCCGGAAAACTTCTGCTACGCGTGCTTCACCGGCGTGTACCCGGTTCCACATGCATCGGACCTGAACAAGTCCGTGTTCGAGGGGTCGGCGGTCGCCCACTAGGCGTCCCGCTGCCCGCGTCGTTCGCGCGACACCGCCACGGTCAAGTGCACCGGAGGCGGCGCCGGGTCCGTTGGTTATTTGGAAACGCGAGTAACGCGTATCGTGAAAGTCCGGATTCAGTTCGAAAAGCGTGGTGCGATTCGCTTCACGTCCCACAAGGACGTCGTGCGCATCTTCGAGCGCGCCTTCGCGGCGGCCGGGGTACCCGTGTCGTTCAGCGAGGGCTTTCATCCGCACATGCGGATGTCTTTCGGCCCGCCGCTCAAGACGGGCTGGGAGAGCCTCGAGGAGTACATGGACGTCCAGCTCGAGTCACCCATGGATGGCATGGTGGACGCGGTCAATTCCAAAGTCCCGGAGGGGCTGCGGGTGACGCACATCGTGCCCATTGATGACCGCACACCCAAGCTGGCGGTCGACATCATTGCCGTGGAGCTCGAGGCCGTCGTCAGGACGGAGGACGCAATCGCCGCCGGAGCACCCCGAAACGGGGACGGCGTCGATGTGACCGCCATCCACCGCGCGCTTTCGTCCCGAATCCTCATCACCCCCAGCGCCGCTGGCAGCGAACCCGGCCTGCTCGGGGCGGACGTCGTCCACAATGCCGACGCGCTCCGCCTCCGTTACACGACGACGATGGACAACGGTCGCGTCGTCACGCCGGACTCGCTGGTGGCAGCGACGATCGGAGATCCCGCCACGTTCCGCGTGCCCGTCAAGGTCACGCGCCTCGCGCAATATGTCGCGCGAGACGGGCGGCATGTGTCTCCTATCGATCAAGGAGTCGTGCAAATTACGTCATGAAAGAGATTCTGATCAATTCAACGTCATTGGAAGTTCGTGCCGCTATCGTCGAAGAGGGCGAGCTGGTTGAGTTCATGGTCGAACGTGCCCAGACGCGCCGCCTGGTGGGCGACGTGTACCTGGGACGCGTGAACGCCATTCTTCCCGGCATTCAGGCCGCGTTCGTGGACATCGGGTACGAGAAGGCGGGCTTTCTGCACGCCAGCGATCTGGTGCCCGACACCGAAGGCTTCGAAATAGAAGGCGGCGTCGATATCGAGGACGGGACCCGCGACGATAGTCGCGATTATCGGAGAAATCGCGACGACAGTCGCGACGACCGAAACGGAAACGAAGGCGATCGTGGCGACCGCGGAAGGGG
>OBLQ010000531.1_pt1 | contig 14599 bp, 12 predicted proteins | sample 1519881 | NCBI WGS metagenome assembly OBLQ01 (sample SAMN01911456, study PRJEB22533) | soil metagenome | biome: Soil | place: Malaysia | collected 2012-04-30 | depth DG_metagenome m | reverse complement strand
TGCCACCCAGCGCCCCGGCCGGCGCCCGGCATCAGAAGCGGACATCCGCCCCCGCGCTGATGGCAATGCCGGCGGCCGGATAATAGGCATCCGTGCCCCCGGCCACGCCGTAGGTGCTGTATTTGCGGTTCGTCAGGTTGTCCACGCGGGCGAACATCCGCACACGCTGCCAGCGATAGTTGAGCACGGCATCCGCCACCGCATAGCCCGGCAGCTTCGCATGCGTATTCGCCTGGTCGCTGATCAGGTAGGAATCCCCGACATAGCGCAGGTTCAGCGTGGTGCCGAGATTGCCGGTCCAGTCGGCCGTCCAGCCGATGGCGGCCTGCTGCTGCGGCACGGCCGGAATCCAGTGGCCCCCGTAGTTGCCGCCCCGGAACTTGGCCACGGTATGGGTATAGCTCGCCGTCCACTGCAGCAGCTCGGAGGCGCGCCAGTGGCCGACGAGCATCCACACGTCGTGCCGGGTTCTGTCCGCATAGTTCTCGTTGGCGAACGTGGCCGGATTGTAATAGATCTCGTCGCTCAGATCGGCGCGGCTGAACGAGGCCTCGATCCATGCCCGATCCAGCGCATAGCGCAGGCTGGCCCCGACATGATGGCCGGTCTGCGGCCTCAGCGTTGGATCCAGCGTGCCGGAAAACAGGCTGAAGCGCTCGTCCAGCAGCGGAAAGCGCAGCGACTGCGCCATGTTCAGGCGCGCCAGCAGGTGATCGGTCAGGGCAAGCGAACCGCCGATGTCCCAGGCACCCTTGCGGTTGCTGATGGCGCTTGCGGCACCCATCATGAAACGGTCCCGGATGCGCTCCGTGCGCATGCCACCGGACAGGTTCCAGCGCCGGTCGGCACCCTGCAGGTGCAGATGGCCGTAATAGGCCTGGCGCAGGCGATCGAAGTCCGCGGCCGTGGGAAACGCCCCGCTATAGGTCCAGTTGCCGGTGCTGGTCGCAAGGTCGGCGCCCACGAGCGCCCGAATATGGATAATACCGGAATCGGTCTCGTAGCTGAGCTTCGGGCGCAATGAGCGCGTGTCGATCACGACATCGCCGATCGAGTTGTATGTCAGGTACTCGGAGTGCACCTGGCGCCGGCGGACCCCGCCGTCGATGTCCACGCCGAATCCGGAGTCGCCATGCCATCCCAGTCCCGCATCGAGAAAGCCGTCGTCGGTGCGGCTGAAATCCCGTGGCGTCAGGCTCTGCCGCCGATCCGCCGCCACCTGCGCCGCGGTCAGCGAACCGGGAAGGCCCGCCTGGTCGTGATGCTCGTTGCCGCTCAGGCGTAGGCTGAAACCAGCCGGCAGGTCGGCCTCGGCGCGCATGCCGCCGTCCACCCGCTCGAAGCGACTGTTGACACGGTAGCCATCGGTATGGAACCCCGAGACATTGGCCTCGAGCCGCGTGCTGCCGCTGCCGGAGCCGATGCTGGCCTCGACACCGCTGCCGCCGAAGGAGCCGCCGCGTACGGAGACATGTCCGCCTGCTTCCGGGATGCGCGTGATGATGTTGATCACGCCGCCGACCGCGCCGTTGCCGTACAGGCTGGCGCCGCCGCCGTGCACGATCTCGATACGCTCGATCTGGTCCAGCGGGATCTGGGTCCAGTCGACGCCCGAGAGATCCGGGCTGTTGACGCGCCGCCCATCGATCAGCACCACGCTGTTGGCCGGAGCCGATTCGCCGAAGCCGCCGAGATCCACCGAGGACTTGGCGCCGACGCCGGAGGTGTCGCGCACGACGATGCCGGCCTGCCCGTTCAGCAGATCGACGACGTTCTCGGCATGGCTGGCCGCGATGGCTTGGCGGCTGATGACGGTGACCGGCACCGACGCCTGGGCCGAAGAGGCCGCCTGACCCTCGGCCGTGACATTGATGACGCCCAGATCGCTGGTGGCCGCCATGGCCGCTGGCATGGCCGCCAGACCCCAGCCCAGGGCAAGTAGCCCCCGGACCCCATACCGGATCATGTTGTTGTTCACTCTGAATGCTCCTTTCGCGCCCGCCGCGCATGGTGATATGCGGGCAGGATCGACGCGAAAGGAATCCGGGTGTCATCGCTGACAGGCCAGGAACCACCTCCCGCCGAGGCATGCCCGTGACGGCGTGAATCACGCCTTGCCGCGGGCCGGTCTCCTGGCTTGCCTTCCTCCGCCTCCATCCATGCCTTCCCGGTTGCCCAGTGGCGTACGGATGGATTTGTCAGGCCTACAGTTGCGGGGGCAGCGCCGGAATGGGTCAACGACCGCACCGGACTTCCCGTTTCACCCTGCCGCCGGAAGGCGGTCAGGGCACCCGAAGCATGGGAACCAATCTAGCTATCGGATACGGATTGTCGAGATGATTAAGCGCTAATTGATGCTGGGCCGGCGCGCATAGTCCAGCCAGGCGTCCAGGTCGATCGTTTTATCCCGCAGCACGTGATCACGGGAGTTCTCGTCACGCAGCATGCTGGTCAGCACATAGCCTTTCTGGCTGTTGCCGCTCCGCAGATTGTCGAGATTCGGCTTGGCCATATCCTTCAGGCCATGATCCTCGGCGGCCTTGAACAGGCGCGCCGCCTCGCTGGCATCCGCCCGGGTGCCCCGGCCGCTTGCCAGCATGTACGCCAGTGAATTCTCGGCTGCCGCCAGACCCTGGTCCGCCGCCTTCCGGTACCAGTACACCGCCGTCTTGTCATCCTGGGCCACGCCCTCGCCCATGCGGTACATATTGGCCACGTTGTATTCAGCCAGGGCATAGTTGGCCACGGCACCCTGCATGTACAGGCCGAACGCCTTGCCCAGATCGTATGGTACGCCGTGGCCATCCTGGTACAGGGTGGCCAGGTTGTTCATGGCGGCGACATCCCCGTGCGCGGCCGCCTGTCTGAAAAGGGCCGCAGCCTTTTGCGGGTCCGCCTGGATGCCCTGCCCCTTCATATAGAGAATGCCCAGATTGAACATCGCGTCGTCATAGCCCTGGTCCGCCGCCTGCTGATACCACTTGGCCGCCTCGGCCGCATTCTGGCCCTCGCCGCGCCCGAGCTCGTAAAACAGGCCAAGCAGCCATTTGGCCCTGGCATTGCCCCCGGACTCCGCCTTGTCCAGCCATTGGCCGGCAAGGTCATCATTGCGTTCCACGCCGATCCCCCGGGCATACATCAGCCCCAGGTTGTACTGGGCCATGGTGCTGTCGCCTGCAGCGGCATTCAGCCAGTGCACGGCCTGACCCATGTTGACGGGGCCTGGCCGGCCCAGCACATACATGATGGCCAGGCTGTTCTGGGCCTCGGGGATCCCGGCCATGGCCGCTTTCCTGAAGGCATCCAGCGCCTTGGTATCGTCACGGCTCACGCCGATACCCTGCTGATACAGGATGCCGAGGTTGTACCATGCCATCATCACGCCGGCATTGGCTGCCTGTTCGAGCCATGCAAAGGCCTTGCCCCCATCGACGGGAACCCCCTTCACGGCGCCGCCGTAGATGGCCCCCAGCGCGGCTGCAGCCTGCATATTCCCCTGCCTCGCCGCCGCCGTATACCAGTCGAGCGCCTTATCCAGCTGCCCGGGCGTGCCCACCAGCGTCTCCGCCAGTTGGAACTGTGCCTCGGACTGGCCGGATTGCGCGGCACGCACCAGCCAGCTCTGGGCCAGGTTGTCATCCCGCGTGACGCCGACCCCCTTGCTGTACATCATCGCCAGGCGGTACTGCGCATGGGCATCCCCGCCCTTTGCATCGTTCTGGATATGGTTGACGATCTGCTGCGTGTAATTCTCGGCATCGGTATTGCCGGCTTGGGCCGCCTCCCAGGCCCAGCGCAAGGCCTCGAAGTCGTTTTGCGACGTACCGCGCCCCTCCATGGCAAACACGGCCATGCGGTACTGCGCGTCGGGAACGCCCTGCTCGGCGGCCAGACGATACCAGTGGGCCGCCTCCGAATCGTCCGGGCGCGGCACCCCGCGGCCGGCCTCGTATTCCATACCGAGCTTGTACTGGGCCTCGGCGTATCCATGCTGGGCCGCCAGCCTCAGCCAGCGCACCGCCTCGGCATCGTCACGATCCACGCCCATCCCCGACTTGTAGAGCAATCCCACGTAGTACTGGGCCTCGGTATCGCCACGACGGGCGGCGGGCTTGAAGTCCTTCATCGCTTCCTTGTAATCGCCCTTGTCATAGGCGGCCTTGCCCAGCCTGACCGCCTTGCTGTCGGAAATCTGGTAGCCGCTGCCGGAAACTGCGAAGTAAACCAGGCCCGCGCCCACGAGCACGAAGGCGGCCACGATGGCAGCAACCCTGACCAGATTCATACGCCCTCCCGATGTGGGTACACTAGCAGCATCCCCTTATAATCCCAGATCGGCCCATATCTCGTCGACATGCTGCTTGACCTCTGCGCTCATCGTGATCGGCCGCCCCCATTCCCGGCTGGTCTCCCCCGGCCACTTGTTGGTGGCATCGATGCCGACCTTCGATCCCAGCCCCGCCACCGGGGAGGCGAAATCAAGGTAGTCGATCGGCGTGTGTTCGGCCATCGTGAAGTCGCGCGCCGGATCGCAGCGGGTCGATATCGCCCAGATCACCTCCGCCCAGGAGCGGCAATCGATATCGTCGTCGACCACGATGATGAACTTGGTATACATGAACTGGCGCAGATAGGACCAGATGCCGAACATCACGCGCTTGGCATGCCCCGCGTAGCCTTTGCGGATCGACACCACCGCCACGCGATAGGAGCAGCCCTCCATCGGCAGGTAGAAATCCACGATCTCCGGAAACTGCTTCTTCAGGATGGGCACGAATACCTCGTTGAACGCCAGCCCCAGCACGGCCGGCTCGTCCGGCGGCTTTCCGGTATAGGTCGAATGGTAGATGGCGTCACGACGCATGCTCATCGTCTCCACCGTGAACACCGGGAAGCGCTCCACCTCGTTGTAGTAGCCGGTATGATCGCCGAACGGCCCTTCCTCGGCGTATTCGTCCAGCGATACGTACCCCTCGAGTACGATCTCGCTGGAGGCCGGTACCTGCAGCGGCACGCTCAGGCAGTCGGCCAGCACCGTTTTGTCGCCGCGCAGCAGGCCCGCGAACTGGTATTCGGACAGGGTATCGGGGATCGGGGTGACGGCGGCGAGGATCGTGGCCGGATCGGCGCCGATGACCACGGCGCAGGGAAAGCGCTCGGCCCCCGCCCGGGCGGCCTCCTGGTGATCCTGCGCCCCACCGCGATGCTTCAGCCAGCGCATGATCAGCTTGTTTTTGCCGATCACCTGCTGGCGGTAGATGCCGAGATTCTGCCTGTCCTTGTGCGGGCCGCGGGTCACCACCAGGCCCCAGGTGATCAGCGGCCCGACATCCTCCGGCCAGCAGGTCTGCACCGGCAGCCGCCCGAGATCCACGGCATCGCCCTTCAGCACCACCTCCTGCCATGGTGCCTTCTTGACCGTCTTGGGGCTCATGTGCAGCACGTTCTTCAGCACCGGCCATTTGTCCCATGCATCGCGAAGGCCCTTCGGCGGCTCCGGCTCCTTCAGGTAGGCGAGCAACTCGCCGATCTCCCCGAGCTCGCTCACCGATTCGCGCCCCATGCCCAGCGCGATGCGCTCCGCGGTCCCGAACAGGTTGGCGAGCAGCGGCATGCGGCTTCCCTCGACGTTTTCGAACAGCAATGCCGGCCCGCCGGCCTCCAGCACGCGGCGGGCGATCTCCGTCACCTCCAGCTCCGCCCGCACCGGCGTGCGGATGCGCTTGAGCTGCCCGCGCCGTTCCAGCTCCGCCAGGAAGGCGCGCAGATCAGGAAAACTCATGCGCCCGGCCCGGAGTCGCGGATGTCGAACACCGTATCCAGCTTGGCCAGGGTGAACACGTCGCGCACCGTATCGCTGAGCCCCGTCAATACGAACTCGCCACCGGAGGCGCGGCTCCACTGCAGCCCCTCGACCAGCGTGGCGATACCGGAGGAGTCCATGAAATCCACGCCGTCCAGCGCCACGTACACCGAGTGCACCCCGTCCGTCAGCAGCGGCTTGAGCCTGTTGCGCAGCTTGGACGAGGTATGGATATTGACCCGGCCGCTCACCCTGAGCAGCACCGTATCCGCGGCCGGCCGCTCTTCCTGTATATCGATTTCCAGATTCATGCCCCTTTCCCTCTCGTTCAGATCAATGCCACCAGGTGCCAGCGGTTGCCATCCGCCAACGCCTGATGATGTACCTCATCCATCACGGCGTGAATCAGGCAAAGGCCGAGCCCGCCCGGCTTGACCAGCTCATCCTCACCGCGTGATTTGACCTCCAGCCGCCCGGGATCCCCGATGCCGGGGGCGTAATCCCGGAAGAAGAAGGACAGCCGCCGCCGGCCGTCCGCGCCCCGGCCGAGTACGGCCTCCATCTCCACGCGCCCCCGCTCACCGGCATAACCGTGGCGCATGATATTGGCGAACAGTTCATCCACCGCCACCGCCACCCGGTTGGCGCGCACCGGATCCATACCGGCCCGCACCGCCATCAACTCCGCCATCGACTGCAACACGTGTACGCAATCGCTGCAGGCATCGATATTGCACGAAATCCTGGCCTCGCAAACATCCGCCTGTTCCGTCATGGTGTCCCCGCGGTCGGCGCCACCTGTTCCGCGCCGAGGGCATCGAGCCGCTTCTGCCATTGCATACGCGCATCGCCCGTCGTCAGGGCCACCAGGGCCGTCAGGGCCCGGCGCTGGGCGGCCCTGTCCTGCAGGTCCCGGTAGATGGCCAGCGCCCGTTCCATGGCATCCTGCCGGTCGTCAGCCGCGCCCTCCCCGGAAGCCAGCATCATCAGGGCATCGGCGGCCACGCGCGGCGCCCCCGCCTGACGGCACAGCTTCAGCGTCTGCTGCAGCTCGGCACGGCTTGTGCTCTCGTCCTTGGCCGCACGAGCAGCCATGGCCAGGCCCAGATGCGCCCTGGCCTGCAGCACGATGCCGGCGCGATCGCTGCCTGCCTTATGCAGCGCCCGCCCATAGGCCTGGCGCGCCCCGCCGATATCGTGGCGGTATAGCGCCAGCCTGCCCGCACTCAGCTGCACATCGGCCGGCCAGTCCGCCCGGACGTCGATGGCGGGCACATCGGTCAGCATCCCGGCCCTGGCCTGATCCAGGGCCAGCGCCAGGCGGGAGCGTGCAGCCATGACATCCAGCCTGTTGCGTTGCGCCAGGCCCAGGGCCTGTTCCAGTTCCTGTCTTCCCACCTCGCGCTTCCCCGCTGCCAGGCGTGCCATGCCAAGGTTATAGTGGGCCAGCACGACCGCAGGCGTGTCATCGGCCATCTGGGCCGCCACCAACTCCCGCTCGAAACCGCGCTCGGCCGCATCCCAGCGCTCGCGCTGCATGGCCGACACCCCCACCATGGCGAACGACCGTGCCGATTCGGCATACGGATTCTCCACCACCGGCGCATGCCGGCTGCCGCCGCCACAGGCCGTGAGCAGCCCTGCCAGCGCCACGGCCGGTACCAGCGACAGCCGTCTCACGGCTGGGTCCCTCCCGTCAGCGGCGGCGCCACCGTCTCCGTTTCGCTTGCCTTGTGGTTCGGGGCCTCGCCGCCGCCGAACAGCCACGAACCCCTCAGGTTCTTCAACAGGCCCTGCATCTCCTCGATGGTCTCGCGCGATTGCCGTGCCAGACCCGGCAATTCCGGTGTCAGCTCCGACAGGTCGGCGGCCACCGTATCCAGGGAGCGGGTCAGCTCATCCACATGCCCGAGCAGCACGTTGATCTGTGCCATGGTGTGTTGCCCCTGCTGGCCCACGCTTTTCGACAGGGGTTCCAGGTTGTCGAGGATGCGCGAAGTCACCCGCAGGGAGCGGGACAGGTCCTCGACCATCTTCTTGTCCTTGGCCGTCTTGGCGATCGCCTGCAGCTCACCCATCACGGCGGAGAAACGTTCCACGGCCTGCTCGATCTGCTCGCCGTTGATCTTGCCCAGCTGGCGCATGCCGGACAGCGCCACGCGCAGATCCCCATGCGGATCGTTGGCCCACTTCGCGAGGCTCGCCATCTCGCTCAGCAGCACATTGGCATTCTCCACCGCCGGCTTCAGGTCACGCAGCAGCTGCTCGATCGTCGCCTCCGTCTGATAGTCGACCTTCTCGCCATCATGCAGCGGGCGCTTCTTGGTATCCCCGGCCGTCAGCTCCACCGTGGATTCGCCGATCCAGCCCTCCTTGACGAGGCGCGCCGCCGCCCCTTCGTGCAGCATGTGCCGGTAACGGTCCAGCAGCTGCATGTACACGATCACCTCGCCCTGTTCGCGCAGCTCGATATCGCTGACCCGGCCGATGGTGAAGCCCTGGAACTGGACGGCCTGGCCGGTAAAGAAAGACATCGCCGAGGGCGGGCTGACGATGAGGGTGAACTTCTTGGCGAACACGTTCGTCTGCAGGCTGACGACCAGGAGCAGCAGCACCAGGGCGCCGATCCCCAGCAGCACGAACCATCCGACCTGGCGGCGCATGCCCGCCACATAGTCGCGCCCCACCTTCAATGCGCCCTCCTCATGCCGTTTCCGGCTGCAACACCAGCGTGCGGTCGAACCGCACACCGGAACCCTCGTACTCGGTCGAGGTCAGGTACAGCAGGCCCGACCCCAACCGCCGCAAGGCCTCGATGGCCAGGTCCCGGAAATGCATCTGCCTTTCCGGCGACATCCCCACATGGATCTCCTGCGCCACGATAATGGCCGGATGCATCAACATGCAACGACCGAGGCTGACCAGGGCGTGCGTGTACCCGGAACGCTCCCCGGCCTGCTCGTGCAGGATATCCGCCAGCCCGATAAACTCCGCCACCGCTTCCACCTCCTGTTCCGCCCTGGCGATCTTCCCGGCATCCCCATGATACAGGAAGGGCAGCAACAGATTCTCGCGCAGGCTCAGATTGGCCAGCAAGCCCCGGCGCCGGATCATGATGCCGACATAGGCATGAAACTCCGGCGTATCGGCCCGGAACTTTCCCTGCTCCGTCTCCATCCAGACCTGCCACGCCTCAGGCTCGCCGCCGGACGGCACGTTGATGATCCGCTCCATCATCGCGTGCTGGCAGGCCTCATCCATGATCAGCCTCACATGCTCGCCGATGCCAACGGAGGATTCCGGCAGCTCGACATCGGCCAGCTGCAGCTTCCGCCACCACAGGGCCTCACGCATGCCCCCTCCTCACCCCAGGCTGCTGGCGAGCACCGTCAGCCCGTCCAGGAACAGCACGATCATCAACGAACCCAGAACGCCGTAGGTGGCACGCACGGGGATCTGGTTGGGATTGTCACCGACGCGGCCGGCCTGATCCAGCAGCATGCCGCAGCTGAGCAGGGGATACAGCAGTCCCTTGCCCGCCATCATCAAGAGCTCCGCCAGCGTCGTACCCTGGCGCACATCGATCAGGTATTCGTTGAAATTCAGGGTGTAGGTCCAGGAGACCACGAGTCCCCCGACCCACAGGGCGATGGCCACGAACATGAAGGTCAGGATCAGGCCGCACAGGGCGAATGCCATCATGCGCGGCCAATACAGGTACTCCTTGCGGCTGATGCCGAGGCTGCGCAGCAGCAGGTCCTCGCCGCGGATATGCATGGTGCCCACCTCGGTCACCACGGCGACACCGGAGCGGGCCAGCAGGAACACCGCGATGATCAGCGGCGCCATCTCCTGCACCAGCACGCCGTTGACCAGGCGGCCGATCAGGGACAGGTCGCCGATGCCCTTGGCAAAGGTCACGATGTTGTACACCGTCAGCACCCCGGCGCCGAGGGAGAGCAGCAACACCCACAACAGGCTCTGCACGCCGGTGAAATAGATCTGCCGGATCATCACCGCCACCACGGCCGGCCGATGGATCCAGCGCAGGCGGACCCCCGTCGCCAGCACCAAGAACACGAAGTCCAGGAAGCGCCGCACACCCCGCGCCAGAACGAGGGCTTGCTCCCCCACGCGGTCGGCGCGCCAGTTCCACGCTTCCAGCCATTGCCGGCCCGGTAATTCCCCTCGCTGCTGCATAGCCTCTTTATAGGCCCTCGCCATGCAAACGCAAGCGTTGGCATCCATGGAAAACCGGTGGCACAAGGCCGCTGTTCGCTTGCGCCACCATACGGCCTTGAGTAGCGTCCGCCTTCCACTCCAAGCCATATCGGCCAACCAACAAACCGGGGAAACTCATGCTCGAAACCATGCGCACTCACGCCCAGTCCTGGATCGCCAAACTGATCCTGTGGGCCATCGTCCTGTCCTTCGGGCTGTGGGGTATCGGCGATTATTTCCTGGGCAGCCGCGTGGAAACCGTGGCCTCCGTCGATGGCGAACCGATTCACGATCCGGAGTTCGCGCAGGCCTACGAGCGGGCGACGAACAGATACCGCGTCATGCTGGGCAAGCAGTTCTCCAAGGAGCTGATGGAACGGCTGCACGTTCGGGAGAACACGCTGCAGACACTGATCAACCGTCGCCTGATCCTGATCGAGGCCGGCAAGCTCGGCCTGGTCACGCCCGACAGCGCCGTGCTGAACGAGGTGGAGCACAACCCGAACTTCCTGACCAACGGCAGCTTCGATCCGGCCCGTTACCGGATCATGACCCGAAACATGGGCTTCCGCTCCCCGCAGGAATATGAAAGCCAGCTCAAGGTCGACCTGCTGGCGCTCTCGCTGGAAAGGGGCATCATGGATTCGGCCCCGGTCAGCGAGGCGGATATCCGCGCCGACTTCGACCGCCAGTTCGAAAAGCGCGTCATCGCCGCCGTCGTCGTCGATCCCGCCTCCTTCGAGAAGAAGATCAGCGTCTCCGACGCCGATGTCCGTGCCTACTACGACGCGCACAAGGACGACTACCGCTCACCGCTGCGCCTGAAGATGCTGGCCGTGGACATCTCCCCGGAGGAGGTGGCCAAGGGCATCTCCGTCGATGACGCCGAATTGCACAAGGTCTACGAAAAGAACCTGTCCGCATACATGCAGCCGGAGCAGCGCCGCGCCCGCCATATCCTCATCCGCGTCAGTCCCACGGCCAGCAAGACCGTCCTCGCCGCCGCACGCAAGCGCATCGAGGCCATCCAGGCCAGGCTGAAGGCGGGGGTGGACTTCGCCAAGCTCGCCAAGAAATACTCCGAGGACTCGACGGCCGCCCAGGGCGGCGATCTGGGCTATTTCACCAAGGGCACGATGGTGGCCGCCTTCGACAAGGCGGTATTCTCGATGAAGCCGGGCCAGATCAGCGATATCATCGAGACGCCGTTCGGCTATCACCTGATCCAGCTGGAGGACATCAAACCGGCGGGGCCGAAGCCCTTCGCCGAGGTCAAGGACAAGATCCGCGAGGATTTGATCCAGCAGAAGGCCAAGGACGAGGCCTACAAGCTTTCCGAGGACCTGGACGACGCACTGGGCAGGATGCCCGAGCTGAAGGACGCGGCCGCCTCCCTGAACCTGCCGGTGCAGGAGATCGGCCCGGTCAGCGCCCAGGAGGCCATGAACAACAAGCTGCTGACCAGCGATCCGGAGCTGCGCGCCAAGGCCTCCGCCATGAAACCGGGTGACCCGGTCGACGTGCTCGACCTCGCCAACGGCCACTACGCCGCGGTGGAGGTGACGCAGCGCCTGGAGCCCGCCGTACTGCCCTTCGAGCAGGTGGCGGCACGGGTCCGGGCCGATGCCGAGCAGGCCGCAGCCGACAAGATGGCGCGCGATACCGCCGACAAGCTGCTGCGTGAAGGCGCCGGCAAGACCGTGGACCAGATCGCCCAGGCTTCCGGCCAGCCGAAATTCCTGTCCAAGCCCGTGCGCAGCAATGGTCTCGGGGATGATGCCTCATGGCTGACGTCCGAGGTGCGCGATGCCGCCTTCTCCACTCCCAAGGGGCAGTGGGCGGATCACGTGATCGAGGTGCCGAACGGCCTGGCGCTGGTCCGGGTCGAGGATGTCATCGCGCCGGATCAGGGCGAATACGCCAAGGAGCGCGACGCCATCACCCTCGATGTGGCCCGGAGCATGGGAGCGGTGCGTTTCGCCCGCTGGATGGCCTCGGTGCGCGCGCGCCACAGCATCAAGGTGAACACGCAGGCCCTGGACCGATTCTGATGTCCGGTATCGAGCGCCCGCTTCCGGGCAAAAAAAACCGGGCATGCGAGCACGCCCGGCCTGTGACCTGGTGGAGCCAGGCGGGATCGAACCGCCGACCTCTTGCATGCCATGCAAGCGCTCTCCCAGCTGAGCTATGGCCCCGATGAGAACCGTCGAACGTTCTCGTGAGGGCGCGCATTCAGCCATGCGTGCTGCCCGCTGTCAACACTCGGGGATGAAGCGATGCGCAGCGTAGAAACGCCGTACCGACTGCACGTGCGCATCCGCTCGGCGGACTGCGAAACGCCCGTCTCGGCCTTCTCCGCACTGCGCGGCCAGGGCAACTGCTTCCTGTTCGAGAGCGCCGAGGGCGGTGAACACTGGGGCCGTTACAGCATCATCGGTTTCGACCCGGATACCATCGCCTACGAGCAGGACGAGGCCCTGCACCTGCGCTACCGCGACGGCTCGCATGAGACGGTGGCCGGAGGCGACATCCTCGCCTGGCTGCGCAGCACCGTGATCGCCCGCCCGGCCATCGAGGCCGAAGGGCTGCCGTTCTCCGGCGGCGCGGTCGGCTATTTCGCCTACGATATCGTGCACCGCTTCGAACCGACCGGACGCAGCCTCGAGGCTGCCGAGGAGCCGGTGGCCGCCTTCATGCTCATCGACCGTTTCGTGGTCTTCGACAGCCTGCGCGGCATCATGCACCTGTGCGTGCTGTCGGATGGTGATGCTGCCGAGGTGGAATCGCAGCTCGATGGCATCGAGCAGGCCCTGAACACGGCCCCGCGCCCGGCGCCACTGCGCCCGGATGCCGCAGGGCAGGCCGAGATGCATCCAAAGGCGCATATGCGCCCGGACGAGTTCGAGGCCATGGTGGAGAAGGCCAAAGAATACATCCTGGCCGGCGACATCTTCCAGGTGGTGCTGTCCCAGCGCTTCTCGGCGAAGCTCGCCTGCGATCCGCTGCTGGTCTACCGGGCGGTACGCCACATCAACCCGTCGCCCTACCTGTTCTACCTGCAGATGGACGACACGGTGCTGGTCGGTTCCTCGCCCGAGATCCTGGTGCGCAAGACCGGGGATCGCGCCATCGTGCGCCCGATCGCCGGCACCCGCCCGCGCGGCAAAACCGACGAGGAGGACCTGCGCCTGGAACAGGAGCTTCTGGCCGACACCAAGGAACTGGCGGAGCACGTGATGCTGGTCGATCTGGGGCGCAACGACCTGGGCCGGGTCTGCGAATACGGGTCGGTGGCCGTGCACGAGTCGATGACCATCGAGCGCTACTCGCACGTGATGCACATCGTCTCCGAGGTGGAAGGCCGGCTGCGCCCGGATGTCGACGCCATCGACCTGCTCGCGGCCACCTTCCCGGCCGGCACCGTGTCCGGCGCCCCCAAGGTGCGGGCGATGCAGATCATCGAGGAGCTGGAATCGGAGGACCGGGGGCCCTATGCGGGCTGCGTCGGCTACATCTCGTTCGGGGGTACGCACAGGGACACGGCGATCACCATCCGCACCGCCGTGATCCGGGATGGGCGCATCAGCGTGCAGGCCGGCGCCGGCATCGTCGCCGACTCCGACCCGGCCTCCGAGCACCGGGAGTGCGTCAACAAGGCCATGGCGATGTTCCGCTCGATCGCCCTGGCCGAGGGGCAGCGCTGATGACAACGCTGGTCATCGACAACTACGATTCATTCACCTTCAACCTGGTGCAGTATCTGGGCGAGCTGGGCGAGCTGCCCGAGGTGTTCCGCAACGACCAGATCACGCTGGACGAGATCGCCGCCATGCACCCGGCGCACATCGTCATCTCCCCGGGCCCGTGCACGCCGGCCGAGGCCGGCATCTCGGTGGAGCTGATCCGCCGCTTCTCGGGCGAGATCCCCATCCTCGGCGTCTGCCTCGGCCACCAGTCGATGGGCGTGGCCTTCGGCGGCAACGTCATCCGGGCCCCACGCCTGATGCACGGCAAGACCAGTCCGATCCACCATGACGGATCCGGCATCTTCGCGGGGATCCCCTCGCCGTTCACCGCCACGCGCTACCATTCGCTGATCGTCGAGGAGCCGCTGCCGCCGGCACTGGTGCGCACGGCCTGGACCGAGGAGGGTGAGCTGATGGGCATGCGCCACTTTGAGCACCCGACATTCGGCGTGCAGTTCCACCCGGAATCGATCCTCACCGAGCACGGCCACAGGATGCTGGCCAACTTCCTGCAGTTCCGCGCATGAGCATGGCCATGCAGGATGCCCTGCGCATGGTGCAGGCGGGCAATGCGCTGAGCGAGGGCGAGGCGGAGCAGGTCTTCGCGGCCATCATGGCCGGCGAGGCCACCCCGTCGCAGATCGGCGCCCTGCTGATGGGCCTGTCGATCCGCGGCGAAACGCCCGAAGTCGTGGCCGGCGCCGCCCGCGCCATGCGTGCCGCCGCCACCACCATCCATCCGCATGCACGCCCCCTGCTCGACACCTGCGGCACCGGCGGCACCAGCGCCACCGGCGTGCACACCTTCAACGTCTCCACCGCCGTGGCC